>Ga0209604_1000916_pt1 | contig 25503 bp, 17 predicted proteins | sample AD_UKC097_MetaG_FD_184405 | JGI IMG/M metagenome (GOLD analysis project Ga0209604, IMG submission 184405) | Active sludge microbial communities of municipal wastewater-treating anaerobic digesters from USA - AD_UKC097_MetaG (SPAdes) (version 2) | ecosystem: Engineered > Bioreactor > Anaerobic >... | reverse complement strand
GTTCCTTTCTGGTTTTTGATTATGTCTCAATTCCCGACTATGTAAAATTATATCGCTCACCGTGATCTATAGACCCCTATTAATATGAGATATTTATAGGCAACGGTGAGGACTAGCATGAGTATTTTTCAAATGCATGAAAAAACGATCGACGATTATCAAAAATATGTTCAGAGTTTTCTATCAATCTCTGATGAACGGATAAGGGATTTTATCGAGGATAATCTTGTCAGGAAAAATTCTCTCTGGCCCGATCCTCTGATACAGGTCAATCCTGCGTATGAATCTGTCTCAACGATAGAGACGTTAGTTCAGGAAAAAATTCTCCACCCCACCTTATCTGATATTTTTCGTGATGAACATGACCGTCCACTCTTACTTTATCGTCACCAACTGGATGCCATTCATAAAGGAGCAGAACGTCGTTCATTTGTAGTTACAAGCGGAACCGGTTCTGGTAAAAGCCTCACATATCTCATTCCCATATTTGATGCAGTTGTTCGTTCGAATCCCGGCGATCCAAAGGTCCGGGCAATCATCGTTTATCCAATGAATGCTCTTGTCAATTCGCAATATGATGCACTTGAACGATATGCACAGGGGTATGAGAAAAAAACTGGAAAAAACTGCCCTGTCAATTTCAGACGATATACAGGCCAGGAAAAAGATGAGGAACGCAAACAAATACAGCAGAATCCTCCTCACATTCTTCTCACAAATTACGTCATGCTCGAACTGATGTTGATTCGTCCTGAAGAGCATACATTTGTTGACGCAACCACCTCGGGGATACAATTCCTCGTCTTTGATGAGCTTCATACCTATCGGGGCCGTCAGGGCGCTGACGTTGCATTACTAATCCGGAGGCTCCGAAACAGATGCGGAAACCCTGACCTCCTCTGTATCGGAACTAGTGCAACCATGATCGCGGGTCGAAAAACAACAGCATCTGAACGAAAACTTGCTGTTGCGAATTTTGCATCAACAATATTTGGGGTACCGATTGAGTCACATGATATTATTGAAGAAACGCTTCAAAAAATATCAACCTACGACAAAATATTAACGACTGACGATTTGATAAAAAGCATAAAATCTCCCTTGCCTAATTCTAAAGAATCATTTCTTGCTAGCCCACTTACAGCGTGGATAGAATTTACCTTTGGTATTGATCAGGAAGAAGATGGACATTATTGTCGACGGGTGCCTATCAGCCTAAGAGATGGGGCCTTAATGCTATCAAAAGAAACGGGAATTTCTCTTGATGATTGTCAATCACGGCTTAACCAGATGTTTTTAAAAGAATTCGATGAAAAGCATCCAATCTTCGGGTTCAAACTTCACCAGTTCATTTCCCAGGGACGTACTATCTACGCAACCTTTGAGCGTCCCGAATCCCGTTATCTCACGCTTGATGGACAATATTATGCTCCGGGGGCTGAAGAGAAGAAATTTTTATATCCCTTAAAGTTCTGTCGTGTCTGCGGCCAGGAATATTACATGGTTTCTCGTGATACGCATGATCAAATCATGTATCCCGAAGATGAAAATTCAAGTTACTCAGACGAAGAAGGATCATCTGGGTACCTCATGCTTGCCGTTAACGATCATCGGCATAAGTGGGAACTTGAGGATATTCCTCCAGACTGGATTGATACAAAAAGCAAAAAAGTGAAAGTGAAAAAAGCACGGCAGAATAATGTGCCTGTTGCAGTCTGGGTAGGTCCTGATGGTTCATACACGGATGCAGTCTCTGAAAAGAAGCCAGAGGGGAGTGTCAAAGCCTGGTATCAGCCTAAACCGTTCATGCTCTGCCAGAGTTGTGGTGAATATTATACAGCCAGAAGCAAGAACGATTACCGCAAGTTGAGTGGCCTTGCAACGGAAGGCCGAAGTACCTGCACCACAGTGCTCTCTCTTGCAGCATATCAGCGAGCTCCTCTAGCAAATATCGAAGGGAAAGCCCGGAAGGTATTAAGTTTCACAGATAACCGGCAGGATGCCTCGTTACAGGCTGGACACTTTAACGATTTTGTTCAAGTTTCTTTTTTAAGAGGGGCAATTTTTAAAGCGTTAAAAAAAGACGGGCAATTAAAATACGATCAAATTGCTGACAAAGTGCTTGCTGCAACTGGACTCACAATCAAGGATATCGCGGAAAATCCTGCCATTGATGAGGATACAACAAAAGCAAAAGAGACGTGGGATACTTTCCGTGATCTGTTAGAGTACCGAATTTATGAGGATTTACGGAGAGGCTGGCGTGTGGTGCAGCCCAATCTGGAGCAGGTCGGTCTCCTATCATTCGAATACCAGGGACTTGATGAACTGTGTGAGAAGGACTCCCCCTGGAAGGATATCGGGCCTTTTGGGGATCTCTCAAAGGATGATAGAAAAGAGATTGCAAAGAACATTCTTGACTTTTTCCGAAAGAAACTAGCTATCCGGACAGAATGTTTTGATGACGGCCATCTCCAGCAACTTCACCGACGGGTCTATCATACGATAAATAAGAAATGGAGCCTAGATTTCATTGACAGCAAACCGACTCATGCTGGTAGATTTGTCCTTCCCGGAAAAAGCGAAGCTTTACTCTTCACAAACAGCCTTGGTGAGACTAGCCTTCTAGGAAGGTATCTTAAGCGTACCCTTCTGATCGATCATGATTACCGGCCTTTCATCACCAGATTTGTTGATCTTTTATGTTCAGCTGGAATCCTCATAGAACGTAAGGAGCGTGGTAATCCCTATTTCCAGCTCGATGCATCGGTTGTTCTCTGGAGGGTGGGGGATGGTGGTCCCAAACGTGATCCTATTTATTCCACAAAAGCCGAAGGACCCTCTTTCGATCAGGTAGAACGCCGGGCGAACGAATATTTCAGCCAGTTCTACCAGGAGATCTCTCTCTCCCTTAAAGAAGTGGAAAGCAGGGAGCACACCGCTCAGATACGATATGAACGCCGTGCGGAGCGGGAGACACAGTTCCGTGAGGGGAAACTTGCAGCCTTATTCTGTTCACCAACAATGGAACTCGGAATTGATATTGCCGATCTGCAACTCGTACATCTTCGAAACGTCCCGCCGACCCCCGCAAACTACGCCCAGAGGAGCGGACGGGCAGGACGTAAGGGCGACCCAGCGCTGGTTCTCACCTACTGTTCTGCCGGGAGCGGGCATGACCAGTACTTCTTCCACCACCGAGATCATCTGGTCGCAGGATCTGTCCGTGCACCTCGGATTGATCTTGGCAATGAAGACCTTGTTCGTGCACACATCCATGCAGTCTGGCTCTCCTATGTCCGGATCCCGCTCGGGTCGTCAATAGATGAGATTGTCGATCTCGGGATCAAAGGGTATCCGCTCCAGACGAATGTGAAAGAACAGATCCACCTCTCCGATGAACGATTAAAAAAATGTTTTAATGACGTGAAAGAGGTCCTTTCCCGTTGCGGTCATGATCTTGCAGAAAATTCCTGGTACAATGATGATTGGTTGATGACGACCCTACGGAGTGCGCCGAAAGATTTTGATGGGGCATTCCAGCGCTTCCGGGAATTATTCAAGTCGGCGGACCAGCTATGGGAAGAGGCGAACAACCAGATGCGGATTCCCAGCCGTGATAAGGACAAGATGGAACGGGCAAAGAATCAGCGGATGGAAGCCGAACGGCAGAAAAATTTGCTCTGTAATCATACAGCAACGAAAGAGGAGTCAGATTTCTATCCATACCGGTATCTCGGGAGCGAAGGATTTTTACCCGGTTACAACTTTCCCCGGCTCCCGATTCGTGCATTTATTCCCTCCAGTTCCAACGAGGGCGAATTCATTTCCCGGCCCCGGTTCCTAGCGGTTACCGAGTTCGGGCCACAGGCTTTCCTTTATCACGAGGGCGCGAAATACCAGGTGAAACGGCTCACTCCCCCTCCGGGTGGGCTCCAATCACTCCGCCATGTAGCGAAGATCTGCACGAATTGTGGGTATTTCCATACCGATGTAAAATGCGATCTTTGTGAGAATTGTGGGGTTATCTTCGATGCCACCTCTTCCGAAGTCGTTCCGCTGCTTGAAATGACGAATGTCACAACCCAGCGTCGGCAGAAAATAACATCAGACGAGGAAGAAAGGAAACGTTTTGGCTACCACCTCACCTCCCATTTCCGATTTGCACCAGGAACTGACGGGAAGAAAAGGACGCTCGAGGGTATTGTGCAGGATAGTTCAGCTACACCCATACTGAACCTTGTGTATGCTCCTGCCGCATCACTGTTCCGTATCAATCATGGGTGGCGTATCCAGCGTGAGAAATCGTTTCATATCGATATGGCTACCGGGGACTGGATGCGGACTCCGGATAGTGAAGAGACCGATGCAGAGCCGAGTACTGCGATCCAACCTGAAGCGGTGAAACTGTTTGTGCAGGATACCATGAATCTGTTATTGGTGAACTTCATCGGCGATAGTTCGATCGATGATGGTTTCCAGGCGTCGCTCCAGTATGCACTTCAGAGAGGGATGGAAAAGGTGTTTCAGATTGATGAATCTGAGATCGCATCAGAACGGATCGGCACTGGAACAAACACGGCGATCCTGTTCTGGGAAGCATCTGAAGGAGGGGTTGGGGTTCTCAAACGATTAGTGACTGAGCCTGAGACACTCCGACAAGTCGCCACTGCCGCACTGGAACGTTGCCACTTTGACCCGGACAACCTGGATGATGTAGCGGTAAAAGAGTGCTCTCACGCCTGTTATGAGTGCTTACTCTCCTATTCCAACCAACGGGATTACCGGAAGCTCGACCGGCACTTATTGCCCAACTTCCTTGCCCGGTTGAAGAATGGTACTACCCTCCAGCAGAAGGAGGACCGGACCTATGACGAGCAATATCAATGGCTCCGTGCCCAAACTGATTCGCAGTCGAACCTTGAACGGCAGTTCCTCGATCATCTCTACCAGAGCCAGCGCCGACTGCCTGATGGGGCACAGGAACGCCTTGCTGATTATTATAGCGAACCGGATTTCGTGTACGATCCAAGCACCCTCATCTTCTGTGATGGTTCGGTGCATGATTTCCCCGATCAGATGAGAGTCGATGAAGATTCCCGAACAGGTCTGAAGGAGAAAGGGTATCGGATCGTCGTTATTCGGTATGACAGGGACCTTGAGGAACAGATCCGTGCGTATCCTGATGTCTTCGGTAAAGGGAGAGGGTAAGGATGGATGAGTCGGGCATTGGCTCGATTGTTAAATGCCGGAACCGTGAATGGGTGATTGTTCCTTCCCAAGATGAACACATCACCCTGCTTCGCCCGCTGACCGGGAGTGAGAAGGAGCTCTGTGGGATTTTTAATCCTCTTCGTGAAAAGGGTCTCGATACAATCGAACCAGCGACGTTTCCGCTTCCGAATCCCGATCATTCCGGGGATGCCATCGGAGTAGGATTGCTCTGGAATGCGGCACGGTTATCATTGAGGGATGGTGCCGCCCCGTTTCGTTCCCTTGGTCGTGTATCGGTCCGGCCTCGTCCTTACCAATTTGTCCCGTTGCTCATGGCGCTGCGTATCCAGCCCGTCCGGCTCTTGATCGCGGATGATGTCGGTATTGGTAAGACCATCGAATCATTACTCATCGCCCGCGAGATGCTCGACAGAGGGGAGATATCCCGGCTGTGTGTGATCTGTCCTCCCTATCTCTGCGATCAGTGGCAGAAGGAGCTTACCGAAAAGTTCCACATCGACGCTGTTGTGGTTCGTTCCGGTACTATTGGACGGCTCGAACGCGAGTTACCATCAGGTGACTGGAGTATCTTCAACTATTACCCGTTCATCGTCGTCTCCATCGATTATGTAAAGACTGACCGGAACCGTTCTCAATTTCTGCAATTCTGCCCGGATTTTGTCATAGTCGATGAAGCGCACGGTGCTGCCCAACCATCGACGAAAGCGATTGGTCAGCAACAGCGACATAGGCTCCTCAAGGATCTCGCAGCAAAATCAACCCGAGATATGATCCTGCTCACCGCCACCCCTCACAGCGGGGTAGAGGGATCGTTCCTTTCACTGCTTGGGCTGCTCAAACCAGAGTTTGCACAGTATAATCTGACCCAGATGGATGAGAAGGAACGGATAGCCCTCTCACAGCATTTCATCCAGAGGCGACGTGCTGACATCAAGACCTGGCTTGGGGAGACCACGCCTTTCCCTGATCGGGAGACCGAGGAAATTACCTATACCCTCTCACCCGCATACCAGGACCTCTTCAAACGGGTCTATGAATTCTCCAGGGAGATTGTGAAGAGTGGAGAGACGCTCACGGGCTGGAAGAGGAGAATCAAGTTTTGGCATGCTCTTGCTTTACTCCGGTGTGTTATGTCGAGTCCTGCTGCGGCGTCGGCTGCCCTGGTGAATGCGGCAAAGAGCAAATCTATTGATGTAGAGCCTGCTGCTGATGAGAGCGCAAATGACGATTCGTATGCTTCACTCATCTACGAACCTACCGATGAAACGGTAAATGACGCCCAGCCAGCAAGTATCATAGAGGAAGGAATTAAGGATCTTTCACCACGGGAAGCTCGATCTATTACCGAATTTGCCCGGCTTGCAAAAGAGATTCGAGAGAGAGGGATTGATAATAAAGTTGAAACCTGTGCAACACACATCAAACAACTTCTCAAGGAAGGGTATAATCCCATCATCTGGTGCCGGTATATTGCGACGAGCGACTACGTGGCAGATGAGCTGACGAAACGACTTGGTAAATCCTATCAAGATATCTACATCACGTCAATAACCGGAGCGATGCCAGAAGAGGAGCGCCGGGAGAAAGTTGAAGAGATTGGGATGCACTCCCGCCGTGTGCTTGTCGCTACCGATTGCCTGTCTGAAGGTGTCAATCTCCAGGAATCTTTTGATGCTGTCGTGCATTACGATCTCCCGTGGAATCCTAACCGTCTCGAACAGAGAGAAGGGAGGGTGGACCGGTTCGGTCAGCAGAAGACCCTGGTTAAAGCAGTACTCCTCTATGGACGGGATAATCCGATCGATGGTGCGGTACTTGATGTTCTTCTCAGGAAAGCACGGCAAATTCATAAATCGCTTGGCATTACCGTTCCGGTACCAACCGACAGCGAGACGGTGATGGAGACCGTATTGAAGACGCTCTTTTCCCGGGCAGTTCCTGAACGACAGCTTACTCTTGAGGAGTTCTTCCCACTTGATACCGGGGAGACTATCAAGAATGTCCACAAGCGCTGGGACGAGGCAGCAGCCCGCGAGAAGGAGAGCCGGACCCGGTTTGCCCAGCGTGCAATCAAACCGGAGGAGATAGATCGTGAGCTCAAAGAAACCGATAGCGTTCTTGGCGACCCTGATGCGGTGAAGGTCTTTGTGATGAACGCATGTCAGCGTCTCGGCGTCTCAATTGCACCCCATAAGGTCGGAATGTATAATGCCTATACCCTGCGGTCTCTCGACCGACTTCCCGAGATGGTTCGTTTGGATCTTCCCGATCAAGTTCGGCAGAAGTGGGAGATGCAGATTGGATTCGTTACTCCGGTCCCCGAGCATGTGCATTATCTTGGGCGAAATCATCCGCTGGTTACTGCTCTTGCACAATATCTCTTCGAGGAGGCACTTGTCAACGGTGCAGATGCGACCGCCCCCCGTTGTGGTGTGATCAAATCATCAGCTGTTGATATTCGTACTACCCTCTTCCTTTTGAGGGGCAGGTTCACCATGAAAGCCCCCCAGCAGAAATCTCCGCTCCTTGCGGAAGAGGTGATTGTCTGTGGCCTCAAGGGAGCAATGACATCGACTGCTGCCTGGCTTGGGGAGAGCGATGCACTTGACCTGTTGACGACTGTTAAACCCGAGGCAAATATTACCGAAGCAGAACGATACGAAATGCTCTCCGAGACAATCGCTTCGTGGGAGCACCTCCAGGCACCGGTAAAGAAACTGGTCGAGCAGGAGGCAACAATCCTTGAAGAGGCACACCGCCGTGTGCGTAAGAGTGTGGATATCCCACGCCGGGGTCTTGCAGTGACTCCTCACTTACCCCCCGACCTGCTCGGGATTCTCGTGATTGCACCTATTCCAAAAGGGGTTTCCTGATGATCACTCGGTTCCCCACCATCCGGCTTGAGGGGGGGCTCATCTCCTCTGACCAGATCGACCGGATTGCCGATCAGAAAGTAAAGGAGTTCTCCATCGATGATATTGCAGCTGCCTGGAGCGATATCCGGTCGTATTGGACCCTCTTCCAAAACAGTCTTGCAAAACTTCCTGAAAATGATCTTGGCACCAGCATTACCCGTAACCGCTGGATGATGCCGTTCTTCTCGACCCTCGGCTACGATCTCTCCTCACCAAAGATCGCTGCTGAAGTCGACGGTCAGACCTATGCGATTTCTCACCGTGCCGGAAAAGATGACAATTCCCCACCTATTCATATCGTTGGTATCCGGCAATCCCTCGATCGTCGCCCGGAGTCCGGTCGGCCCCGGCTCGCACCTCATTCCCTCGTGCAGGAGTACCTCAACCGGACCGAGCATCTCTGGGGTATTGTAACGAATGGGTCCTCGCTCCGTATTCTAAGGGACTCTCACCTTATGCGGAAGCAGGCATACATCGAGTTCGACCTTGAACAGATGATGAAGGATGAGCTTTTCGCAGACTTTGCCCTTCTGTTCCGACTTATCCATGCATCACGGTTGCCGAAAAGCGATGAGGATGCAAGTACCTGCCTGCTCGAACAATACCACAAACAGACCGTAGAGCAGGGGGGACGTGTCCGTGACCATCTCCGCGATGGAGTGGAGAAGGCGCTTATTCAGTTTGCGAACGGGTTCCTCTCCCATCCTCGCAATTCAAAATTGCGTGCTAATGTGCAGGACAAATCACTCGAACCTTTTGAATACTATCAACAGCTCCTCCGTCTTATCTACCGATTTCTGTTCTTGATGGTCTCTGAAGAGCGGAACCTGATCACTGAAAACTTATCTTACCGAGAACATTACAGTATCAGCCGTATCCGCCGGCTTGCGGAAGTGCGGGCTGCTTACACAAAGCAAGAGGATCTTTGGCTCGGTCTTGCAACCATCTTCAAGTTGTTCCAGGATGAATCCCTCGGCCCTCTGCTCTCGGTCCCAACCCTCAACGGGGATCTTTTTGATCCCGCCCGCACAGCAGAGATAAACGACATCTCTCTCACCAACCGCGACCTGCTCACCGCTATGTGGGACATCTGCATGTACCGGGAAAAGGAAAATGCACCATGGCGACGGATAAACTACGCAGCGCTTGATGTTGAAGAGCTTGGCAGCGTGTACGAGAGCCTGCTCGATTTCCAGCCGGTCTTTGTGGAAAAGAACGGGAAGCCGGAATTCCAACTGCTGACCGGCACCGAGCGTAAGTCCACCGGCTCATATTACACTCCTCCTGAACTCGTCAACGAACTCATTCAGAGTGCTCTCGCCCCGACAATAAAGGACCGGCTTGCTGGCGCGAAAACCGGTGAAGAGAAATCCGTAGCTCTCCTCGAACTTTCTGTCTGCGATCCAGCCTGTGGTTCCGGGCACTTTCTCCTTGCCGCCGCACGCACAATCGGGCGCGAACTCGCAAAAGCCCGGACTGGAGACGAGGAACCTGCACCCGAGCAGATGCGGATTGCAATCCGTGATGCTATTACGCACTGCATCTACGGGGTGGATAAGAATCCGCTTGCCGTCGATCTCTGTAAGGTTGCTCTCTGGCTAGAAGGGCACACAAAGGCTAAGCCGCTTACATTCCTCGACCACCGGATTAGATGCGGAGATTCGCTGGTAGGGGTGTTTGATTTAAACGTACTCAACATAGGAATTCCAGATGAAGCATTCAATCCAATTAGTAGTGATGATAAAGAAATCGCACGGAAAAAGATTAAAGCATTAAATAAAAAATCGCGATTGAATCAACGACTTACAGACTTTGATCCTGCAGTTTCTTCTTTGAGTGAATCCAGACGTCCACTGCTTGACATCCCAGACAATACCCCAGAACAAATTCGGCAAAAGGCCTCTTTATATCATTCTATACAAGAAGAGGGAACGCATTGGTGTAAAGATAAAACTGCATGTGACATCTGGACAGCGGGGTTCTTTATTGGATTGACAAAAGAAAATGATCAGAAACATCTAATCCTCACAACAGAGACCTTACGAGCTTACTTAGCAGGTGAAATTGATTCTGTTTCAGTATCTATTCAAATTGCACGAAAATTATCAAAGAAATATCGATTTTTTCATTGGAAATTGGAATTCCCTGAAGTATTTGAAAGAGGGGGATTTGATTGCATATTGGGAAATCCTCCTTGGGAAAAAGTACAACCCGAGGAAAGAAAATTTTTCTTAAATATCAATTATACTATATCCAATGAAAAAAATTCTTCGAAACGAGAAAAATTAATACAAAGTCTATTTTTAACGAATCCTGATATTAAAAATGCATGGAATTCTTATAAAAATGAAATAGAAAGCAGAAGCAAGTTTATTTCATCCAGTGATCGATTTTTAATTTCAGCAAAAGGCAATTTAAATTTATATAAAATTTTCACTGATTTATCTCTTCATTTATTATCAAAGCGAGGTTTTTCGGGATTAATTGTTCAAAGTGGAATAGTAACAGATGATTTAAGTAAAGAATTTTTTGAGGAAATGATGGTAAAAAACCAAATAATTAGTCTTTTTGACTTCATTAATACTGAAAAAATATTTGATATTGATAGTCGAATGAAATTTTCATTAATAACGCTTAAAAAAACACAATCGTATATTCCTCCAAAATTTGGTTTTTTTTTCACAAAGGTTAACGACATATATAATCAAAGTCGCACACTTGAAATTACTTATGACGACATTAAAACGATAAACCCAAATACGAAAAATTGTCCAATGGTCCAAAGCGTCGATGATTTAAAATTGTTAAAAAAAATTCATTCTAACTCTGCTATTTTATATGACGAGTCAAATTCAAATAATCCATTCCAAGTAAAACTATTTGGTGAAATGTTCAATATGACTCGTTCTTCAAAATTTACTCAGAAAGATACCGAATTTTACAGTGAAAAGGTAATCCCTCTTTATGAATCAAAACTGTTCTATCAATACGATCATAGATTTGCAACATTTGAAAATGCTACTGATATCCAAATAAAAAATGGTGTTGCTAAAGAACTATCATCTTTAGAAAAAAGTAATCCTCAAAAGGTTATTATAACGAGGTATTTTGTAAAATCTTCCGAATTTGAAGTAATAATAGTGAGAAAAAATATTGAAAGCAAATGGTTTTTAGGAGTTAGAGGCATAGCAAGTGCAACTAATGAAAAAACGTGCATATCATCGTTAATTCCTTTTAAAGGGATAGCAGATTCAATCAATTTAATTTTAATAAATAACGCCAAATCTGCTGGTCTGATATTAGCTAATTTGAATACTATAATATGCGATTTTGTTTCAAGAAAAAAGGTTGGAAATCAAAATTTGAATCTCTATATTATCAAGCAATTACCGATTGTTCCAATGAGTAAAATTCAGACATTTATGATAAAAGATCAATTTTCTGAAGAGTACATCCTAAAAAGAGTGATTGAACTTACATACACAGCGTGGGACCTCGAGTCCTTTGCGCAGGATATTCTTAAAGAAATTGGTACTGATACTTGGGACCGTTGGTTCCCGAAGAATCAAATCGTAAATGGGAATCCCCAACCGTTCATTTGGAATGAAGAAAGGCGAGCGATTCTTCGAGCAGAAATCGATGCATGTTATGCGAAATTATATGGATTAAATCGTGAGGAGCTTGAGTGTATATTGAGTACGTTCCCAGTTTTACAGAAAAATGAGGAAAGGGATTATAGAGAATATCGGACGAGAAGGCTGGTGCTGGAGGCGTGGGATAAGATGGATGATAATATCAAAAGACCAGGTGTGTGAGAATGCCCCAACAGGTGGGACAACAAAGGATTGTCACTCACGATAAATCTATTACCCTAATTATTGGTGCAGGTTCAACTTACGCTGATACTGAAGGATTATCCGATAGATCTCCCTTAAACAATGGTTTTTTTTCAGCATCTAATAAAACTCATCGAAAAATTGTCAACAAAATAAATTCATATATGACGGATCATTACGGGATTAATATCCGTTATAGCGATGAAGATTTCCTTGAAAATGTTATGGTTTGTCTTTATACCGATATTTTTAATGAAGAGCTTAGTTCTCAAGCACTTGAAGCATTCCAGAATCTAATCTCTCTTTATACAAAAAGAATCGCTCAAACCACGAACAATATTCCAATTACTGAAAATCTTTTATTATACAGACTCATCGACCATTATCTGAGTTCGGGTTTTAAACCAGATAACATTTCGATTGTTACATTTAATCATGATATGCAAATTGAGAAAATTTTGTATAACCTTACGCGGTCAGAAAAATGGAATAATTATGGAATAATCTACCGCTTTCCTTCAATGTATATGGCTGGGTTCACACGAACCGATGTAACCGCCCCGTCAAATAAAAATCAGGATCTCTTTGATGTCCATCACGAAGAATCCGGGGGAATTAAGGTGTTAAAATTACATGGTTCACTAAATTGGTATTCTCGTCACAATAGTGACCGCCTTTCCCCCCGGGTGATGTTTAATCCGGAAAGAAAAATCTGGGTGACTAGACGTCAAAAGGTTGATCCTTCAATGAAACAAATAGGGAGACGTGGAAAGAAATTCACATTTCCGATAATTATTCCTCCGGTGATTCATAAATCTGCAATTTTGCATAATAAACAAAAAAAAATATGGCAGTGCACAGAAACAATATTAAAAAATTCAATGGAATTGACTATATTCGGATATTCTTGTCCAAGTACAGATTATGAAAGCTTGAATTTATTCAAACGGTCCTTGAGGAATAATGAAAATCTTCAAAAAATATCTATCATTGATCCGAATTCTGGAGTAACAAAACATTACATTGATTTTCTTAACTTAAAGAAAGCCAATTTCTACCGATCTGCCCAGCAATTTTTAATCCAAGGTGAAATACAATGAAAGACGCACAGAAACCCGATCACAAAAATCTTCATACCATCTTGGTGTGGCTCAAGGATGGTCGTTTTGTTATTCCCGATTTTCAAAGGGAATTTGAGTGGGAACCCTGGGATATTAATCTATTAATACGATCGATTATTCTGGATTATTACATTGGCAGTCTTCTCTTGTGGAAAGGTACATCCCAGAATATCAGTGCCCTATCTTGCGAACCGGTATATGGATATCGTGGAGAGGGACGGCCTGAGTATATTGTTCTTGATGGTCAACAGAGATTATCAGCATTGTATTATGCCTTCATCTGCCCCGATATCCCATATCCTGGAAGGGTTAAGCGGGCGTATTTTTTCATCGATGTAAAACGATTCAGTGATGAAGAATATGACGATGCATTCCGGTATGAATGGCAGAGCCAACGATTATTGAAACTGCTGAATGACACTCAGTCTCAATACGCAGAACACCAGTTCCCACTTTCTGTCTTTGGTGAAGAAGGATGGGCTCTTCCAAACTGGCTGCAGGGATACGAGAAGTATTGGCAAGAGAGAGCAAAAGAAGCCGCGGATAAAGGCGATACGCCGCAAGCTGAAGCGGCAACTATCCACGCCCAGAATGCCGCATTATTTAGTAAACATCTGGAGGGGATCTCAAATCAGTATCAGATCTCGTATATCGAACTTGACAGGGATATCCCTGTCGAGAAGGTGTGCGATATCTTTACAAAAATCAACAGCAGTGGGATCCAGCTTGATGTTTTTGACCTCATGAATGCTCTCCTCAAGCCACACCTTGATGAGGGCGAACCATCACTCAAAGCAATGTGGAGAACTGCTGCACCCCGCCTTGCATTCATAGAGTCCGAAAAGATGAATGTTTATATTCTTCAGGTTATGTCAATCCTTAGGCAATCGTATTGTTCGCCGAAATATCTCTATTATTTATTACCAAATCATAAGAAGCCGATTCGCCTTCCTGATGGAAAACGGGATTATGAAATTCTTGTTCCTGATATTAGAGACTTCAAAAAACGCTGGAACCATGCCATTGATTCGCTTGCGAATGCAATACGGATCCTTTGCCATCCCAATGAATATGGTGTAATCGCATTCAGATTCCTCCCGTATGTTGGTATCATCCCTGCATTCACAGCATTGCAGGCGTATGTCCTGACCTGTGAACCTGCAACTCGTCTCGATGCTCATCGGAAGATTCGTCACTGGTACTGGGCTAGCGTATTCACAACCCGCTATTCAAGATCGGTCGAGTCCACAAGCGCCCGGGATTTTCAGGAAGTTAGAGCATGGTTTGACGATGATACTGCAGAACCAGCTTTAATACACGAGTTCAAATCACGGTTTACCAATCTTGATTTCTATAAGGAAGTAAAACGCGGATCATCGATTTACAACGCAATTTTTAATTTGTTCATTATTCATGATGCCCGAGATTGGATTTCCGGGATGTCGGCGCAGAATGAGGATCTCGATGACCATCACATTGTTCCAGTGTCGTGGGGTGAGAAGAATCTGAAAGGGAAAAATCTCAGCATCCACACAATTCTCAACCGCACTCCCTTGACGAAAGACACCAACCGGAACTTCATTCGGGATCGGCTGCCTAATGAATATCTCCCCGAACTTATTGCAAAGAACGGCGATAAGGCAGTCCGTGCGATTCTTGAAGCACATTTCATCTCACCCGCTGCTCAGGAAATTCTACTCCACAAACCCTTCACTCCGAAGGACTATGAGGAATTTATCGCGGAGCGGCAACGGACACTGCGCCACGCCATAGAAGATTTACTCATCAAGGAGCGACTCGATCTTCCGCCTCATCTTCGTGAACTTGATGATAAGATTGAAAAAACCGAACTCATGCTACGTAAGATCATTGCTGATGCATTGAATAACGATCCATCAAAATTACCTCAAACAATTCTACAAGAGCTCAGAGAATTGGTTCAGAGGGTAGTAAAAAAGAATGCAGCCTTGGATATAGGGAACTATAAAACCCTTAATGCAATGCTTGAGTTTTCAGACCTCCGTGATCTACAGAACATCATCATTGGAAAAAACACGTGGCCACTCTTCTCACTACGCTTCAGCAACAAAGAGCAGCTGAACATAAAATTCAACCAGTTCGCTGAACTCCGTAATACGATCCGCCATAGCAGGACTGCCGATGAAATCACACTCAAAGAAGGTGAAGCCGCCATCCTCTGGTTTAATCAAGTGCTGAATAAATGAGAATGGGGAGGGAAAGAGAAATTATAACTGAAAATGCATCTCAAGTAGGATTTTACCAAATTGCGTCAAATGACTTATGCTCTCTAAACACAATACTGCAATCTTTTTTATTGACCGTTATTTTAATCATAACAACTATTAGCCTTCTAGGAATATTTTGGAAGTATATTCTTCCGTTATTTAGAGATAAAAAATGGGAAGCCGTTGAAGTGAATATTCAACTTGGTAACATTGGTAACGTTTCAATTCGTCCCAATCATGAGATTATGCGAATCGCTCATCAAGGGTATGTAGAAATTATCACAAGGAAAGCAGGACTCAAATTTGAAGAGGAACATGATTTAATTGTTGAGGTCTATGATTCGTGGTATAATCTGTTCAAAGAATTTCGGGCTCTAACTAAATCAATTCCAGCTCAAAATATTCGTGAATATGAAGATGCTAGAACAGCTATGGATGTTTTTATTCAAGCTTTAAATCTCGGCCTTCGTCCTCACTTAACAAAATATCAGGCAAAATTTCGTAGATGGTATAAAAAAGAAGAAGCTAAACATCAGGATAGAACACCCCAGGAAATTGAGAGAATGTATCCCGATTATCAAGAATTAGTTACCGATCTGAAAAGAGTAAATGCACAAATGTTATTGTTCGGAGAAGCCCTACGCACTATTGCCTATGGAAAAAAGAGGTAATTATTTTGACAAATTCTATTCGGCATAAATGTTTTATTTCATATCATCACGATGACCAACTGGCAGTGGAACACTTTATTCGAACATTTGACCAACAACATGATGTTTTTATTTCTCGTGCAGTTGGGATAGACCAAAATATCGTAGATAGTACAGATCCCGATTATATAATGAGACGGATCAGAGAGAGATATCTTACTGATTCAACTGTCACAATTGTTATGATTGGAAGATGTACTTGGGCACGGAAATACGTAGATTGGGAAATCGCTTCAACACTAAGAAATGATTTAAACAACAAACGAAGCGGTTTAGTAGCGATACAACTACCAAATGTTCCAGATTCTGCTAAAGTACCGGATCGTTTTAATGACAACCTGACTGCTGGATATGCAAAATATTATCGGTATCCAACAACTGCGGGTGGCCTTGAATCAATAATAAACGAGGCCTTTGAAGCTCGAACCTCAAAGGGGAATCTTGTAATTAATAACCGGCAATTATTTGGAAGAAACTCTACTTGTTGAGTCTCTTAAAAATCAATGGTAAGCTTGGCAACATCTCTTTATTATTTCACCCGCACTCCCCCGCCCTCTCGTCACGCCGGGGGATAGGCAAGTATCCCCCTCTCTCCTTGCCCTCCGGGCCGGGCTCCTCCTCTCCCTAAAGGAAGAGGCAGTGAGCAGGAGGACTCCCCTTCGGGGCAGAAGGTGGACCTGGAACTCGCAGACCGACCGGTTGACCTTCCGGACGTAAAGTGGAGCGACAGCAAAGCGACCGGCCGGGAGAGTCAAGCCTGGCGGTCGTCATTAGTTTAGGATCCAAAAATCTAGCAGAGCGAAGGCCGCCACCGAACGCAGTGAGGGCGTCGCCGGAGCGAAGCGATACCAGGATCCCAGTCAACCTGCCGTAGGCTGAGCCCTCGCAGCGAGCGGAAGCGAGCAGTGGGCGAGGCCGGAGGCCCGCTCCGTCGTTAAACTTCACTTTCACACCGCACACGGGAGCCCTATATCTCCTTTCATATCCTTTCATATATTGGTGAAAACCACCGATGTATCAAAGCACAACCTTAGAACACATAGGGGCAGCCCGAGAATATGAGGGCACGCTCCGTATCGACATCAAGACCATGCAGGCCGTTATCGGACGGTCCGGGGTGGGGCAGCTCATGTCCCGCTGGCCTGCAGAAGTCTACGACATCAGCGACGTGATGAAGACCGCCGGCGAACCCGCGGCAGTCGGGAAGGCATGGATCACCCGGTCCGGCCGGGCCGTGATGTACACGATCAACGGCACCCGGTACCTCTCACCTCTCGTCCAAGTGCAGGGAGTCCTGAAAGGCACCCGGAAATATGCCGGCGTATCAATCATGGCCGAGACATCAAGGGCCCCGGCTACCTCATCATGCCAGTCTGCAGGGGTGCCCGCATGATCAACGCCAAAACGATCCCCGCAAGCACTGACATGATGCCGGTCCCTGTCGGTAAGGACGATACCGCTGCATGGATATACCGGTCGAATATCAGGCACGCCCGGATCGTTCTCGACCGTGCCATCTGTGAGGACCTCTGCCGGTGCACGAATTGCCAGATGATGGAGAAGGGATCGAAGGATCTGAGGGCATGCACCGAGTACTACCGCATCTATGAGATCATTCTCGAGATTGTCGAGGATCGCGACATCACCAAGGAGAGCATCTAATGTCAGAACTATTGCAAGTGGAAAAAACCGGGGAGATCCTCTCCCCGCTCCCTTCTCTTGCCGAGGCTGCGAAACTCATGGCAGGTGCCGAGGACCGCATCCACGAGATCAACCTCCTGGAAGCCGAGGCACTTGCCCGCGTGGCTGACCAGGTAAACACCCTCCAGGCAGAAGCCGAGACAATGAAGCACCAGGCAGATAGGATCCTCGCGGAGTGCGTCGCGGTCGGGCACCTGGAAGAGGGCCATCTCCGGGTAAAGATCAATGCCCGGACCACCCGCACGGTCAACGTGGAACGGTTTCGAAAGGCGTTCCCAGTGGAGTTCTCCCAGCTCGCCACCATCCCGGTGCAGAAGGCCGAGGCTTTGATCGGGAAGACACGGCTGGATCCCTATTGTGACCTTGCCCGGGGACCGGAGACCTACGAGATTGCCTTCAATTTCAAGGGGGCGAGACGGTGAAGGTCACTATGGCCAGCGGAGGGATCCTCACCGTTCCCGGGTGCCTGGCTCGCTTTGGGTCCGGCTTCGGAATAATCAGTACCGGCTACGAACTCACCCATGAGATCAAGCGAGGGCAGCTCTGGCGGATCACAGGTCCGGCGGGATGTCAGCGGGAGAACCTCGGAATTATCGAACGGATCGAGGTGTGACATGGACCAGGATGGAGACACCCTCTCCTCCCTATTTGGCGAGGTAATCCACCAATACACCAGGGAGGATGCCCTCCGGGACGGGGTCCTCGTGGAGCTCCCTGCCGATCTCTGCAGGGAAGCCGGGGTTGTTGTCCCGGTAGCGGTCACCTCCGAGGTATGGCACCTTATCGACCCCGGGAACCTGGACCAGATGCCCGGGCAGAGTATCACCGGCAGGACCTGGGATCTCCTCTGGACCTTCGCAAATGCTGCCCGGTCCAGTAGCGGCAGACACCGGTCGACCGTGGCGTATCGCTGCATGTTCCTCACCTGCCGGGAAGCCATGGGAGGGACCGAGATCACCGAGCAGAAGACCGCGACCCTGCGAGCAGTCTGTGGGCCCGGGGACCGGGGTGAACCGGTGATCACTATTATGCTCCCCTGGGAAGACTGATCACATGTATGTGGCCATCCCGGGAAGCACAGCCATGACCCCTACCCCCACTTTTTACACGACCGAGGAGATTGCGGACCTCTTGAAGGTGAGTGCGAAGACCGTGCGTGAGATGATCAAATCAAAACGCCTGCAGGCGGTCCGGGTAGGCCAGGAATACCGGATCACGGATGAACAGATTCGCCAATATATAGAAGAGAACAAGACGTGACCGGGGGATCCCGGCACCAAACCACCGATGTATCAGAAAGGAGCATGATGCCGGCCCGGTCGTTCATTGGTGAGGTGTCGTGGCATATCATCTTTTCTGACGGGATACGAAACTGGAGCGAGCCTCCGGCCTTCGCCCACTGCTCGCTTCGCTCGCGGCGAGGGCTCAGCCTTCGGCAGGTGGTCCGGGACCCTGGCATCGCTCCGCTCCGGCGACGCCCTCACTACGTTCGGTGGCGGCCTCCGCTTCGCTGGTTTTCGATTTCCGGGGATTGGTGACGGTCGACCGTGCTCCGCACCGTCTCCCTGTTCTCTCTTCCAGGACTGGTGGTAAGTGGACGCCAGTGATTTCGTCGCAGGCTCCTCATCACCGGCTGCACCGTCCCGCTCCTCGCAGACCGTTTCACGGAATGCTCGTCGCTGGTTGCTGGGAAACCTCCGTCCTGCCCTTTCCCCGGGTGAGTGCCCGGAGGGTCGAACCGGGCGGCACGCGGTGCCGGCCACAAGGCAGCCGCTGAGCGGAGCGGGAGAGCGGTGCAGGTCAGGTTTATTTAATGGTGATGTGACAGTGTGTCAGGATACTCGGGCGGAATTTACAGCTCTTTAGGTACACTGTCCGGCCCTGTAACTGTTAAGGACCGGCGGGGTGATAGATTCAATCTCTTTTTTCACGGATGGGATTGCTAAACACACCTTTTATGGTCATGGTTACCAGTCCAACCAGGAGCAGTCCAGCAGCCCCGTTGAACACCAACCCAAGCGGCGGCAACGGCTGACCCCATGCCGCGGGCCATCGTATGAGGAGAATCCAAAAACACAACCCGATGCCGAGCAGCGCTGCTGGGAACCAATATATCAGTGGCTCACTTTTGCTCTGCATACAACCTGAGCTCATATTGTCTTCGGGTTATTTTATCTTGCCTCACCTTACCGCACAATATGAGGTGCAGGCTCGCCCGCGGAATCAACACAAATGTCCGGGCCAGCTCTAGTGCTGATGGACCGGCCGAGTATATTTCCAAGGATGGTGGCAGATATGTTGACAAGCATCAGAGTAACCTGTCCCCGATGTGGAAATGAAAAAACCTACATGGGCTCTAAACTTGCACTTCTCGGGATATCCAAGAGGCCCATAAGGATCCGGTCTTCCAAGTGTCCCCGAAGCATCAGGATAAACTGATCTCCAATATTGGTAGAACAGCAGGAAAGACCGTCAATAATCGGTGTTACCCGCCCGGTATCGCGAAGCCGGAATAATTACCCTGGCCGGTCCTGTTGCTGAATCGGACTGGCTCGGGGTAGTTCTAAATTAAGTCTTGATTTTTTGATATTTGGAAATTTGTCCGTTTGGGATCGTTATAGAAAGAACATCTCCTTCGATTCTTCCAGTCATGGAATATGTTGTTCCTAACATAGTAATCTCAATTTTGATTCGACCATCGTCTAGATAACTCCAATCACCTGTAAAAGGTAGCCCCCCATCAGCAACCGTGACTCTATTATCACTGAAAAACTCCACCGTTTCAGTATTTCCAATTTCTTGCCATTTACCCACAATATTCGATTTCTGTGAGGTACAACCGCTAAAAATCAAAGATACTGATAAACAAACAATGAGAAATACGACGGTAAAATTAATTGATTTTCGTCGATACATAAAAACTCCTCGTAATGCGAGGAGTATAAAATTGTTGATATTTAAGTATTTCGTTAAGCAAGAACTCGATAGAGATGGGGGGAAACGATTACTGTTTTCAGTCTGTTTCCTCTTCCTCTAATTTATCGGTTAAAGAGGCTGTCCAAAGAGGGCGATGAATGGTTGGACGGATTCATTCCAGGACCGCACTCCAAGCGCTCATAACCGCTGATGAAGAGCCGAATGAATTACATAAGACGCGTACGACCGGAGATACTGTGGAAAACAGTTACGAGAAATCTAGTAGCCTCCGGCCTCGCCCACTGCTCACTACCGCTCGCTGCGAGGGCTCAGCCTTCGGCGGGTACACTGGGGCCCTGGTATCGCACCACTCCGGCGACGCCCTCACTGTGTTCGGTGGCGGCCTCCGCTCCGCTGGTTAGCGGTCGCTTGGGTAGTGTCGACGGTCGACCGTGCTCCGCACCGTCTCCCTGATCTCTCTTCCCAGGCTGGGGGATAGTGACTCCCTTGATTTCGTCGCTGGCTCCTCATCACCGGCTGCATCTCCCCGCTCCTCACGGACCGTTGCACGGACCGCTCGTCGCTTTTGCTGGGAACTCTCCCTCATGCTCTTTCCCGGGTGAGTGCCCGGAGGGTCGAGCCGGGCGGGACTCGGTGCCGACCACTGAGCAGCCGTTAAGCGAAGCGGTAAAGCGGGTGCAATAAGTTTGGAAGAACAGTGTCACCACGCCTTTGTCACCCCGGCGAAAGGGGAGGCCGAGGTGACCAGGCATTCAAGGTGGCGCGAGTGGTAAACTCGCGGAGGGTTGTCCTGCACTTCCTATCTCATTAAGGTTTTTGAGACCCCGCTGTGCAATGGATAGGTCAAAGGTTCTTGCAGAACAGACTTGAGTTGTGTAGTTTCTGTAAAAGAGGTTTCGGTCTTTACCACTCTCTTTCTACAAAGTATAGTTCGTCTCCTTCCATTATCAAAGGCTTCTGATGCAGTTCCCTGGAAGCGAATGCTAAGCATTCTTAAATTCATCTATCAGCCAGAAGCCATTGGATATTTTAGTTATGTGTATCTTGTATGGACCACCTGGTACCTCACAGCCGGGACAGAGATTTTTCTCCATTATATATATGGTAGTTTTGGTTGATTCATAAGCTGGGTATCCACCCTTTTCATATTCTCTCATGTTGTGAATCTTCATTTGTCTTCCATCTTCGAAAACAAGGCAAAAAGTAGCTCTATCGGCATACCTTGAACATTGATAATACTCTGCAATTATTCCGACAAGAGTTTCTTCTTCAGTATAAACTGGCTGAACAACATATTCTTCAGTAGGAACTACTGTGGGAGTAGGCTCTTCAGTGGGAATTACTTTATTACCAGAAGATTGGTTAAGCCTTGTTTGTTCAGTTCCTTCGGTGCTGGTACATCCTGACAATAAGCAAAATGTTATTGTCAAAAAACAAATCACAAAGCTAGCAATGAGCTTTTTTTTCACATAAATCACATCCTAAAGGGACTGGTAAAATAACAACACAAAACTTGATGATTTTCTAAATATTTACTGTTTCCGAATCTTCTTTATGGTTGTATCTCCACAAGTATCAGCCTGTGAGTCAACATCATCTATCGTATCGTCGACAATCAACGGCGTCTGATGCAGTTCCCTGGAAGCGTATGCCGGGAAGATAGCACGACAGAGGTGATAGTGGCATTCGCACATACCGGTTCCATTCAACGGCGAGGTCAATAATGATCCGCAACTTGGACACCGAATGAGGGGAGGATCCTCTCTCATACTTCTGCATACAATGGGTAGGATATTCTGGCTCAGCCTCATGGGGTGTGAAAGTGGATATCACTAACTTCAGGCTTGAAGAAAGTGAACCAATCCTAGCAAGAATCGATTAAGCAGCTCGAAGACTTCTATAATTTTTTTGAGTATCAGGTAGTCCGATACTCGTCGGGATAAAATCTCTTTGTCTCGAAATAAAACCAGACTCCCATCATTTGAACTAAGGCGACCGCAAAAAGACCGAAAATTGTTGCGTATATGGTGAGACCCCCATATGGATTGAGGCTTCGCAACATCAATCTAAGAAAAAGAGCGATGCCGATTGCAAACAAAATAACGCTTACAGCAAGCCGTTTCATAATCTGAATGGCTTTAGATTACTGAAATTTATTCCGTCAATTCATGTTCTTCTCAACCATTCATTGAGATCTATAATATCGGGCGGGTCTGATATTGTTAAGTAAAGAAACGTCTGATTTGTACGTTACGACATTTTTTGATTTGCTTCATTTCGGGCATTGAAAATAGAGTCCCATCCGTTACTATTCGAACAAGATATATTAATGGTGTGTTGGAATAATTTTTTTCAGGAGGAAAGCATGGCATACTGTCCCAACTGTGGTTCAGAGTTGGTATATGAAGAAGCAGAAATATGCCCAAAATGTGGGGTGAGGATTAAATCTCCCCCGCAAGTGATTAAAAAATCAAATGATAAACGTCCTTTCTGGTTCGGTTTAATTGGAGGGATATTGGGGATATTTGGCGGATTGTTTGCGATGGCTTTGGGATCATTTAATGAAATAGTAATGGGGTCCACAGATACGGAATTAATGGGACTAGGTTTTGCCGCAATAATCTTTTCTATAGTTGGGATTGTCGGAGGTGTTTTGGGGAATCACAAACTTGGCGGTATAATGATGATCACTGCAGGAGTATTAGTGTTGATTTTGATCAGTTATTTTGGCGTTTTAACAGCAATTTTGTTTGTTATTGGAGGGATAATCCAATACAAAAGGAAAGATCTTTAATTTTTAAAAATACTTTGGCACAGGGTAACTGTATGATGACTCATCTATTGAGATCAGCCTAATATTCGCGTTCTGCTGGTAAATACCGATGATAATTGAGGATTCCTCCTTTCAACAACACAACTGAAATCAATTTAACAACTATGAGCGGTGCTGGCACCACGAACATGCATAATTCATTTTCATCAGCTGAGCTGGTTCCAGAAGAGAAAAGTATTCCTGTTGGACCTCTTGGAGGATTCCGACCATCTGTTCCCTAGATAACGAGATCATTTGCCAACCGAGTCTTATATGGAAGTTACCGAAGTCGTCCCTATGGATCATTTTTCCCAAAGATACCACATCCGATACGATTCTTTTGATAATACGGTAAAAAGATTATGCCTGCACAAGGATGCTGTGAACGAAAGGATTTCGAACGACATCTGGAAAAATAATCGAGAATAACCTAACCGCCCTCTTAAAAATGTGAGAACTAACTTTATTGTTTTCTACGTACCGCATCGACCCAAACTTTATAATAGCCAAGTTCGTCGTCCTTGTGGCCAAGACATGCTATTTCAAACAGGGCACTCTGTCCAGAACCAAGATCTGATATATAATCTAACCCATCATCAACTAGAACATTATTCTTGTCAAGAAACTGGCCTTTCATAGTAACTGATACAGTGTAAAAATTTTCGTTGGTTATCGTTCCTTTGGCAAGAGGCATACCAGAAGGACTAATTTCGTAATGATGGTTCACAAGCCTAACACCACTTACCACAGCAGGATCTTGAGTGGGTCGAGGTGTTGGTATTGTCGTCTGACTGGTTACAGGATCAAGCGCTGCAATGAATCGGGAGGTCTGACCCGCAGTGACGAAAACCGACGTGGTGAAAGGCTTGTATCCTTCAAGGCGTATCGCAATATTATGAGACCCAACAGGTACATCATAATACGTATGGGGAATTATTTTGTCACCACCGTCATCCAGGCTAACTAAAGCACCTAGGGGGAGTCCAGTCACCTCAATGTTCCCGACTTGGGGGACGCTCGTCTGTGGTTTAGTCGTTTCTATAGGTGCAGCTAAAGATATTCCTATTCCAGATGCCGAATTCGATGCAACTGCCCCAATAATCAGACATATGAGTAATACCGATAGCGAATAGATCGCTATTTGCGTTCCTTTTGTCTTTTTAAAAGGTATATCTCCACAATTCATTTTATTGGCTGTATTGTGTGATTCAAACATCCCATAAATCCAAATTAAAGCAGTCACAATAAAAATGAATAAAACCATAAATCCAAAAAATAGCCCAATAATCGTCACAAACAAAAAAAGCAACCCTTTACCTAGTTGACCATTATATAATTGCCCCAATCCCGGGATTATTGAGAGTAATCCTGCAAAATTAGGATCTTTTAATCCTTCTTCGTGTGTTCGACCTTGACCCGAACCCGATCCGTATTTAACTGGATCTTTAACTCTGACTCCACATTTTGGACACAGCTTGGGCTTTCCAACAGGCCAGTTCCCCTGAGTATACGGCAGGACAGCACCACAGTTGAGACATGTTTCCTTTTCACTATTTTCTTTGGGATGTACTTTTTCGAACGACTGATTGGATATGTTGGTGGATTGAGTAATTCGCTTCTTCTCTTCTATTTTTTTCGTAGCTGTTTCTTTACACTCTTGGGCTTTCTCGGGTTGTCCAACTTTATAATAAGCGAATCCTAGGTTATGCCACGCGTTGGCATAATCCGGATCAATATCTACGGCCTTACGATAGCACTTTATTGCCTCTTCATATTGTTCCTCATCAATTAAATTATCGCCGCGCTTTTTCAAAACCGAGGCTTCTGTGGAGACTTTTCTTTTCTGATCTTCCTCACGTAGTGATTTATCTCCAGGTGTTTGTCCGATATCTTTAACCGATTTTTTTTGGTCATCATCGCTTAATTGAGGAGATTGAGGTTTGCCTAATTCATCGGCTTTCTTTTTCGCTTTTCTTGCCTCATCTGTCCT
>Ga0209604_1000910_pt1 | contig 25598 bp, 22 predicted proteins | sample AD_UKC097_MetaG_FD_184405 | JGI IMG/M metagenome (GOLD analysis project Ga0209604, IMG submission 184405) | Active sludge microbial communities of municipal wastewater-treating anaerobic digesters from USA - AD_UKC097_MetaG (SPAdes) (version 2) | ecosystem: Engineered > Bioreactor > Anaerobic >... | reverse complement strand
TGGACAAATGTTGAGAAAGCATTAAAGAATCTAAAGGATAAGAATATCTTAAATCCCTCCAGTATTGCAAATTTGCCAATGGATGAGCTGAAAATATTGGTAAAGCCTAGTGGTTTTTTTAATCAGAAAGCGGAAAGATTAAAGTATATGTCCCAATACATAATGGATAAATATCAAGGAAATATTGAATTATTTTTTAATAAAAATAACAAAGAGTTGAGACAAGAACTATTGGGACTAAAAGGCGTTGGTTTAGAGACTGCAGACAGTATAATTCTTTATTCTGCTGAAAAAAATGAATTTGTTATAGATGCTTATACAAAAAGAATTTATTCTAGATTAGGTCTTGTTAAAGATACTATAGACTACGAATCATTAAAAGATTATATAATAAAAGATATCCCGGAAGAATTGATGATTTATCAGGAATTTCATGGCCTTCTTGTATTAACTGGTAAGAATCTATGTAAGAAAAAAGATCCCAAATGTATGGAATGCCCACTAAATAAAAAATGTAAATTAGCTATTGAGAATAGTTAATTCATTTCAAGATTTTCTTATATATGCTCTTAGCACTATCAGACAGCCTTTTGGCCTCTTCAATTTTTCCTTCAGATTCATACATTTCTGCCAAATTTAGCATTGCCATAGCTACATCAGGATTTTTAACACCAAATGCTTTCTCTAAGATTAAAATTCCCTTCTTGAAGTAATACTCAGCTTCTGGATAAATTTCCCTGGCCCTGTATAAGCCTGCTAAGTTATTTACAAATGTTACAATAGATGGATGGTTCTCTCCAAGAGTTTTTTCTGATAAATTAATCGCTTCTTTAAAATACTTCTCTGCGTCTCCATAAGCTCCCATAGCTTCCTTAACTAGAGCAATATTGTTAAAAGTCATAGCATTAAAATGATGATTCTTTCCATATGCCTTTTCGTCTATCTCCAATACTTCTTTGTAAAGTTTTTCAGCCTCGACTTGATTTCCTTCAAGATAGTATATGCCTGCTATATTGTTTATTGCTGTGGCAATGTCAGGATGATCTGGGCCTAGAGAATTCTTCCATATTTCAAAAGCTCTTTTATGTAGTTTTAGCGCTTCACTATAATTTCCTCTAATCTTATATATTTCTGCTAGATTATTTAATGCTGAGGCTATACTGGAGCTTTTGTCCTTATTATGTTCAAATATATCGATTGATTTCAGATAAAGAGATTCTGCCTCGTTATATTTTTTTTGTAATCGATAAAGGTCGGCTAGATTATTATAACTTGTAGCTAATTCAATATTACTTGGCCCAAATAACTTTTCTTTAATCTCTATTGATTTTTTATATAATGGCTCAGCTTCTTTATATTTGCCTCTTGAAACATATATCCCCGCAAGATTATTGAGGGAAGTGGCAACGTCAGAATTATCAGAACCTAATATTTTTTCCCAAATAGCTAAAGCTTTTATTGAAAGGTTTTCAGCTTCAGAATAGTTTCCTTGGACTTCATAAATCAATGAAAGATTATTCATAGAAACTGCAACTTTAGTACTATCCTTTCCATAGGCTTTTTTTGCAATGTCTATGGATAGCTTAGCAAGTTCTGCAGCTTCATTATATTTTCCTTCTCTGTAACAGTTTATTGCCTTAAAGATAGTATTGTCCCAAAGCTCATCTAAAGTTTTTTCTTGATTTTTAGAATCCAAATTATTACCTCAAATAGTTGTAGTAATACATTAAAGTGATTTATATTTTGATATTGTATCTCTTAACTCATTGAATCTAATTGGCTTTCTTAATACTTCTTTTGCTCCTGCTTCTAATGCTTTAGATCCAATTGTAGAGCCATAAGCGGTGATGGCGATTATTTTAGCACTAGGGTCGATTTTCATTATTTCTTTAGTTGCCTCTATCCCACTTTTCTTTGGAAGTTTTAAATCCATCATGACGATATCGGGTTTATTCTCTTTATAGAGGGACACAGCTTCCTCGCCATCAGAAGCAATAAGTAATGTATCTTCGTCTAAGAATTCTTGATAGAACTCAGATAAATCTTTATAATCCTCAACGATTAAGATTTTAGCCATAGAATCACTATTCTATTAAAATATCTACTTATTTATCTTTTTATCCTATAAAAACTTTATCTCAAAATGAACGATAATCTTTTAATGAATATTGTTTAAGCCGACTTAAATCTCATACTTTATCAAAACATTTAAAAGTGTGAGAAATAAAGAAAAGTAACACAAATAGTAAAAATAGTAACACTATAAGGGGTGTAATAAATGAAAGGTGCAATACTTGTAGGGCATGGAAGTAGGCTCAGTTATAATAAAGAGCTGTTAACTAAATTATCAGATATTTTTAAAGAGTATTTTGATGGAAACATCATAGAAATTGGATTTATGGAAATGAATACTCCTAAAATAATGGACGCTGTAGTTAGTGCCGTTAAAAAAGGTGCCGATGAGTTATACATAATCCCAGTTTTTCTCGCAAAAGGTATCCACACCACAGAGGATATTCCAAATGAGGTAGGTGGATTTGTGAATGGTAAGAATGTTATTGAAGTACAGGGCAAAAAAGTAAAGTTGATATACTGTGATCCAATTGGCCCAGATAGAAGAATTGCAGAAATACTTTGGGATAGGGTAAAGGAAAAGTACTAATGAAAGATTATATTGTTCTCGATATAAATCATGGCGGAGATATACTAGCCTCTATTCTAAAGAGTAGAGGCCATAATGTTATTGTATATGATATCTACCAAACGAGAAACGATAAAAAGCAAAAGCTAGAGCAGAACGGGATTAAGCTAATAGAGTCAGTTACTAAAGATTATAACAAGTATATTATCGCCTACCCCGTTCATTGCCCAGATTATTTTCTTTCTTTTTTTCCAAATAATGAAAAAATAACTCATCATGAATTAGTGAAATCACTCTTTGAGAATGAATCCTATAATAACAAGATAGTTGAAATTACTGGATCCAAAGGAAAAACAACAACTTCGAATATTATTGCATACCTTCTCTCTTTTTGGGAGGACACATATCTTAATTCTTCAAGGGGATTAGAAAAAATAGTAAAAGGAGAATCACAATTAATTGACTACAAAAATTCAATTTCTCCAGGGTATACTGCACAAACACTTTCTCAATACAATAATGACTCCCTTATTCTTGAAGAAAGTCTAGGCGTCTGTGGAGCAGGAGCTATTTCCATTTTAACAAGCGCCAGTCCAGTTTATGAAATAAAAAGAGGGCAGGGAACATCTTTAGATGCCAAGAATCAGGTTTTTACATTATCCAGCGGTACAATAATTATTGATGGAAATGATAAATTGGCAAATGACATGGCAAAAAAATTTGATAGAGATGTCCTAAAGATTTGGAGAGATGTAAACATTGAAACCTGGGATAAACTAGATATTGGTAAAGATTATGATTTCAAAATATACATAGATAAAAATGAATTCTCAGTTAACTTTAAAGGGAATTACCTATTAGCAGGTTATATTAATCCGATTTTATTTGGATTTTTGGCTCTAAACATATTAAAGAAAAATTCGAATATCGTAGCAAACCATCTATCTCAATTTAATGGGGTAGAAAATAGGCTTTCTATTTCTAAGAATGATCAGTCAACTAAGATTATAGATAAATCTGGTGGATTTTCTGAAGGCAGTTTGAGATATTTATTAGAGACTCTAAAAGATAACTATAATATGCCTTATAATAATATTAATTTATTAATTGATATGAAAAACAGATCACATTGCCAAAAAACGAATATTGCAGAGATAGATAAAGTAGTTGGAGAATTCAATTTTATAGATGATGCTTTTTTATCTGGCAATTACGATTTTGATAATTTTAAATATTTAAAAAATAGCGAAGATCTAGAAATAAGAAAAGGAGATCTTCTAATTCAGTGCGGTAAGGGATAAAATGAATATATTAACTCCAAGACCTAATCCAATAGTTGCTGCCCTATATACATTAAGAGACTTAGATGTGGACGTTGCAGTATTACATGGGCCATCTGGTTGTGGCTTCAGGGCTGCAAGACTTCTAGAAGAAGATGGTATGAAGGTAGTTACAACATCAATGTCTGAAGAAGATTTGATATTTGGGGCTAGTGATAAGCTAATAGAAGTATTGAAAGAAGTAGATGAGCTTTTTTCTCCTAAGATGATTGGGGTTGTAGGGTCATGCGTAAGTATGATAATAGGAGAGAACGTAAAAAAAGCAATAATTGATTCTGGTCTAAAGGATAAGGCATTCTTTGTAGAAATACATGGTTGCATGGGGGCTAATACAAGGGGGGCCATTGAAACATTGAAATCTGCAATGGATTTTGGACTTATCGATCAACATGAATTTCAAAGACAGGAAAAAATGCTTCTTTTGGCAACTGAAGTTGAATCTAACAAGGGTATGGCAAAGTCAAAATATACGAGACCTTCAAGAGGGGATGAACTTAGGATTGTTGCAGAATACATAATCAATTGCTTAAAAGAAAACAAGAAGATAGCAGTAATCCTTAATGCAAAGAAAGAGACTGCATATCTTTTCGCAGATATACCTCTTGCAATAAATCTAGCATCTAAAAAATTTGGAGGACAAGTTATTAATGTTGGAAATCTGTCGACAGAAGTAGGTCTCACAAGAATTAAAAGGTATGCCAATGATATAAGGAATAATTTTGAAAAGAATAACATAACTATAGACCATATTTCGGGCGGAGTTGATGAATACCCTGTAGCGGGGAAAGATGCTATCGAGTACTTAAAAGATAAAGAATATGATTTAATCGTTGCAGTAGGTATACCACAAGCAGTTCCAAAAATAGGCATTGAATCAATAGCTGTGACAAATGGTCCAAGAGAGGTAGAGCCTCTAAGAGATGCAGGTTACAAGTATGTGACTGTTGAAATAGCTTCACATTCAACTGTGATGGGGACAAGGAACATAGTTTTAAGTGAACTTGGTGAAGCCATAAGAAAAGCCGCAGGGATACAATGAAACAGATTGCTATATACGGTAAAGGTGGGATAGGTAAATCATCAATCTCCTCAAATCTTTCGGTGAATTTAGCTTCAGAAGGCCATGAAGTTCTATTAATCGGATGCGATCCTAAAAGTGATAGCACCATTAATCTTTTTGGTGGAAAAAGAATAGAAACGGTATTAGATCTTTATAAAAAGGGGATTACTGAACCAGATAAATTAATTTTTGAAGGTTATAATGGAGTAAAATGTGTTGAAGTCGGTGGGCCTGCGGCAGGCGTAGGATGTGCGGGAAGAGGTATTCTAGTTGCTCTAAAAACACTCACTAAGGATTATTATCTACAAAAAGATTTTGATGTAATTATATATGACGTCCCAGGGGATGTTGTTTGTGGCGGATTTGCTGGGCCTGCTAGGGAAGGATATGCCGATGAAATATATATAGTTACAAGCGGAGAGTATCTTTCAATTTATGCAGCAAATAATATTGCAAAGGGGTTGTTTAATCTTAATGTTAAAATGGGCGGAATTATAGGAAATATGAGAGGAATACCAAATGAAGTTGAGAAAATTAATAAGTATGCTCAAGAGATAGATTCACAATTAATTAATGTTGTTGAAAGAGATCTAAAAATACACGAAAGTGAAATAGAAGGTAAGACAGTCCTTGAAAAATATCCTAATGATCCTTTGAATCTCAGATTTAAAGAAATTGGAAAAAGCATAATTGAAAATAATAGCTCGAAAGTTCCAAGACCTACAACTGATGAAAAGATAAGAGAGATACTTGGAGGACTTCTTTGAATACCCCTAGAGTTGTGATCGCAGGAACTGCTTCAGGTGTCGGTAAGACCTCAATTTCTTGTGGGATAATGAAGGCACTATCAAAAAAAAATGATGTTGCACCATTCAAAGTTGGACCAGACTTTATTGACCCGATATACCATAGATATGCTACTGGAAATTATTCAAGGAATCTTGACACTTTTTTTATGGAAAGAGATGCATTGATTGAAAATTTTAATAGAGGTGCATATAAAAAAGACATCGCCATTATTGAAGGCGTTAGAGGATTATATGAAGGGATAGACCCGATAGAAGATATTGGATCAACTTCTCATGTTTCTAAGATTTTAGAATCTCCAATAATTCTTGTCATGAACACAAGATCTTTGACAAAAAGTGCAGCTGCATACATCAAAGGTTTCCAATCCTTAGACCCTTCTCTAAAGATAAGAGGAGTTATTCTAAATCAAGTTAGAGATGAAGTGCACTATCAAAAACTTAAGAAAGCTATTGAGTCTTTTACTGATGTAGAGATTGTAGGCAGTATAGAACGAGGTGCAATATCCCTTAGCTCAAGGCATCTTGGTCTAGTCCCTTTAATTGAAAGAGAGGATAGAGAACAGGTTATGGAAGATTTGGGAAATAAGATTGAAGAATCACTTGATATTGATAAAATAAAAAATATTGCAAATGAGGCAGGTGATTTAGAAGAAAAATCTGGATTTCTATTTGAAGTTAATCAAGAAATTAAGAGTAGTAGAACTTCCATAGCTGTTCCATTTGACAAAGCATTTAGTTTTTATTACAAGGAAAACTTAGAGGCTTTAGAAGAAAATGGTGGAAAAATAAAATATTTCAAGCCGACAGAAGGCGAATCTTTACCGGATGCTGATTGTTATTATATAGGAGGAGGTTATCCAGAAATTTATCTCAGCGATATTTCAGGTAATACTGATTTTTTAAAGGAATTGAAATCTGCTGCAGAAGAATCCAAGCCAATATATGGGGAATGTGGGGGGCTTATGGTCTTATCAAAGTATATTAAATCAGCTGACAAGGAATACCCCATGGCAGGAATATTTGATGAAGGTACACTAATGACAAAAAACAAACAAGGATTAAGCTATGTAATAGCAGAACCAACAGAGAATCATTTCTTTTTAAAAGATATAGTTAAAGGCCATGAATTTCATTACTCGAAAATGGAACCGTTGCCAAAAAATAAGAGTTTTGCTTATAAAATTCTTAGGGGGAAGGGAATCCATAACAGTAATGACGGATTAATCAAAAACAAATGTATTGGCTCATACTTACACATACACGTTGGCGGAGCACCAAATTGGGCATCTTCTTTTCTAGGAAGCGTTTACTAAAACTACATTTCAAATCCAGGTGGCATTTGAGGCATTTTTCCTTTCATTCCCCTTAGCTTTCTTTTATTCATGCCTTTGAGGAATTTCTTAATCATTGCATACTGATTTAATAATTCTTTCACTTCGCCTTGATTTGTTCCAGAACCCCTAGATATTCTCCTTATGCGCTCATGATTAATAATCTTCGGATTTTTTTTCTCTTGCATGGTCATTGAATCCATAATAATCCTAAACTTTGAAAGTTTCTCTTCGCCAACTTCAACCATATCTGTTGGGAGATTTGCGCCCATCCCTGGAATCATAGATAATACTTGTTTTAGAGGGCCCATCTTACTAACCATTTCAAGTTGGGTATACATATCAAAAAGATCAAATTTCCCTGAGAGTATCTTGTCTTTATCCATTTTTGAATACTCTTCAGCTTCAGAGGCTTCTTTTACTTTTTCCAATAAAGTCTCAAGATCCCCTAGACCCAATAGACGAGAAACAAATCGTTTAGGGTCAAAAGGTTCAATGGCATCTATTCTTTCTCCTGTTCCAATGAATTTTATTGGTGCTCCTGTAGCTGCTGCGGCAGATAATGCTCCGCCTCCTTTTGCCGAACCGTCCAATTTTGTAACTATTATAGAACCTACTGGAGTTGCGTTGGCAAAGCCTTCGGCTTGAACAAAAGCTTGCTGGCCAATAGTACCATCAATAACTAGTGTAACTTCATCAGGATTAATTGTGTTAGAAATATCTTTCATCTCGTCGATAAGTCCTTTTTCTTCTCTATGTCTTCCAGCGGTATCGACTAATATTATATCGGAAGCTTTTTCTTTAAAGAATTTAACTCCTTCTCTTGCAAGTTTAATACTATCTTTCTCGTTTGGATCACCAAAAACAGGTATATTATTTTCTGAACAGAATTGTTTTAACTGCTCAAATGCTCCTGGCCTCCAAGTATCGGCTCCAACGACACCAATTTTGAATCCTCTTTTCTGATAAAATCTAGCAAGTTTTCCTGTGGTTGTGGTCTTTCCGCTCCCCTGAATACCAATCATTAAAACTATTTTCCCTTTCTTATCAGGCAAATGCTCTTTTTTGGTATCTGAGCCCATGAATCTAGAAAGTTCTTCATATACTATCTTAATTATATGTTCCTTTCTTGATACGCCTTTAGGCAATTTTTCTTCTAAGGCCCTTGATTCGATCCTCTTTGATAATTCAAATACAAGTTTTACGTTTACATCTGACAATAGAAGTGCTTTTTGGATATCTTTAACAAGCTCTTTTATCAGAGATTCATCGACAACCCCGGCCTTTGTCAATTTTCTTAATGCCCCACTTAAGGCACCTGAAAGGGAGTCCAAGACCATTTTAACACCTAATTAAACACAATAATTTTCTTATAAAAGACTAATGGTCAATATTCTTTTTTAATATAATAACAAAAGTTCTGCCCATAGGTTCTCTTTCAATAAGTTCTTTTTTCTCAAGATTTGTAAGTATCTTAGTTATCTTGGCCTTGGAGAATCCTGTTATGCTAGAGAGTTTTTTCTGTTTTATCTTTCCACCTTCACCTTTTATTATATCACAAATAACCATTTCATCTTCGGATAATAAGGACGGAGGTATTTTGATTTCTACTTTTTTTGTTTTTGAGGACCTATTAAAAATAATGTATATCAAAGATATTAATACAATTAATAAAGCTGCCAAAATAAGGAGAATATTACTGCTAAAGCCAGAATTCTTAATCAACGAATTATATTTAACCTTAAAAACCATAGGTGTTGAGGGGGACTTCATTTCCCACAAAACAATTATTTTTTTTCCATCACTCTGGAGATAAGTAGGTTCAGGAATGATCGTAGAAACATCGTCTCTATCTATCCCGTAAGCTTCGGGGAGCTTTATCCTAAAAATGAGATTTTTAACATTTTTATAAACTAGTTCTTTCATGTAAATATATTCTTTACTTTTTGATTCAATTGCATTAGGTATGGTATAACTGACTTTGATGCTGTTTAATTCATTTGGTAAAAGTTTAATTATGTCGTTTTGTGTAGGTACAATTTTCTCATTATTATATATAATTTGTAAATTAGTATAATTTTTAGGAAGATAAATATTAAAATCTGTTTCATCCTGTGGATTAAGAAGAATATCTATTGATTCATTCAAAGAGCGATCTTCCATTATTTCTACATCAATTTTTAGGTAAGTAATTTCCGTCTCAGTTGCGGCCGTAACTACAGTAAATGCCGAAGTGAGGAGAGTAATCAAAAAAAATAATGATCCAAATGTTAAATAGAGTTTCCTCATATTATTACCTTTAATAAAATTAAGAAGTGTTATCCTAAATCTATGATTTTTTAGAATGAAATTATATATAAGTCTTTAGATAATTTTTATATTTTAAAATAAGTAGAATATTAAAGAAATTTAATGTAGGTATTTGTTGGATTTAAAAATGAAAAATAATAAATAAATTAATATACAAAAAATATCTATTATACACATTAAATAAATAATATATAGATTAACTTATTTTATTTGAAACTGCCCTATAATGCTATCATTGTAGAGGTCATCTGAACTCCATCAATGTTTCTTATCTTATCTGTGAGAAACGGGTCAAGATCTTTTAACTGTTCCACATTTATTTTTGCTACAATGTCATATTCACCGTATACTATAAACGCTTCATCAACTTCTTTCATGCTTTTTAGATGTTCAAGAATCTTTTTTTCTTTTCCTGCATCCCCCACAATGAGGGCAAACGCAACAACCATTACATCACCTATTACAATTAAGAGTATGGCATATTTAAAACTTTTTATAAGGATACTAAAATATTAAGGTCTTCATAAACTCCAGCAAACAAATTGATGCGCCAAATAACTTTTAAACTGTTAATTTTGATATACCTCATGAAAATAGCCTTAATAGCGATTTTTCTTTATCTCTTGACTACCACGTTAATCTATTCTGAACCAACTTCATTAATAATTCCCTTAAATGATAGTGATATCCCTAAAGAGATAAAACCTTTAATTAAAGAAGGATATAGAATAAAATATCAAGGATTTGAAGAAAACTTAATAGAATTTATCTGTAAAGATGAATCTTCAGCTTCACTTCTATTAAATGAATTTATTAACTCAAGAGGGGGTTATAAAATACTAGAATATAGCACTTATTCTTACAATGGACTCAAAGGATACAGATATTCATCAACATGGGGCAAGGGTTGTATTCTACAAAATGAGAATAAAGTCTACGTTTTTAACTCTCCATCTGAAAGTGATTCAAATATTACGTCTTTATTAGAAATAAAATTTGGAAAAGAATTCCCTTATTATTATTTGCTTTTGCTGATTATACCAATCGGGATAATTTTGTACAAAATTAAGAAATGAAATTTTCAATTTTTTCAGATATCATTTTGACTTCTTCAATTTCCATTCCATATAATTTAATAGTTTCAATGACAAATCCTTTTTCTTTGATTCTATCATATCTAGGACACTTAGTAAAAAGTGATTTCCCTGTCTTTGGTTTTATTTCTTTGTTAAGTATTTCAATAATTTTACTTGGATTATCATGTCTAACAAAAACAGACATCGATTTAGAATCCTTATACGGGATATCTATTGAAGATTTTTTGAATATTTCACTCATTTCTCTTATTACACCAAGTTTATTTTCTGAATTTTCAATTTCTTTGCTAAGTTTCAAATAATAAGTTATGGGTAGTTTTGAAAATCCAAGTAATTTTTCAGATTCTTCAAGATCAATGTCCGTACTAATTCCTACAAATCCTCCGTATCCACACTCAAGTATTTTGGGGCTACCCGTTGAGCAATATATGACATCAGCCCATCCAAATTCCTTATCAGAAAAACCTGCAGAAATATCCTCAATTGAAATTATCCCTTTGTCCCGTAATTCATTGCATATTCTTCGAGAAGGGTTAGATCTGATGTATCCAGAAACTGAAGTAAATAAAAAAACATCGAAATCCTTTTTGAAATTAGGATTAATTAAACCGTTATCAGTTATAACTTCAAGATAACTTTTCTTCAAAAGCGTCGGTATTTCTTTGAATCCCTTAAATCCACCCTGATCAGGAATGCCGATCTTAGTAATATTGGAGTCGAACAGAATAGAAAATAAGCCAAATGTAGCAGAATTAACAAAATATAGTTTATATTCTTTGTTAAGATTTTTCAATATCTTTTTTCTTATGATCTGAATAGTCTCTTCCATATTTTTTCCACCAAGTTTTCACAGTGAAATTCTCAGGCCTTAAAAACTCATTATTTTCTATAGATAAATCTGAAATAACATCAATCCTCAAAGCCTTAATACATTTTTCAGCTGTATCATAACCAACTACATACCTCTTGTCGGCCATAACAACTCCCAAAGGATTAATCCTTGATGTTCTAGAAACTCGGTCATCAAGGTCAAAATAGGATAGAAGAACAGATTTTCTTTTTTTCGATGCTTCTATGAGGTCCCTCGTTATATTGGGCCTTAAATCCATACTTCTCTCAAAACCCTCTTCTCTAAAGAAGAATTCAGTGTCCTCTTTCTTTAGTCCAGTAAGGTATCCTTCTTTGATAGATTTAATTTCAGAGTTAAGATCTATATTCTCAGAGGACTTCTCTAAGAATGATTCTTTCTTTTCGTCGTAACCTTCGATATGTATTTGTACAAATATTCCATTTTTTTCAAGTATTTCTCTTACCTTTGGAATATTCTCTTCGGATATCATTATTAGATTTGGTTCAACTATTTGATCAACGTAATTTTGTATTCTTTTGTTTATTTCTAGAAATAGAGGGACATCGTTTACTACTAAGAATATGCCTTTGAAAGCTTGAACTTTGCCATATTTTGAAGCCCAATCTCTAAGTTGGTATATTACATTCTGAGGGATATCATTTGAAGAATACTTCTTTAGAAACTGTATGACCTTATCGAGTGAAAATCCGGATTCTATACCTTTCATTATAGTTTCAGAAGTTATTTTATAAAGACTTACAACATCAGCTTTATCAATATCTGCAAATCTATTCAAATCAAAAAGAGCAATTTTATCTATTTCTTCAGATAGCACAGATATTTCAAAGTTAGGAGTCATGAAAAGAATCTTTTTCTGTTCAGATCTTTTGCTCTTATCATAGTATATTGTTGGCTCTTTGGACACTTTTCTTTCTGAAGTTAGTAACTCTTTACCAAACTCAGTCAGAGAGAATGACATCATTTTACCCTCTTTGAATCCACCGTCTACTATCCCAAGCCATAATAAATAATCAGAAATCACTTTTTCGAAGAATTTTTCATCAAAGTATATCCAACGATTTTCATCTTTTTCATCAAAAAGAGTATTTTGAAGTTTTTTAATGAATGATTTTGTGTATATACTTTTTCCTATTTCAACATTTTTTATTGAATCTAAAATAATCCTAATGTTTAATTCGTTTACTCGACTTATGAAGACTTCCTTCCTTTTGAATCCTTCTACACTTTCTAGCCCAAAGAAGATATATTTGAAAAATAGCCTAATTAAGTCTTCATCTGTAATCGGCAATATCTCATTTATTTTGTCCGTGAGTATATATTGATCCCCAGATATTTTTATTAAGCCAAAATCTAATGCCAAACTTTCGATAAATTGAAATCTTGACTCATTTTTTATGTGAAGTTTTTCAATGACCTCTTCTTGGTCCTTTTTGGAAATTTCTTTTTTGGCAGTTAACTTCAACTCTTCTTTAGCAACAAAAGATAAAAACAAAATTAGATCGGATATTAGAAGATTCTTGTCTTTTCTTATTTCTAGATTATTGACTTCAATTTCTTCAGGGACTTTTTTGAATATATCGATTAATTTATCTTTTAGTATAGGGTTGACAACATATGTCTTTATTACCCCCTCTATTCCATCAAGCACTAAGAGATTAATTTCTAAGGTCTTAATTACTTCTTCAAATGTCCAGAAACTATATTTTTCTATGAATATATTCTGAGTATCCTGCTGCTTTTTTGTTCCACCTGCCATCAGAAGAATACCTAAAAATTCTTTTTCTTTAATGGATAGGGAATTGAAAACAGATTCAATATTACTTTCATTTTGCATTTTTTCCTTTAGAGAATTTACAACTTCTTCCTTAGGCGTCGTAAGGTCTATACCCCATGCTTTGAGAGTAACCTCAATCTGTTTACCAGAAAGTTCCCGAACTTTATCCCATATATCCAATAACTCACCTATCTAAAGATTCAGTAAGTTTTTCAAATTTGAATACTTTAAATGGACATGAAGATTGGCACCTTAAGCATGCTTCACCATTACATCTCTCAGATAGTATTCTTATTTTGAAATACCCATCCTTTATTGTTTCTACCTTTAAAGCTCTTTCGGGGCAAACTCTTTCACACTTCGCACATCCTTGACAACCTTCAAATTCTGCGAATAATTCAACACCTATATGATCGATGACTTTTAATTCTTGACCTATATCAGGTATATCTCTCTTAACTATTTTATTTATCTCTAGATCTCCTTTTACTGCAGGCAAAGGTTGAATATTCTTTAAAGTTAACATCTCATTATACTTTTCTAATGACATCCCTTGTTCCCAATAAGCAAGTTCTTGGATATAAACATCAGTAAATATCTTTGAAGTTGCAAACATGATATGTTTACTTCTTATTTTATCCGCAAGTTTTTGCAGTTCTTCTAATGTATAGTTACCTACTAATACATCATATGCAAGTAACAAAGATGTGTTTCCAACTTGATATACTTTTTGAATAGTGGGGGGTATTAACCCAATCTTTCTAGACTTCATCGCATCAACATAAGTTCCAGATGCACCACACATGTACATTGTATTTACTTGTTCAAGACTAATCCCTGCTTCTTGAGCAAGTGTAAGGTGCCCCGCCCTTATTGCACCAATAGCCTTTCCAGCCTCTTTTAGATCATCTTCAGTGAAATAAATATTCTCATCAAGTCTTAATCTTCTAGTTTTTGTGTATATATTAGGTAGTTCTATGACTCCAGTTTCAAGACCTGCATAAATTACGGCAACTACCCCTGTGCCTGTTATCCCTAAAGGCTGGAGATCTGACAATTTTCTTCCTCTAAAGTCCTCTTTCCATAGATCCAATACTCTGACTCTTTGTGATATCATATTTTCATCTAAAACTAAGGTATTCCAACCAAAGTCAAGAACTACATCAGATATTGCCCCTGGTGAAGCAAGCATTCCGCTAGATACTTCTTGACCTTCGAGAGCAGGGCCCGATGCTGCAGAACCTGTAAATATTTTGTCTCCAACTTTTAATGCCATCTCAGCATTTGTTCCATAATCTGTAACTAAAGATATTTCCTTATTGTCCAAGAAATTGCTCTTCAACATCATCGCAAGAGCATCAGCGCCAATTTCGTGTTTTATTGCTGGGGGTATATAAATGTCAGCATCTATTCCCGTTATCCCAACTTCTTGACAGGATATTATTTTGGCATTTCTTTGCTGGAGTTCTATTTTTTCAGCTTCTAAATATTTTGGATCTGCATATGCCAAGTCTTTGATACTAATTCCTTCAAATAAAGAAAGCTGTATTGGATTGCCACAAATCGCAATCTTATCTATAGTATTAAGGTCAATGTTCATCTGCTTTAGAATTCTTTCAAATGCATCAACCATTAATTTGTGAGCTATCTCTTCGCTAACTTTAATAGCAAAGTTAAGATGATCCATCACGTTAGCCCCTGGTAGGGGGTGCCTTAATGTAATAGCAGTACGTAAAACTTTTTTAGTATCAAGATCAACAAGCTGAACCCTAAAACCACTTGTGCCTATATCAAAAGCAATACCCATTGACATTTAATTACCTCAGAATATTATAATTCAAATCTCATGAATAAGTTATCCCTTTTTTAACCTTTCGGAAAATCAGAAATATTATTTTATTTAATATTAAACGATTTTTTTAATAATAAGATTAATTATTAAATGAACAATTTTCAAAAAAGGATTATTAAGTATTTCTTTTAGATTAAATATTTATTCATTATTAAAATTTATTTCTAATAAATTATTAATGCTTCTAACATATAACACCGAAAAATATATAAATGGTCCTTTTAAATGACAATCGGATAAGGTAACCTAATTTATAACCTTGTCTAATTAATCCAGGAGGAATCTTTTTGGACAAAAAGGATAGAATATACAAAGTATTGACTCAAATTGTTGGCGACGAGAAATGGGTCTCTAACAGTCCTGTAGACTGTTGGTGTTACTCATACGATATGTCTTTTGTCAGACCAAAGATGCCCCAGTATGTAGTTCTTCCACAGACGGTAGAAGAAATACAATCAATCGTAAGACTCGCAAATGCAGAGAAAATGCCAATCGTACCATTTACAGGTGGTACTAACATTGGTGGACTTTGCATTCCAGAGCAGGGTGGTATCGTAGTCGATCTCAAGAGAATGAACAAAATATTAAGAATAGACACAGAGTCTAGATACGCAATAATTGAGCCAGGAGTTAGTCATGCCGAGTTGGCACAAGAATTATACAAAGTTAAAGCAAGATTTGGATGGCCAGTCGGTCCACCATCTGCATCAGTACTTGCAGCCGCAATTAACCACGGTATTGGAGGTATTACAGGTAGATATGGACTTAACAGCCAGAATATCACAAGTATGGAAGTAGTTCTCCCAACAGGAGAAACAGCTAGAGTAGGTTCATGTGCTATTAGACCTGATGCCTGGCACAGTTGCTTACCATTACCAAGACTTGACGGTCTATTTACCGGATGGCTTGGAACAACAGGTATAGTTACAAAAGTTGGTATATTTACACCACCAGTACCAGACTACGTACACATTGGAACTTTTTCCGCACAGAACTTAAAAGATATGGAAAAGTTCATGAGAACATTCAGCAAATACGAATATTCAGACGACTTTACTTCAATCTCATGGTGGCTTAGCCAAGTACCAATTCCTTACCCATTCATTGAAAAGCCAAAAGGCGCCCCAGAATGGAATGGATACTGTGTTATGTACGGATTTACTGAAAAAGAATTAGAAAACAAGGTTGACACATTCAACAAAGTCATATCTGGTGAAAAAAAGACTGGAAGTTCAGTAGACGCTACTGATGTTCCTGAGGAATCCAAGAGAGGAAGAACTCAACTACCATCTCAGATTGTAGGTTCTACAAAGAACTACTGTAAGATGGGAGGGGGAGGAATTTCCTGGCCAGGTACATTTACACCATCAAACAGGTGGGTACAGGTATATGACCAGTGGAAGGATATCTACATGAACAAATTGAGCCCAGCTTTATCACCTGCAGTCAGAGTTACAATGTACAGAGGAACACACTACGGTATGTTAAGACTCATGACACCATTCCCAAGAGACAGACCAGCCGAAGAAGCCAACGCTGCTAACGGTATAATTGAGTGTCTTAAGGTACTTCTTGATGCAGGAGGTATTCCATACAAGCCACCAGTTGCAATGCAGAGAGAGATTAACCAGAGAGCGGACCCAGGATACGTCGATCTTATAATGAAGGTTAAGGACATGCTTGACCCCAACCATATCATGAATCCAGGTAAATATCAGGTAAGGTGATGAAAAATGGACAACTTTAAAGATCTAAAATTTTACTCACAGTTCTTTAGAAAATGCTCAAAGTGTGGAACATGTAAGTCTGCTTACTCTTACGGTCCACCACCCACATTCGCAACAATCTGTCCACAGGGAGAATACTTTAAGTTAGACTCCTACTATGGTTCAAGATCCAAGTCATTCCTTGGACATGCAATTCTTGAAAACAAAGTAGACCTAACAGACCCTGCCATACAGGAAGATATGCAAAAAGCAGCTTTCTCATGTACAGTCTGTGGTGGATGCCAAAGCCAATGTCAGCTTGACTACAAGCCATGGATAGTTGACTACATTGAACAGATAAGAAACCACTTAGTTAACATGGGAATAGGACCAACAAAAGCAGAAAAAGCATACCAGCAAAAGATTATAAAAGACCACAACCCATACGGAGAAACACACTCTTCAAGGTTCAACTGGTTAAAAGATGTAAAGAACCTAAAGACAGATGGTAACACAGTTTACTTCGCAGGATGTACAGCATCCTACAGAAGAACCCAGATAGCCAAATCAACAGCCAGTGTTTTATCAAAACTTGGTGAAGATTGGGCAGTTATGGGAGAAAATGAATACTGCTGTGGTTCACCACTTCTAAGGGCTGGTTTAAGAGACGAGCCACAGAAGCTTGCTGAACACAACGTTGATTACATCAACGACCAAGGCTTCAAGACAGTTGTTACTGCTTGTGCTGGATGTTACAAAGTTCTTTCCAAAGAATACGAAAAATGGTGGGGCTTAAAGCTTAAAGCAAAAGTCATGCACACATCACAATACCTCGAAGAAAAGATGAAGAAAGGCGAACTTAAATTAAACAATGTAAAAGCAACAGTCACATACCACGACCCATGTCACATGGGAAGACACATGAATCACTACGAAGTCGATATGGACGGAAAGAAAATGTGGAAAGGCGCATATGTCCAGATGGACAAGCCAGGTCTATACGAAACACCAAGAAATGTCCTTAAGGCTATACCCGGTATAGAATTTAAGGAAATGTACAGAAACAGAGACAACTCCTTCTGTTGCGGTGCTGGTGGAGGTATTAAATCATCCTACCCAGACGTTGCTCTTGAAACTGCAAAGACAAGAGTACAGGAAGCAGAGAAGGTAGCTGGAGTACAAAAGATAGTAACTCCATGTCCATTCTGTGTCACAAACCTATGCGATGGTGCACAGGCTCTTGGTTCCAAGATAGAAGTCGTTGACTTAATCCAGTTAGTCGACCAAGCACTAAAGAAATAAATAAAATATTTTATTTTTTATTTTAAATTTTTTAAATAAGAGGAATTTTATGAAACCTGAACATTATATTTTTGTGCCAAATGAACCTGATGGCTTTAGCGACATATATAATACAAAAATTCTTGACAACTACGTTAAACTAGATTTAGAGTTAAAAGACGAAAATGGGCAATTAATAAATGAAGGGGAACTTCACGTACAAATCGTTTCCGAAGTATTTATGCCACTCGTTGTCAAGCGATTCAATCCATTTGAAGGAAAGCTTTCTTTAACAATAGGAAATGAATACATACGTGGTTGTGACGCCGTATTCTTAGTCAGATTCAAATCTGATAGGATCTTAGATACTTCAAAATCAAAAGTAGAAGTAGAATTTTTAAACGATATATAAAAGAAAAAAATTTGTTTTTTAATTATATTTTATCTAAAGCTGATTTTAGGTCATTTATTAAGTCTTCAGAGTTTTCAATTCCAACTGAAAGTCGTATCATGTTATCTGTTATTTCTGCATCTTTTAGAGTTTTTTCATCGACTTCTGAGTGTGTCATTGCTTTTGGATGTTCAATTAAAGATTCTGTTCCACCTAAACTAACTGCAAGTTTGCATATTTTAACATTATTCAAAAATTTGAATGCCTCTTTCTTGTCACCTTTTATATAGAAAGATATCAATGAACCTGGTCCCTTACACTGTTTTTTGTATATTTTGTACTGCTCACTTTTTTTATCATAGAGTTCTGGATAAACTACTTTTTCTACTTTTGGATGCTTTGATAAAAATTCGGCTATTTTAATTGCATTTTCCATCTGCCTTTGCATTCTAAGATGTATAGTCTCCAAAGATCGTGCCATTAACCAAGAATCGAATGGATTCCCATTAGTTCCTATCATGCCCCTTATCCCTTTTATCTTTGATATATCCTCTTTATACCCTAGAGCAGCTCCAGCTATAACATCTGAATGCCCACCAATAAATTTAGTAGCTGAATATAATACAATGTCAACTTTCTGGTCAATGGGAGATTGGAATATTGGCCCCATAAATGTGTTATCTACTATAACTTTTACATTATTTCCTTCCTTCCTTAGTTTATCTCTTATTTTTACTATTCCGTCCAAATCGACCACGACATTGTTAGGATTTGCAGGGGTTTCAATATATAGAATAACTGATTTACCTTTAAACTTAGATTTAATTGGATTAATCTTTTCTTCCATTAGCTTAACTGAATCCGAGCCTGCCTTTACATGGAATACATTAACACCCATCTTCTCAAAAAATTCTTTGAAAAGGAACTCTGTTCCACCATAAACAGGATTTGTATAGAATATATAGTCTCCATTCTTTACAAATGCTAGCAAAGTTGAAGTAATTGCCGCCATTCCAGAGCCGAATATTGCCCCAGCTTCTGCCCCTTCAAGTAAAGAGAGTCTTTCTTCAACTATATCAAAATTTGGATTAGAAAATCTGGAGTATACAAACCCCTCTTCTCCTTTATCAAGCCCAAGCGCCACCCTAATAAAATTTTCTCCTTCTTCGGCAGTTTTGAATTTGTAAGTACTTGTTAAAAATATGGGCGGTTTTACAGCCCCGTTGTATTTTAATGGATCATACCCCTTACTAATTACAACAGTTTCTTTTTTCATTTTATCCCCCTATATTACTACAAATATTTATAAACAAGATTATAAAAGTTTCTTTTATGAAGTATGTAGGCAAAGTTCTCCATTCAATTGGGCCCTTATTTATTCTAAGGTCAAAAAAGGTTAAGATTAAAGATATTGGAACTGATGCTTACATAGATGACAGAAAAATAGGTAAAGTAATTGAGTTATTTGGGCCCGTAGAAGATCCTTATGTTAAGATTGTCTCAAGAAAAGACATCAAAGACAGAAAAAAACTTGTTGGAAAAGATGTATCTATCAGATAATTTTGAGGTCTTTTATGAATAATGTCTTAAAGACACTACTAATATTATTTTTGCTTGTATCATCATTTTCAAATTTTAATCCAGTATCTGGACAAAATACTAATCTTTATGTTGAAGTATTGCCTTCTCATTCGATAGCCACGCAAGACGATATCCCAAAATTCATTGAGCTAGCATCTAAAAATAAAGTCCAAGCGATATTCTTACATGTTAAAAGGGGGGCAGGTGATAGTCCGTCCCCGGGCGTTGTTTTTTATAACAGCAGAATTGCGCCCACATTCTTTAATTTCGATGTTTTAGATGTAATGGTTGAAGAGGCACATAAAAAAAATATAAAAGTCTATGCAATTGTACCTGTTTTTTATGATGTAATTGCATCAAACAAAGGTTATGCCTCAGATGGCCCTCAATCAGAAGGATGGGTGTGCCCACAAAAAGCCTTCAATTATGAAAAAAGCATAATTGATGAAATAACGAATGGTTACGAAGTTGATGGGATTGTATTAGAATATTTTGGTTATGCAAATAATTTGAATTGCCAATGCCCAGAATGTATAAGGGAATTTGGAAAAAAATACGGGATAAATACCGATAAATTAAATCTTGAAACGGAGAAACAAAATAATTCTGAGGTATGGATAAAGTGGAATATATATAGGGCGGATGAACTTACTAGTTATTTAAGCAAACTTTCTGATAGTATAAGGAAAACTAAAAATATTAAACTTGGGATAATAATACCTCCAACAACATATAGGGATTATTTTGAAAATACTGATTTTGGTATAGATCCAAAGAAGATAGGGGATTATGTTGATTTTCTAATATTTAGGCGCCAAACATTGCCTTCTGATTTTATTTATGATGCAATAAATGGATTCAGCCTTCAATTTGATGGCGATATATACGTAGATGTGGAAAACAAAGATATTGGAGTACTAAATCTTGCATATTCAAATTCAGAATTTGCATCGGGTATAATTTATTTCCAGAGGGATCCCTGGACCGACAAAAGTTTTGTTAGAATTAATAAATCAAGGGACCAGTCTTCAGACACTTTAGCGATTAGAGTTGATTCAAGAGAATATTTTAACTTAGATCTAGACAAATATATCCCAATTTGGAAAAGGAATAATATTAATACTGTAATAATCAGCGCCGGAAGACCTTATTCAATAAATTTCCGATGGACAGGCCATGATAAAGAATATAGCAGTTTGGTACAGCTTTCAAATGAGGATCCACTTGAAAAAATTATAGACCGATTAAAGAAAGAAGGTTTCAAAGTTGTTGTTTCTTTTAGTTTAAATAGCCCCGAGTATATTCAAGCTAATCCTTCGTCCGCAGCTTTGGATTACGTTTTTTCAAGGAGTACTTCAAAGGTATCAATGATAGAGATATCACAAGGAAAGTATGGTAAGTACTATATTGATAATGTTGAACACATAATCAAGAATTACGATATTGATGCTATTTTAGTAACAAATGGGGATTTTTACGAATATAGTTTTGACTCACTATGTGAAGCGGAATACCTAAAGTATATGAATTCAAGAGGTGTGACTGCTTTTGAATGGCCAAAAAGTGGCTTAGCTGTGAATATAGACGATAGTTCCATCTCAAATTGGCAAAATTATGAAATGGAGAAATTTTATTCTAATCTAAAAAGTAGAGTGGTAAACTATGAAGTTGAATTATGGATATCAGCCAAAACTGATGAAAAAGATCCAAACACCCTCTCTAAAAAATATGGTCAAGATTTAACTATGCTCAATAGATATGCAACTAGAGTAGTTGTAAATGCGCCGGTCCAAGTTCAAGATGCCCCAGAAAGAAATAATAATTATGCCGAACTCCTCAATGAAGAGGGAATTACATACGTTTTAGATATCCCACTTACAAAAGGTGCAAGTTCATATTTAACAACGGAAGAATTTGAAACTATTGCTCAGAGATCTATAGACGGTGAAACAAAATCTTTAATCATATCCTCAAACTATTTGGTAGATGAACCTATGTGGGATTCTGTATTAAAGATGTCATTATACAAAGAAATAGAGGGTATCGAAGACGCTCAACTTACAAATCTTTACAGCCTTGGTAGATATGACATCTTAAGAGAAAGAGTTGAAGAAATCAAGAAGTTAAGAAAAGAGGAGATATTAACCATAAGAACTGGATCAAAAAATAAAATAAATTCTTTGGAATCTTTAGTTTCGGATATTGAGAAAAAGGTCGCAAATGCAAAATCATTAAATTTAGATACCTCTCAAATTAACGATAAATTAGAATTTGGTAGAAGAGAGTACAGCCTTGCCAGAACATCTTTTATTGAAGGCAGGTATGAAGAATCTTTTACTCGTGCGGACAATGCCCAAATAGTATTAAATCAAGTTAATTATGCCCTCCAATCAGATACCGATACAATCTATTCGTCTAGGATGTATATCGGTTTTACAATAGTGATAATATTTGTTATTTTTTTGTTTCTTGTATACTATTCTATTAAGTAAAAGAATACTTTTAAATATCCTTCATCCAACAAATAATAAGTATATTAAAAATAATAATTATACAAAGATGTGATATTTATGGCAAAAAATTTTATTTTTAATCTTCCTGAAAAAAAATACCGCTGGGTTATTTTGATTGCACTTGCTTTAGTATACTTTTTTGTCTATTTCCATAGAGTTTCTTCTGCAGTTATATCCAAAGATTTGTTATATGAATTTGGAGTTTCTGCCCTGTCCCTTGGATTATTGTCATCTATGTATTTCTACTCTTATTCTTTATTTCAGATACCGGTCGGTATATTTACAGACACAATAGGCGCTAGAAAAACAATAGCATTTCTTACAATCTTCTCAGCTTTGGGGTCATTCTTATTTGGAATAGCTTTGAATTTCAATATGGCGCTTGGTGCAAGACTGATAATAGGGGTTGGTGTATCTGGAGTTTGGATACCTGCTTTAAAACTGTTCTCGAGATGGTATTCTAAAAGAGAATACGCCACAATGGTTGGAATATTGCTTGCAGTTGGAAATCTAGGTGCTCTATCTGCTTCTTACCCTCTTGCCATGATAGCCAATGATTTTGGATGGCGATATGCTTTTTACATAATAAGCATTATTTCAATATTTCTTGCTATAATAGCATGGATATTCATAAGGGATTCCCCAGAGCATTATTTGAATAAGGGCAAAGCAGTAAGTTCTGCCGATTCAAAAGCTAACAAACAATCTATCTCCAAAGACCACCTTAGATTAATTGCCAAGAATAAAGATGTATGGATCCTATCAATTTGGCTATTTGTAGTTTATGGGGCGCTTCTTGCATATCAAGGTTTATGGGGGTACCCATACTTTAGGGACGTGTTTAATTTATCAAAGGCTGCATCTGGATTTATCCTAATGTTTGTTAGTATAGGGATGCTCATAGGTTCTCCATTTGTAGGGTACTTCTCAGATAAGATAATGAGAAGTAGAAAGAAAGTAATTATATTATGGCTTTCTTCTTTCATAATGCCTTGGATTTTAATTTCTTTCTTTACGGCCCATATTAGCATAGGTCTTCTATATCTTCTATCGTTTTGGATGGGATTCTTTGGATGTGGAAATGTTGTTGTGTTTGCTATAATAAAAGAACAGTTTCCTCTAGAGATAACGGGTACAGTTCAAAGCATCGTTAATGTATTCCCCTTTGTTGGTGCTGCTTTCTTCCAGACATTTTTAGGATACATCTTAGACCTTGTTGGAGGAGTTGATGGGGTCTACCCCGTAACAGCATACAGCTTGGCGTTTAAGTTTGTGTTTGGATGTGTCATTGCAGTCTACATTATGTCTTTCTTCGTTAAAGAAACCATGACAACTGATTGATATCGGTGAGGTACAACTTTGAGAGTCAATCCGAAAAGAATAGAAAAAGACATTGAAGAGATTAACAAATTCAATTCCACACCTAACTTAGGGATAACTAGATCAACTTTTACTAAAGAATATATTGGCGCAATCAGATATATAATAAAAGAACTCGAACAAATAGGAGCAGATATCCAAACAATGAAAGGAGGCAATTTAAGAGCTAGATTTCATGGGTCTGAGAAGAATGCACCTTCTGTTATGATTGGTTCTCATGTAGATAGTGTTTTCCAAGGAGGGATGTATGACGGAGTGATGGGGACAGTTGCTGCTCTTGAGGTAGTCAGAATCATCTCAGAAAATAACATCCTACATAAAAATCCCATAGATTTTGTTGTATTTGCGGAAGAGGATGGCTCTAGATTTTCTTCTGTATTACTTGGAAGTAGAATTTGGTCTGGAAAAGTTAAAGACGAAGATCTAAAAATGATTACAGATAAAGATGGGACAAGTTATTTAGATGCAATGAAAAAATCGGGGCTTACTCCTAACGATGAAAAACTTATGGATGGGACAAAGATAAAGGCTATGATTGAACCACATATTGAGCAAAGTTTAGTCCTTGAAAGTAAAGGGATCCCAATCGGAATTGTTGAAGTAATTGCAGGTATTAAACAACTTGAGATCACAATTGAAGGTGTTTCAAATCATGCTGGTGCTACTCCAATGAATCTTAGAAATGATGCTTTATGTGGTGCTGCAGAAATAATATTAAACGCTGAAAGAATAGCTTCTGAAAACGGAACTTCCGTTGCAACAGTTGGGTTAGTTGAGACACTTCCTGGCAAAACAAACATAATTCCTGGAAAGGTCAAAATGACTCTAGATATCCGAGATAAGAATGATGTTGTTTTAAACGAAATAGCGGATAAAATAATCAAATCAATTGAAACTGCTTGTAACTCTAGAAAACTAAACTATAATATTAAACATGCATCTTACACAAAACCCGTTCTTCTATCTAAAAAGATAGCTAAAATAATCGAGAAAGCTGCAAAGAGTCAGGGAATAGAAACTTTAAGAATGGTAAGCGGGGCTGTTCACGATTCATCAGTAGTTGCAGAGTTAACAGATGTTGGAATGATATTTGTTCCAAGTAAGAATGGGAGAAGTCACTGCCCAGAGGAATATACAGACATTGAATATATAGAGATGGCCGCCAATATTTTATTGCAATCTGTGATAGAGTTATCCAAATAATTAGAATATTCTCTGAAGTATAAATAGCCATAAATTAAGGTAAAATACTGAAAGAAGAGATGAAATTAAATTTAATGAAGCTATTGTTTCTTTAAAGAAATCATATCTTTCACTTAATACTATTGTTGAAACTGCAATTGGCATTGCATGCATGAGAACTATTATTGTGCTTTCAAATGAAGGTAAGTAAAAGAATTTCAAGATAACTACGGCCACAAGAGGTAAAAAAATAATTCTCAGTAAACTAAGCCCAAATGCTTTTTTCAAATCACCATAATTTCTACCATATAAAAATAAACCCAGCATAAAAATTGCTACCGTTGCAGTAGTACCCCCTAGCATATGCAAACTAGTTGAAAGGAAAATAGGTATTTCTATCCCAATGAGATTTATTATCAATCCTATTAAGGTAGAGAGGATTAACGGATTTTTTGAGAATCTTTTTGATAAAGTCTTTA
>Ga0209604_1000909_pt1 | contig 25617 bp, 23 predicted proteins | sample AD_UKC097_MetaG_FD_184405 | JGI IMG/M metagenome (GOLD analysis project Ga0209604, IMG submission 184405) | Active sludge microbial communities of municipal wastewater-treating anaerobic digesters from USA - AD_UKC097_MetaG (SPAdes) (version 2) | ecosystem: Engineered > Bioreactor > Anaerobic >... | reverse complement strand
TCGAAATCCATCTCCTCGGGCTCGACGACACCGCGCCGCGGGTTGCGTATGGCCCACAGAACAGCGGCGACGGCCCCCGCCGTGACCTGCACGGTCGTCGCGTTGGCGTGCGCCACGTGCCGGCGCGCCTCCTGGATCGTGAGCTGCGAGCCGTACCAGTATGCGTTTCGCTCGTGACCGGCCAGCAGGACGCCGAGTTCGTCCATCCCCTCCACGATATCCATTCCGAGACGACGGCAGGAGGGTTGCAGCATCCATCCCCTGCCTTCCAGTTCCAGCGCGGACAGCATCGCATCGTCGCAGGGATGGTACACAAACATCACGCTCGGCCGATAGAGGAACCCGCCGGGACCGCGAACGGACAGGTAGTCGGCGATCGAAAAGACCTCGTCGTGGGTCACGAGCATTCCCTGAAAAGCGCCGATCGAGGGCACCCAGCTGCGCGCGAAGGTGCATGCCCCGGGACGCTCCAGGTACAGCGTGGCGGAGCCGGGGCGGTGTTCGCGCGCCCCCCGGGGCCGCCGCTTTTCAAAGGTGCCGAAGGACAGTTCGGCCGGCTGCATCAGCTCGTCGACGAAACCGTCGATGGACCAGGTGTTGACGAATTCCCCCTGGCGTTTCGGACGCGGGCTGGCCTGCGTGTCCCGCTCGGATATCTGAATCGTGGTGATCCTGAGATCGCGCGCAAGATTCGCCCACTCCTCGCGCGTGGCGGGCTTTGCGTTGCCGTTGCGGATGATCCGGTCCAGATCGAGGAGGGCGCGCTTGACAAAATGGGAGACGAGCCCCGGATTGGCGCCGTGATCAACCACGGCCGTCGGCGAGTCGGCCCCCAGCTCGGCGGCCAGGTCGGTCACCTTGGCGCGGAGGGCGTAGCTCGTGCGCTGGCGAAGCGCCAGCATGGGGTTGTCGAACACTCCCGGCCACGGCTCTATCGAAGTATCCACGTACAGGGCGCCCCGCTCCGAGCAGAACCGAATCAGATCGCTGCTGGAAATATCGATGGACAGATTCAGCAGAAGATCGCCGTCCCCGACGTAGCCCTTCAAGATCGTGCGGTAGTTGGCGGGCGTCAGGTTGCAGTGGATGAACCGCGTCCCGCAGCGCTCTGCGATCCCCCGCCCGGCTTCGTCGGCCGAGAGAACGGTCAGCCGGCCGTGAATTCCTTCGAGATGCCGGCCGATGACCGGCAGAACGGCCTGTCCGATGCTTCCGCAGCCGACCATGACGATGCGGCCCCTGAAGGCCGGGGCCGCCGGCGATTCCTTCGGCGGTGCCGTCATTTCCAACTCCAGGGCATCCTGCGCAATGCCGGTTTCGGCCGGGGGCAGCCTCGTCGCGGTGCGCGGCGGGCCGACGCCGGGGATCCGGTGATCACTTCCCTTTCAGGAGGGCGTGCTCCTTTTTGATTCCGGCAAGAAGCTCCGGCCGGGTCAAGAGATCCAGGGCCACGCTGGCTTCGACCTTGGCGGCCACGACGAGGGCGCTCTTTCCCAGCTCGCTCACGGAGGCATCGGCGAATTCCTGGCTGTGCCCGGGGCAGCCGGAGCGGGCGCTTTTGACCCTCAGCTCCAGCGACGGGATGTTAAAGCTGACCGTGCCGAAGTCCGTCGACCCGGCCGTGGTCTCCGGGCAGGGGTCCGCCTCCTCGGGGTCCGCGGCTCCGTACTGCTTGGCGTATTGGAAGGCAAGCCTCTCGAGCGTCTCCACATGGATCCGGTTGTCATACCGCCCCTGCGGGGTGATCGTCACCTCGGTCCCGGTCATTAGCGCGGCTCCCTTGACGATGTCCATCACCCGCTTGACCTGCATGTCCAGGTAGGGGCGCTGGAAGTGCCGGATGAACCAGACCGTGGCCGCCCGCTCGGGAACGATGTTGGGCGCCGCGCCGCCGTCGGTGATCACCCCGTGCATGCGGGTGCCGGGTTCGGAGTGTTCCCGCAGGGCGTCGATGCCGTTGAACATGAGGATCACCGCGTCAAGAGCCGATTTCCCCTCCCAAGGCTTGGATGACGCGTGGGAGGGCTTTCCCTTGAAGACAAATTCGAACGCGTCGAGGGCCATGCCCGACGGGCCGGCCTTCCGGTAGGTCGTCCTGTCCCCGCCATGGAACATGATCGCGGCGTCCACGCCCTTGAAGCAGCCGGAATCGTACATGATCGCCTTCACCGGCGGGGGGATTTCTTCCGCCGGCGTCCCCCAGACGACCAGCCGCCCCGGGATCTTCCGGGCCTTCATCACCTCCGCCAGGGCCACCGCCGCACCGATGCCGATGGGACCCTGCATGTTGTGCTGACAGCCGTGGAACGCCTTGCCGCCGGGTCCCCGCAGGGCATCGTATTCCACGAGGAAGGCGATCGTGGGACCGCCCTCCTGGCCGGGGTAGGTGGCCTTGAAAACCGTCGGCAGGGTCTTCATCTTCCAGGCCTTCTCCAGGATCGGTTCCCAGGAGTCGGCGATCTTGTTCAGGCCGGTTTCCACCTGCCACCCTTTCTTCTTCAGGTACCCGGTCAGCATTTCGACCGCCTGGGTCTCCTTGTGGCCGCTTTCCGGATTCCGGTAGAGCCACTCGCTCATCTGCAGAAGATCCCCCTTCATGGCCTCGACCTTCTGCACAACCATCTGCCGGCTGTCCTGGGCCATGACCGTCCCGGCGAGCGCCAGGACCAGCAGGAATGCCAGGCACCCCACCGCTGCTTCTCTCAACGCGGTTTTATTCATTCGCTGCCCCCCTCTCTGAAATTGTGCCGCTAAATTGGCTGCTTGTACAACTTCCTGCAAAGAATGTCAATTTGGATCCGGCCCCGGGCGCAGCGCGGGGGACAGCGCGGACACTCCCGGGCTACGGCCCGCATTGATCGAATTCCCCCTCGATCCCCCTCTTTCAAAGGGGAAGCCTTCGGCATCCCTCCCTTGAAAAGGACCGCCGGCGGCGGAGCCCGTCTCCCCGCCGCCCGGTTCGGGAAGACGATAAAGAAAAGCGGGGCTGCTCCGGCCCCGCTCTCCCTGTTTATTCTCCGATCCCCGGGATCCTGCTCTCAGGCAGCCCCCTGGGGCTTCATCGAACCGGTCTCGTTGTACCGCACGTGCCAGCTGTAGGCCTCGTCGAGCAGCATGGGGATGTGCCCGCCCACCTTCTTCTGGGCGCGCCTGAAGTAGTCCCACAGCATGTCCTTGTAATCCGGGTGGGCGCAGTTCTCGATGATGACGGGAACCTTCTCCCTCGGGTCGAGGCCGCGCAGGTCCGCAAGGCCCTGGTCCGTGACGATGATGTGGATCTCGTGTTCCGTGTGGTCGTAGTGGGTCACGTGGGGCACGACGCGGGAGATGGCGCCCTTCTTGGCCGCCGCCGGCGTCAGGAAGACGACGAGCCCCGAGTTTCGGGAAAAGTCCCCGGAGCCGCCGATGCCGTTGACCATCGTGGTGCCGAAGGTGTGGGTCGAGTTGGCGTTGCCGTAGATGTCCACCTCGAGGGCGGTGTTCATGGCGACATTGCCGATCCGGCGGGCGATCTCGGGGTTGTTGCTGATCTCCTGGGGCCGCAGGACGATCTTGTCGCGGTAGGTCATGATGTTTCGGTAGAACCGCTGGAGCCCCTCCGGCGAGGGGGACAGCGACGTGCCGGAGACGGCGTTGAGCTTGCCGGCGTCGATGAGATCGAACATGGCGTCCTGGATGACCTCCGTCCAGACCCTCAGGTTCTTGTAGTCGCTCTCCACGAGGCCCGCCATGACGGCGTTGGCCACGTTGCCCACCCCCGACTGCAGGGGCGGAAGCGTGTCGCCGAATTCCTTCTCGAAGAACCGGATCAGGTGCCGCGCCATGGCCTTGGACTGCTCGTCGATCGCGCCGAGCGGCCGGGTCTTGTCGCCGATGTCGCAGGGCACGACGGCCACGACCTTGCGCGGGTCGCAGGGCATGTAGATCGTCCCGATGCGCTGGTTGATGTCCGTAATCGGCAGGGGATGCCGTGCCGGCGGGTCGGCGGGGATGAAGATATCGCTCATCCCGACAAGTTCCATGGGCTGGCTCGTGTTGACCTCGATGATGACCTTCTCGGCCTGCTGCAGGAAGGTGGGCGAGTTGCCGACCGAGGTGGACGGTACGATCCCGCCGTTTTCCAGGATGCAGACGGCCTCGACGATGGCCACGTCCATCTTGCCGAGAAAGCCGTAGCGCAGCTGCTGGGCCATCTGGCTCAGGTGAATGTCGAAGAACATCGTGTCGCCCGCATTGAGCCTCTGGTTGATCTTCTTTCCCGTCTGGTAGGGAAAACGCTTGGCGATGCAGTTCACTTCGGCCCAGGTCTCGTCGAGCTCCACGCCGACGGAGGCTCCCGTGAGCAGGGAGAGGCGCAGCTTTTCGCCCTTCCTGACCCTCTCGGCCACGGCCAGGGGCACCGCCTTGGGATACCCGCAGGGGGTGAACCCGCTCGTGCCGACGGTCATCCCGTCCCGGATGTGCTTGGCGGCCTCCTCGGCCGTCGTGATTCTGGACAACAGTTCCTTGTTGAAGATACGGCTCTCGATTCCCATCTTGCGTATAGCCTCCTTGTCTTGGATTGAAACCGTCAACTCCCCACGTCAGCGGTTACAGATCCTGCGACAGGCCGGTGAAATATAAAAAATGCGGGGCCCCGGGGGCCCCGCCTTCCGCGCTAGTAGCCGTCGTTGATGACGCCTTCCTTCTTCAATTGCGCGATCGTCTCGTCGCTGTAGCCCAGAAGCGCCTTCAGGACCTCGTCGGTGTGCTGGCCCAGCAGGGGCGCCGGCGCGTAGACCTCGCCCGGCGTCTCCGACATCCGGATGGGCGAGGCGGCGATCCTCATCCTGCCGACGCGGGGCTGGTCGATGTCGACGAGCATCTTGCGGTAGGCGATGTGCGGGTCCTCGCAGATCTGCTGCATGTTGTTGATCGGCGAGTAGGGCAGCCCCTCCTTCTCGAAGATCTCCTCCCACTCCGGCGTGGTCTTCGTCATCATGATCGGGTCGAGGATCCCGTTGAGGGCCTCGCGGTGCCTGGTCCGCAGGGGATTGGTCTTGAACCGCTCGTCCTCGGGCAGGTCGGGCCTGCCGATCACTTTCGCGAACCGGACAAAAAGGGCGTCGGTGCCGATGGCCGCGATGACATAGGAGCCGTCCTTCGTCTTGTAGCCCTGGAAAGGGGTGATGGAGGGGTGGGTCCCGCCGAGGGGACCCGGGATCTCGCCGCTGATCGTGTAGCGGGCCACGGCGTTCTCGAGAGTGGCGAAGACGCTGTCGATCATGGCCATGTCCACGTGCTGCCCCCGTCCCGTCCTGTCCCGGTGCCGCAGGGCCGCCAGGATCCCGATCGTCGCCTGGAGCCCCGTGAGAATGTCGCCCACGGAGGAGCCCACGCGGCAGGGGGGGCCGCCCTCGGGCCCGGTGATGCTCATGAGACCGCTGTAGGCCTGGGCCACCATGTCGTAGGAGGGCCGCTCGGAATACGCGGGCAGCGAATCCTGGCCGAATCCGCAGATGGAGCAGTAGACGATCCGGGGGTTGATCTTCTTGAGGTCCTCCCAGCCGAAGCCCAGCTTGCGCATCGTCGTCGGTCGGAAGTTCTCCACGATCACGTCGGAAATCTTGATCAGCTCCCTCAGGATATCCTTGGCCTTGGGCTGCTTGAGGTTCAGGACCAGGCCCTTCTTGTTGCGGTTCAGGCTGATGAAGTAGCCGCTGTGGTTCTTGTCGTGATCCCCCGCAAAGGGGCCGAATTCCCGGGCGTCGTCGCCGATCGGCGGCTCGATGTGCAGGACCTCGGCGCCGAGGTCCGCGAGGTACATCGTGACGGTCGGAGCCGCCAGCACGTGGCTCAGGTCGACTACTCGGATTCCTTCCAGCGATCTTGACATGTCTTCATTCCTCCTGGCTTTGTGATCTCCCTGCCCGGATCGTCGATCCGGCGTTTCGGGGGCGACGGCATCCACTCCCCCTTTGTTTTTGCACCCGTCTACACAATTTCGCCTCCGCATTCAAGCGAATATTGGATCACAAACGGCAGGGCGCCCGCGCAACCATGTCTCGCGCCGCCGGCCGGAACGCCACGAAACCCTTGCGTCTCACGACTTTGCGGCTCGTGTCGGACAAACTCTTACAGGCGCCCCCGGCCGAGTCCTACACCAGAATCAGACCGTTTCCGATATTTTTCGCCCCCCCGGCGGTGCTAATACGCGACGAAACAATTCCCCACGTTGGTTGCACCTGTTTTGCCGACAGGTTGCGTCATCTCAAACAGAGTCGATCATGTTGACTTGTCCTCGATGCGGCGGGAAAAATTTCTGGCGGCTGGCCACGGGGCAACGGCGGTGCGGTCAGTGCGGCCTGACGCGCAAGTTCGACAAGACCTACTGGAACTCCTCCAAAATAACCCCTTACTGGAAGGGACGCCTCCTGGAGTGCTTCTGCCTGGGGGTGCCGGCCTACCGGCTCCGGCATCAGGTCCCGCTGGATCTCAAGACCGTCCAGCGCTGGTTCCGGATCCTGCGGGTCGCCATCTACGCGCACGAAATGAAGGAAATGAAGGCGCTTCTGGCCGGGACGGGCAACGGCGCGCCGCCCCCCGGAGAGGGGATCCTGTTCCGGTCGGACTTCTCGGCATCGAACGGGCGGCTGGCCCTCGGGATCTACAAGGGCAACGGCCGCGTGTTCACCGTGCCGATCAGCTTCGCCGGGGAGGAGCCGGACGCGAGGGCCGAGGCGGGGCGTCTTCACGTCTGTGGCGAAACCATGGCATGCGCTCTTCTCGATATCCGAGGCAACAGCGTCTCCGTCAACGGCGGGACGGAAGCCCGGACGGGCAGCGGGGTGCCGCGGGACATCGACGAGTTCTGGGCCTTCACCCGGCAGTGGCTCAGGCACTACCGCGGGGTGCCCCGGGCGTACTTCCCGCTCTATCTCAAGGAAATCGAGTGGCGGTTCAATCACCGCAGCGAGAACCTCGTCAGGCTCATTCGCAATCTCCTGGGGCGGAGGGCATCGGCAGACTCCGGACTCCTGCGCCATGAGGCCCCGGGGACGGCGCACCTCCGGCGACGGGAACCGCGGAACGTTTTCACGAATCAAGGATGAATCCACGCGCCCGGCATCAACGCCGGGGAAAAGGACTTTCACGAACAGCCTGAAACAAGGAGGAAGACATGGCTGAACACCCCCAAATGAAGAAATGGAAAGAACAGGTCGCCAAGGAGCTCAAGGGCAAGCCCGTGGAGGCGCTCAACTGGGAGACGCCCGAAGGGATCGTCGTGAAGCCCCTCTACACGGCGGAAGACCTGGAAGGCATGGATTTCGTCAACACCCTCTCCGGCATGGCCCCCTACGTGCGCGGCCCCGTGGCCTCCATGTACGCCAACCAGCCCTGGACGATCCGCCAGTACGCCGGGTTCGCCACGGCCAAGGAGTCGAACGCCTTCTACCGGCGGAACCTCGCCGCCGGCCAGACAGGCCTTTCGGTGGCCTTCGACCTGGCAACGCACCGCGGCTATGACTCCGACCACCCCCGTGTGGCCGGCGACGTGGGCAAGGCCGGCGTGGCCATCGACTCCGTCGAGGACATGAAGGTCCTCTTCGACGGGATCCCCCTGGACAAGGTGACCGTCTCCATGACGATGAACGGCGCCGTGCTCCCCATCCTGGCGGGCTACATCGTGGCCGCCGAGGAGCAGGGCGTGAAGCAGGAGCAGCTGGCGGGGACGATCCAGAACGACATCCTCAAGGAATTCCTCACCCGCAACACCTACATCTACCCGCCCCAGCCCTCGATGCGGATCGTCTCGGACATCATCGCCTACTGTTCCAAGAACATGCCGCGCTACAACACGATCTCCATCAGCGGCTACCACATCATGGAGGCGGGCGCCAACTCGGTGCTGCAGACGGCCTTCACGCTTGCCGACGGAAAGCAGTACATCCGGGCGGCCATCGACGGCGGCCTCTCCATCGACGATTTCGCCCCGAGGCTCTCCTTCTTCTTCGGCATCGGCATGAACTTCTTCATGGAGATCGCCATGCTGCGGGCGGCCCGCTACCTCTGGAACAAGACGGTCAGCGAGTTCAGCCCGAAGAACCCCCGCTCCACGATCCTGAGGACCCACTGCCAGACCTCCGGATGGAGCCTCACGGAGCAGGACCCCTACAACAACGTGATCCGCACGACGCTCGAGGCCCTGGCGGCGGCACTGGGCGGGACGCAGTCCCTGCACACCAACGCCCTGGACGAGGCGATCGGCCTGCCGACGGACTTCTCGGCCCGCATCGCCCGCAACACCCAGATCATCATCCAGGAGGAGTCCCAGATCTGCCACGTGGTGGACCCCCTGGGGGGCTCCTACTACATCGAGGCCCTCACGGGATCCATCATCCGAGAGGCGAAGAAGATCATGGACGAGATCGAGGCCCTCGGCGGAATGGCCCGCGCCATCGAGACGGGCATGCCGAAGCTGCGCATCGAGGAGTCGGCGGCCCGGCGCCAGGCCCGCATCGACCAGGGCAAGGACGTCATCGTCGGCGTCAACAAGTACCGCGTGAAGGACGAGGCGCCCATCGAGATCCTCGAAGTACCCAGCACGGTTCGCGACGAGCAGATCGCCCGGATCAAGGCAACGAAGGCCAAGCGGGACAGCGCCGCCGTGAAGAAGGCCCTCGAGAACATCACGGCGGTGGCCGAAAAGGGAGGAAACCTCCTGGATGCCTCCATCCAGGCCATGCGGGTCCGCGCCACCGTGGGCGAGATCAGCGACGCCATGGAGAAGATCTTCGGCCGCTACGTGGCCACCACCCGGATGATCTCCGGCGTCTACTCCTCCGAGTACGGCGAGAGCGACGTGATCAAGGGGCTGCAGAAGCGCACCGAGAACTTCCTGAAGCAGACGGGCCGGCGCCCGAGGATGCTCGTGACCAAGATGGGCCAGGACGGCCACGACCGCGGCATCAAGGTCGTCGCCACGGCCTTCGCCGATCTGGGCTTCGACATCGACATCAGCCCCATGTTCCAGACGCCCGACGAGGCGGCCAAGATGGCCCTCGAGAACGACGTCCACGTCGTGGGGGCCTCGAGCCTCACGGCGGGCCACAAGACGCTGGTGCCCGAGCTGATCAAGAAGCTGAAGGAATCGGGCGCAGGCGAGATCCTGGTCATCGCCGGCGGCGTCATCCCCCCGACCGACTACGATTTCCTCTACAAGGCCGGTGTCGTCGGGATCTTCGGCCCGGGGACCTCGATCCCCGACTCGGCGGACAAGGTCCTCACCCTGTTGGAAAACAAGTACCTGAAAAAGGCGGCGTAGAATGATTGCCGGGGGAGGCTCCCTCCCCCGGCAACGCCGCATGAAACGATTGGACCGGGTCCGGGACAGGGTGATGCAGAACAAGGGAATCGACTACTACGCCCAGGGCGTGATCGGCCGCAACAGGCTGGTCATGGCGAAGACGATCACGCTGATCGAGAGCATCCTGCCGGAGCACCAGGAGCTGGCCCGGCAGGTCATGGACGCGCTGCTTCCTTTCACGGGAAAGGCCGTGCGCCTGGGGATCACGGGCGTGCCCGGCGCCGGCAAGAGCACCTTCATCGAGAGCTTCGGCACAATGCTCACCGAGAAAGGCCTCCGGGTAGCCGTTCTGGCCGTCGACCCGAGCAGCCCCCGCACGGGCGGCAGCATCCTGGCCGACAAGACGAGAATGGAGAAACTCTCCGTCAACGAGCAGGCCTTCATCCGGCCCTCCCCCTCGGGGGGCACCCTCGGCGGGGTGGCCCGCAAGACCCGGGAGACCATGATGATCTGCGAGGCCGCAGGCTATGACGTGATCCTGGTGGAGACGGTGGGCGTGGGGCAGTCGGAAGTGGCCGTGGCCTCCATGGTGGACTTCTTCCTCGTGCTGATGATCGCCGGGGCCGGCGACGAGCTCCAGGGAATCAAGAAGGGTGTCCTGGAGCTGGCCGACGCCATCACGGTCAACAAGGCCGACGGCGACAACATCGAGCGGGCAAAGCTCGCCCGGGCGCAGTACGAGACGGCCATGCACCTGCTCTCGCCGCCCTCGCCCGACTGGAGCACGCCGGTTCTGATGTGCAGCTCCCTGACGGGCAGCGGCCTCGAGGAAATCTGGGAAACGGTCCTGAAACACCGGAAGATCCTGGACGGCAAGGGGGAACTGGAGCGCAAGCGCAGCGAGCAGGCGCGCCTCTGGATGTGGGCCCTGGTCAAGGAAGGCCTGGAAGAGTGGTTCTCCAAAAACGCCCAGGTGGTCAACCTGCTGCCCCTCATCGAGAAGGAAGTGGTCAGCGGGAAGATCACGGCCACGTCGGGAGCGGCCCGGATCCTTTCGTTTCTCCGAAATTACGACTTAACCGTTACATGAAGACATCAGACAAATCAGGAGGGTCAGGACACATGAAAGTAACCCGTTTGGATCACATCGGAATCGCGGTGAAAAGCATCGCCGAGTCCCTGAAGGTCTACGAGGCGATGGGCCTGAAATCCGTGGGCGTCGAGGAGGTGGCCGAGCAGAAGGTGCGCGTGGCCTTCCTGCCCATCGGTGAAACGGAGATCGAGCTGCTCGAGTCCACCGCGCCGGACGGCCCCGTGGCCAGGTACATCGAGAAGAACGGCGAGGGCATCCAGCACCTGGCGCTGCGCGTGGACAACCTCGAGGCGGCCCTGGCCGAGCTGAAGGCCCAGGGGGTGCGGCTCATCGACGAGAAGCCCCGCTACGGCGCGGGCGGCGCGAAGATCGCCTTCGTGCACCCCCGATCCACGGGCGGCGTGCTGCTCGAGCTCAGCGAGAGGGAGTAGGCCCCGCAACAACCCATTCGAGACCCCAGGAGGAGAACGGCTGTGACAAATAAGGAAAAAATCGAACTCATGAGGGCCCGCGAGCGGAAGATCGAGCTCGGCGGCGGCGCCAAGGCCCTCGAGAAGGTGAAGGCCACGGGGAGGCTGACGGCCCGCGAGCGGCTCGCCCGCCTCTTCGATGCGGGCACGTTCGTGGAACTGGACAAGTTCGTGGAGCACCGCTGCGTGAACTTCGGCATGGACAAGACGGAAGTCCCCGGCGAGGGTGTCGTGACGGGATACGGCCTGGTGAACGGCCGCACCGTGTTCGCCTTCGCGCAGGACTTCAGCACCATGGGCGGATCGCTTGGCGAGATGCACGCCGCCAAGATCGTCAAGTGCCAGGAGCGGGCCCTGTCGGCGGGCGCCCCCATCGTGGGCCTCAACGACTCGGGCGGCGCAAGGATCCAGGAGGCCGTCGACTCGCTGGCGGGCTACGGCCGGATCTTCTACCGCAACACGATGGCCTCGGGCATCATCCCCCAGATAAGCGCCATCATGGGCCCCTCGGCCGGCGGCGCCGTCTACTCGCCCGCGCTCATGGACTTCATCTACATGGTGGACAAGGAATACGCCCAGATGTTCATCACCGGCCCCCAGGTGGTGAAGGCCGTCATGGGCGAGGAAGTGACGGCCATGGAACTCGGCGGCGCCATGACGCACAACACCAAGAGCGGGGTGGCCCACTTCGTGGCCGCAAGCGACGAGGACTGCATTGACCAGATCAAGACGCTCCTGGGCTACCTGCCGCTGAACAACCGCGAGAAGCCGCCCGTTGCCGCCTGCGCGGACCCGGCGGACCGCATGGAGGAGAAGCTCAACACGCTCGTCCCCGAGGCCAGCAACCGGCCCTACGACATCAAGCGGATCATCAAGCTCGTCGTCGACAACGGCGAGATCTACGAGAGCCAGGCCCTCTACGCCATGAACATGGTCACCTGCTTCGCACGGATGAACGGCCAGCCCGTGGGGATCATCGCCAACCAGCCGGCCGTGCTCGCGGGGTGCCTCGACATCAACTCCTCCGACAAGGCCTCGCGCTTCATCCGCTTCTGCGACTGCTTCAACCTCCCGATCCTCACCTTCGTCGACGTCCCGGGCTACCTCCCGGGGACGGGGCAGGAGTTCGGCGGCATCATCCGCCACGGGGCGAAGATGCTCTACGTCTACCCCGAGGCGACGGTGCCGAAGATCACGATCGTGCTGCGCAAGGCCTACGGCGGCTCCTACCTCGGCATGTGCTCCGGCCAGACGGGCGCCGACGTGGTCATGGCCTGGCCCTCGGCCGAGATCGCCGTCATGGGCGCCGAGGGGGCGGCCAAGATCATCTTCCGCAAGGAGGACCCCGAAAGCCTCAAGCAGAAGACGCAGGAGTACATCGACAACTTCGCCACCCCCTACCAGGCGGCGCGGCACGGCCTCATCGAGCATGTCATCGAGCCGAAGGAAACGCGGCCCATGATCATCAAGGCCCTCAAGATGCTCGAGAACAAGAAGGAAGACCGCCCCTGGAAGAAACACGGCAACATTCCTCTCTAGGAACGCTGCCGGCTATGACCCGGCGCGGCCCCCGAAGAGGGTGGGCATTCATTCATTTAACCGTACGAAGGAGGTTTTTTTACCATGGAGATGGACAATTTCACATTCGGCATCACGATGCTGGTGGCCGGGATGGGGGGCACGCTGGCCACCCTGGGGCTTTTGAGCCTGATGATGGCCGGCCTGGGCAAGCTCTTCCCGTACAAGGAAGAGGGGAAGGAGGACTAGGGCCATGATGGAAGCAATCATTGCCGGACTGGGCGGACTGGTCGTCGGCTTCAAGCTGCTGTTTGTCAACTGGCAGAACCTGATCATGCTCTGCGTGGGCGGCGGGCTGTTGTGGCTGGCCATCAAGAAGGACTGCGAGCCGCTGTTGCTGGTTCCGATCGGGTTCGGCTGCATTCTGGTCAACATTCCGATGTCGGACGTGATGCTCAAAGACGGTTTCATCCGGACGATCTATGACGCGGGCGTGGACACGGAGCTTTTCCCCCTGCTGATCTTCATCGGGATCGGGGCGATGACGGACTTCGGGCCGGTGCTGGCTCAGCCCTACACGTTTTTGCTGGGGGCGGCGGGGCAGTTCGGGATTTTTCTGACGCTGCTGGTGGCGCTGTTTTTGGGCTTTCCGAAGCTCGACGCGGTGTCGATCGGGATCATCGGGGCCTGCGACGGCCCGACGGCGATCTACGTGACCTCCAAGTACGCCCCGCACCTCTTGGGGGCGGTGGCGGTGGCGGCCTACTCGTACATGTCGCTGGTTCCGGTGCTGCAGCCGCCGATCATGAAGGCGCTCACCACGGAGAAGGAGAAGAAGACGGTGATGAAGTTCACGGCCAAGCCGGTCTCGAAGACCACGAAGCTGCTCTTCCCGATCGTGATCACGCTGGTGGGGGGCTGCATCGCGCCGAAGGGCTTGCCGCTTTTGGCCACGATCATGCTCGGGAACCTGATGAAGGAGTCCGGGGTGGTGGCTCGTCTGACGGGGGCCGCCGAGAACGAGATCGCCAACGTGGTGACGCTGTTCCTGGGGCTCTCGATCGGGGCGACGATGGCGGGGCCTGCGTTCATCCGGGCCGAGACGCTGATCATCCTGGCCCTGGGGTTCATGGCGATCTGCCTGGACACGGTCTGCGGGGTGCTGTTCGGCAAGGCGCTCTACGTCATGACGGGCGGCAAGATCAACCCGCTCATCGGCGCGGCGGGGATTTCGGCCTTCCCGATGGCGGCCCGGGTGGTGCAGAAGGTGGGCTCGCAGTACAACAAGAAGAGCTACCTCCTGATGCACGCCATGGGGGCCAACGCCGGCGGGCAGATCGGCTCGGTGATCGCCGCGGCCGTCATGCTCTCCGTGCTGGCCGGCATGGGCGTCATCCGCTAAGACGGATTAAATCCTCCCCGACCCTCCTTTTACAAAGGAGGGAGACGGACCTCCCCCTTTTGTAAAGGGGGACCGAGGGGGATTTTCCTGAAGAGGCTTCACAGGGAAGAATCCGATAGACGGTTTTATCGTTCGATAGATTCAGAAAAATTAAATACAGAAAGGAGGCGATCCCCCAATGGCAATGGACGTCGTAGCCCCGATGCCCGGCACGATCAAGGAGATCATCGTGAAGGCGGGCGATGCGGTGAAGGAGGACGAGGAGCTGATCATCCTCGAGGCCATGAAGATGGAGAACCCCATCGTGGCCCCCGGCAACGGCACGGTGAAGGAGATCAAGGTCAAGGAAGGGGACAAGGTCAACACCAGCCAGGTCCTCGTGGTGCTCGGATAACGGGCGGAACCCCCTGCCCGCCTCGTGCGGGCGGGGGGCTGTCCCATGTGCCTCAAACGCTCTCATAATCGGAATTTCGTGATGACGAGGCGCGGAACAGAACGAAAAAAAACCACTCAAAGCGGTAGACATTTTGGATGAAATGAAATAATACGATAAACTGCTGAATACCCTATCAAAAATCCAATAGGGAGGGAGACACAATGGAATTTCTCGGCGTATCCTTGGCGGCCTGGATGTCCATCCTGGCCCTGACCATCGTCATCATCATCAGCTGCGTGAACGAGGAGCTTCACGTCGGCCTGCTGAGCATCGCCTTCGCCATCATCGTGGGGGCCATCTTCATGGACCAGAGGGCTGCGAAGACCGTGATGGGGTTCCCGCTGAGCCTCTTCATGATATTGGTCGGCGTGACCTTCATGTTCGCCATGGCCCAGGTCAACGGGACCCTGGGGAAGATCACCAGCTACTGCATCCGGAGCTGCGGCGGCAACATGATGCTGCTGCCCTTCATCATCTACCTGCTGACCATCTTCATCACCACCATCGGCCCGGGCAACATCGCCGGTGTCGCGCTGCTGGCGCCCATCACCATGGCCATCGCGGGCCAGGTGGGGATGTCGGCCTTCTGCATGACCCTCATCGTCGTGGGGGCCTCCAACTCGGCGGCCTTCTCGCCGTTTGCACCGACGGGGATCATCTCCCACGGCCTCGTGGAGAAGATGGGGGCCCAGATTCCCGATCTGTTCGCGAAGTACTCGCTCGACGCCATCGACTGGAAGGTCTACTTCAACTCCATCATCGCCCAGGGCATGGCCGTCATCCCGGGCTTCCTGATCTTCGGCGGCTGGAAGTGGATGATGCACCACAAGGGCAAGACGGTCGACATCAACACGATCGCCCCGAAGCCCGAGCCTTTCACGAAGCAGCAGTGGTTCACCGTGGCGTGCATCGTCATCCTGATCCTGCTCGTCGTCGTTCCGGCCCTTCCCGGCATGAAGGCCTACTTCCCGAAATGGGCGCTCCTGATGGCCTCCAACGTGGGTACCGTGGGCTTCGTGCTCGCGGGCTTCATGATGCTCTTCAACGTGGCCGACAGCAAGGCTGCCATCAAGACGATGCCCTGGTTCGTCATCATGATGGTCTGCGGCGTGACCGTCCTCATCGAGGTCATGGAGAAGTCGGGCGGCCTGGCCGCCATGACGAAGGCCATTGCGGCCTTCTCGGGCCCCACGACGGTCCACTTCTGGCTGGGCCTCGTCACGGGCGTCATCTCGGCCTACTCGAGCTCCTCGGGCGTCGTCATGCCGGCCTTCCTGCCGCTCGTACCGGGTCTTCTGAAACAGGTCCCCGGGGCCGATGCCGTCGGCATGATCTCCTCGATCAACGTCGGCGCCCACCTGGTCGATGCCTCGCCGCTGTCCACCCTGGGCGCGCTCTGCATCGCCTGCGCCGCCGAGCACGAGGACAAGGCGAAGCTCTTCCGGAATCTCCTGATCTGGGGGCTTTCCATGTCCATCGTCGGCGCACTGATCTGCCTGTTGTTCTTCGGCGTCCTGGGCATCTAGGATTCGAGGTTCCCTGACTACACAAAAGGCCGGGAGGGTTAACCTCCCGGCCTTCTTTTCCCAGAAAAAATCCCCCTTTCCTCCCCCTTTTATAAAGGGGGAAAGAGGGGATTTTCTTTTGCCTTACTGCATTCGTCTTGTTGCTGGCTGCTCTCTTCAGGGTTTGCGGTACTTTTTCGCCCCCTCGACGTAGAGGTCATTTCCCTTCGTGTCGTTGATGACCACGACGGGGAAGTCCTCGACCTCCATGCGCTGGATGGCCTCGGGCCCGAGGTCCTCGTAGGCGACGGTCTCGGCCTTCCGGATGCTCCGGGCCAGCAGGGCCCCCGCCCCGCCCGTGGCGCCGAAGTAGACGGCCTTGAACTTCTTCATGGCCTCCACCACGCCGGCCCCTCGGTTCCCCTTTCCGATCATGCCCTTGAGGCCCAGTTCGATGAGCTTCGGGGCATAGGCGTCCATCCGGTAGCTCGTCGTGGGGCCCGCCGAGCCGATGGGCTTCCCGGGCTTGGCCGGCGCCGGGCCCACGTAGTAGATCACCTGGCCGCGGATGTCGACGGGCAGCTCCTTCCCCGCCTGAATGAGATCGAAGAGCCTCTTGTGCGCCGCATCGCGGGCCGAGTAGATGACCCCCGTGAGGAGCACCCTGTCGCCGATCTCGAGTTTCTCCACGTCCTTATCGGTCAGGGGCGTCTTGAGTTTTATTTCCGCCATGGTTTCAGTCTGTCCAGTCTGTCCGGTCTATCCGGTCTTTCCGGTCGTTTCCTTTTCTTTCCGCTCTTCTGCTCTTCCTCGCTTCCGCTCTTCCGGCCTCACAGGATGGCTTCCTTGTGCCGTGTCGCGTGGCACTGGACGTTCACCGCCACGGGGAGGCTCGCGATGTGGCAGGGCTCCACCTCGAAGAAGACGTCGAGCGCCGTCGTGTTGCCGCCATAGCCCATGGGACCGATGCCCAGCCGGTTGATCCGTTCCAGGACCTCGATCTCGACCTTCGCCAGCTCCGGGTCGGTGTTGCGCTGGCCGATCCTACGCGTCAAGGCCTTCTTGGCGAGCAGGGCGGAACGCTCGAAGGTGCCGCCGATCCCGACGCCTACCACCGTGGGCGGGCAGGGGTTCGAGCCCGAGGCCTCGATGCGCTTCACGACAAACTCCTTGATCCCCTCGAGACCCGCCGATGGGGAGAGCATGTCCACACGGCTCATGTTCTCCGCGCCGCCGCCCTTCGGGACGGCCACGATCCGCATGCGTTCGCCGGGGACGATGTCGAAGTGGATCACGGCGGGCGTGTTGTCCCTCGTGTTGGCCCGGGTGAAGGGGTGGCAGGCCGATTTCCGGAGGTAGCCCTCCCCGTAGCCCCTTCGGACGCCCTCGTTGAGGGCCTCCTTCAGGTCACCCCCGGTGACGTGCACGTCCTGGCCCACCTCGACGAAAAGGACGGCGAGGCCCGTGTCCTGGCAGAGGGGAGACTGCTCGTCCCGGGCGATGCGTGCGTTCTCCTTGAGCTCCCGGATGACCTCCCGGGCCACGGGGGACTCGTCTGTCTCGATAGCCCGGTCGAAGGCCGCCAGGACGTCCTCGCCGAGATTGCAGTTGGCATCGATGAAGAGGTCGCGCACGGCTTTCGTGATCTCTGCTGCCTGGATTTCTCTCATTCCTTTCCCTCCGTACGCTCTTGCACGGACTCCGACTCCCTACTTCTTCGCCATCTTCAGGATCTCGGCCACGAGCTTCTCGATGCCCTGGGCCACCTTCGAGATGGTGGGCCCCAGCATGTAGGCCGGGGTCGTGACGATCTTGTTGGCCTCGTCGACGACGATCCCCTCGACGGGAGCCTGCACGTGCCTGCCGCCCATGGCCTCTATGGCGGCGGAGGCCCCGGGGTCGTTGCCGATCGTGAGCTTCGGGCTTGCCGCGCCGAGGACCTTCGCGGCGATGACCGGCGCGATGCAGATGAAGCCGACGGGCTTCTTCGCGGCGTGGATTTCCCCGACGAGCCGCGCAACCTCGGGGTTCACGGCGCAGTCGGGTCCCTTCACGGCGAAATCGCAGAGATTCTTCGCGGCGCCGAACCCGCCCGGGAAGATCAGGGCGTCGATGTCGGCGGCCCTCACGTCCTTCATGTTCCGGATATCGCCGCGGGCGATGCGGGAGGACTCGCACAGGACGTTCCTCGCCTCCCCGCTGGGCTCTCCCTTCGTATGGTCGATCACGTGCATCTGGCTGACGTCCGGCGCCATGCAGAGGATCTCTGCGCCCGCCCTGTCCAGAAAATAAAGGGTCAGGGTGGCCTCGTGGATCTCGGCCCCATCGTACACGCCGCAGCCTGACAGAACGACACCGACCTTCGCCATGGGATTCACCTCCTGGTTTTCATGGATGAACGGAACGGACGGGGGCCGGGCGACGGGCCCGGTCAGGGTGGACTTGACTTCCCGCAGACCCCGGGCAGAACTATAGATGAACCCCCCCGGGGGTGTCAACGAAAAACGCCCCGGCAAGCTGGGGCGTTTTCACGGCTAGGTTGTCGGGGGATCACTCCACGGAGACCTTTCGCGGGAACCGGTAGATCTCGTATTCCGTGGGGGTCCCGATCAGTTTGTCGATCTCGCCCTGGATCGCCTTGCGCTCGTCGGTGGCAATCCATTTTTTCCAGAACAGGTCGTCATCCCAGATGCTGATGACGAGAAACTCTTCGGGCCGATCACTGCCGCGCAGCGTCTCCCCGGAGATGTACCCGGGCTGCTTCGAGGCTTCGCTCCGGAGTCTCGTGATCAGGTCCAACAGTTCCTTCTGCTTGTCCGCCGGCGCTCTTCTCTTGATCATGACCTTGATCATCGCCTGTCCCCCTTTCTCCCGGCTGGGGAATCCGGAAATTTCCGGGAACGGGTTGCCGTCGGGCCGGTCCCCGCAACGGGGCCGGCCGGGACTTGCCGCCACGGCTGCCAGAAGAGAACGAACCGGAACAGGGGATCCCGCTTTCGGACAGGAACTCGCTTGCGTGCCTGAGTCGGAAACAGGCAAGCCGTGTTACGTTTCGGGCACGACGGATCAGCGCTCCAGGTAATCGCCGGGCTCGGCCCTGTAGTAGCGCTTGTCCGGATAGTGGTACATGTCGTACGTGGTGGGCTTCCCGAGGAGTCTGTCGATCTTCTCCTGCAGCGCCTTCCGGGGCGGGCTGGCGATCCATGTCTCCCAGTCTTCCAGGGAATCCCAGGTGCTGATCACGAGATACTCTTCGGGGTCCTTGACGTTCCGCATGGTCTCGCCGGAGATGTAGCCGGGCTGCCGGGAGGCCATGCTCCGCAGGTCCGTAATCAGGCCGACAAGGTCTTTCTCCCGCTCGGCGGGAACCCTCCGTTTCAACAGGATTCGAACGGCCATCGCAGTCACCTCCTTTCAAACGTGCAGGATCCGCAACATCCTGATTCATCAATACAGCCGAAGCGCGGTGAGTTCAAGTGCAAAGATGGCGGGGCGGCGCACGGGGTCAGGCAGGGGCGGGTTCCGTGATCCTGAGGATCCCCTCCTCGGCGCCGAGGGGGATGGAGAGATGACCGGGGGGGACATCGGTATCCCGGGGGTTGATCCGGATGAGCACGGCTCTTTCCGGCCGGGCGGCGGCCTCCGACGTCATCCGGACGGTCGCCACGGCCTCGCCGGCGCCCAGTTCCACCACGGCAAGACGGGCCTTCCGGGCCGTGAGACCCTCCAGCCACCGGCGAAAGCGCTCGCCCTGCATCCGGGTGCGGTGCGGGATCCAGTCCCAGTCGTTGAACATGAGGACGTTGGGCCGTGCAAGGGCCCCGCACCGGGGGCAGTGCGGCAGGGGGTCGCAGGCCCGGAACTGCGCCTCGTCGACCTCGAGACTCATCCCCCGGGCCTCCCAGATGTTCTGCGAGCAGGGCCGCGCGCATTGCAGGTGATGGATGGAGCCGTGGCACTCCTCGATACGGTCCTCGTCGTAGCCCGCGATCTGGAACTGTCCGTCCACGTTGGAGGTGAACACGAAATAGCCGTCCTTCTTCGCCTTGCCGATCTCGAGCAGCCTGCCGAAACCCGCGTGCGGGACCGTGCGCCGGTAGAGGTTCAGCCGGTGGCCGTAGAAGCCCCAGGCAAGCGCCGGGTCCCGTTCGAACCACCAGGGATTGGCCATCTCCACGAAGGAGACCCCCAGCTTCGCCATGGGGGGGTAGGCCTTCCAGAACCCCTCGTTGCCGCGGAAGTCCGGCAGCCCCGAGTCGACGCCCATGCCCGCCCCCGCCGTCACGAGAAGCGCATCGGCCTCGCGAAGGGCCATGGCGGCCCGGTTGAGAGGGTCCTTCACGTCCATGGGTGCAGTGTCCCGCCGGATCGGATGGGGCGCCCTAGACGAGGCGCCGGTGCAGCTCGTTCCGCAGGGCCCGTCCCTCCAGGGAGTTCAGGACGATCTCCTCGACCATCTGCTGCTCTTTCTGGTTGTGGACGACGCCTTCCAGCACGATCTTGCTGCCGTCGTAGGAAACCTTCAGAGTCGGCACGTGGATGCGGGGGTTCGTGAGGATGCGGGCCCGGATGCGGGCGGCAACGGCCCGGCCCACAAGGACGTCCCACGTGTCGGGGGTGATCATCTGGTCCTTCGCCCGCAGGGCGTCGACGATGATCTTCGCAATCTGGTCGTAGGGCTGCGTCGCGGCGTTGAAGACCATGTCGTAGTTTTTCAGGTCGAACCAGTCCTTCCCGTAGATGGCCTTGATGTAGCCGACGCGGGCCTTGTCCGTGCGCCTCACGATGTCCTCGGCCGCTTTCTCGCCGATCTCCGATTTTTCCATCAGGCGGCGGACACGGAGCTCGAAGGGCGCCGTGAGACGGATCTTCAGGACGAAGGGAAGATCGGTGAGGACAAAGCTGCCGCCCTGGCCGATGACGATGGCCTTGTCGCGCGAGGCATGTTCGTAGATGTAGGCCTCGAGCAGCGCCACGAACCCCCGGTACTCCCAGTCGTAACGGTCCCAGAGGGACGGCCTTTCCTGGTCGAGATCCCGGAAGAGCTGCTCCCAGCGCCCGCCGGCGGCCTTCATGTAGGCAAGGCTCTGGTCCTTGCCGGAACACTTGTACCCCAGGGCCTCGCCAACCAGGGATGCAACCTCCTGCCCGCCGCTTCTGAAATCGAGTGATATTGCCAGTATGGCCATGCGTCATCTGTCCGGCCCGGTTCAAGCGATGCGAAAAACAGCCCCCCGCACCGTGTGTTCCGGACGAATAGTGTCTGCCCGAGAAGGAAACCCAGGCTCGATGCATCATAGCGATCCCTGCCTGCTTGTCAAGGGAAAAACACGGTCTATCATGATTCTAACATCTCGGATATTAAACGTTTTTAACTTTGTTTCACCCCCGCCGAAAGACTTTCGAGTCGCTGCGGAAATACCTGCCCGGCGTCACGCCCAGTGTCTTCCGGAACACGGAAACGAAGGCGCTCAGGCTGCCGTATCCCACATCGAGCGCGACACTGGTGATCGGATCGCCCCGTCCCAGAAGCCTCAGGGCCTGGAGAAGCCTGAGCTGCTGGCGCCACTGATGAAAGCTCATCCCGGTTTCGACCCGGAAGAGCCTCGAGAGCGTCCGTCCCGTCGCCCCCACCCGCCGCCCCCACTGTTCGAGGGTCCTGCCCTCGGCCGGCACACTCATCAGGCGGTCGAAAATCTTTCGCAGCCGCGGGTCCCGGGGGATCGGCAGATCGAGGGGCACGGGGTCGCTGAACCGGATGAGATCGAGGATGACCCCCATGACGCGCCCGGCATGGCTCCCCGGCCCGTAGTCGCGCGGCAGGGTCGTGCTGTAGACGAGGAGCTCGCGCAGAAGGGGCGAGACCGAGACGATGCGGCAGGAAGGCGGGAAATCCCGCACGGCGTCGGGCCTGATGTACAGCGTCCGCATGGACAGGCGTCCCGACGCGCGGATGTGATGCTCCGTGAACGCGGGGATCCACATGGCCCGAAGCGGCGGCAGGACCCAGACCCCGCTGTCCGTCGTCACGGTCATGACCCCCTCTGAGGCGTAGAGGAGCTGGGCCCGGGAATGCCAGTGCAGCGGGATGCGGTGGCCGTCGGGCTCGTCCAGGGCCAGCGCGATAACGGCCTGGGGGGCTTCCATGAGATGCCTCTGGCGCTCCGGGGACCCCGGCTTTGTCCGTTTCACGACATTATTTGTCTTCATGGCGCAAGCAGGATAGCCGGCTGTGCGGGTAGAGTCAAGCCATCCCGACGGACCGGAGTGGGCCGATGAAAACCCGTTTTGTCTGGCTGGCAGCGCTGGGCCATCTGTTCACGGACCTCAACCAGGGGGCCGTGCCGGCCCTCCTGCCCTTCTTCATTTCCGAATACCAATTGAGCTACGCGTCGGCCGCCGGGCTCGTCGCCGCCCTGAGCATCGCCTCCACCGTCATTCAGCCCGTGTTCGGTTTCTACGCGGACAGGCTGTCGAAGCCCTGGCTCATCCCGGCGGGGGTTGCCGTGGCGGGCTGCGGCGTGGCCTTCTGCACCCTGCTGCCCGATTACTGGTTTGCCGTCTCGATGATCGTCCTGAGCGGCATCGGCATTGCGGCCTTCCACCCCGAAGGTGCCCGTCTGGTGCACAACCACGCCGGCGACAGGAAGGCCACGGGCATGAGCGTCTTTGCCGTGGGGGGCCAGATGGGCATCGCGCTGGGTCCGATCATGGCGGCTGCCGTCGTCTCGGCGTGGGGCCTCCGGGGAACCGCCTTCCTGGCCATCCCCTTTGTCCTCATGGCGGCCTTCCTGGCCGTTCAGCTCGCGGGCGCGGGCGGCGGGCACGTCGCCGCAAAGGCCGCCCCCGGAGCCCGGACGGGCGGGGAGCCAAGGGACCGGTGGGGCCCCTTTGCCATCGTCACGGGGGTCGTGATCCTCCGCTCCATCATCTTTTACGGGCTGAACACCTTCATCCCGCTTTACTGGATCCACATCTACCAGCAGTCCGCCACGACGGCAGGCACGGCCCTGTCCATCATGTTCGGCGCCGGGGTCGTCGGGACGCTCTGGGGCGGGCGCCTGGCCGACACGTACGGCCATCGAAGGGTGGTCCTCGCCGGGTATGCGGCCCTCATCCCCCTGCTCGTTCTCCTCGTCCAGCTCCGCGATGTCGTCGTTGCCACGGCGCTGCTCATCCCGATCGGCATCGTCCTGCTCTCCACCTATAGTCCGCTGGTTGTCATGGGTCAGCACTTTCTGCCCAACCGGGTCGGGCTCGCCTCGGGCATCACGCTGGGCGTGGCCATCTCCATCGGCGGGATCGTGGCGCCCCTGCTGGGTCACGTCGCCGACGGCTACGGCCTGCCTTCGGCGTTGACGGTGCTGTCTTTCCTCACCGTGCCGGCGGTCTTGCTGACCTGGATGCTCCCGCGGCCCCAAGCCGCCCGCAAAGAAGGAAGTTAGGAAGATCGGACGTTACGAAGGTAGGAAAAAACATGGAGATACATCCGATATTGGATATTGCAGAGCTTCTCAACTTCACAACTTCCGCTCCACCGGTTTCGGCCCGACATGTCTGTCGCGGAATTGCAACAAAAAGGTGCTTTTCCCCGTGCCCTCCATCCAGGTTGTCTCCCGGTTGCCGATGACTAAAACTTGATGAATAACGGGGAGTTAAGAAATATTCTCCCTTTTTGCAGCGGGAGGTACAATCCTTGCTTTTGATATTGACAAACGGAAGGCGACGTGACAGATTAACACGTTGAAAGCTATCCGGAAGAGCTTCCTGCGGCGCGGGCCTCATGACTTTCGCAAAGGGCCATTTCCCTTCCGGGCCGTGCCCGCCGTCCACACTCATCGCAGGGAGGCGGACCTTCCGGTCACGTGAGGTGTTCCATGCTGTATCGAAACGTTCTTTCCGTCCCTCGGGACCACTCATAGGGGAGTCATGACGGGCCCCGGGCAAACCCCGGGCCGATCGAACCATTCAGCACGCATCCCCCCGGATGCCTTGCCTGAAGGAGCGAAAGACCGACTCCAGGACCTACGCCGCCCTGCCGATCACCCCGGTGATTGTCGGCTGAAATCCGCTTCTTCCAGCTGAATCCGTCAGCCCCTTCGAAGAGATCCTTCTCGAGTGAAGAGACAAGGTGTTCGTGGTCGGAGGCCATGCAGCCTGCGCGTGCTGTTGAGCTGCAAGTGGAGGCTTCGACAATGAAAAACAAGGAGACCCTGAAGCGACTGTCCGACCGGCTGCTGCGCCCTGCACTGCGGGAAAGCGAAATCATCAAGACCCTTTCCGGTCTGCCGGGCGTGCGCCCCTTCCTCTACGAATTCAAACTGGGACCGCTGTTCCTGATCTCGGCCTGGCTGTTCCTCTTCCATGCCAACTACACGGGCGCAGCGGAAGAGTGGCTCCTCTACTTCTTCGGAGCCGGTGCCGTGGTAGGGGTTCTCTCGGTCCACAAGGCCGTGATGCGGTTCCTCTACCGGATCGCCCAGTTCGAAAAGCCCGTGGAGGGACAGGACCGCACGATCATGATCACAGCCGAAACGGTCACGCTGCTGGGGTTCCTGATGGCGGCCATGCTCTTCCTCAACGAGTTCCAGTCCGCGGGATTCGGGCTGTAGGGCCTCTTCCCCGGCGGCACCCCCTGATGCGTTCGGACAGGGCCGGACGAGGCGCGACGATAGGGTGCCTCCGTCCGGCCTTTTTTGTCTTCCGGTCAGCCCCGTGACGCTCGCGGGCGCATGCCGGCCCGTCAGGGCTGCCGATGGTTGCGAAGCCCCTGCAACACCAGGATGAAAAGCGCCGCGACGATGAGCGCGCCGCCCCACCCCTCGCAGAGCGAGAACCGCTCGCCCAGCAGGGCGTAGGCAAAGAAGAGACCCAGGACGGGCGTGGCGAGGGACCCGAGGCCGGCGATGCCGGCCGGCAGGACTTTCAGGACGTAGAACCACATGAGGATGGCCACGGCGCTCGTGAGGACGACGTTGTAGGCCATGACGCCGGCCATCCAGGGAGTCCACCGGATCGGCGCCGAGGGGACGGCAAGCGCGGCGGCCGCCAGGAAAAGGCCGCCGAAGAGAACCTGCCAGGCCGAGAGGGAAACGGGGTCCACCCCGCCGTTGCGGTCCATGCGCTTCGTCACGACGGCGCTTGCCGCCCAGGCGAGCCCGCTCGCGACGGCCAGCGTGCTCGGGAACAGGTCGCCCCGGTAGCTCCAGGGCTCGAGCAGCAGGACAAGCCCCGCCAGGGAGAGGGCCACCGCCGGCCATTGCAGGCCCTTCGGGCGCTCCCCCAGGAGCGGCCAGGCCATCAGGATCAGCCAGAAGGGCATGGCATAGGTGAGAATCGCCATTTTCCCGGCTCCTCCTTCGACGAGGGCCCAGGTGGCGAACCCCACGGAAAGCGTCGTGCAGAGAACCCCCACCAGGAGGGTCTTGGGAATGTCCGGGGGACGCAGGGGCTTTCCCTGCCAGGCCAGGACCCCCAGCAGGAGAACGCCGCCGCCGATCGTGCGGATGGCCGAAAAGTCGAAGGGGGCGGCCAGGCGCATGGCCTCCTTGACGAGAACCCAGTTGTAGCCCCAGATGAGGGACATGACGATCAATGCCAGGATGGCTCGGGACAGGGCACCCATTCTTCCTCGGTCTCTCCAGGCTCCCGACGCGGCCCGGCTGCCGGCGCAGGCCTGCGCGCGGAATGCGAATCATGCGCACAAAAAAGGAGCCTGGCCGTCACGGCAGGCTCCTGATCCGTTTCTGGTGGTCCCACAGGGAATCGAACCCTGGTTTCCGGCGTGAGAGGCCAGCGTCCTGACCGCTAGACGATGGGACCTTGGCTGGGGGACAAGGATTCGAACCTTGGTAGCAAGATCCAGAGTCTTGAGTCCTACCACTAGACGATCCCCCAGGATCTCCTC
>Ga0209604_1000905_pt1 | contig 25679 bp, 23 predicted proteins | sample AD_UKC097_MetaG_FD_184405 | JGI IMG/M metagenome (GOLD analysis project Ga0209604, IMG submission 184405) | Active sludge microbial communities of municipal wastewater-treating anaerobic digesters from USA - AD_UKC097_MetaG (SPAdes) (version 2) | ecosystem: Engineered > Bioreactor > Anaerobic >... | reverse complement strand
ATGCAGGCACTGTCTTGAAGGTTGAAAGCTCAAAGCTGAAAGCTCAAAGCTTGAAGGTGGGTGATCGGGTGGTGAGCAACGGGCCGCACGCGGAGGTTGTCTGCGTGCCCCGGAATTTGTGCGCAAAGATCCCCGACGGTGTTTCAGATGACGAGGCGGCCTTCACGGTTTTGGGGGCGATCGCCCTTCAAGGCGTGCGTTTGGCCACGCCGACCCTGGGTGAGAAGTTCATGGTCTTTGGCCTGGGATTGGTCGGGCTGCTGACCGTCCAGTTGCTGCGGGCCAGCGGCTGTCCGGTTCTTGCGGTGGACGTGAACGAGACGCGGCTGCGGCTGGCGGAGGGTTTCGGGGCGGAAACGGTGGATCTCTCGAAGGAGACGGATCCCGTGTCGGCAGCCCTGGCATGGACAGGCGGCCGGGGTGTGGACGGTGTATTGATCGCCGCATCGGCCAAAGGGGATGAAATCGTTCACCAGGCGGCGGAAGCCTGCCGGAAACGGGGACGGATTGTGCTGGTAGGCGTTGTGGACCTGAACCTAAGGCGAAGCGATTTCTACGAGAAGGAGCTGACCTTCCAGGTTTCCTGCTCTTACGGCCCGGGGCGCTACGATGAGAAGTACGAGCAGGGTGGACAGGATTACCCCATCGGGTTCGTGCGCTGGACGGAGCAGCATAACTTCGAAGCGGTGCTGGAGGCGATGCGGGCCGGTCAGCTTCGGGTGAAGGAGCTGATCACCCATCGGCTGTCGCTGGAAGAAGCGGCTGCGTCGTATGACAAGGTGCTGCATGATCCGGGTGCGTTGGGGATCATTATTGAATATCCAGGTGAAAGCAAGGAAGATGTTTATCGACCGGATATAGATCGTACCTTAAGCGCACGGGATATCCCCAGAATAGATTCCCACCTGCGCGGGAATGACCGTGTCAATGTCGGCGTAATCGGCGCGGGCGGGTTTGCGCGCTCCGTCCTGCTGCCGGCGCTGTCCAAAACGAACGCCAACCTGGTGCGGGTTGCGGATATCAACGGCGTTTTTGCCGCCCAGGCTGTACGGAAATTCGGCATCGGGGAGGCCGTTTCCGACTACCGGACAATTCTGGATGATACGGGGATACAGGCCGTTTTTATTCTCGTTGGCCATCATCTGCACGCCCGGTTTGTCTGTGAAGCCCTGGAAACGGGGAAGCATGTCTTCGTCGAAAAGCCCCTGGCGCTGAACGAGGAAGAGCTGGTTCAGGTGGAGGGTGCGGCAAAGAAAGCGCCGGAGCGCCTTGTCATGGTCGGCTTCAACCGCCGTTTCAGCCCCCATGCCGTCAGAATCAAAGAGGCCCTTGCGGGCAGGGCTGCGCCGCTTTGCATGACCATGACGGTCAATGCCGGGTTCATCCCGCCGGAGCACTGGGTGCAGGACCCGGAGCGCGGCGGCGGCCGGATCATCGGCGAGGGATGCCACTTCATCGACCTTCTGGCTTTTCTGGCGGGCAGCCCGGTGACGGCGGTTTCCGCCATGATGGTGGGGGGGAACGGGCCAATCCGGGAAGACAAGATGTCAATCGTGCTGGGCTTTGCTGACGGTTCCGTCGGAACGGTCAATTACTTCGCGAACGGGGCGAAAAGTTACCCGAAAGAGACCCTGGAGGTATTCGGGGACGGCCGGGTGATACGGATGGAAAACTTTCGGCTGACCAGGGGTTATGGTTTCAAGGGATTCCGCACTTTCAGGACCTGGCGGCAGGACAAGGGGCACCGGGCGGAGGTCGCAGCGTTTTTAGACCGTGTGGCGTCCGGCGGGAAGGCGCCGATTGAATTTGATCAGATTGTCAATGTGACCAGGGCGAGTTTTGCTGCTATGGAGGCGGCGCGGACGGGTAAGGTCATAGCGGTGGGATGAATGCATCTTGCTCGTTATTTCCATACCATCCGCTATCTGAAGCCTGTTCAGGTTTTCGGTCGTGTCTGGTTTGTTTGCCATAGACCTTCCGTTCGGATGGGGTCCATTCCTGCGTTGCGGAAAATGACCGGGGCTTGGGTTTCACCGGTTGCGCGGAAAACGGCAATGCTATCGCCTTCACGGTTTAGTTTTCTCAATGAGGAGCATGAGCTTTCTTCCGCTGCGGACTGGAACAATCCGGGTTGGGAAAAGCTCTGGCTTTATCATCTCCATTATTTCGATGATCTGACTGCGGCGGATGCGGTGGCCCGGACTGATTGGCACCGTGATTTGATAACGCGGTGGATCGATGATAATCCTATGGGCCAAGGTAACGGCTGGGAGCCTTATCCGACTTCACGGCGCATGGTGAACTGGATCAAGTGGGTGCTGGCAGGGAACCTCTTGCCGCCGGATGCCGTTGCCAATCTCGCAATTCAGGCACGTTTCCTTTACAAGCGGCTGGAATGGCATATTCTGGGAAATCATCTGCTGGCAAACGGGAAAGCTCTTATTTTTGCAGGCCTTTTTTTTGACGGTAATGAGGCAGATGCCTGGCGGCGGAAGGGTATTGCCATTTTTATGCATCAGTTGAAAGAGCAGATTCTGGAAGATGGCGGCCATTTTGAGCGGAGCCCCATGTATCATGCACAGGTACTGGAAGACATTCTGGATATTTTGAACATACTCCATGCCTTCCCGCAATGTGTTTTCCCCGACCGCAATGCGCTTTTGCAGCAATGTGAAATTGCCGGGGCAGATATGCTGGCCTGGCTGAGGGTGATGCGTCACCCCGATGGGGAAATAGTTCTTTTCAACGATGCGGCTTTCGGTGATGCGGCAGAACCAGAGGCGTTGGAAGAATATGCGGCGCGCTTAAATGTGATGGCAAGAAATAGACGTTCCAGCATTGTCTATCACGACCTCTCCAAGTTCACATGTCTGAATGATACCGGTTATGTCCGTGTGGATAATGGTGACATGGTCGCTTTCCTGAACGTGGCGCCTATAGGCCCGGACTATATCCCAGGGCACGCTCACGCCGACACGCTGAGCTTCGAGTTTTCCATGGGACGGCAGCGGGTGATTGTGGATAGCGGTGTCTCACGCTACGGGGAGGGGTCGGAGCGGCGACGGCAGCGGGGAACTGCGGCGCACAATACCGTTGAGATCGACGGACAGGATTCTTCCGAGGTGTGGGCCGGTTTTCGCGTGGCGCGGCGGGCGTATCCACTGGATTTGAGGATCGATGCTGAAGAAGGGGTTGTATCCTGCGCTCATGACGGGTATCGGCGACTCCCGGGCCGACCGATCCATCGACGGGAATGGCGTTTCCAGAAGGGCGGTCTTCAGGTTCGTGATGAAATTAAAGGCCATTTTAGGAAGGCAGTCGGACGGTTCCATTTTCATCCTGACATCAAGATTATGCCCGCTGCTGACGGATGCGATAAAGGCACAATCATTTTACCGGAAGGCCGAGAAATATCCTGGCACATCGAGCAGGGCAAGGGCAGTTTATCTGAGACGACATGGCACCCCGAATTCGGCCTTTCCATTCCGAACAAGAGTCTCGAAATCCACTTCATGGGCCGGGAAGCCATGGTGGACCTCTCATGGAAATAGGGGCTCACTCCCATAAATGTCATGGTGAGCTGTTTGTCCTGAGTTTGCAGAAGGGTCGAGCTATGTCCACCAAAGTTCTCCACCCTTCTACAAGCTCAGGGTGACACAAGAGCCATGCATATCCTCTTTTTGACTGATAATTTTCCCCCGGAGGTGAATGCCCCGGCCAGCCGGACTTTCGAGCATTGCCGGGAGTGGGCTCGCGCTGGACAGCAGGTCACGGTTATCACCTGTGCGCCCAATTTTCCCCAAGGGAAAGTCTACGAAGGCTACCGAAACCGGCTGTGGCAGTCAGAGGTGATGGACGGCATCAGGGTGATCCGGGTGTGGACCTATATCACAGCCAATGAGGGATTCGTCAAGCGCATATTGGATTACATCAGCTTCATGGTCGCGGCGGTGCTGGCAGCGCCGTGGATCCGGGATGTCGATGTGGTGATCGGGACCTCGCCCCATTTTTTTACCGTCTGCGGGGCGTACCTCGTCAGCCGCGTGAAGCGTATCCCTTTCGTGTTCGAGTTGCGGGACATCTGGCCGGAATCAATTAAGGCCGTGGGTGCGATGGGTGAATCGCCGATCATCCGCCTGCTGGAGAAAGTGGAGATGTTCCTTTACCGACAGGCGGCGTGCATCGTCTCCGTGACGAATTCATTCAAGCGCATTCTCGTCGTGAGGGGCGTGGCCGGCGACAAAATAGAGGTAATCACTAACGGTGTCGATCTGGCGGGTTTCTGTCCGCGCGATAAAGATGCCGAACTGTCGGCCTGCTTCGGTCTTGAGGGTACGTTTGTCGCGGGATACGTGGGCACACACGGTATGGCGCATGCGCTGGAGACGATTCTGGAGGCGGCGGCCCGTGTGAAAAAGATGGGGGGCGGTGATGGGTATCGCTTCATACTTTTGGGAAACGGTGCGAGGAAACAGGCGCTGATGGAGCGGGCGGCGCAAATGGGATTGAAAAACGTGGTCTTCATCGACTCGGTACCCAAGGCGGAGGTTGCCCGCTATTGGTCGATTCTGGATGTCTCGATAATTCACCTTCGGAAGACGGAGCTTTTCACGACGGTGATTCCCTCCAAGCTTTTTGAATGCATGGGGATGGGCATTCCCGTCCTACACGGCGTGGCAGGGGAATCGGCGGAAATCGTTGAAAAGGAGGGAGTGGGGCTGACCTTCGAACCGGAAAACGTGGCGGAGCTGTGCGACAAGCTGGAGGCGATGAGGCGGGATGAAACCTTCTACCGTCAGTTTCGGGAAAACTGCCTCACCGCGGCGAGTCGTTATGACCGATCCGATCTCGCTGGGCGGATGCTGAATATTTTAAAAAGAGTTGAACGATGAAGAAAATCCTCCTCGTGGGAGGCGCACGGCCGAACTTCATGAAGATCGCTCCGTTGGTTCGGCAGCTCAAGGGCAGGCGCGATTTTGAATACAAGATCGTCCACACCGGGCAGCACTACGATGAGGAGATGTCGCAGATCTTCTTCGACGAGCTTGAGATCCCTGCACCGGATTTTCACTTAAACGCCGGTTCGGCCAGCCATGCGGAGCAGACAGCGAAGATCATGGTGGCCTTTGAACGGGTGTGTGCGGACGAGCGGCCGGACGTCGTGGTGGTTGTCGGGGATGTGAATTCGACGCTGGCCTGTTCAATCACTGCAAAGAAGATGGGCATCAAGATCGCCCATGTGGAGGCGGGCCTGCGGAGCGGTGACTGGGCAATGCCCGAGGAGATCAACCGCGTCGTGACCGATTCGATATCCGACTATCTCTTTGTCACGGAGAAGAGTGGAAGGGCAAATCTCCTGAAGGAGGGAAAGCGTCCGGAGCGCATCTTTTTCGTGGGTCATGTCATGGTGGACAACCTCCTACATATGAAGCGGAGGCTCGACGACGACGAGATGGTGCGTTCGGGCGTGTCGGCGCTTAAGGATCGCCTGGGCGTGGGCGGATACGCGTTTCTGACACTTCACCGGCCTGCGAATGTGGACGCTCCGGCAACGTTCAGCGGCATCGTGACGGCGTTGAATGAAATCTCTCGGGATTTACCCATAGTCTTTCCGGTCCATCCCCGCACGCGCAATAAGCTTGATTACAACGGCTTACATTTTTCGGATTCCGTCTTCCTGCTTGCGCCTCTGGGATTCAGGGAATCGCTCTACCTGTGGAAAGACGCCGCACTGGTGCTGACCGACAGCGGCGGCCTCCAGGAGGAGACCACCGCACTTGGTATCCCGTGCTTTACGATTCGTGAAAATACGGAGCGTCCGGTGACGATCGAGGAGGGCACCAACACGCTCGTAGGCGTGCGGCCTGAGGGGATCCTGGCGGCCTACCGGAATTTCCGCGACGGGCGGATGAAAAAGGGAAGGGTCCCCGCGCTGTGGGACGGCCGCGCCGCCGAAAGAATTCTGGACATCCTGGGGAAACTGGTTTCTGACCCGGCCTTGTCGTTCTCCAGAAAAACGATAAATTTAAAGACCTGACCCCCCATGACAACGCTACTGTTTCTTTTTGTTTTTGTATTAATCTTCTCGATGGACCTCACCCCTGCGGCGACGTGGCTGGGGGCACGCCTGGTGGCGGTGGACATTCCGATGGAGCGCCTGCCCCGGTTGCAGGCAGGTGTCTGCCAGGGCATCGGGGGAACGTTGGATACCATTGTGGGAACGGTAAAACGGACGCTTACTCAGCATTCCTGAGAAAATCATGAGAAATCTCTACCTGCTGCTGATCATTTTTTTCCTGGCCCTGATCCTGGCGCTGGCCCTGACGCGTGCGGCGGGATGGCTCGGTCGGCGATACAATGTTGTTGACCGGCCCGGTGACAGGAAGGTCCACGAGGTGCCGATCCCCCGCATCGGGGGGCTTGCCATCATCCTGAGCTTTTTCCTGGTTCACACAGCTGGCCTGGCGGTGGGAGAGTTCCTGGGTCGGTGGGCCGTTGACTGGGAGTTCATCGGCGTTTTCTGGGGCGGCGCGGCGCTGGTCGGGGGTATCGGCCTGGTGGATGACTTCCGCAGGGTGCCCGCGAGAGTGAAACTGCTCTTCCAGGTTCTTGGGGCTACCGTTGTGTACCTGGCGGGCGTGAAAATCTCGGTGTTCGCCCTTTCAGGGTGGCACATCGCTTTTCCGGCAGGCGTGGATTACCTGGTCACCCTCTTCTGGTTTGTCCTTTTCATAAACGCCGTCAATCTCTGCGACGGGCTGGACGGGCTGGCGGGGGGCGTCGTTTTTTTTGTTTCCTTTGTCCTGGTGGTCATGTTCGTCTTTTCGGGGTCGTCCGATGCCGTTAAGGGCGCCCTGGCCTTTGCCTGCCTCGCCGGGGCTGTCATGGGATTCCTGCGTTATAATTTCAATCCCGCCACGATTTTCATGGGAGACGGCGGCAGTTACTTCCTGGGGTATGCCCTGGCCTGCCTGTCCATCCATTACTCGGCGAAAAGCCAGATGGGCGCGGCCTTCATGATTCCCCTGGTGGCCATGGGAATCCCTATATTCGATGTCATACTCGCCCCGATCAGGCGTTTCCTGGTGGGAAATCAAGCCTTTCAGCCCGACCGGGGTCATATCCACCACATGCTCATGAGATACGGGTTCTTGCCGAGGCACGCCGTGATGGTCATCTACGGCGTGACCCTCGCATTTTGCGTAATTGCCATCATTGTGGTCCAGACACGGCGGGAACTGGTTGGCCTGGTTCTCCTTGTCATGTTCCTCGGTATGTTTCTGGCGGTCCGGAAAATAAACTACGTGGAATACTTTGCTGTGGACAAGCTGCTGGGGTGGTTCCGGGATATAATCGACACGGCGGGAATGACCAGGGACCGACGGTCCTTTTTGGGACGTCAGATTGCCATTTCCAGATCGGAAACCCTGGATGAGCTGTGGGAGGAGATCTGCGAAGCGGCCAGGATGATCGGACTGGACGGGGTGGCGCTCAGAATGGAAAACAACTTCAAATACCCCCGTTCAGGCGTTGGTCATGCAGAGAAGGGCTTTCCCGGGGACGCTGCCACATGGTCCCGTAGGAACAATGAAGACGGCGGCGCAGAACAGATGGATTCTGAATCCTCCATGAGGCTCAGCCTGCCCATCCTGTGCCCGGAGGGCAAGCGCCTGGCGACCCTCCATATTGTGAAGGACCTGGAGCGCGAACCGATCCAACCCCACACGATCCGGCGTATCGAACACCTGCGACGTGCCGTGAAGGCTAGCCTTGCGGGCATGCGGCAATAGGGTTCTTCGGCGGTGACGGTCCTGAAGGCAGGGGGAGAAAAAAAACGTTACTTCGGAAGCGGGCCGTCCCGGAAGGTGTCACTTTGAGGTTCCTCCCGAAATGGGCGGTTCCCGCCTTCCTGGTCGCCGTGGCGGGGTTCGCGGCGCTCTTCTTCGGCGGCGTCCACGTCTGGAGCCGCTCTATTGTCATCCTGGCGATCTTCGCCTTCAGTCTCGTCATGTTCCTCGATTCGGGGGGCAGGCCTTGTGCCGTTTCGGCGCAACGGGGCCTGTCCCCGTTTTTTTTTATGGGGGTCTTTCTGCTGGCCTGGGGGGCGCTCCACCTGGTGCCCCTGCCGGCGGCGGTGGTGGGGGTCCTGTCGCCCGAGGCGGGCCGACTGTGGACTGCCGCGGGGGCTTCGCCGCGCCTGTCGCTTTACCCCTTCATGACGCTGGACGCGATGGTGCTGGGGTTCGCCTTCCTGCTCTATTACTGGATCGCCCTGGAGGGCTTGGGAGACCGGGCCAGGATTCAGTGGGCGGTCCTGGGGATACTGGTTCTGGGGGTCTTCGAGAGCCTCTACGGTCTTTTTCAGCTCGCCACGGGAAGCAACACCATCCTCTGGTGGGAGAACCCCTTCTCGAGCAACGTGGTGACGGGCACCTTCGTCAACCGCAACCACCTGGCGGGGTTCCTCTCCATGGGCCTCTGCCTCGGGATCGGATACCTCTGGGGCATCACGGGGGGCTCGGGGCGGATACGGCGGGGCAGGAGGAAGAAGCTGCTTCGGGAGCGGATGGCGGGGCTGGCGGAGACGTTCGGGTACCGGGGCGCCCTGGTGACGCTGGCCCTGGCGCTGATGCTGGCGGCCCTCCTGGCGAGCGCCTCCCGGGGGGGCGTGGTGTCTTTCGTTGTCGGCGTGGTCTTCATGGTGGGACTGATCCTGGCCCGGGGGTTCCGGAGCTGGAAGGGGTTCGCGATAATGGCCGTCCTATCCGTGGTCATGAGCTACGTGGGCTACGTGGCCGCCGACCGGCTCGTGGGACGGCTGGCGTCTTTCTCGGCAGGGCTTGAAGACCGCCTGGCCATGGCCAGGGGTGCCTGGACCATGGCCAGGGAGTTTCTCGTTACCGGGTCCGGGGCGGGAACCTTCGAGTATGTCTTTCCCCGCTTTCAGGAGGTACACCTGTCAAAGATCGTCGATCACGCCCACAACGACTGGGTGCAGGTTGTGGCCGAGCTGGGAGTGCCGGGGTTCCTGGCGGCGGCGGCGGGGGTGGTCGCCTTCCTGGTCATGGCCGTAGGGCGGTGGCGGGAGCGGCACGATCCCTTTGCCCTGGGGATCGGGCTCGGCGGCATCGGGGCCGTGGTGGCCATGGCGGTCCATTCGCTGAGCGACTTCAACATGCGCATACCGGCGAATCCGCTTATGCTGGCGCTCATCGCGGCGGTTGCCTGGGGGGCGCTTCACAAGGAGCCGCCTGAAGGGGAGGGGAGGCCCGAGGCGCCCCGGCGGGGAAGGTGGGTCAGCAGGGCGGTCATTGTCGCCACGACAGGTCTCATCGCCCTGTCCTCCTTTGTTGCGGTCCAGACCTGGCGGGCCGACGGGCTGGCCCGGATCTTCGTGGATTCCACCCGGCCTGAGACCAGGCCGTCACCGGAGGAACTGCGGCGGGCCCGGGAGATCGCCCCGGGGTTCGCCGGCTACTGGCTCCGGACGGCGGTGCGGCTGCGGCTCTATCCCGGGGAGGGGGAGCGGCTTCTCACGGAAGAGGAGGCTCGCCTGTCCGATCCGGCGGGGCATCTTCTTGCCCTGGGGCTTCAGCAGAATCCCTCGTCATGGCGGCTCTGGCGGGAACGGGGGTGGGCCCTGTTCAGGGAAGCCGGCCGTGCGGGGGAGAGACGCGGGGAGACGTTCCGGCGGGCTGTGGAGGCCATGGGGCAGGCGGCTTTGCTTCGTCCCGGCGACGGGCGGCTCCAGGCGGAACAGGGGACCATCGTCCTGGCGGCGTATGCCGCGGGGGTGGCGGGTGTCGATGCCGGGGACTGGCAGGAGGCCTTTCGGCGGGCCCTCTCGCTTGACCGAGGGCTCGCGGCGGACGTGGCGGACCTGCTGGTCCTCTACCTGGGGGAGGCGGGTGAGGGCGCCTTGGCGGAGGTCATGCCCGACGCCCGGTCGGCGCTGGAGGCGGCCGCCTTCCTGATTGACCAGGGATACCGGGAACGGGGCATGGCTCTTCTTCGGGAGGGTGAGAAGAGACGGGTTGTCGAGGCTGATGCCCTTTGGGTCGCGTACCGTGAGGGCGATCCGTACGGGAGGGAGGGGCCGGCACGGCTGCGGAAGCTGGCGGCCCTGGACCCGGGGCACCCGGGGCTCTTCCTGGCGCGGGGGGATGTGCCGCGGGCGCTGGAGGCCATGGAGCGGCGGGGGGAGGCCTTCGGGGCCTGGCAGGATACGCGGACCCTGGCGGCCCGCCTCCAGGCGGCGCTCGACGCGAAACGGGGTGATGCGGCGATGCTTTCGTATTACCTGGGGCTCCTGGCGAAAGAGCAGGGGAACCGCTCAAAGGCGCAGTCCCTGCTCTACCGGACCCTGAACCTGAGGAGCCAGTATTTTCCGGCCTGGATCCACCTGCGGGACCTGTTGAGAGAAAACCAGGGGGGCGATGCCGACCGGATTCAGCTCGAGGCACTGGAGCAAAAAATCCAGCTCTTTGCCATGAGGGGCATCGTCCACGACGCCTGGCGCGGGGCAGGCAGGGTCTCCGGGCGGCCGGCCTGGCGGGCGCCCTTCCGGGTTGCCGAACCGGTAAGTGAGATCTCGATAGGCTTTGAGGCACCGGGCGATGGAATCTGGATTCTCGAGGTGAACGGCCGGTTCCTCGAGGTCTGGCAGGGGCCCAGGTGGAGCGGCGAGGTGGCGGTCGACCTGCCGCCGGGAGAGCACGCGTTCCGCCTGCTCTCCTGGGATGTTGACCTGCCGGTGCCCCGGCGGGGCCTTCCCTTCAGGCTGGAGATATCCTGGGAGGGTGTTTTTTGATGAAAGGATAGAGAAGTCAAGGGGGTTTGGGATCTTCAAATATTAACGGGGTCATCAAACAGTTTACGTTTTCAGGCGGCATAGCGGACATGTTTCCCATGAAAGTATTTCTTCACAGTTTCAGGTCGGCGCTGCCGGCTCCAGAGAAAACTCCGGGTATTGGAGACGAGTTCCTGGGCATTCCGGGCTCTTTTTCTTCCCAGGGCATTTGATTTCACATCCTGATTCAGAAGCTCGTCCGGATTCAGTTCCGGGCTGTAACCGGGCAGGTAAAACAAACGGATCCGGTCCTCGTGTGATTCGAGCCAACCCTTTACCCGTGAAGAACGATGAACCGGATGACGGTCCACGATCAGAAAGATCTTCTCCTGTCTCTGGCGAAGCAGGCGGGAGAGAAAATCGTTGAAGAGATCGGAATTGAACGTGTCATGGAAGACCATGAAATGAAGCTGCCCCTTGTTGCTGATCGCCGAAATCATGTTGCATGTAAACCGCTTGCCCGTGACAGGAACGACGGGAGTCTGTCCCTTGCGCCCGTAAGTGCGGCCAATGGCATGATCGGAGCGCAGGCCGGACTCGTCTCCCCAGAATATCATCGCCTTCTCTTCCCTGGCCTTTGCCTGAATCGCCGGATACTCCTCCTTCAACCACTTCTCCACCGCTTCCGGGTTCTGCTCATAGGCTCTGCGTATCGGCTTCTGGGGCGTCAATCCCCAACCCTTCAGATACCGACCTATGGTCCAAACAGACAGCGTAACCCCATATTTCCTCATCACCAGATCCACAACCGCCTGTCTTGTCCAAAGATAGAAAGGCAACTTCAACTGCTCCGGGTGCCGGTCCATGACCATCCTGGCCGTCTGGGCCGCCTGCCAGGGGAGAAGCTTCTTACCCCCCTTCCTTCTGCCACGCCGCCTCGCTTTAAGGGTCTTTTCTCCTCCTTCCTGAAACCTCTTGACCCATTTGGTGACCGCCTGGCGCGTGACTCCAAATATCTCCGCAACTTCGGTCTTCTTGCGTCCCTCCAGGCAGGCCTTCACCGCCTTACGGCGAATGTCTTCCTGGGCCTCTGGTGGAAGTGTTCGAGCATCGTTTATCTTCATGGCCGATACATATCACAAAACACCTTGAATGTAAACTATATAATGCTCTGATTAATAACAAGAATTCTTTTTGGATTCAACAAGTTTAAGGAAAAATATTTCACGATTTAAAGTGCGCAATTAAATTTCGTTGGCATACACACTCCGGACTTCCTCCGGCTGGATGCACAGATAATCAAGCGTCTGCCGCTGTGTGCTGTGGTTGAAACAGACCATGAGCTCCGGGAGCCCCACCCCGAACCGGACGCGCTGCTGGTAGCCGAACGTTTTTCTTAACGTGTGCGCTCCGTAGTTCCCCTTCAGGTTGATGGCCTTGCACCAGGACTTGACCAGGCGGTTTACCGATGGGACCGTCAGGGTTCCCCGCTCGCCCTGGAAGATCGGCGTGTCTTCATCGAAGCTTCTTGAAGCGAGAAGCCGAGTCAGCGCCTCCACGCAGGCCTTGTTCAATGTGATGCGCCGCGTCTTGCCGGTCTTCTTTTCCTTGAGCTCGATCTCGTCCATGGCCTTCAACCCCCTGACCTTTCCGGCGGTGATCCGCAGAAGATCGGATGCCCGGAGATTTGTGTTGATGCCAAGCGTAAGGAGAGCGGAATACATCGGGTTTCCGTCAAGAAGCTTCTTGATCGCCCGGATATCCTTCACGTCGCGGATCGGCTCCACCTTGATCCGGGAGCCCTTTCTCGGATGATTTTTATTTTCCCCCTTCTTCATTTTATCGCCTCCTTAATACTGTTAACTATGTGCCGCTATATAACATATAGTTAACTAATAATCAAGGAGGTTTTTTCCGCCAAAAGTGAAATTTGGTCTATATGCCTGAATATTAATGATAATCGGTTAAAGTAGGTCCGTTAACTTTATTCTTATAGTTAACGAATTATGAGAAAGCAAACGCCTACAGCGCTTTGACGAACTCACGGGATTGGAGTATAAAGAAGTGAAAGGTGGAAAGTATGAAAGAAGAAGCGCCCTCACCGAAAGAGACCTCGACGAACAGCATATTAGGGTCAGGGTTCATAGACTTGTGGCTGGACGCCCTCCAGAAAATAGATTGGAGCAATCCCCCGAAGAGGGAACCCATAAAACCCCTCTTCCCACCCAAAGAGAAGAAGTAACCGCAGCACCCCCCGAACAATCCCCTGTCGCAAAGCCGGCCTACGGCGCCGACAATAAACTTGTCACCCAGGACCGGGCCGAAGAGATACGGAAGAGGCTCTGCGAGCGATGGAAAAAATCGTAGTCAATGCTGTTAAAAAAAGCCCAAGACCCCGCCCCCTACCGATACCCTTCTCCCTGCGAGAAAATGCAAGGAAGCCGGCAAAACCTCAAGCAAACATGGCCTTTTTAACAAGAATACGACTACCACGAAGGGCAAGTTGGCATGGGATGTAGCGGGTCAAAGGCGCGAGGCAGCACAAGGACATCCTCGAGTCCCTCGGCGGCCGGTGGATGGTCCGGACCGAACAAATCCTCGTCTTTTTATACGCTGGATGGCTCGACGGATTACACGACGAAGAAGCTTATCAAAAGATCCTTGGCATCCTTAATTTTGCCGAATATTCTTTACAAGTCACCGAAAAAGCTACTACAATTATCTCAACATAGGAGGAGGTGACCGGTGAGCAACTATCGACAAATCGCACAGATATACATGGCAGAAAATCAACGAAAGGAAGTGCGGCGCCTCAAGCGGGAGGGCAAGTGGGCTTCGTTCCTGGACGACCTGGCGAACGGGGCCCTGGACACGGAGAACGAGATAATGGAAAGCATGGCGAAGGCACAACCGTTGCCGGAGAACTTTCTGGAAAGGACGCAGGAGCTCAACCGCCGGCGCATGACCGCCCAGGAAGTCGCCAGGAGTCAGATGATGGAGTTTCTGCGGTCCCTGTAAGCTTATTCATAGAGACATGTGTATAAAAAATGCCCTGGGAGGGGCGCGAACCCACCTCGGCCGGTCCTGAGAAAACGGCCCCGCTTACCAACACCGCCCTTGAATCCGGTTCTCAGGCGGGCGATGCTTGGCGCTCGGGCCAAGGCAAGGAAAATTTACTTCATCCAGGATAAAAATCAAGAGAAAAAAGGGAGATTGGCCCTTTCGGTATCGATTTTACTAAAAGTCCCATAATTGACTGGACAATGCTTTTCGTGAATTTGCAACTCTCTCATTACGCCTGATCCCATCTGTGACAGAGCTTGACCTTCTTGATCATTATGGGACCATTAGTAAATATTCGATATGTTGCTCCATATTCACCCCGTAATACTGTTGAAGATAAAACGTCACTTTGGAAGAGTGCGCAGTCCTCTTCCGGGCGAGAGTCCGCCTCCCCCTTAAAGCGCTTGGGGGAAAGTGACAAAAAAAGCCGTGAATGGGCCGTGACTGCCGGGCTACAATTGCCCGGGGTGAGAGGGACCATTCAGGGCTTCAAGAAAACGATACTCTTCGAGCATGATCTTGTCAAGAAAAAGTGAACTTGATAAGTTAATAAAGGAAGTTGTAAAAATGACGGTCAAGAAAACTGCGAGCCCCAAACAGCCTAACCCGCTCTACACGATAGAAACGGTCGAAATAAAAAAGCTCGCGCTGGATGCCCCGCATGGCGGGATTGAGCGGGTGACCGATGAACGGAACACCCCACAGGCGAGCTTCAATAATAATATACGCGCTTTACTGTCTTCTGTAAAGGCTGTCACTTTTCTCTGCGGGATTATTTCTTCACAATAGGGCCATGAGCGGGACGCCCCTCCTTTGCACGGAGGTCAGCCGACCCGCCATGGCCCGATTTTAACTCCGGTGCTTGTTTATATGCTTACGAAGAGGGCTCGATTCATCGGAGTGCCTCTTTCAGGGAACATGCCTTGAAAACAACCCTCTTATGATGCCGGGCAAGGCAAATGTGACGAATCAGGCATGGTATGTGATGAAGCGGACGAGGTGGAGGTTGGCAGGGCCAGATGGATCGTTGTCCGGCCCCGTCTAGGTTGCTTGGAGTCCTTTACTGATATTTTCAACTCCTGGGAAAAGGCGGCTGGAACTGACGTGGTAGAGAAAAAGTGGACACCTTCTTAAGAGTGAATATACATAAGAAAGAGGAGGTGTTGGCATGGGAAGCAAGAGGAAGAAATACACGTCTGAATTCAAGGAAGAAGCGGTCAAGCTGGTGACGGAGCAAGGGCATCCGATATCGGAAACGGCCCGGAACCTGGGGATCAACGCCAACATGCTGGGCCGGTGGAAAAGGGAGTTTCTGGGTGAAGCCGAGGGATCTTCGGGCAATGGAAGCGCGAAGGCCATGCAGTCTGAGCTGACCAGTCTCCGGAAGGAGAACAAGCGGCTCAGGATGGAGCGGGAGATCTTAAAAAAGGCGGCTGCCTTCTTTGCAAAGGAATCGGGCTGAGGTATCGGTTTATTGATACGGCAAGGAAGGCTTATCCGACGGCCCTGTTGTGTGAGATCATGCGGGTTAGCCGCAGCGGTTATTACGCTTGGAGGAAAAGAGAAAAGTCGCAAAGACAGGAAGAGCGGAAAAGGCTGATTCCCCTGGTTCGTGAGCTTCACCGGGCGTCCCGGGGGACTTACGGCGCCCGCCGAATGGCTGAGGAATTGACATCTCAGGGATTTCCCTGTGGGCGGTACAAGGCGGGAACCCTGATGAAACTGGCGGGTGTTACGGCCCGGCAAAAGCGAAAGTTCAAGGCGACCACGGAGAGCCGGCATCATTTGCCGGTGTCTCCGAATCTTCTTGACCGGCAGTTTGAGGCAGCGGAGCCCAACCGCGCGTGGGTGAGCGACATCACGTACATCTGGACCACCGAGGGCTGGCTTTACCTGGTTGTGATCCTGGACCTTTTTTCCCGGATGGTGGTGGGATGGTCTATGAACAACAGAATTACCAGGTGCCTTGTCATGGATGCCCTTAGAATGGCCATCTGGCGCCGGCAGCCTGAGGAGGGACTTGTCTTTCACTCCGACCGGGGCAGCCAGTATTGCAGTGCTGATTTTCAAACGATGTTGAAGATTCACGGCATGAGAAGCAGCATGAGCCGGAAAGGGGACTGCTGGGACAACGCGGTTGCTGAGAGCTTCTTCGCCCGACTGAAAAACGACACTGTCCCTTCCGCAGGCTTCAGGACCCGTGACGAGGCCCGGAAGGAGATCGTGGATTACATCGAGATGTTCTACAACAGCAATCGCCGCCATTCGTACCTTGGATATCTGACCCCGAAGGAATTTGAGGAAAAAATGGCCCTCAGAAATGTTGCTTAAAAATTGTGTCCATTTTTACTGGACCACATCAAACATCGCCGACTCCACGGTAACACAAAGCGCGAAGATTAGTTTTTTGACCCGCCATTGATCTTGGATTGAAAGAGTGTAACGGCAAGGCTAACGAAAAGCTGAGCCGGAGCAGCCCAGCGGGCTGTGATCGGCTGTAGCGCTGGGTTATGCGGTTTTATATATTTCGGTGTTCCAGAACTCAACTACTGCATTCAAGATTGGCAAGAACTCTGATTTACTTCCATCTATACGTGTGAAAGATACTTTTTCTTGTCTGGTGGATTCTGGAGCATGCTCTGTAGAAATAAGATTTATTCCAACTGCGTCATTATGGATTTCAATTGATTCAACAACTGCTGGTGATGAGACAGTGTTGTAATTTGTTTTGGGATCAATGTCCGTATAAAGGTGTTTGTAAGCATTAGCAACGCTGCGTATATCGCGAAATGCATCATTAGTCTTAAGCGATAAATAATTGACATACTCGCCAATATTATTAAACTTAGAAACTAGAGCAGGTGCGTGAGATTTGTTGTATGTGAAGTAGTGGTCAGCTAAATGGGATGCCGCTACCGCAGCATTAAATGCACACCTCAAGCAGCCAGGGTTTTCATGATAATCGTCGCTATTTCCTAAGACAAATAATTCAAAAAAATTATCCGGTGTCATCCCCATGATCATTCACCTCTATCTTTAATATTGCATAACGGCCGCATAACCGGCTGGCAATGGAGCGCAGCGGAATTGCCAGTCCGCGTCGATGTGGTTGTTAGGTTTTTTCACCATCATGGCTTACCTGGCAAAAACGTGAAGGTGCCCATGTGATCCTGCAAAAGTTTGCTTGATTTGGTAAACAATTGACTTGCTTCTTCGAGTGTTTTTGCAGGTGGCCCGGCTATTTCAACTTTGTAGAATATGTTACCCCGAATGGTTTCGGCCTTGAACAACACCATATATATAACCGTACCAACAGAGCGATGCTCATACGCATAAAAACTTCCGAGCGCTCTTTGACTACTTAGATGAGTAATTATCAGTGTTGGATCAATCACTCCAGGTGTTTTTCCATACATATCATGAGCGAGTTCGGCCAACTGCTTTTCTGAAAGATCATACTTTGAAATGAGATCAATTATTTTTCTGTGAAAATCTTGTGCAGGTCTTGCGGCTACAGTTAATGTTCCGTTTGCGCTAACAAATTTTACAACTGTTTCGGTTTGTGAAGGTGGACTGACTTGTTTACTCCACCCTTGGGGTGGTGTAATTGCAAAACGGAATTGCCTACTTTCATAGGTGTTGGTCGGTGATTGCGACAAAGCTTCGCCAAAAAACGACAATATCCCTGTTGCAAACACCAAAGCCAAAGCAGAAAAATACATTCCTCGTGAAATCTTCATTTGTCACCTCTCAAACCTAACGACCAAGCTCACTGGTGTGGGTGGAGCGTAGCGGAATCCCCATCCAGTGCAGCGCCTTGTTGGCCGACCTCTGTCTTTCGGCTATCGCATTGCGTACGTCTGTAGATCCTCAGCCGTAATCTGGTCACCGAAGACCAGCCTGTAGTGCTTTTCCTCGACAATTCTGACCATTCCGTCGTCGAGCGCCAGCTCGAACAAGGCTATCAGATCGGCGGAAATGAATTGCGCCGAGATGGCCCGACACTGAAGGTGTGGGAACTTCTCCTGACAACAGGCGATGTCTTGCTTGGCCTGCACAACCGACAACTGATCCGAACCGCCCTTCGCCTGAACAGGGAGAACGAATTGAGCGCCACGCTTGTCGATGCCGACATAGATTTCGTCGATTTCCACCTGCCCAAGATCTTTCACCGTCGTCCGTAGGTGATTCTGTAGAGAGTACGTGGCCAACCCAAGGAAGATATCCAGAAGGCGATTGTATCGGACTTTCGCCAACAACGCTTGTTCGTCTGAAAGGGCGTAGGAGGAAACGATCTCGGGGGTCGCGTCCGGCACCTTGATGGCAGCAAGTTGCTCGTTAGGCACAATCCGGTTTTCGGTTACAAGGCGAAAGCAATAAAGGGCGCGGCCACGACCTTCGATAATCCATTCCTTCCCTTCAGGCTGCGTCTTGAGGATGCGAGTTGGAAGCTGGGTACGGTAACGAATGGAATAGATCACATCGCCGAGGTTCTTGGGCAGCTTGATGCGAAGCGATTTCGCTGCTCGCTCCAAGTCCTCACGCTCGAACGTGATCTCTTCGTCACCCTCGGAGTACTTCGAGAAAAATATCTTCTCGATTATCGCCGCGTAGCGGCTCTTCGTTTGTGTTGCCATTCATCACCTCTGCGCTTCAAGGCGCTCGTTCTCGATTTCGTGCTGCTTTCGCTTGCACAACCCGTTCTTCCTATCCCGCCTCTTGATCGGGACTTCGACATCCCAGAATTCCGCAGCTCCCGTCATGTCCATCGCAAGTAGACTGGCACTGCCAAGGTCGAGTATTCGACGTGGGCGCTGGGGTTTCACGCCAAGAGCGCGGATGACGGATGAGGCAACAGCGCGAGCCAGTGGCGGCGGAACGGAGTTTCCAATCTGCCGTGCTCCGTGCCATTTCGTCACATGAAAGCGAAACCAGTCAGGATAACCGTGCAAGCGCGCCATTTCGCGAACGGAGATGCACCGCTCATACTTGTAGTGAATGGGGCGTGGACTTGTAAAAGCCCCCCTTGCAGAATCGGTTCCAGCTCTGAGAGTGTTGCTCTGCCCGTCAGGCGCCAACTTGAAGAACCGTGAAATCGGCTCCACTTCGCCTTGTGGGGTTTCCCGGAAGCGACGGCGGGAAATGTCCGTGTGGGCCGTCCGCATGCTTGATGTGAGAAGCGCACTGTCCCACCTCCGGGGATACCCTAAATGCCAACAGTCCTCTGCGACGCAGTGCATTTCCCGGGCGAAGTCAGATCGCGGGCTCCAGTTCTCTACCCTCACCGAATCGACGGTCATCAGTTCCTCGAAACGCTCGATGTCCGGCAGGTCGTCAAGAGCATCGCGACATGTTGGCACGGGTCGAACAGAACCAGAGGAGAACAGGTCCGGTTGACTTTCGGTCATCGTTGCTGGGTATTCCGGCAGAGGAAGCCCCGCTTTGGCCCCCAAGAGAAATAGACGTTCCCGATGTTGGGGCACTCCGTAGTACTTCGCATTGAGAACGCGCCACGGTTTAGAGACAGCATACCCTCGCTCTTGAAACTCCGATATCAGGAGACTCAGGAACTTGCGGTGGTTCCCAACTGTAAGGCCCTTCACGTTTTCGAACACGAAGTACTTCGCGTCAAGGTCTACGACAAGCCGGACGAATTGTCTAACGAGGTGATTTCTCGGGTCATCGAGCATCCGCTGTCCGATGAGCGAGAAACCTTGGCACGGGGCTCCGCCACAGACCACATCTACACCGCCCTCGCCATTTGTCGCGCTGCGGCGTTGCAGGATGGAACATGCGTCGAGACCGACAACCGACTGCGCCAGCGTTGCGGTAGCGGGGAAGTTGAAATGATGGACTGCGGCATGAATGGGGTCCAACTCCACGGCCGCGACGATATCGAAGCCAGCCTGCTCGAACCCCAACGACATTCCGCCTGCACCGGCAAACAGGTCTACTGCTATTGGTCTGCTACTCATAGGTCCTCAAGAAACTATCGATTCTCTTGGAAAGCCAGTCGTGCTTTTTCATCTGGCATTGCCAGACTATCAGAACGTCCCAACCTTGTCGCACAAGTTCTCTCATCTGCATCTGGTCGCGCCTCTTGTTCGTTTCGATCTTCGGCTGCCAATACTCCTGTCTGGATTTCGGGAGGCGACCGTAGCGGCACCGGTGGCCATGCCAGAAACAACCATGAACGAAAATCACCTTGTGCCGGCAGGGGAAAACCAAGTCCGGTTTTCCGGGTAGATCGGATCGGTGCAGCGCATACCTATAGCCCATGCGATGCACCGTCCGGCGGACACCCATCTCGGCGCAGGTGTCCTTGGTGCCGACGCTGGCCATGATCTTCGAGCGGACTGTACGGCTGACTCTATCCAATCTCTTCCTCCGGCCAACAATTAATATGTGGAAGAAACTTTTTTATGAATGCGGGATAAGATACTGTAAATGTTTATGCTGAACATGCGGAATTGTCAAATATTATCGACAATATTTCTACATATATGGTTTATTATCAGCAAAAGTGTATTACACATTTTATGGGAAAGTTTACACATTACATCGAAAAGACTCTTGATCTCTACCGGTAGAGTTAACAAATCTGGAGACGCAAGCAATGCCAAAAAGATGTAGATTTTTGTTCGAAATCATGAGTGCCGGTCATGGTCGCCGGATGATTCGTTACAGGAAGATAGAAAAGCCCAGCCTGTCAGCTTTACGACTGATTTTCTTGGTGCAAACCAGCCCGTAGTATGGATCTTTAAAGGATGGCGCGCATCACACGACATCCGGGCCCCAGCCGATACTCCTTGCCGCCACAATCCGGCCAAAGTAACTGGATAAAGGCACGTCATCTTCCGACATTCACCACCATTATCGTGATGCCGGGTCGGATCGTACAACCTTTCTAACGAGTGGCTATCAGGAAAAACACAATAAAGTATTCGACAAAAAGGAGTAAAAAGAGGCTCTGAATGAGCATTTTTTCTTTCATGGCGACCTCCGCTTTTCTGCGATCTGTGATGTAACCTTGACCTTTTTATATTCTATCGAGATCTCTCCTTTCATTTACCCATTTTAAAAATTCGCGCTTTTCTCTTTTATTTGCTGCCCTCCACGCTATTTTCAGATTCATTAGCTTGATAGATTCCTCATCCGGGGCTGGCTCTGCTTTCCGTTCCCCCTCGCCTCCTTTCAGCTGATACGCCTTGACAACTTTCTGGACATGGGCCGCCGTTACTTTTCCTTCCGGGGCGGTCTCCACCGCCTTCTGCCAGGCTTCACGCTGTGCTTCGGGATTGTCCTTGAGTTTTACGAGAGGACGGGCCTGGGATTCCGTCATGGGTTTCGCGTCTCCAATTGGAGACAAAACATCAATGACCTTTGCCGAATCAATAAGGCGGTATGCATGGGCTCGGTTAAAATCCCACTTCGCTTTACAGTATGCCTCAAAAGTTTCGAAGCCAAGGACGTCCCTATAATAGTTCTTGGCTCGGATTTCCATGAGGGCCCGGCCCACCTCGAAGAAAGAAAGGAGGTTCCGCTCAATGATCCCTTCCAGCCGCTCAAGATCTTGCCTGTTCTTTGTGATTGCTATCTCTGCCATGCTCGCCTCCTCATATTGTAAGTTACTTGAAATCTGGGACGATCCGTTTATATGCCCGGTACAGGATAACTTCTTCATCCATCGGATTCTGCTTTATCGATGCCGTCATGGCCGGCGACCTGGCGGACCAGCCCAGCGTGCAGGCGTTTCCTGGGGGACATGTGTGATTGATACGAAGAACCTCGAACAGCACGTTGCCGCTCACACCCAAGTGGTAATCGCTCTTGATCTCGGCCAGGACGACCCGCCCGTCATAGAGTTGCAGCGAAACATCGACATCCGTTTCCCTCATGGGTCGCAATGATCTCAAGTCTGCCACTCCTAACACTTGAGGATGTTCGTTCAGCCATGCCATGACGATCTCTTCGGCGTGCATGCCGACTTTCATGTAATGACCGTTGTAAGACCGTTGGTTGTCCTGGGACGGACGCGCCCTAACACTCGTTTCCATGCGCCTCCCATCCCTCGCGCGGGGTCCGGCAAAACATTTCCAGCTTTGACCCGCCGAACATGGATTCAATGATTTCATAGACGATTCCGGGTTTTCGGCTGTGAACGGGTCCTCGGTCAGCCTCGAAACAGGAATCCGGCCGCACCTGCGGGTGAGGTGTGTTCTCCCTGGTCCCGACGAGAAGAAGCTCGTGCCTGGACTTTAGAAACCAACCCTTGCCCCGGCCTCGGTCCTTGATCCAGCACATATTCGTCTTGTAGGTGAATCCCCAGGCCTTCAGAACGCGAATGGCGTCCTCCAGAAGCGGGTTGGTGGCCCACAGGAACAGGACGGTTTCTGGTGTCGAGCAATCTCGAACCATGCCGGCCATGGCGCAGATGTCATCCGTGGACATCGTGGGGTATTGGGATTCCGCGGCTTCGTTGAAACCGGAATTGCTATACTGCCAGGGCGGGTCAGCGAGGATCACGGCGAACTTGCCGACGGGAATCTTTGTGACGAGAGAACGCCTTTCCTCGTTTTTTATTTCACTTCTGATGGACTTGATCGACGCCTTCCCCTGCAATACGGCGGCGGCCTTCTCCGGGTGTTCGTCCATGAGCTTGGCCGCCTTGATGACGTAGATCCTTGCGGGCGCATCTCCCTTGGTCACTTTCTTCGTGATCTCGGGATCGAGGGCCTCCACCTTCTCCACCGCGTCGGCGAATTGGCCGTCCCGCACGATGGTGGCCCGAGAAACGCCATGCTGCTTAGCGAGGATGTCGGCGGTAAACCGTGGCTCACTTTGAGCTACGGTTGTCTTTCGTGTTCCCTTTCCACCGTCGTTCTGTGCCTTCTTCAACCGGTTGTATCGTCTTCCTCGCAGCAGGCTGGCCTGGTCCGGGTTAAGGTTTCTCCGGCCGAGCTGGTTGGCGTCGATCCAATCGGCGGCGGCCTCCCGGTCCGGCAGGGAGATTCCAACGGTTTCATAAGGGATGTTCAGTCGGCGGCAGATCTCAAGGCGGTTGTGGCCGTCGAGAAGGATGTTTTCTTCGGCCCACACCACCAGGGCATCGCGGCAGCCGTCCCGGAGAAGGTTTTCCTCCAGGAGAAGCCTCTCGTCCGACCGGAGTGGTGGGATCATGGCGGAAAATTCAAGGTCCACGAGAAGCGGGTTGGGGTCATTTGACACGCAGGCCTTAACGTCCTGAAGGCTGTCAACGATACAATCACAATGTATTAGTATTGCTTTCGACAGCGTCCCATTTTTGAAGCCGGAATCCGTGTTCCCATTCAACATGCTCCATCCCTTTCGTGAAAATTTTATTCTTCTTCTGCTTTTTCGAAGCCGAGGTCATCGAAGCCGCCATGGCTGGCGATCTCGTCAAGAATCTCCCGGAACACCTGGGCCCGGAGCTCCGCGGTCACGTCGACCCTCTTTCTCACGGAGGGCTCCCAACCCTCGAAACGCTGATAGACCAAGCGGCAGGCCGTTGGATCTCCCTCGGCTGCCCGCCGGAGCAAGGCGTCATCCACACGCATGAGAGCCAGGGCAAACCGCTTTCGACGAATGTCCAGGGCCTCGGCTTCTATTTGACCAAGCTCCGCAGGCGTAAAGAGAACGTACATCCCGCTATGTTGATGGTATTTCAGCACTTGCGTCGCCAGACGACAGCGCGGCAGCGGCTCGTTATCTGGATCGCTTAAGTATTCAATGAGCACCTGCCTTTTCTTGGCCTTCAAAACATCTCGTTTTTGTTCTTTTTTTGTCGACTTAAGATCAGCCATTTTCAACCTCCTGCAGATGCTTGTCGTTCATAAACCCGCTGCCTTGTCCGCGCCGATGCGGCAAGAACCCCAACATTTCCATCGACGTAGTCGTAGACCAGGGCCCTTTGTTTTCCCGGCGCCGGGCGCATGACCCGTCCGACATACTGAAGAAGCCGTCCGTCGAACTTGATTGGCGTTGCAAGGAATAGCGTCGTCAAGCCCTTGCAATCGAACCCTTCACCGATGAGTTGCCCGGTGGCGATGAGGACCTTAACCTGGTGGGCCTCCAGCCGGGCGACGACAGCCTCCCGGTCAGCCTTGGAGAGATCCCCGGTGAGGACGTCTGCATCAATTGTAAAAACGTCGGCAAGCAGCCGCTGGAGCTCCAGGCAATGTTCCTTACGATCAGATAGGACCAGGCAGACGCCGGACTCGTTGCTGAATTCGAGGGCAACATCGGTGGCGATCATGATGTTCCGGTCCCGGTCCCTGGTGAGTTCCGACAGCACCTGCGAGTACTCCGTTGCTGGATCGAAATATGAGGTGAAGTCTGTTTCCCGCCTAATGACGTCGAAGGGCAAAATATGCCCTTCTTCGACCAAGGCGCCACGTTCGATCTTGTGGACGACGTCGCCGACAAACCAGTAGATGAGACGTGACAACTTATCCCGCCGCCAGGGCGTGGCGGAAAGGCCGAGAATGTACTGGCAATCGAAAGCGGAAACAGCTTCGGTGAAGGTCCTGGAGGGTGTGCGATGGCACTCGTCCACAATCAGGTGGCCCACGTGCTCACGAATTTCTTCCGCCCTTCCGTAAACCGAGTTGACGATCCCCACGGTGAGCCGGTCCCCGATGAAGAATTTCCCCGCGCAAATCCGCCCGACCTCCTTCTTAGGGATTCCCAGGAAGGTCTCGATCCGGTCGATCCATTGGTTCAGGAGTTCTTTGGTGTGGACGATGACGAGGGCCGGCTGCCTCCTCCTGGCAATGGAGGCCAGGGCCATGACCGTCTTCCCCGATCCCGTGGGTGAGGACAGGGTTCCGGAATCCCGCCTCAAAATATCCGCCAGGGCAGCCTTCTGGTAGGGCTTCAGGGTTCCCTTGAAGCCGAAGTCCACCTCCGGCAGGGTCCGCCGGCGGTCAAAGACCCGACCGGAAATACCTCGACTCCGGGCAATGCTGATCACCTGCCGAATGAACCCACGGGGAGTGATGATGGCATCGCCCTCGTGCCGGTAGTAACGTAGGGTCGGTTTGAGATTTCCCGTCCAGCGGCCCATTCGGACAGCATCCTCGTAAGCCGGGTTTGGGATTGTCAGCCGGCCTTCGATTTCCCGCACCAGCCTCTCCGGTGTTTCGGTGATGACCAATTTGTTCGATATTTCTATTTTCATTGCTCTTTTCTCCGGTTTCTCCTCAATGGAACTCATGGAACGAAAGGAACGTTATTTTCCGGTTAACCCTCACGAGAGTAAGAAATAGTAAAATTAATCGGAAATCGTGGTTCGTTCCGTTCCATCCGTTCGTAATGATTGCAGCCCGATGCCTATCCAGGTTTTCGCCCTATTTCCTGTGGGTTTCTGATATTGATCGAATCCGCGCTCGAACATCCGGGAACCGAAGGTCTTCTTAGTAAGCGGGCGTTCTTTATTTCCCTCACACCACTTCAAATACTCGTTGTAAAGTTCCGCCACCGTCACTTCCTTTATAGGACCGACAATGCAACAATCATCCATGAAGTCGCGGAGTGAATCCATCTCCTCCCTGTACTCCCCTGTGGCCTCCCTGACCTCGTCGGGTATCCCAAGTCCATCCGTACGCCACATGGCAAGTCCGTCGAGCATCCAATTGAAGATGCCCGACCGCTCCTCGGCAAACATTTGTTTGACTTCGCTTGCCGGCAGCAGCTTGTCGTCAGGAATTCGGACCGTAAAGGGGATAAGACGGATACGGTCCCATATGGCGTCGTCAGTTCCCTTGATAACCGGTTTGTGGTTGGTGCTGAGCCACAGCTTGAACTC
>Ga0209604_1000901_pt1 | contig 25722 bp, 19 predicted proteins | sample AD_UKC097_MetaG_FD_184405 | JGI IMG/M metagenome (GOLD analysis project Ga0209604, IMG submission 184405) | Active sludge microbial communities of municipal wastewater-treating anaerobic digesters from USA - AD_UKC097_MetaG (SPAdes) (version 2) | ecosystem: Engineered > Bioreactor > Anaerobic >... | reverse complement strand
GGCACCCGTCGCGCGGGGGCGGACGCCTCGGCCCTCGCGGGATCGAGAGGCCGCGCGGCGATCACGCCCGCCATCCGGTTCGCGGCGAGGAAGCGCGCGAGGTCCTCCTCGACGACGCGCCCGGCGCTGCGGGAGGCGTGGCGGAGACGGATCGAACCGCCCGCGAGGACGAGAAAGCCGCAGTGAAAGACGTCGAGGCCCGACTTCGTCGAGGCGAAGAGGAGGACGTCGCCGTTCGCGAGGCGCGGGAGGAAGGTGCGCAGGCGGGACTTCGGAACGCAGACGAAGCGGGCCCGCCTCGGCGGGAGCCCGGGGACGGCGGCGAGCGTCTTCTCGACCCGCTTCCCGATCGCGCCGGACGCCACGGCGCGCACCGCCGCGACGTTCCGACGGACCCAGTCAGTCATGTAGTGATTCCGCCTCTCCCACTCCACGCGTCCGCCGTCGTAGCGGAGGGCGCGGAGCTCCTCGACGAACCCGGACGGGTCGCCCGCCCGCGCGAGCGCGAGGACGCTTTCGACGTACGTGACGCAGTCGAAGCCGTCGAGCGGCGCGACGAGCGCCTCCGGCTCCGTCGCCGAGCCGACGAGGGCGTGGGCGACGTAGGGCGCGCCGAGAAGCGAAGCCGAGAGCGCTTCGACACGCGCCGGGAGGCTCGTGTGGGGCTTCGCGAGGGCGAGGAGGGAGCGGGCCCGCCGAAGGTCGGGCCGCCGGGGACGGGTCGTCTTCATCGCCGGGCGATGTTACCCGCCGCCCGCTGCGGTAACCTCGTCCGTTGGCCCGGCGGCAGGGCCGAGGGCGCCCCGGAGCCGCCGGACCCGAAGGAGAGCACCATGGCCGGAAAGCTGGCAGGAACGAAGACCGAGGCGAACCTGAAAGAAGCCTTCGCGGGCGAGTCGATGGCCCGGAACAAGTACACCTACTTCGCGTCGGAGGCCCGGAAGGCCGGGCTCCTGAGCATCGCGACCGTCCTCGAGACGACGGCGAACGAGGAGAAGGAGCACGCCAAGCGCCTCTTCAAGTTCCTCGACGGCATCGCCGGGACCGAGGCGAACCTGGAGCAGTGCATCGCCGGCGAGAACTACGAGTGGACCGACATGTACGAGAGGATGGCGAAGGAGGCCGAGGCGGAGGGCTTCGTCCCGATCGCCCGCTTCTTCCGTCAGGTCGCCGTCGTCGAGAAGCACCACGAGGAGCGGTTCCGCCGGGCGCTCGAGGACCTGAAGGCAGGGGCGGTCTTCAGGAAGGGGAAAGAGGTCTACTGGTACTGCACGAACTGCGGTCACATCGAGAAGGGGCTCGAGGCGCCGAAGGCGTGCCCCGTCTGCGCCCACCCGCAGTCGTACTTCCGCGCGATGCCGGAAGGCGAGGTCTGAGACACCGCCGGCGGGGCCGGGCCTGACCGCCCGACCCCGCCACGTCTCCGCGAGGAACGGGGAGGCTCGTGGCGAGCCTCCCCGTTCCATTTCCCCGTCCCCCGTTCGAGGGGAGGCGGCGCAGCCGCCGCGGGGAGGCTCGTGGCGAGCCTCCCCGATCCACTCCCTCGTCCCCCGTTCGAGGGGAGGCGGCGCAGCCGCCGCGGGGAGGCTCGTGGCGAGCCTCCCCGATCCACTTCAGCTCTCGTCGGCGGACGGTCCGTAGAGCGCGGGGACCGGGACGTCGCGCAGCCGGAGGTAGACCGTCAGCTGCGCGCGGTGGTGGATCAGGTGGTTCATCACGAACCCCCTCACGACGGCGCTCCGGGGCATCGTGAACCAGGCCTTCCCGTTCTCGAGGAGGGACCAGGGCTCGGCGAAGGCGGGGTCGGCCGTCGCCTCGAGGGCCGCGCGCGCGGCCTTCACCCCTTCCAGGAAGAGCGCGAGCGCCTCGCGCGCCGACGCGGGCCGGGAAAACTCGGCCGGGACCCCGCCCGGGGCCATGTCGAACGAGGGGGCGTTCAGCGTCCCGGTCAGCCACTCCGGAATCGTCGCGACGTGGCCGGCGAGCTCGCCCATCGAGAACGACTTCGCGTGCGGCTTGAACGCCCAGTCCTCGTCCTTCACGCGCTCGAGGACCTTTCGTGTGCCGGCCATCTCGAGGTCGAACTCGGGAAGGAGCGACGCGGCGATGCTCTTCGGATCGGTGCTCATCAGGGGACCTCCTTGATCGGATGGCGCGAGTAAAGCGTAAGTCTGGCCGGAGTGCAAGGGGAAAGTTCGACCCGTCGTCGCGGATCGCGGGAACGCACGATCGCGGAAGGGTTTAGCCTTCCATCGACATGCCCCGGATCGTGGTCGTCGGGTCGATCGCCATCGACGAGGTCGTCGCCTTGCGGCGGCCGCTCGCCGCCGGCCTCCACCTCGACGGGAAGGAGCATGGACGGCGCGTCGGCGGCGGCGCCGCGAACACGGCGATCCCCCTCGCGTTCGCCGGGCACGACGTCGTCGTCGTCTCCGCCGCCGGGACCGACGCGGACGGCGGGACGATCCTCCGCCGTCTCGCCGAGGCGGGAGTCGACACCTCGCAGGTCGCGCGGCTCCCCGGGCCGTCGACCCGGTCGCTCGTCCTCGTCGACCCGGCCGGGGAGCGGACCGTCGTGAACCTCCATCGCTGCCGCGAGGGCGGTCCGCTGCGCCGGCTCCGGACCGTTCCGGCCGACGCGATCTACGTGAGGAGTCGCGAGCTGGACCTCGCCCGGATCCTCGCCGAGCGGCTCGATTCGGCGCTCGTCGTCGCCCACGTCCCGCCCGTCGTGGCCGGAGCGCGCCCGGCCCACGTTCTCGTCGCCTCCGCGTCGGACCTCTCGCCGGAGGAGGGGGAGAGACCGTGGGACGTGCTCCGAAGGGCGGGCGGCGAGACGGTCCGGCACGTCGTCGTCACGCGCGGCGCCGCGGGAGCCGAGGCCCATGCGAGCGACGGCCGCCTCCGGGTCCCGGCTCGCGAGGCCGCCTCCGTCGACTCGACCGGCGCGGGAGACGTCTTCGCCGCGGGGCTCCTCCACGCGCTCGTCTCGGGCGCCCCGATGGAGGCGGCACTCCGGACCGCCGTCGCGTGGGGGACCGCGTCTGTCGAATGCGAAGGGGTGCCGCCGCGCGAGCGGATCCGCGCCCTTCTCTGAACGCGCTCCGTCACGCTTCCCGAACGCGGACCCTCCTGTAGCTCGCCCGGTGGAGGTCGCGGACCTCGACGCTGATCGCTCCCCGCCCCTCCGCCACGAGGCGCGGGAAGGCCCGGACGAGGACCTCGAGCGCCGCGTCCGAGATCGCCTGCTTCACGTCGTCGGAGCGTCCGTCCAGGATCGCGATCGAGAGGGCGACGAAGGAGCGGTCCGCTGCGCCGTCGCCGACGGCGTAGACGTCGTGCCTGACCGCGCGGCTCTTCAGGTCCTTCCGTTCGAAGGGGGCCGCCGCGAGGAGCGCCTCATGAAGGTCGAGAAGGACGCGGCGGAGGTCCGGCCGGTCGGGGACGTTTGCGGAGTGCTCGAGGACGAGGTGCGGCATGCCGCGATTCTCCGACGCGGGCGCCGCCGGGAGGCGGCGCCCGCGCTCCATGCCACTACTTCAGCGAAGCCATGTCGATGACGAAGCGGTACTTCACGTCCGACTTCAGCATCCGCTCGTACGCCTCGTTCACCTTCTGGACCGGGATCGTCTCGATGTCGGCCGTGAGGCCCTTGGCGGCGCAGAAATCGAGCATCTCCTGCGTCTCTTTGATGCCGCCGATGAGCGAGCCGGCGATCGACTTCCGCCCGAAGATGAGGTTGAAGACGGTCGGCGACGGGTGCGGGTACTCCGGCGCGCCGACGAGGCAGAGCGTGCCGTCGCGGCGGAGGAGCGTCGTGTAGGCGTCGAGGTCGTGGGACGCCGCGACGGTGTCGAGGATGAAGTGGAAGGTCCCCGCGTGCGCCTTCATCGCCTCCGGGTCCTTCGAGAGGACGACCTCGTCGGCGCCGAGCCGCTTCGCGTCGGCCGTCTTCCCCGCGGAGGTCGTGAAGAGGACGACGTGCGCCCCCATGGCGTGGGCGAGCTTGACGGCCATGTGGCCGAGGCCGCCGAGGCCGACGACGCCGACCTTCTTCCCGGGGCCGGCGCCCCAGTGGCGGAGCGGCGAGTAGGTCGTGACGCCGGCGCAGAGGAGCGGCGCGGCGCCCGCCGGGTCGAGCCCCGCCGGGACCTTCAGGACGAACGCCTCGTCGACGACGATGACGTTCGTGTAGCCGCCGTAGGTCATGCCGCCGAGGTGGGCGTCGGGGCTGTTGTAGGTGAAGATCGCCCCCTTCGCGCAGAACTGCTCGAGGTCGTCCTTGCACTCCGAGCAGCTCCGGCAGGAGTCGACCAGGCAGCCGACGCCGGCCATGTCGCCGACCTTGAATCCCTTCACCTCCGACCCGACGGCCGCGACGCGGCCGACGATCTCGTGGCCGGGGATGCAGGGGTAGGTCGTCCCGTGCCACTCGTTCCGGGCGGTGTGGAGGTCGGAGTGGCAGATGCCGCAGTAGAGGACGTCGATCCGCACGTCCTTCGGGCCGGGGTCGCGGCGGTCGATCTCCATCCGCTCGAGGGGGGCTGTGGCGGCGACGTTTCCGTAGCCGAGGGCCTTGATCATCGGTCGGTCTCCTTGGGGCGCGGCCGCGCCCGGGCCGCAGCGTATACGACGGCTCCGGGCGTTTCGTAAAGCCACGGCGTCTTCCCGGCGCCTCGCCGCGGAGGCCGGTCGTCCCGCCGGGCGCCGGGAGGACCCCTCCAGCGCGCGCCTGGCGTCGCCCGCTCACGGCGCCCGGAGAGGCCGCCCTTTCACGAAGACGGAGTCCTGGGACTGGTTGTCGATGACGGTGGCGTAGGCGAAGAAGCCGCGAACGCCGTCGCCGCTGACGAGCGCCCAGGCCGCCGGGACGTCCTGCGTGACACCCGCGGCTCCGAAGACGTCGTTGACCTGGAGCGGAAGGAACGGCGGAACGGTCCGCGAGAGGACCGCGAGCTGGGTGCCGTCGGGCCGGCGGAGGGAGATGGTCACGGCGTGCGGCTCCGGCGCCGGGTTGAAGACGCCGACGTTCGTCCGGAAGCCCTGCCCCGGAGCGGCGCTGTGCGAGAGGGAGAGGAGCGCCGCCTGCGTCGTCGCCTCGGCCGCCGGCTGGCCCGGAATGCTCGTCCCCGTCGTCGGCGCTCCCCGCTCGGGCGTGTAGACGCGGCTCTCGACGTGGACTCTCCCCGAAAGCTCGATCGCCCCGGCCGTCTCGGGCGCCGAAAAGAGCGTCGCGACGACGTCGTCCAGGACTCTCATCTCGCGCGGGCCGACCTCGAAGCTCTTTTCCATCACGGCCGGGCAGGCGCCCGTGAAGCAGCGGTAGGTCGCCGTCACGGTCGCGGCCGCGTCGGGCGACGGGTTGAAGACGCGGACGTCGGAGTGGAAGAAGGCCGGGGGGACGCCGTGGATCGACGCCGCCGCCGGCAGCGTGACGCGCTCCGGGTCGGCCCCGCGGGCGTTTCGTCCCTTGACGAAGACCGAGTCCTGCGAGCGGTTGTCGATGACGGTGGCGTAGGAGTAGAGCTCTCGCACGCCGTCGGCCCTGACGACGGCGTAGACGTCGGGCACGTCCCCGGCGATCCCCGCCGCGCCGAAGACGTCGTTGACCTGGACGGCCGAGCGGCCGGAGACGTCGCGCTTCACCTCTCCCAGCTTCGTTCCGCCGGGCGCGTGGAGGGTGACGGTGACGGCCGCGACGTCGGGGCCGGGGTTGTAGACGCCCACATTCGTCCGGAAGGCCCCGCGGGAGAGGGAGAGGAGGACCGACTCGGCGAACGCCTCGTCCACCGGGAGGCCCGGGACGTCCGACCCGCTCGTGGGCGCGGGGAGCGTCGGGGTGTAGACGCGGCTCTCCGCCAGGACGGGGCCGGTCAGCTCGATGGTGCCCGCGGTCTCGGGCGCGCCGAAGAGGGAGACGACCGCGTCCTCGAAGACCTTCAGCTCGCGCCCGTTCACCGTGAAGCTCTTCTCCGTGTCGGCCGGACACGGGCCCGTAAAGCAACGGTAGCGCGCCGCGACGGTGACCGCCCCGGAAGTGGCGGGGTTGAGGACGCGCAGATCGGAGTGGAAGAACGCCGGCGCCACGCCGTGGATGGACGCGGCGGCCGGGACGGTGACCGTGTCCGGGACGGTCTCCTGCTGGATCGCGAGCGCCTCGTGCACGGTCTTTCCGACGAGCGAGGGAAGGTCGCGTGCCGCCCTCTCCCGCGCGAGGACGGCCGCCAGCTCCGGGCTCCCGAGGCTCTCCAGCTGGGCGATGACGCCGAGGAGACCGTCGACCTGCTCGCTCGTGAGGACCGCGGTCGCGGCTCCCTCCCCCGTCACGAGCGCGCGCACGTGCGGCTGCCAGGCGAGAACGTTCGCGAGCGTCGCCGAGAGGAGCGAGGGACTCGCGGCGACGAGGGTCGCGAGCTCCCTCGCGTGGGCGTAGTAGAGCTCCGTGGTGCGCCGGCCCGCCGCGCTCCGGCTGAAGACCTCGTCGCGCAGGCGGCGGAAGATCGAGGTGTCGACGGTGCTCTCGGCCAGCGAGCGGAGGAGGCGCGCGCCGAGCCCGGCTCCCGGAGGTTGCAGGCCCTCGGCGAGCCGACTCGTCGTCGCCTCGCAGGCGAGGTCGACGAAGAGGCAGGCCGTACCCGCGCGCTCGAAGCAGTTCTCCACCATCTGGCGATCGAACGCCTCGTTGTTCGGGAGGTGGACGTCGACCGACGCCGTGGAGACGCGGGCCGACAGGTCGGCGGAGCGATCGTTGTTCCGGCCGAGGTCCGTGGAGACGACGAACTTCCGTTCCTCGCCGGGCGCGACGGCGCCCAGCCCGCAGGCCGGTGAGAACGGAGAGCCCTGGAGGCACGCGGGCTCGACCTTCAGGACGGTCGATTCGCTCCAGAGCGTGAGGCTCGCGTCGTTCGCCGTGGCGCCTCCCCGGTTCCGGACGGTCACGTCCCAGACCGGCGGGTCGTTGACGGGCCGCTCCCGGTGCGCAAGCGTCACCTCGAGGTCGACTCCGTCGTCCCGCATGTAGAAGACCTTGACGTTCAAGCTCTGATAGCCGTTCTCGCCGCTCGTCAGCCGCTGTCTGAACGCCGAGTGCACGTTGTACTGGACGGCGAAGCGCGATGCCCCGCCGATGCTGCCTCGCCACTCCGGGCACGCGATCGCGGCCTGAGGCGTGATCGTCGACCCCGCGGGGTACCCGTCGAACGGCGAGTCCCGATAGTCACGGCAGGCCGGGACCGGCTCGAGCTGCGAGACGAGGAGATACGCGTCCTTCTCGTACGGGCTCGGGAGGCTCGCCCAGGACCACGCGACCGAGACGGTGGCCGGCTGGTCGAAGGCCCACTGGTCGCTGGTCCCCGGCTTTCGCGCGACCGTCTGCGGGAAGCTGAACGCGGCCGTTCCGTCATGAACGCCGAAGCACTGCCAGGGACCGAGGGAAACCACCACCGACCTCGCGTCGGGCTGGATCGGGCTCGTCGACCCGGTCGGCGGGACCCCGGGGCCGCAGGACCGGTTATGGGTGACTTCGCCCCCGTCGAAACGGTAGACGTCCTGTGCGAGGCCGGGTCCTGCCGACGCGACGAGCGAGAGCGCGATTCCGGCGTGGAGGAGGGCGCGACGGGAGAGCGGGTGTGACATCGCGGATCCTCCGTCCGATGCCCGAGGGCCAGCCCTGAAGATGAGAGGCGATCTCGATTTCTGATCGGATCATAGGCCGTTTGGTCCGCGACGCGAATCCGGGCCGTCGACGAGTCGGTCCCACGGTCCGCGAGCTCTCCTGCGGCGTGCGGGCGGGAGGCCGGCCCGCCCTTCGGCACGCACGGGGTCTGTCGGCGACGGCGTGAGACTCGGCTTCTCGTCGTCGCCTGCGACGACCGGAGCGCCGGCCCCTCAGCGGAAGTAGCCGGAGACGTCGAGGACGGCGTGCGCGGGCTGGGCGGAGTCGTTCCGTACCGTCAGCCGGCCGAGGGCGCCCGGCGAGGCGATCGCGCTCGAGGCACGCGTCTTCCCGGGGGCGAAGCCGAGGACGTGGGCCGTCGGCGTCGGCCCGCCCGCGCCCCAGAGCCTCAAAACGCCTCCGGCCTGTGGGGCGACGACGGTGAGGTTCACCGCGAGGGCGCGCGCGTCGGCCGGGACGCCGCACGTCCCCGCCGCGTCGAACGAGAGAGAGCCGTTCGCGGCGACGGGCGTCGCGGCGCCGAGGCGCGTGTCGAGGACCCGGCACGGCGTGACGGTGTGGAAGGCCGTCGGCGTCTCCTCCCCCTCGAACGCCCCGACGTCGCAGCGGACTCCGGCCGGGCGCGCGGCGCCGCGCGCGTCGACGGCGGAGGCGCAGCCCGCCCAGGCCGCGTCGATCGCCGGGCTTCCGGGCAGGAGGGAGACCGTCTCCACGAGCCCGCCGTGATCGGCGAGCGGGCCGAGGAGCGGCTCGACGACGACGGGCGCGGCGACGCAGTTCTCGTCGTTGCCGTCGCCCAGGTTTCGCTCCGGGTACTCGATCACGTCGCCGCCGTTGGTCATCCGGGGCGACCCGACGTCGCAGTTCTTCCCGATGTTCCAGGGGTTGCCGCCGTTGGCGGCGGTGTTGTGCGCCACGATCGAGGCGCGGAGCGTGACTCTCGAGGCCGGGGCGGCGACGGTGATCCCCCCGCCCGTCCAGCCGGCGTGGTTGTGCGCGACCGTGAGGTGAGAGAGCGTGACGTTCGGGCCGGAGGGGTAGATCGAGAACCCGCCGCCGATCGCATAGCCCGACGGCGCGATGGCCCCTTCGGCGCGGTTCCCGGTGAAGGTGACGTTCGTGACCGTCGCGCTGGTCGGGTGGTAGAGCCAGAGGCCGCCCCCCTGCGTGAAGGCCCGGTTCCCCGCGACGAGCGACCCGGTGAAGGCGAACGCGCCGTCCTGGTGGTAGATCGCGCCGCCGTTGCCGCCGGTCGCGCGGTTCTCGAGGAAGGTCGAGTCGGAGATGACGAGAGCCTGAGGGCTCAGGTACATGACGGAGTGGATCGCGCCGCCGGCCCAGGCGACGTTGTCGCGGAAGGTGCAGCGCTCGATCCGCACCTCCCCGTCCCCCGCGCCGTCGACGTAGAGGGCGCCCCCGGTCGCCCCGAAGCTCGAGACGCGGGCCTGCGTCTCGTTGCCGACGAAGGTCGAGTCTCGAATCGTCAGGCCGTTCGCGGGGCCGGTCCCGTCGCCGCCGAGGTAGCCGATGGCGCCGCCGTTGCCTCCTCGGTTCCGGAGGAAGGTGCTGCCGTCGACCGTCGAGACGCCTCCCTGGATGTAGAGGGCGCCTCCGCCCACGTCGTCGCCCGCCTGGGTGCAGACGTTGTCCTCGAAGCGGACGTTCTCGATCGTGAGGGCCGCGGTCCCCCGTTCGTGGTAGTGGCTCCTCACGGCGGCGCCGAGGTCGGCGACGCGCCCGCGCCGGAGCGTGAGGTTGCGGAGCGCCAGCTGCCGCTGGTAGTCGACGTAGAAGAGGCGGACCGCGTCCTGCCCGTCGAGCGTCACGAGGCCGCCGCCGTCGACCGAGGTGGGCGTCGGGGACGAGATCGTCTTCGTCGCCGTGACCGGGATCGTGACGGCCCCGCCCCCGCACGAGAAGGTCACGGCGCCCCCGCCCGCGAGCGCCGCGGCCAGCGCGGCTTCGGTGCACGACGCCGGCGTGCCGCTCCCGACGACGCCGGCGGCCAGCGCGGGGCCGCCGAAGAGGAGGAACGCGAGATGGAGCGCGCGACGCACCCGGGAACGATCCCTCGGCAGGAGGCCGGCGGCAATCCTCCTCGGGTCTAGAAAGCCCTCGCCGGACGACGAGCGGCGGTGCCTCGCCCCTTCCCGCGCCTCTGCTACCGTCGCGCCATGCCGCCGCTCGTCGCCGCGCAGCGCCTGTCGAAGGCGTTCGGCGCCCGGGACCTCTTCTCCTCCCTCTCGTTCGGGATCGAGCCGGGCGAGCGGATCGGCCTGATCGGCCCGAACGGGGCGGGGAAGTCGACGCTCCTCTCGATCCTCGCCGGGGAGACGACGCCCGACGACGGCGCGGTTGTCTTCCAGGGGGGGGTCTCCGTCGGCCTCGTCCCCCAGATCCCGAGCTTCGCGGAAGGGGCGACCGTCCGCTCGGTCGTCCTCGAGGGGGCGCTCGCACACGTCTCGCATGGCGAGGAGGTCGCCTGGGAGGCGGAGCTGAAGACCGACGAGGCGCTCGCGAAGCTCTCGCTCACGTCGGGGGGCCTCGGCCCCGACAGCCTCGTCGCGACGCTCTCGGGCGGGCAGAGGAAGCGCGTCGCCCTCGCCCGCGAGCTCGTCCGCCAGCCCGACCTCCTCCTCCTCGACGAGCCGACGAACCACCTCGACGTCGAGAGCATCGTCTGGCTCGAGGAGCTGCTTTCGCGCGCGCCGTTCGCCACGGTGACGGTGACGCACGACCGGCTCTTCCTGACGCGCGTGGCGACACGCATCCTCGAGCTCGACCGGAGGAACCCCGGCGGCCTCCTCTCCGTCCCCGGCGGCTTCCCGAAGTGGCTCGAGGCGAAGGAGACGCTCCTCGCCGCGCAGGAGAGCCGGGAGGCGTCTCTCCGCAATGTCCTCCGCCGCGAGACCGAGTGGCTCCGCCGGGGACCGAAGGCGCGGGCGACGAAGCAAAAGGCCCGAATCGAGCGGGCCGAGGCGCTCGGGGAGGAGATCGAGACGCTCGAGGAGCGGAACGTCTCCCGGACCGCGACGCTCGATTTCGCGGGCGCCGGGCGCGCCCCGAAGCGCCTCCTCGTCGCCGAGGGGGTCTCGAAGGCCTACGGCGGGCGGACTCTCTTCGCGGGCCTCGACCTCCTCCTCGGCCCCGGCAGCCGCGTCGGCCTGATCGGACCGAACGGCTGCGGGAAGTCGACGCTCCTGCGCGTCCTCCTCGGGGCCGAGCGCCCCGACGCCGGCAAGGTGACGCGCGCCGACGGCCTCTCTGTCGCCCTCTTCGAGCAAGGGCGCGAGTCGCTCGACCCCGACGCGACGGTGAAGGAGACGATCTGCCCGGAGGGGGACCAGGTCGAGTACCGCGGCCGCTTCCTCCACTTCCGGAGCTGGCTCGACCGATTCCTCTTCTCGCAGGAGCAGGCCGAGATGAAGGTCTCGCGCCTCTCCGGCGGCGAGCAGGCCCGGCTGCTGATGGCGCGCCTGATGCTGCGGCCCGCGCAGCTCCTCGTCCTCGACGAGCCGACGAACGACCTCGACCTCGCGACGTTGAACGTCCTCGAGGAGGCGCTCGCCGAGTTCCCCGGCGCGCTCCTCCTCGTCACGCACGACCGCGCCTTCCTCGACCGCGCCACCGACTCGCTCCTCGCGTTCGATCCCGAGGGAGGCGGCGGCGTCACGACGCTCGCGGGCCTCGACCAGTGGGAGCGGTGGCGGAAGGAGCGGCGCGAGTCGACGGCGAAGGCCTCCCCGAAGCCCGCCCCGGCGGCGCCGCCAAAGCCGGCGAAGCGGCGCCTCGGCTACCTCGAGCAGCGGGAGCTGGACGGGATGGAGGCGCGGATCCTCGAGGCGGAGGAGCGGCTCGCCGCGCGGAAGGCCGAGTGCGAGAGACCGGACGTCGTCTCCGACGGCCCGCGCCTCGTCGCGCTCGCCCGCGAGATCGAGGAGGCGCAGGCCGAGGTCGACCGGCTCTACGCGCGCTGGGCCGAGCTGTCCGCCTGACCGGCCTCCCGGCACCCGCGCCGATCTGCTAGCGTCCCCGCCGGTGCAGGAGCCGCCCCGGTCCGACCCGGCCGTCCGCCCGGCGGGCGGGACGCCGCCGACCCGCCTGCCGGCGCTCCGGCGGGAGGCCCTCGTCACGACTCTCCTCGCGCTCGTCTGGGCCGCGGCCTGGTCGCTCGGGCGGATCCAGGAGTACGCGCCGCACGCGAGCCTCTGGTTCCCGCCGGCCGGCCTCACGTTCGCGGCGCTCGCCGTCCTCGGGCCGCGCGCCGTCCCCGGCGTGGCGGTCGCGGCGATCCTCGTCACGCTCCGGCTCGGCGAGGTCTACGACGTCGACTACGACCTCGAGGCCCTCCTCGTCGCGGGAGCGCTCTTCGCCGCGGCCCACGTCGGCGCCTTCGGCCTCGGGGCGGCGGCGCTCCGGCGCTGGTCCGGAAACAGCGTGCCGCAGGCGGTCACCGCCTTCCTCGTGGTCGCGCCGGCCTCGTCCGCGCTCGCGGCCGTTGGCGGCGCCGTGGCGCTCGCCACGGCGGGGGTCATCGAGCGCGCGGAGGCACGCGCGATCCTCCTCCCCTGGTTCGTCGGGGACTTCGTCGGCGTCGTCGCCCTCGGCCCCGCCCTCGCCGCGGTCCTCGAGCGACTTGCCGCCACGTTCCGTCTGCGCTCAACTCCCTTCTTCGGGGCGGTCTCCCGGCTTCGCCCGGCACACCCGGGATGGCACCGATTCGCGCTCCTGTTCGCCCTCTGCGTCCTCCCCCTCGCCGGATCGCTCGTCCTGCTTGGAGGCTTCGGCCTCCGCGGCCTGGCCACCGCGTTCCTCGTCTTCTTCGCGATCGTCCCGCTCATGTGGATCGTCCACACGGAGGGGTCGAACCGCGCGTTCGGCGCCGTCGCCGCGCTGAGCGTCGCGATCGCCGGCGCCGGCGCGCTCGCCGGCGCCGGCGATCACACGACGGCGTACCAGTTCGCGATGATCGTCCTGGCGGGCGCCGCCTACTTCGGGCTCGCCGTGCCGTCCCTCTACCTCGACAACGAGCAGCTCCGGCGGCTCGCCACGACCGACCCGCTGACCGGCGCCGCGAACCGCCTCGCGTTCGACGAGGCCGCGATCCGCGAGACGGAGCGCGCGCGCCGGTTCGGGATGCCGCTCTCCCTCGTCCTCCTCGACCTCGACCGCTTCAAGGCGGTGAACGACACCTGGGGGCACGGGGTCGGCGACGCCGTTCTCGTGGAGGTCGTCCGCCGTCTCCGCGCGGAGCTGCGGGAGATCGACGTCCTGGCCCGCGTCGGAGGCGAGGAGCTGGCCGTTCTGCTGCCGATGACGCCGTCTCCCGCCGCCGCCGACACCGCCCGCCGGCTCGCGGCGGCGCTCAGGGCGCGGCCCGTGACGCGGGGGGCGATCGCGGTGCCGGTCACGGCCAGCTTCGGCGTCGCCCAGGTCGACCCGGCGGCTGGCTTCGAGGCGGCCCGCGATCGAGCCGACCGCGCGCTGTACGATGCGAAGCGCCTGGGTCGGGACCGGGTCGAGACCGCCGGCGGAAGCTGAAGGGAGCGGGATGCAGCACCTCTTCGAGGTCGTCAACGACCTCTTCGCGTTCTTCGTGCCGGTCTCCGACCTCCTCTGGGACTTCCCGAAGAACGTCCCCGCGTGGGCGGCGATCCCGGTCCTCGGCGAGTTCTCGTTCGCGATGCTCCTCCTCCTCGGGACGGGGCTCTTCTTCACGCTCCGGACGGGCGCGGTCCAGCTCCGGCGCTTCGGCGAGAGCATCCGGATCGTCATGGACCGGAAGGCGTCGGAGACGGGCATCAGTCCCTTCGCCGCCTTCATGCTCAGCTCGGCGATGCGCGCCGGGCCGGGGAACATCATGGGCGTGACGGGGGCGGTGACGGTCGGCGGCCCCGGGGCGCTCTTCTGGATGTGGGTCGCCGGGACGTTCGGGATGGCGACCGGCTTCGCCGAGGCGACGCTCGCGCAGCTCTTCAAGGAGCGCAAGGAGAGCGAGTTCGTCGGCGGACTGCCGTTCTACGGGATGCGGATCCTCGGGAACCGCCGCTGGGTCGGCGTCACGCTCGCGCTCCTTTTCATCACGTACGCCCTCCTGAACGTCCCGAGCCAGACGTTCCATCTCTTCACGGCGCTCGGCTCCGTCGCGTCGACGCTCGCCGGGACGACCTATGGACGGACCTCGGGCGTCTTCTACGCGATCGGCGCGCTCCTCGTCGTCTCCGTCGCCGCGCTCGTCCTCGGCGGGCTCAAGCGCGTCATCCGCTTCACCGACCTCTGCGTCCCGTTCATGGCGGTGCTCTACTGCGGCGTCGTCCTCCTCCTCGTCGTCCTGAACTGGCGGCTCGTCCCCTGGTTCTTCGGCTCGGTCTTCGCGGAGGCGTTCTCGCCCGAGGCGATCTTCGGAGGCAGCTTCGGCGTCGCGCTCCAGCAGGGGATCAAGCGCGGTCTCATGGTGAACGAGGCAGGACAAGGGACGATCACGATGGCCGCGGCCGCCGCCGACAACCGGCACCCCGTCGAGCAGGGGCTCGTCCAGTCGATGGGGGTCTGGTTCGACACGGTCGTAATCTGCTCGATGGCCGGCTTCGTCACCGTGATGGCGAAGCTCTGGGCCGCCCCGGACGTGTTCGACTGGGGGGCGCGGAAGGCCGACAAGCTCCTCGTCTTCATGTCCTCCGCGCGGCACCTCACGCCGGGGACCGGCTTCGACCCGGCCGTCCAGGTCGCCCTCTCCGTCAGCTACGCCCTCTTCGCCTTCACGACGCTCATCGGGATGATCGTCTTCGCCGAGATCAGCGCGAACATGCTCTCGCGGAAGCCCCGCTTCATCCTCGGGCTGCGCGCCCTCGGCGCCCTCTTCTTCGTCCCGTTTGGCGTCCTGACGGTCCTCGCCGACCTGCAGCTCGGGAACATCTGGTACGTGACCGACCTCGTGAACATCCTCGTCGCCTCGGCGAACGTGCCGATCCTCCTGGCCGGCGGAAAGCACGTCGTCGCCGCGCTCCGCCACTACGAGCGGACCGGCGGACGGGAAGGCTTCGTCTCCGAGAGGGACATCGGCCTCGCGACGCCGTACTGGACGGAGGAGGCGCGGAAGGGCTGAGGCCCGCCCGGCGGCGACGACGGCCCGGAACCCCGGGAGGGGCGCTTCCGTTAGAGTCGGCATGGACTTCCGATCCCGAACGAAGAGAGGTGTCCCGATGACCCGTCTCCGACCGCGTCTCGTGTCGGCGTGCGCCCTTCTCCTCCTCCTCCTCGCCGCGACCCTTCCCGCCGCCGCGGCGAAGCCGGCCGCGCCGGCACGGGAGATCGACGCCCTGCTCGTCCGGGCGATCCCCGCCGACGGTCCGGGCGTCGCGGTGATCGCGGTGAAGGACGGGAAGACCGTCTTCCGGAAGGCCCGCGGGATGGCGAGCCTCGAGCTCGGCGTGCCGCTCTCCCCCGAATCCGTCTTCCGTCTCGGCTCGATCACGAAGCAGTTCACTGCGGTCGCGGTCCTGATGCTCGCCGAGGAGGGGAAGCTCTCGCTCTCGGACCCGATCACGAAGTACCTCCCCGGGTACCCGACGCACGGCCACACGATCACCGTCGAGCACCTGCTGACGCACACGTCGGGGATCCGGAGCTACACCGGCATCCCCGGATACATGAGCGGGCCGAAGATCCGGGCGGGCCTGACGACGGCGGAGCTCGTCGAGGTCTTCTCGAAGGAGCCGATGGACTTCGCCCCGGGGGCGGAGTGGCGCTACAACAACTCCGGCTACGTCCTCCTCGGCGCGATCCTCGAGAAGGTCTCGGGCAAGCCGTACGGCGAGCTCCTCGCCGAGCGGATCTTCCGGCCGCTCGGGATGAAGTCGACGCGGGTCGGCGACGAGGGGCCGATCCTCGCGAAGAGGGCCGCCGGCTACACGCGCGACGGCGAGAAGGTCGCGAACGCCCGCTTCCTGAGCATGACGCAGCCCCACGCCGCCGGCGCGCTCGTCTCCACCGTCGACGACCTCGCGCTCTGGGACGCCGCCCTCTACGGCGAGAAGCTCGTGAAGCGGGCCTCGCTCGTGCAGGCGTGGACCCCGGCCGTCACCCGCGACGGGAGGCCGACGCGCTACGGCTACGGCTTCGGCGTCTCGACGCTTCGCGGCGCCCGCTCGATCGAGCATGGCGGCGGGATCTTCGGCTTCTCCACGTACGCCGTGAGGCTCCCGGACGAGAAGGTCTACGTCGCCGTCCTCGCGAACAGCGACGCCCCCGCGGCCGACCCGGGGACGCTCGGGAAGGAGATCGCCGCGCTCCTGATCGGGAAGCCCTTCCCCGCGCGCGTCCCCGTCCCGGTGGACCCGAAGCTCCTCGAGCGCTGGGTCGGCGTCTACCGCTTCGACCCGCAGACGACCCGGACGATCACCCTCGACGGCGGGAAGCTCTTCTCCCAGCGCTCGGGCGGGCCGCGCCTCGAGGTGAAGCCGCTCTCGGAGAGCGAGTTCTTCTTCGACCGCTCCCTCACCCGGATCTCGTTCGTCGCCGGCGCCGACGGGAAGGCGAAGGAGGCCCTCTTCTACCCCGAAGGGGCCGACGAGGCGGAGAAGGGCGTCCGCGAGGGAGACGTCCCGGCGGTTCCGTCGGAGACGAAGGTCGACCCGGCCCTCTACGACCTCTACGCGGGGGAGTACGAGCTCGCCCCGGGCTTCGTCCTGACGGTCCGCAGGGACGGGAACCGCCTGCTGACGCGCGCGACGGGGCAGGAGGAGCTCGAGGTCTTCCCCGCCTCGGAGACGGAGTTCTTCCTGAAGGTCGTCGACGCGCGGATCACGTTCGTGAAGGGGACCGATGGGAAGGTGGCGAGCCTCGTCCTCCGCCAGGGCGGCCGCGAGATGCCGGCGAAACGGATCCGTTGACCGGACCTTCCACGCGCGGGGAGGGGCGTGAGCACGCGCTCCTCCCCGCGCGACCCCGCGGAGCGACCGGCGCCCGCTCCTTCGCCCACCCCGGCCGGCGGCGTCAGCGCGCCGTCGCGTCCGGAAGGACCCGCCAGAGCGTGAGGCCGGGGTTCGCGTACGCCCGCTCGAGAAGTCCGAGGCGCTCGAGCTCGGAGAGCTTCGCGAGCCCCTCCTCGCCGTAGACCGCCCGCTCCGGCAGGCCGTCGACGACCCACCGGACGCGGTGGCGCGATAGGAGCCGGCGCACGTCCGCGACGGTCGTCCTCCTCTCGCCCGGCCCCTCTCCGGGCGCGGCGAGGCGCGAGCGGTAGAAACGCTCGACCTCCGCGATGCGCTTCTCGACGACGGAGCCCGGAACCACCGCGAGGTGCTGGCGGACGTGCCAGCTCCAGCCGACGACCGCCGGCAGCCCGGTGTGGACGCTGAACCGCGATCCCCAGCGGTACTCGGGGAGGACCGCCTCCAGGATCGCCGGCGAGCCGCGCTCGTTCGCGCGGAGCCAGGCGAACCCCGCCCCGTCGTACCGGAGCGGGACGAGCCGCCCCTCGACGCAGAGCGCGGAGTCGGCGAGGAACGCTGAGCCGTCGAGGCCGCGCGGCCGCCCGGCCGCCCCCGAGCCGAGGGCGTCCGGCGGGGCCAGCGCGCCCTCGAACGGCCGGCACGCCTCCCCGGGCGTGACGCGCGGGAAGCGCTCCGCGAAGCGCGCCGGCGTCGCCGTGAGGGGGTAGAGCGCCGACGCGCCGAGGAGGAGCGCCGCCGTCACGGGCCAGGAGCCGGGACGCGTGCGCTCGCCGTCCCGGAGCGCCACGACGACCCACGCGAGCGCCGGTCCCGACGCGACGGCGAGGAGGGCCCACGCCTGGAAGGAGAGCTTGAAGACGCTGTTCATCCGGTCGCCGCCGACGGAGAGAACGTCGACGCCGAGCGTGACCAGGAGGGCCCCGGCGCCGAGGAGGAGGACGGCTCGGCGCTCCGGGGCGGCGCCGCCGCCCGGTGCGAGCGCCAGCGCGGCCGCCGCCGATGCGAGCGGGAGGACGACGATTTCGGACGGGATTCCCGAGGCGAGCCCGAATGCCAACGCGAGGACGAGGAGTCCCGCAGCGGCGAGCCACGCCCTACGCCCCGCTCCTCCCTCCGACGCCGCATGCCTTCGGGCGACCTCGAGCGCCACGAGGCTCACCGCCAGGAACGCCGGGAGCCCCCAGAGCCCGAGCCACGCCGCGAGCGGCATCGCCGCGCCGGCGTTCCTCGCGACGCTCGTGTAGGGGGCGACGCAGGACGCGTCGAACGGGCGGAAGAGGAGGGCCGAGAGGGCGAGCGGGCCGAGGACGAGCGCGACGATCGCGAAGAGCCCGCCGCGCCCGAGTCCCGTCGCCCGGAACGCGTCCGCGAGCGCGAGCGCGCACGCCAGGAGGAGGAGGCGCAGCTGCCCGAGGTTCCCGAGCAGGTCGAGGGACGAGGCGGAGAGGAGGCCGGCGAGAAGCGGCGCGCCGGCTCGCCTCTCCTCCCCCCGCGCGGCGGCGCTCCGGACGAACGCGGCGGGGAGCGGAGAAGGACCGGACACCGGACGGAGAGTGTCGGCTCCTCGGCCTGCTCCGAGACCCGCAGCGGATCGCCGACTTCCACGCGATGTGCGACGTCTTCGTCCTCCCGAGCCGCTCCGAGATGATGGCGCTGGTCCAGGTCGAGGCGATGCTGGCCGGGACCCCCGTCGTCGCGAGCGACATCCCGGGCGCCCGGGTCGTCGGGCGGGAGACGGGGTTCGGTCTTCTCTGTCCGCCCGAGTCGCCGGAGGCGCTCGCCGCGGCGCTCGAGGGCGCCCTCCGGAGGCGAGAGGAGCTGCGCCCCGACCCGGCGCTCGTCGCCCGGCTGTTCTCGCCCGAGACGGCGGTCTGCCGGAACGAGGAGCTCCTGACGGACGTGGCGGGCGCGTCCGCGCCCGGCAGGACCACGTCATCCTGAGACAGGGTCCCGACATTCGGGCGGTGCTTGCGGGGGGAGATGCCGACGAAGACCAGGAGCGGCACGGGCAGCACGTGGGCATGGCTTCCCGTGATCGCCACGATTCTGCTCGCCACGCTCGTTCCCGGCATCCCGGAGGAACGTGGCGACGGACACGCCGACGTTCACCCCGACCTTCACGCCGACGTCCACGCCGACGGTCACTCCGACGGTGACCCCGACGACGACGATGACGCCCGTCCCCACCGCGGCCCCGGACGTCGACCTCGGCGCGACGACGGCCGTTCCGGGCCAGGCCCTCCTCGCCTCCGGAAGCGTCCCCGACACGTCCCTCAGCTACCAGCTCTGCCTGATCGCACATGCCACGTGGACGCTCGGGTCGCCCTTCGGCGGGGTCTGCACGCTTTCGGCGCCGCTGACGTCCCCGACGATCGCGTTCAGCGGAGTGCCGCTCGGCTCCGCTCCGGGAGCGGGAAGCTATGACCTCCTGCTCCTCGGGCCCGCCTCCACGGTCCTCGCGGCCGACGACGCCTCCGCGGCGCCCGGCCTCGTCGTCACCGGGCTCGCGAACGTCCCCGTCGGCGGACGCGCCGGCCTCCTCGGCTTCGCGTTCCTGATCGCGGCCGGGGCCTGGGTCCTTCTCCGCCAGTTCCGCTGACCGCGAGCCGCCGCGAGGCGGCGGCTCGCCCCCCGAGCGGACGGCCTCCCGTCCGCCCGGGAACGCGCCCGCCTACTCGCTTCCGGCGAAGGCGACGTCGAGGAGCTTGTTCTCGAGGACCTGGGACGAGGCGGGGGCCTCGAGGCGCAGGTAGTGCTCGGCCGCGCCGACGAGGGCGGCCTGCGGCACCAGGCCGACGATCTCGGAACCGACGACCGGGACGCCGAACCGCTCGGCCTCGGAGCGGACCGTCTCGAAGACACGGTGGAGCGGCGTCTTCTCGTAGTTCGTCATGTTGATCGAGACCTGGACGATGCCGCGCGCCTCGAGCCGGACCCCCATCGCCTTCACGAACCGGAAGCCTCCCGAGAGGTGGCGGATCGACTTCGCGATCCGGTCGGCGATCGAGAGATCGGCCGTTCCGAGGTTGATGTTGTAGGCGATGAGCGGGGAGCGCGCGCCGACGACGGTCGCGCCCGCCGTCGGGTGCGGCGCTTCGGGTCCGAAGTCGGGCTTCCACTCGGGGCTCTTCATCTTCTCGGCGAGCCCCTCGAACTCCCCCTTCCGGATCGTCGCGAGGTTGCGCCGCGCCTCGCTCGTGGCGGCGTCCTCGTAGAGGTAGATCGGCAGGCCGTGCTTCGCCGCGAGCCGGGCGGAGAGCTCCTTCGCGAGCGCGACGCAGTCGGCCGTCGTGGCGCCGCGGATCGGGACGAAGGGGATCACGTCGACGGCCCCGAGGCGTGGATGGGCGCCCTCGTGCTTCGTCAGGTCGACGTGGCGGATCGCCTCGTCGACCATCGCCTCCATCCCGCGGAGGAGCCCGGGCCCGTCGCCCAGGAACGTCAGGACGGAGCGGTTGTGGTCCGCGTCGGAGGTCCAGTCGAGCAGGAGGACCCCCGGACCGGCCCCGACGGCGGCCTTCCGGACGGCCTCGACGACCTCCGGCCGCCGTCCCTCGCTGATGTTCGGGATGCACTCGATCAATGTCGTCATCTCAACCTCTCCCCGCTCGGGGGCCGAAGATCATACCGTGCGACCGTCGAGGCGCTTGCCGCCGGAAAGGCGCCTTGTTACGCTGACTTCGAGAGGTTCGCATGCCCGAGCTCGCTGCCTATCCAGGGAGTCCCGCTCTCTCCGCCGAGGCCCGCGAGAAGGTCCTCCAGACGTTCCGCCACACGCTCGAGATGGCTCGGGCCGGCCGGAACGAGGACGCGCTCCTCGGCTGCGACTTCATCCTGAAGATGGACGCGCGCTTCGCGCCGGCGCGCCAGCTCCTCGCCTCTCTCCGCGGGATCGCCGCGGGGACCGTCGTCGACCTGGCCGAGTTCGCGCCATATCTCGGCGGGGCCGCGCCCGCCGCGGCGGCGCCCGCGCCCGTCCCGGAGGCGCCTCCGGCCACGCCCCCCTCCGGATACGGCGTGCCGCCGCCGCCCGTGGAGGTCCTGCCGGCCGTCGACCCGTTCGCCGCGCCCGGCGCCGGGCTCGACAGCCTGAGCTTCGACGACCTCGCGGCGAACCCGTTCGCTCCGGCGCCGGCCCACGACCCGTTCGCCGCCCCGGCGCCCGCCGCCGACTTCTCCTTCGGAGACCCCTCGCCGGCCGCGGCGCCGGCCGCGGACGAACTCGCCCCCACCGAGGCGGCCCCTGACCCGTTCGCGGGCCCCGGGCCCGCCGGCGACCCGTTCGCCGCGCCCGCCCCTGCCGCGTTTCCGTCCGCGCCACCGGCGGCCTCCGGCGTCGACCCCCGGATCGCGCAGTTCCTCCGGCAGGGGGACGAGGCCGAGGCCCGGGGAGCCCTCCAGGAGGCGATCGACCTCTGGAGCCGCGTCTTCCTGATCGACCTGTCGAACGAAGACGCCTCCCGCCGGATCGACACGGCCCGCGCGCGGCAGGACGAGGCCGCCCGGCAGCTCGACGTCCTCCTCTCCGAGGGGGTCCAGCTCTACGAGGCCGGGAACCTCGCCTCGGCGCGAGACGCGTTCCTGAAGGTCCTGACGCTCTCCGAGTCGGACGCGACGGCGCGGAACTACCTCAACGAGATCGACGTGGCGCTCGCCTCTACCGGCGGGACGGCCGCGCACGCGCCCTCCTACGCGCCCGCGCCCGTGCCCGCCGGGCCGGTCGAACCGTACCTCCGCGACGAGCTGGAGTCTCCGGCGGGGCCCGCGTTCGCGGACGGGCTTCCCTCGCTCGACGAGACGCCGCTCGGGGAGGAACGCCTCGGGGGAGGCGTCCCCGCGCCCGCCCCACGGGTCGAGGCGCCCGCCGAAAAGGGCGGGAAGGTGGACGGGCGGATTCTCGTCGGCGGCGCGGTGCTCCTCCTACTCGGCGTCGCGGCCGTCGCCTGGTTCCTCTTCCGTCCGAAGGCGGACACCCCCTCCGCCGACCTCTCTGGCGGCGACACGCCGGTCGCGGCTCCCGCCGCCGACCCGATCGAGAAGGCGAAGGCCCTCTTCAAGGAGGGGAAGGCCGAAGAGGCGCTTGCGCTCCTGACGGCGATTCCGTCGACCGATGCGCGGCACGACCAGGCGCTCGTCCTCATCGACACCATCAAGTCGTCCGCTCAGCCGGGCCCCTCCACCGGTCCCGCCGTCAGCGACGCCGAGGTGGAGGCCGCCCGCCTCGCGGGCTTCGCGAGCCTCCAGGCCGGTCGCTACATCGACGCCGTGAAGTCGCTCGACGTCGTCGTGCGCGCGCGGCAGGACGACACCGAGGCGGCGCAGGCCCTCGTGAAGGCCCGGGACGCCGTGTCGGCGCTCGGCTCGGCGATCCGCTCGTACAACGAGCAGGACTACGAGAGCGCCCAGCGGCTCCTCTGGGACCTCCGCAAGCAGGACCCGAAGAACCAGGACGTGGAGGAGTACCTCTTCAAGAGCTACTTCAACGACGGGATCATGGGGCTCCAGGCGGGGAGCATGAAGAAGGCGGCGGAGTCGTTCCGGGAGGCGGCCGCGCTGCGCCCCGCGGACGCCGACACGCAGCGGCACCTGAAGTTCGCCCGTAAGTACCCCAACGGGCCGAGCGACCTCCTCGCGCGGATCTACGTCAAGCACGCCTCCCCGCGCCCCTGACGGCCCGCCGATGACCGAGAAGAAGCACGACCCGCTCGCGGAGCACCCGCTCGGGGGACAGCCCGCGCCCGCTCCCCGTGGCCGCGGGAAGACGCTGAGCCTCTTCCCCGACGTCTCGGAGGCTCCGCTCGGCCCGGAGCCCGCGACGGCCGAGGCCGCGGCGTTCCCCCCCGCCGAGTCGACGGCGCCCGCTCCGGACGAGGTCGACGAGCCGGGCCCGATGGTCGACGAGGCGGACGTGACCGTGACGTTCGCGAGACGCTTCGCGGCCGGCCTGGCCGACGTCGTCATCCTCGGCCTTTTCGGCGCGCTCGAGCTGGCGGCCGGGGCGATCCTCCTCGACCTCCGCTTCCCGCCGTCCGCGCTCCTCGGAGTGGGCGCCTTCCTCCTCCTGGCCGCCCTCATCCTGCTCGTCCTCGTCCCCCTCGTGTGGGGGGCGACTCCCGGGATGGCCCTCGCCGACCTGCGCGTGACGGCCGACGACGGCGGCTCGCCGACGCTCTCCGCTGCGACGCTCCGTTTCGTCGGGGCGCTCCTGACCGGTGCCCTCGCCGGCGTCCCGCTCCTCGTCGCGGCGTTCGACCGGAAGGGGCGCACGCTCTCCGACCTCCTCTCGCGCACCACCCTCGTCGCGGCCCGCTGAGGGCGGGCCGCGGCGAGGGTTACGATCCGCCCGATGCGCATCGCCCTCGGCCAGATGAACGCGACGGTCGGCGACTTCTCCGGCAACGGGGCGAAGATCCGGGCGCTCTGGAAGGAGGCTGAGGCGGCGAGGGCCAACCTCCTCCTCGTCCCCGAGATGGCGCTCTGCGGCTACCCGGCGCGCGACCTCCTCGAGCGCCCCGCGTTCCTCTCGGAAGCGGCGCGGCTCCTCGACGACCTCGTCCGCGGATCCGGGCGGACCGCGCTCCTCGCGGGCACCGTCCTCCCGAATCCGGCGAAGACCGGCAAGCCGCTCTTCAACGCGGCCGTCCTCCTGCGAAACGGCCGGATCGCCGCGATCGCTCGAAAGAGCCTCCTCCCCGCCTACGACGTCTTCGACGAGGTCCGCCACTTCGAGCCGGCGCGCCGCCCGACGCTCGCCCGGCTCGCGGGCCGGAAGGTGGGGCTGACGATCTGCGAGGACCTCTGGAACGACAAGGACTTCTGGCGCGCGCGTCGCCTCTACCCGACCGACCCGGGAGAGGCGCTCGTGGCGCGCGGAGCCGACCTGATCCTCAACGTCGCCGCCTCCCCGTTCTCGGAAGGGAAGCCGCGCCTCAGGCGCCGCATGCTCGCGCGCCTCGCGCGCGACGGAGGGCTCCCGGTCGTCTACCTGAACCTCGTCGGGGGGAACGACGAGCTCGTCTTCGACGGCGGCTCGATGGTCCTCGACGGGGCCGGCCGCGTGCGGGCGCGCGCCGCGCTCTTCGAGGAGGACTTCGTCGTCGTCGACGTCGACGGCCCGCGCGTCGCCCCCGTTTCCGGCTCGGAGCCGGCCGACCTCCCCGACGACGCCGGAGGGGAGCCGCTCGAGTCGCTCCGGAGGGCCCTCGTCCTCGGCATTCGCGACTACGCGCGCAAGTGCGGCTTCCGGACGGCGGTCGTCGGCCTCTCCGGCGGGATCGACTCCGCGCTCGTCGGCGCCCTCGCGGTCGACGCGCTCGGCGCGGAGAACGTCACGGGCCTCGCGCTTCCGTCGCGCTACTCCTCCGAAGGGTCGGTCGCCGACGCGCGCGCCCTCGCCGGAGCGCTCGGGATCCGCCTCGAGGTCGTCTCCATCGAGCCGCTCTTCGCGGCCGCGAAGGCGACCCTCGCGCCGCTGTTCGCTGGCAGGCCCGAGGACGTGACCGAGGAGAACCTGCAGGCGCGGCTTCGCGGGATGCTCCTGATGGCCTTCTCGAACAAGCTCGGTCCGCTCCTCCTGACGACGGGCAACAAGAGCGAGCTGGCGGTCGGCTACTGCACGCTCTACGGCGACATGGCCGGCGGGCTCGCGCCGATCTCGGACCTGCCGAAGATGCGGGTCTACGAGCTCTCCCGGCACCTGAACCGGCGCGCCGGGCGTGAGCTGATCCCCGCCTCGACGCTCGAGAAGGCGCCCTCGGCCGAGCTCCGGCCGAACCAGACCGACCAGGACTCGCTCCCCCCGTACGCGCTCCTCGACCGGATCCTGGAGGGCCTGGTCGCCGGGAACCTCCCTCCCGCGAAGGTGGCTCGGGAGACCGGCGCCCCCGTGGCGCTCGTCGCGGGCCTCGCCCGGCAAATCGACCGGGCCGAGTACAAGCGGCAGCAGGCCGCACCGGGCCTGAAGGTCTCGACGAAAGCCTTCGGCAGCGGCCGGCGCATCCCGATCGCGCAGGTCCCCGGGACGTGAAGTACGCGGGCGACCTGCCCCGTTCCCGATACCCGTGGAAGGAGATCCCGGGCTCCTCGCACGCGGTCCTCCTCGGGCGAGTCGCCGCGCTCGGCGACTCTCTCTCGGTCCTGGACGTCGGCTTCGGGGCCGGGCACCTCGCCCGCCGCATCCGCCCCCGCTGCCGCTACCTCGCCGGAATCGAGCTCGACCCCGAGGCGGCCCGGGAGGGCTCGGCCTTCTTCGACGACCCCGTCCTCGACGACGTCGTCCGCGGCCTCGCCGGCCCCTGGCGCGAGGCGTTCGACGTCGTCGTCGCGGCCGACATCCTCGAGCACCTCCCCGAGCCGGGGCAGGCGCTCGACCTCCTGCGGCCGCTCCTCCGCGACGAGGGCCTCCTCCTCGTCTCGCTCCCGAACGTCGCGAACGTCACGGTCCGCCTCGCGCTCCTCCTCGGGCGTTTCCCCCGGACGGAGCGCGGCATCCTGGACCAGACGCACCTCCGCTTCTTCACGCGGCGGAGCGGGCGGGAGCTCCTCGAGGCGCACGGCTTCCGCGTCGTCCGCGAGACCCCGACCGCGATGCCGGTCGAGCTCGCCCTCCCCTTCGTCGGGCGGCCCCCGCTCGCCCCCCTCGTCCGCGCCGCCGCCGCGCTCTTCGCGCGCGCCTGGCCCGGGATGTTCGGCTACCAGTTCGTCTACGAAGCGAGGCCCGTTTGACCCGACCGCCGGCCCTGTCCCTCGTCGTCCCCGCCTACAACGAGGAGAAGCGCCTCCCCGTCTCCCTCGCGCGGATCTCCGAGTGGGTCCTCTCGCGCTCGCCGCAGCTCTCCGTGGAGGTCCTCGTGGTCGACGACGGCTCCTCGGACCGGACCGCCGCCGTCGCGGAAAAGACCGCGGCCGGGCTGGGCCTCGACTTCCGCGTCCTCCGCCTGCCACGGAACCGCGGGAAGGGGGCGGCCGTCCGCGAGGGGGTCCTCGCCGCCGCCGGGGAGCAGGTCCTCGTCACGGACGCCGACCTTTCCACCCCGATCGAGGAGGTCGACAAGCTCCTCGCCGCTGGCGCCCCCGTGGCGATCGGCTCCCGCG
>Ga0209604_1000898_pt1 | contig 25755 bp, 16 predicted proteins | sample AD_UKC097_MetaG_FD_184405 | JGI IMG/M metagenome (GOLD analysis project Ga0209604, IMG submission 184405) | Active sludge microbial communities of municipal wastewater-treating anaerobic digesters from USA - AD_UKC097_MetaG (SPAdes) (version 2) | ecosystem: Engineered > Bioreactor > Anaerobic >... | reverse complement strand
ATCCGTCCTCCCTGTATCCCGGAAAGGACACTCGAGTGACGCTCGCGAAGCACGTGCCACGTCTTCGACAGCGCACGGAAAGGAGGCCGGCCTCCCACGCGCGCCGAGCCCGGGCCGGCCCAGACGCCTCAGCGCGCGAGCCGGATCCCCTTCGCGAGCGGCCCGAGCTCCACGTCCTGCGGCAGGTGCGCTCCCTCCACCCAGACGATCCGCTGGCGGGCTGCTTCCGCGGTGAGGTCCCGGACGGCGGCATCGAGATCGGCCGCGCTCGCGATCGTCCGCGGTGCGGGCCACCGCGACGCCTCGGGGGACGGGGTCTCGCTGATCGACCAGACGTGCAGCGGAACGCCGATCCGCCCGAGGAAGCGTGCGGTCTCCTCCGCCGTCACGAGGCTGTCGTCCTTCGCGGAGGGTCCGAGGACGAGGACGACCGCGCGGCGGCGGTTCCCCTCCGCGGCCGTCAGGGCCGCCACCGCGACGGCGTCCGCCAGCCGCTCCGACGTCCCGCTCCAGTTCGGCCAGTCGCCGTGCCGCGCGGTCAGCCAGGCGAGGTCGAGCCGCGCCTCGTCCGAGGACGAGCTCGCGAGGAAGTTGTTCGCCACCATGGCGGACTGCGTCCAGATGGTGGCGACGGGCCAGAGGAACCGGAGCCGGACGTCCAGGGCGACAGGCGCCGGAGCTTCCGACGGCACCGCCGGTGCCGTCGCCGGGAGTTCGGAGCGACTTCGCCGCGAGCGCCGGCTGCGGCGTCCGAAGCGCTTCAAGGCCTCCGGCACGCTCCGCTCCCCCACGACGACGACGTCGACGGGGCCGTCCTCGACCGCCGCGATCTCGAGCGGAAGTCCTCCGGCTTCGAGCCACCCGGCGAGGCCCTCCGGCGCGGGCAGGGCGGCGCCCTCTTCGATCGACAGCGGGATCGCGGAGAGCTCCGAGCGCGCTTCGACCCGTGAGGGTCCGCCGACGATCATCTCCGCCGAAGCGACGACGCCCCGCCCGAAGTCGATGTCCGCGCGAAGGAGGTGGACGTGCGCCGGGTCGTGCTCGGGAAGCTCGATCCGCTGCGGATCCGGTGCCGGCAGCACCGCGCCGTCGAACGTGACCGTAACGGAACGGGGGACCTCCCCCGCGAGGGCGCGCCAGACGAGCCTCGCCGTCCGCGGCGAGGAGTCCCCGCCGCCGTCGACGAGAAGGCTCAGGTCGGCGGTCGCCCGCGGCCGGTTCACCCACTGCCGGGCGGAGGAGAGCACCCGTCCGCGCTCGTCGTAGGCCACGGCGACGAGCTCATGCGGCGCCGGCTCGCAGCCCAGGTCCACGGGCCTCGAGAACGGCTCGCGCAGCTCCGCGACGACCTGGCCGTCGAGGAAGAGCTCGACCCGGTCGACCTCGGCGGTCGCCATGAGCTGGACGTTGACGATCCCGACGACGAACCCGACAAAAAGCGAAACGAACGAGATCATGCTTCCTTCCCGCCGTCCTCCGAAGGGTACCTCTACGTACGGCACGCATCCTGCGTGCCGTACGTGCTGATGAACGGGTTTCGCGCGAGCCTCACGCCCCTCCTCTTTTCCGCCGCAGTCCTGAACGTCGCGCTCCCCGCGGCGCAGGCTGCGCCGCCGACGCCTCCCCGGGCGACCGCTTCCGTCGAGCTGAGCCTCACGAACCTCGACGTCGTCGTGACCGACGCGAAGGGGAACCCGGTCCACGGGCTCGTGGCCGCCGACTTCGAGGTCCTCCACGACGGCCGGCCTGTCGAGGTGACGAACTTCAGCGAGTTCCGGCTGGAAGGGGGGACGGCTCTCGAGGCCGCGTCCCCGACGGCCACCGAGCCGTCCGCCGCGCCGGCGAAGCCCCCCCGCCGGCGGGTCGTCCTCTTCTTCGACCGCCTCTATCTCCCCGAGCCCGGCATACGAAAGAACCTCTTCGACTCCGTCCGTTCCCTCGTCGCGGAGACGCTCGACGACGGGGACGACGTCATGATCGTCACCTGGGAGAGGTCGATCCGCACGGTCCTGCCGTTCACGGACGATCCCGGCGCGTTGCGCCGGGCCCTCGGGCGGATCGAGGAGCGCTGCGCGCGACCGGGCCGGGAGGAGACCGACTACATCAACCTCGACCAGGAGCAGGCCTGGTTCGAATCCCTGAAGGAAGACCCGCGATTCGAGGGCATCCCCGGCGACAGCGAGCTGACGGCAGAGCTGACCGCCCGGCAGTCGTATTTCGAGATGCAGGCGAAGACCGCTGCACTCCAGGGCCTCGCCGCGACCCTCGGAGGCGCGGACGGGCGGAAGGTCCTCGTCCTCGTCAGCCACCGGTACTCCCGGTACCCGGGGCTCGAGTTCCTGATCCGGAGCGCCACGGACATCGAGCAGATCCTCGCGAGCAAGCGCAAGCTGCAGGACGCGCGGAAGCTCCTGGACGCCGTTTCGAACGCGGCGAACGCCAACGGCGTCACCCTCTACGGGCTCTTCCCCGATGCGTTCGAGGGACTGGACGTAGTCTCGGCCGGCCGGAGCGGCGGGCCGCCGCAGGGAATCGTCAAGGACACCCTGCTCCAGAACGAGATCGAGGCGCTGGACATCGTCGCTTCGGCGACCGGGGGCGTCGTCCTCGCCGGCGGGGGCAACGTCGGCCGGCTCGTGGAGCGTGTCTCGCGCGACCTGCAGTCGTGGTACTCCCTCGGCTACCCCACGAGGCCCGGCACCGGGCGGGCCGCGTCGGTCTCCGTCCGCGTGAAGGGGCGCGACCTGACCGTCCGGACCCGCCGCGCGATCGTCGAGAAGAGCGTCGAGGAGCAGATGTCCGACCGGGTCCTCGCCCACCTCTTCCAGCCCGACGAGCGCTCCCGCATCCCGATCTCGGCGAGCCTCGTCGGCTCGAGGCCCGAGAAGGGAAAGAACGTCCTCCGGGTCGAGGTGCAAATCCCGATCGGATCGCTCGCGCTTCTGCCGACTGCGAAAGGCGTCGGGGGCGCGTTCTCCGTCTTCGTCGCCGCAGTGGCGCCCGAGGGGGATTTCTCCACCGTGAACCGCCTGAACCAGCCCTTCGAGATCCCGGAGACGGAACTCGAAAAGGCGAAGGCCGGGCACTACACCTACGAGCTCGACGTCGTGACGAAGAGCCCCGAGGCCAGAATCGCGATCGGCATCTGGGACGAGAAGACGAACGAGGCCGGCTTCGCGCTCGTCACTCCCTCGCGCACGTGAGCGAGACTAGACTCGTGCGCGCGAGGCGTTCCATGCCCATCAGGCCCGGCCGGCGAGCTCTCCTTCCGTGTCTTCTCCTCTCCGCGTTCGCGGCGCACGGGGCGCCGGCGGCGGCGCAGGCCGCTGCCCCACAGGCCCCTCCCCGCACGACCGCCTCCGTCGAGCTGAGCCTCACGAATCTCGATGTGGTCGTGACCGACGCGAAGGGAGACCCGGTCCGCGGCCTCGTGGCCGCCGATTTCGAGGTCCTCCACGACGGTCGCCCGGTCGAGCTGACGAACTTCAGCGAGATCCGCCTGGAGGGCGCAGCCGCCGTGGTGCCCGCGATCACCGCCGCACCGGCGGGCACGACCGCGGCCGCCGCCCCGCCGGCCGCAACGCCCGGGGCGCGCCCCCGCCGCCGCGTCGTTCTCTTCTTCGACCGGCTCTACCTCCCGGAGCCGGGAGTCCGGAAGGCGCTGTTCGACGCCCTCCGGTCCCTCGTCGCCGACACCCTGGACGACGGGGACGACGTCATGATCGTCACCTGGGAGCGCTCGGTCCGGACGGTCCTGCCGTTCACCGACGACCTGGACGCCCTGGAGCCGACCCTGGAGCGGATCGAGCGCCGCTGCGCCCGGCCGGGCCCGGAGGCGGGCGAGTCGGCGCTCCTCGAGTGGGAGACGTCCTGGTTCAAGTCTCAGTCGGCCGACCCGCGGGTCGGGACCGCCGCCGGAGACGGAAGCGAGACGACCATGGAGATCCTCGCGCGGCAGGCGTACTTCGAGATGAAGGGGAAGACGGCCGCACTGAAGGGCCTCGCGGCGACTCTCGGCGGCGTTGATGGCCGGAAGGCGCTCGTGCTCGTCACGAACCGCTTCTCCCGCTTCCCCGGACTCGAGTTCCTCATCGGCTCCCGCCCCGACGCCGGCGCGCTCGAGGACGCGAAGCGGCGGGCGCAGGACGCCCGAAAGCTCCTGGAGGAGGTCACCCAGGCCGCGAACGCGAACGGCGTCACGCTCTACGGCCTCTTTCCCGACGCCTTCGAGGGGAAGGGACTCCCCTCCGCGGCCGATTCCCCGACGTCCTCTCCGGCGTGGGAGCACCCGAACTTCGACTTCAGCGACATCGGCGGCGGCCGGGGCGCCCCCGCCGCGCCGGGGCGAGCGCTTCCCCCGGCGAGCGGCCCCGCCCTGGGCGTCCGCCGGGACGCCCTCCTTCAGAACGAGGTCGAGGCGCTCGACGTCGTCGCCTCGGCGACGGGCGGCGTCGCCCTCGCCGGCGCCGGATGCGTCGGCCGCCTCGTGGAGCGGGTCTCGCGCGACCTGCAGTCGTGGTACTCCCTCGGCTTTCCGTCGAGGCCCGGGACGGGTCGCACGGCCTCGATCTCCGTCCGCGTGAAGGGCCGCGACCTGACGGTCCGCGCCCGCCGCGCCATCGTCGAGAAGAGCGTCGAGGAGCAGATGTCGGACCGGGTCCTCGCCCACCTCTTCCAGCCCGACGAGCGCTCCCGCATCCCGATCTCGGCGAGCCTCGTCGGCACGACCCCGGGCAAGGACAAGCACGTCCTCCGGCTCGAGGTGAGGATCCCGATCGAGTCCCTCGCGCTCCTGCCGACCGCGAAGGGCGTCCAGGGCGTCTTCTCGGTCTTCGTGGCGTCGGTCGCCCCCGAAGGGGACTTCTCGACGGTGACGCGCCTGAACCAGCCGTTCGAGATCCCGGCCAAGGACCTCGAGAAGGCCCAGGCCGGGCACTACACCTACGAGCTCGACGTCGTGACGACGGGCCCCGGCGCCCGGGTCGCCATCGGCATCTGGGACGAGAAGTCGAACGAGGCCGGCTTCGCCATCGTCACGCCGCCGCGCACCTGAGCCGCGGGGCGATACCATCTCCCGGATGAACGCCGAGCTGATCGCCCGAGCCCGTTCCTGGCGCGACGCCGACCCCGACCCCGCGACCGTCCTCGAGGTCGACCATCTCCTCGAGGCCGGCGACGAGGCCGCCCTCGAAGACCGCTTCCGTTCCGAGCTCGAGTTCGGCACGGCCGGCCTGCGCGGCCTCCTCGGCGCCGGGCCGAACCGGATGAACCGCGCGGTCGTGAGGCGCGCCACGGCCGGCGTCGCCCGGCACCTCCTCGCGACCGTCCCCGACGCGGCCCGGCGCGGGGTCGTCCTCGCGCGCGACGCCCGCCGCGGGAGCGAGGAGTTCGCCCTCGAGGCGGCCGGCGTCCTCGCCGGTCACGGCGTCCGGGTCTTCTTCTTCGTCGACCGCGCCCCGACGCCGCTCGGCGCCTTCGCCGTGAAGGAGCTCGGCGCCGCGGCCGGGGTCGTCGTCACGGCCAGCCACAACCCGCCCGAGTACAACGGCTACAAGGTCTACTGGGAGAACGGAGCGCAGATCATCCCGCCCGTCGACGCCGGGATCGCCGGAGAGATCGCGAAAGCCGGGCCGGCGGGCGCGCTCCCCTTCGTCCCGCGCGCGGAGGCCGAGGCGCGGGGACTCTTCGTCCCCCTCGGCGAGGAGATGGCGGAGCGATACCACGCGGAAATCGCCCGCCTCGCCCTCCATCCCGGCGAGGGGCGCGACCTGCGGATCGTCTACACGGCGATGCACGGCGTCGGCGCCCGCTTCACGCTCGCCGCGCTCGCGAAGGCCGGCTTCGCGAGCGTCGCCCCCGTCGCGGAGCAGAACGAGCCCGACGGCGCCTTCCCCACCGTCGCGTTCCCGAACCCCGAGGAGAAGGGGGCGCTCGACCTCGCCCTCGCGCTCTGCGAGGAGACGCGCGCCGATCTCCTCCTCGCGAACGACCCCGACGCCGACCGGCTCGCCGCCGGGGCTCGCGACCGTCAGGGACGGATGCGCGTCTTCTCCGGGAACGAGATCGGCGTCCTCCTCGGCGCCTACTGCCTCAAGGAGCCCCGTCCGAAGCCGGAGAAGCCCCTCGTCGTGACGACGATCGTCTCCTCGAGCCAGCTCGGAAAGGTCGCGCGCGACCTCGGCGCCGCGTACGCCGAGACGCTCACCGGCTTCAAGTGGATCGAGAACCGAGCCCTGGAGCTGGAGCGGACCGAGGAGAGGACGACCGTCTTCGGCTACGAGGAGGCGCTCGGCTACTCGGTCGGCGACGTCGTCCGCGACAAGGACGGCATCTCCGCGGCCCTCGTCTTCGCCGACCTCGCCGGCTGGTGCCGGGCCCGGTCGATCACGGTGTGGGACTTCCTGGAGGAGATCCAGCGCGAGCACGGGCTCTTCCTCTCCGCGCAGAAGAGCGTGACGATCCCGGGGGCCGAAGGGGCCGCGACGATCGCCGCGATCATGGACGGCTTCCGCGCCCGGCCGCCGGCCGCCATCGGCGGTCTCGCCGTCGCCGAGACGCGCGACTACCTCGCCGGCGTCCCCGGGCTCCCGAAGTCGAACGTCGTCGCCTACCTCCTCGCCGGGGGCTCGCGCGTCACGCTCCGCCCCTCGGGGACGGAGCCGAAGATCAAGTACTACTTCGAGCTCGTGGAGTCGCCGCGCGCCGGCGAGCCGATTCCGTCCGCGAAGAGCCGCGGCGAGAAGCGCCTCGCCGAGCTCCTCGACGACTTCGTCCGGCTCGCCGTCGAGCGGGGCCAGCCCGCGTAGCCGCTACGCGACGCCGAACTCGGCGTTCGCCGTGCCGCAGCCCCACTTCGTCTGGAGGATCGCGCCCGCCTGGACGGCCGGCAGGGAATAGGCCTCGCCCGCCCACGGATCGCAGACGACGCACCCGTCGCCCCACTTCGTCGGGTCGGCGCCGCTCCCGGGCTTCCGCCCGACGACGACGAACGCGTGCTTGCCGTTCGTCAGGTGCATCCACGCGAGTGGCCTCACGCCACGGTCGAGGAGCCAGACGAAGGCCGTGATGCTCTGTTCGTTGCAGTTGCCCGCCTTCGTCCTTAGCGTGATCTCGGAGATCTGGCGGAAGCGCGAGACATAGTCGGACGGCGCGTTCCCGGAGACCTCGTTGCCGATCTGCATCGCACGATTCGCCCCGGTCAGGAGGGGCAGGAACGCCGTCATCCCTCCGAGCACCTTGTCGAGGACCCCGGGGTCCGGGCCCTCGATCTTCTTCCGGTTCTTCTTCCAGCTCTCGACGTAGTCCGAGGGCCGGTTCGAGGCACCGAAGGGCACCATCGCCTTCACCCAGGCGACGGCCTCCTTCGAGACGGCGAGGTAGCTCCTGGTTTCCGAGGCCATGTCCGCTCCTTTCGGCGACGCTCTCCGCAGAGCGTCCCGAGCTCGTGTCGATCCGCCGACGAGCCACACGCCCGCCCGCGTCCCGCGGGACGCGGTTTCGGGCCGATGCTCGTTCGATCGGAGACGAATACGCGGAATCGGGGGCGCGGGTTCCGTGCGCCCCGTCACCGAGGCGTCGGAGTCACCCTTCCCCGGCCCCTCACCCGAGGTGGTCCGAGAACTCCTCCCACTCGCTCTCGTTCCACCACTCGGCCTCCACGCCGCGACATGTCGTGCCGAACGACGGACAGACGACGCATCCCTCGCCGCGCACGCCCGGGTCGGGCGCGGCCGGCCAGGCGGCGGCGAGGCGCTCTCCCTCCGCCCGCGCCGCGAGCTCCTCGGCCGACGGCGTCCGTCCGTGCAGCTCGAGGACGTTGACCTGCGCGAGCCGGACCCCGCTCTCCGGGATCAGGACCGAGTTCTCCGCGTCGATGTGGCGGCCCAGGTCGGTCGTGTAGGCGCCGACGAGTGCGACGAGCCGCCGCCCCTCCTCCTCCGTCAGCACCGCGCGGTCGAGGAGCGGCTCGAACGCGCCGATCTGCGCCGCCATGTCGTGGTGCTGCTCGACGAACGCCGCCAGCGGTCCGCGAGAGAGGGACAGCTCGGCTCTCTCCGCAAGCGCCGGGAAGAGCGTCTCCTCCTCGCGTGCGTGATGCCACGCCCCGGCCCAGAGCCGGAAGAACCGCCGGAACGCGGCCCCGTCCGAGGCGTCGCCCTCTCCCCGGGCCCGGGCCGCGGCGTAGCTCCGGAGCGAGGCGGCGACGCGGTCGATGAGGACGTGCTCGGCGCGCAGCTCGTCGAGGAAGATCACGTCAACCGAGCTCGGCGCGGAGCGCGTCGACGAGCGCGACGTACTTCTTCATCGCCTCGTCCTTCCCGGTCCCCTTGACCTTCGCCCAGGCGTCGAACTTCGCGCGCCCCTTCAGGTCGAGGAGGCCGGGGCGGCTCCCCGCGACGTCTCCCTCCGTCGCCTGCTTGTAGCACGCGTAGAGCTCGAGGAGCTGGTCGTTCGTCGGCCGCTTCGTCAGCTGCTCGACGCGCCCCTTCGCCTCCGCGAACCGCTCCGCCAACGGCTTCTCCTTCTTCGTCGCCATCGTCCCTCCCGTCGACGGGGTCAGGCGTGAAATCGTGTATTGTCGGCGATTCCCGCCCGTTTCGTCCTGGATCGTGCCGCGAAGATAGCAGAATCGAGCCACCGCTCAGGGGGGTAGGCGCGGGGCCGGGCCGCCCCACGGCGGCCCGGCCCGGCCGGAATCGCTTCAACGAAGGCGGATCGCGAGAGCGCCGGCCGCGGCGAGGAGGCTGGCGAGGAGGACGCCCCCGAACGCCCCGAGGCCGGGCACGGACGCCGGCTCCAGGAGAGCGAACGCGGCGTTCGCAGTCCGCGCCTCCGTCATCGGAACGACGCACGTCGGTGCCGTGCCGCTGCACGGCCCGCCGCTCCATCCGGCGAACATCGAGCCGGCTTGCGGAGCCGCGGTGAGCGTGACGAGAGAGTTCTTCGTGTAGCTCTCCGCGCAGTCGGCGCCGCAGGCGATCCCCGGCAGGTCGCTCGAGACCGACCCCGTCCCGCTTCCCGAACGAGTCACGGTCAGGGCGACCGGCGAGGCCGCCGAGTCGAGGAAGTAGAACGTCACGTTCCGCGCGTCGGCCATCGTCACCGTGCAAGTCGCCGCCCCGGGCACGCACGGATCACCGGACGTGCCCGCCCAGTCCGCGGCGGGCGCAGGGCTCAGCGTCACCTGAGCTCCGGCCGCGAACGAGAAGCTGCACGTCGGTGCGCAGTCGATCCCTGCGGGAACGGAGGTCACGCTCCCCGGCCCGACGATCGTGATGGTCAGCGTCTCGCCTCCCGGCGCCGGCCCGATCTCGAACCGCGCCGACACCGACTGCGTCGCGTTCATCGGGACGGCGCACGCGCCGGTCCCCGAGCAGCCTCCCCCGCTCCAGCCCGCGAAAACCGAACCGTCCTCAGGCAGCGCCGTGAGGGAGACGACGGTCCCGGCCCCGTAGACGTCGGTGCACTCGCTTCCGCAGGCGATCCCGAAGTCGGCCGACGCGACGGCCCCGGCGCCCGGACCGGTCCGGGTGACGGTCAGGGCGAACAGGTCCGTCGTGCCCGTCTCGTGGGCGCCGACGTCGGCCGCGCCGCCGACGACGCGCGGGAATCCCGCCCCGCGCTGATCCCAGGAGAGGCCGAGGGCGTTCGTCCCGGCGTCGATGGCCGGTGAGCCGATCCCGGGCCGCCGTGTCCGCGTCGGACCGCCGTTGTCGACGATCGAAGCGAGAAGCGGATCGACGCCGAAGAGGCTCGAGACGGTGCTGTCGATACCGGCCGCCGCGGCGCTCGCGTGCGCCTGGAAGAGGCTGTAGTCGGCCGTGACGCTCGCGTCCGCGGCCGGGGAAAGGTCGTTCGGCGAGCCGCCCGACGTGTTCCCCGCGAAGACGCTGCTGCTGATCGTGAGGCTGGAGAAGGCCGGGGCGGCCTGGCTCGTGAACAGGATCGCGCCCCCCCCGCCCTGGACCGTCGTGTTCCCCGCGAAGGTGCAGCTGTAGACCTGCAGGCCGGTTCCGGCGCCGAGGCCCACGAAGGCGATCGCGCCACCGCCGTCGTTGTTCGCGCTGTCGACGGTGACGTGGTTGTCGGAGAAGGTGGAGTTGACGATCCGGCGGGTCACGGCGCCCGAGCCGAGGATCCGGATCGCGCCCCCGCCGTCGCTCTCTGCCGAGTTCCCCCAGAACAGGCTGTCCTCGACGAGGAGCGATCCCGACGACTGGACGGCGCCGCCGCCGTTGCCGCCGGTCGTGTTCCCGACGAACTCCGACCTCCGGATCGTCAGCGCGCCGGAGGCCGAGATCGCGCCTCCCTGCGCGTTCGGGTCCCCGCTGGCCCATCCGTTCTCCTCGAAGACACAGCCGTCGACCTCGATGACGGACTCGAGCGGCTCGGGGCCCGTTGCTCCGTAGCCCTCGATCGCGCCGCCGTAGAGGAACCGGAACGAGCGAACCGTCGCCCCCCGGAGGACGAGCCGGTTCTGAACGTCGGCCGAGCGGTTCAGCCGGAAGAGGCCCGTGATCGTGCCGTCTCCCTCGATCGTGAGGAGCTTCGGACCCGGTCCGTCGATCGTGAGGTCGCCGACGACGTCCATCCGGGGCGCGACGAGAGAGATCGTCGCCGGCCAGGCGAGCCCCGAGAACGCGATCGTGTCGGGGCCGGTGCTCGCGTTCGCGTCGGCCACCGCCTGCCGGAGCGACCCGGGGCCGCTGTCGGCCGTCGTGGTCACGAGAAACGTCGCCGCCGGAGCGGACGTGGCTGTCGCGAGCGCTGTGAGCACTCCTGCCAGGAGCAGAGGGCGCATCTGTTCAGGTCCTCCTTCGATTTGCGGGCACACCGCGACCCGCCGACCGTGACTGTTTTACGCAAGGTAGCCGATCCGGCCGGTGCGAGCAAACGGACCACCGGACGGGCGTGAGCCGGTCGCCGCCGCGCGCCGCCGGGCGGCTCTCGCCCACCGCGCGTCGGCGGACGAGCGCGCCCGCGCCGGGACTTATCGCCGCGGCGGTGCGGGCCGTTCCCGCCGGACGAGGACTTTCCGTCCCCGCAGCGTCGTCCGGCGGAGCGCCTCGATCACGGCGTCGGCCGATTCGCCCGGGACCTCCACGAGCGAGAAGCGGTCGGCGATCTCGATCGCCCCGATGGCCCGCGACGGGAGCTTCGCCTCGTTCGTGATGGCGCCGAAGAGGTCGGCAGGACGGATCCCCGCGTCGCGGCCGGCCCCGACGAAGAGGCGCACCGCTCCCGCGAGCCGCGGGCCGCGCCGGGCCGGGAAGGGACCCGGCGCGGGGCCGTCGCCGCGCGGCGCGAAGCGGGGGCGTTCCGGCGGAACGGGGATCGCCGGGATCTCCTCGTCCTCCCCCGGCGACCCCGCGGCCTCGTGCGCGAGCTTGACGCCCGCCGCCGCGACGTCGAGGAGGTCGAACTCGTCGGCGAGCGATTCCACCGCGACGCGGAAGGTGTCGAGCCCGCCCCCCAGGATCGTCTCCCGGAGCGAGGCGCGCGTCAGCTCGAGGCGGCGCGCCTTCAGGTCGGCGACGGTCGGGACCGTCGCCCTCTCGATCTTCTTCTTCGTGAGCCGCTCGACGTTCGCGAGGAGCCACTGCTCGCGCGGCTCGTAGAACGTGATCGCGCTCCCGGCCCGTCCCGCACGCCCCGTCCGGCCGATCCGGTGGACGTAGGCCTCCGCCTCGCTCGGGACGTCGAAGTTGAAGACGTGGGAGACCTGCTCCACGTCGAGCCCGCGGGCCGCCACGTCGGTCGCCACGAGGAGGTCCGCCGCGCCCGAGCGGAAACGCCTCATCACGCGGTCGCGCTGCTCCTGGGAGAAGCCGCCGTGGAGCGCTTCCGCGCGGCGGCCCCGCGCGTTCAGCTTCTCCGAGATCTCGTCCACCTCGGTCCGGGTGCGGCAGAAGACGATCGCGGAAGTCGGGTCCTCGAGGTCGAGGACCCTCGAGAGCGCGGCGAGCTTGTGGGCCCGCGGCACGACGTAGGCCGTCTGCTTCACCCGGCCCTGCCCTTCCGGGGCCGCTCCCATCGCGCGGGATGCTCCGAGCTTCAGCTCCGTCGGCGAGGAGAGCCGGCGCGCGGCGAGCACGGCGATCCGCGGCGGGAACGTGGCCGAGAAGAGAGCCATCGGACGCCCGTCGGGCGTCGCGTCGAGGATCGCCTCGAGGTCCTCCGCGAAGCCCATGTCGAGCATCTCGTCCGCCTCGTCGAGGACGACGAGCTTCACGTCGGCGAGCGCGAGAGTCCCGCGCCGGACGTGGTCGAGCGCTCGGCCCGGCGTCGCCACGACGACGTCCACTCCGCGCTCGAGCGCCCGGAGCTGCAGGCCCATCGAAGAGCCGCCGTAGACGGCGAGGACCCTCACCCCGGCCTGCTTCCCGTAGCGGTGGACCGCCTCGGCCACCTGCATCGCGAGCTCGCGCGTCGGGACGAGGACGAGGCCAAAGACGCCCCGGCGCTCTCCCCCCTCCCGCACGAGCCTGTCGAGCATCGGGAGCGCGAACGCGGCCGTCTTCCCCGTGCCGGTCGCGGCCTGCGCGAGGAGGTCGCGCCCTTCGAGGAGGATCGGGATCGCCTGCCGCTGCACGGGCGTCGGCTCTTCGTAGCCCAGCGCCGCGAGCGCGGCGAGGAGGCGGGAGTCGAGGCCGAGGGAGACGAAGCCGGACTGCTCGGCCTCCTCGCCGTCGACGGGTCGTTCGGGCGTGTCGCTCACGCCCTCATGCTACCCCCTCGCTCAGCGGGCGTACGGAGAGCCTGACCTCCAGGGGACCTTCCCGCCGCGGGCGCCGATCTCCTCGATGGCGAGCTCGACGAACCGCGCCAGCTGCGCGGTGCCGGTCAGCTCCCACGCCGGGTCGAGCTCGTCGTTCGGCCGGTGATAGCGCTTCGCCCGGTACTCCTCGCGCCGCGCGAGGCCCGTGCCGGGCGGCGTGCCGACGAGGTCGTCGCCGAGGTCGATCCAGATCCCGGGCACCCCCGCCTTCGCGAAGGAGAACTGGTCGGAGCGGTAGAAGAAGCCCTGGTCGGGCGCGGGCTCCGGCGCGACGCGAAGGCCTTCCTTCTTCGCCACCGCCTCGACGACCGCTCCGAGGGCGCTCTCGGAGCCGCCGATGGCGACGACGTCGCGCGCCGGGCCCCAGACGGCCGACATCTCGAGGTTGAGGTTCGCCGCGATCCGCGCGAGCGGCACCGGCGGCGTCCGGGCGAAGAGGTCCGAGCCGAGGAGGCCCGCCTCCTCGGCCGCCGGCGCGAGGAAGAGGACGTCCACCGGAAGCTCCCCCGCCCGGGCCGCGATCCGCCGCGAGAGCGCGAGGAGCACCGCGAGCGCCGAGCCGTTGTCCATCGCGCCGTTGTAGATGCCGTCGCCCTCCTCGGGCGTCCCGACGCCGAGGTGGTCGTGATGGGCGCTGACGACGACGACCGGAGCGGTTCCCGCCGGCCCGCGGCCGGGGACGATCCCGGCGACGTTCGCCGAGACGACCGACTCGTAGCGGGGCGCCCCGTGCGCCTCGAGCTTCAGGGCGAGCGGAATCGGCCGGAATCCCCGCTTCCCGGCGGCCGCGCGGAGCGACTCCAGCGTGACGCCCCCCGCCCGCACGGCGCGCGTCGCCTCCGCCTCCGTCAGCCAGCCCTCGAGCGAGAGCGCCGCGGCATCGGGGGCGAACGCGACGGTCCGCGTCCAGCCGTTCCTCACGACCTCCCAGCCGTAGCCGGCCCCCTCGCGCGTGTGGACGAAGACGACCCCCGCGGCGCCGCGTTTCGCGGCGACCTCCAGCTTCGTCCGCCACCGGCCGTGATGCGTCAGGATCGGGCCGGCGAAGAGCGCCGGGTCGTCGCCGCCCGGCTCGCCCGACAGCAGGAGGAGCAGCTTCCCGCGGACGTCGGACCCCTCGAAATCGTTCCAGCCCCATTCCTTCGCTTCGATCCCGTAGCCGCCGAAGACGACGTCGGCCGAGACGCTCCCGGCCGACTCGGGGCGTGGAAACGCAAGGACGAAGTCGTCGCCGAACCGACCGGCCGGGGCCGTGGCCGCCGCGCCCGTCCACGTCAGCGTCGTCTTCGAATCGGGCACGACGATCCGGATCGGGACCGGCTGGCGATACGAGGCCCCGAAAGCCGGCGCGAGGCCGTTCGCCCGGAAGACCGACTCGATGTAGGCCTGCGCCAGGCCGTCGCCGCGCGTCCCGGGGGCGCGCCCCTCGAGGAGGTCGTCGGCGAGGAAGCGGATATGCGCGTCGAGCTCGGCTGGCGAGACGGGCGCGGGCTCGGCTGCTCGGACGGGACGAACGATCAGGGTGGGGAAGGAAAGGCCGACGGCGAGGGCGAATGCGATGCGGCGCACGGGACGCCCAGTATAGGGGCGGGGCGTCCGTCGACCCGCCTCAGTCTCCCGTGTACATCTCCTCGATCCGGTCCCTGTAGAGCTCGGCGGCGGCCCGTCGGCGCACCTTCTGCGTCGGCGTCATCGAGCCCCCTTCCACGGAGAACTCCTTCGTCAGGAGCGAGAACTTCCGCACCTTCTCCCACGGCGCGAGGTCCTTCGTCCGCTCCTCGATCGTCCGCTTGAGGAGGTCGAGGACCCGCTCGTTCCGCACGAGGTCGTCCCGCCCCGAGAAGGAGATCCCGGCGGCCCGCGCCCACTTCTCGAGCGCCTCGAATGCCGGCACGACGAGCGCCGTGACGTAGCTGCGACCTTCCCCGATCACGGCGACCTGCTCGACGAGCGGGTCGGCGCCGATCGTCGTCTCGACGTGCTGCGGAGCGACGTACCTCCCGCCCGCCGTCTTGATCAGGTCCTTGATCCGGTCCGTGATCTTCAGCGTCCCGTCCTCGCAGATCTCGCCGGCGTCCCCCGTCCGCAGCCAGCCGTCCCGGAGGACGGCCGCCGTCTCCTCGGGCCGGTTCCAGTACCCCTTCATGACGGTCCGCCCCTTCACGAGGACCTCCCCCTCTTCCGAGATCCGCACCTCGACCCCCGGGAGTGGCGAGCCGACCGTCCCGACGTGGAACCGCGACGGGTCGTGGCACGTCACGGTCGCGGTCGTCTCCGTGAGGCCGTAGCCCTGGCAGACGAAGACGCCGACGGAGTGGAAGAACTCCTCGATCTCGGGAGCGAGCGGCGCCCCGGCGCACGGGAAGAGGCGCGGGCGACCGCCGAACGCGGCCCGGATCTTCGCGAGGACGAGCCGGTCCGCGAGCGCGTGACGGAGGGCGAGGAGCTGCGGCACCGCCTCACCGGCCCGCCTCCGGAGGCTCACCGCGTGTCCGGCCCCGATCGCCCAGCGGAAGAGGGCCCGCTTCGGAGCCGACGAGCTCCGGACCCTCTCCTGGATCTTCGTGTAGGCCTTCTCGTAGAGGCGCGGGACGGCGCACATCAGCGTCGGCCTCACCTGCGGGAGGACCTCGGAGACCTTCTTCGGGTCCTCGCAGTAGGCCGTCACGGCGCCGCGATAGAGGATGTAGAACGTCCACGCCCGCTCGAAGATGTGGCTGAGCGGAAGGAAGCAGAGGGAGACGTCGTCCGGACCGATCGGCGGGAGCCGGAGGTCGTGATAGGTGCACGTGACGGTGAAGGCCGAGTGCGGGAGCATCACGCCCTTCGGCTCGCCCGTCGTCCCCGAGGTGTAGAGGAGCGTCAGGAGGTCGTCGGGCGTCGCACGCGAGAGCCGCGCGGCGACTTCGTCCTCGCGCGCGGCGGCGCGGCCCCGCGCGAGCGTCCCCTCGAAATCCGCGAAGGCCGCCCCTTCGGGGAGCGCGCCCCCTCCGAAGACGATGACGCGATCGAGCGGAACGCCCGCCCCGAGCGCCGCGACGACCTTCGACGCGGGCTCCCCCGCGTCGACGAAGACGACCCTCGCTCCCGAGTCCTTCAGGATGAAGGCGACCTGGCTCGAGCTGCTCGTCGCGTGGATCGGGACCGAGACGCCCCGGACGCGAAGGATCGCGAGGTCGGCCATCGTCCACTCGGGGCGGTTCGCGGCCAGGATCGCGACGCGGTCCCCCTCCGCGACGCCCGCCTCGACGAGGGCGGAGGAGAGGTCCCGGACCTTCGCGGCGAGCTCGCGCCACGAGATGTCCTGCCACTGGCCGCCGACGAGATGGCGGAGGGCCGTTCCGTCTCCGCGCTCGCCGAGCCTTTCGTCCAGCACGTGGGCGACATGGCGGGCCTCGACCTCGGCAACGGGCGAGGCCGTGACGGACGAGGAACGGAGAGCCGGAGAGGAGGCTGTCGAAGGGGCTGCCATCCCGCGGATCGTACCCCGAGGAAGGCCGGGCGACGGGCGCCGGAGCCCGGCCTACCTCCTGCGGATCCGGTCTCCGAGCAGCTTCAGGTCGATCCTCGGCCGGAACTCGACGTCCCTCCTCGTTCCGTACACCTGGTAGAGCCCCGCCACCGGGACGAAGTGAAGGTCGGCCATGACAACCTTCATCGCCTCCTGCAGGAGCTCCCGCCGCCGGACGAGCGAGAACGAGGAGCTCGCGGCTTCGATCAGCCCGTCGGCCGTCCGGTTCGAGTACCTCGAGTGGTTCGAGGCGCCGTATCCGCGGTCCTCCTCGCGCGAGTGGACGTAGCCGTCCAGGACGTCGCTCGCCTCGCCCGTCGGGGAGACACGACGCCTCCGAAGTAGAAGCCCACCTCCCCGTTCCGGAGCCTTCCATAGAGCTCCGCCCAGGCCGACTCGCGCGCCGTGGCCCGGATCCCGGCCTCGCCCAGCTGCCGCACGAGCACGTCGGCCCGCCGGCCGGGCCGATGCTCGAGGTCGACGTCGAAGCCCTCCACATAGCCGGCGGCCTCGAGGAGGGCGCGGGCCCGCGCGAGGTCCCTTTCCGGGGCCCGGAGGCCCGGCTCGTAGCCGAAGAGTCCCGGCACGGCGAGCTGGCCGGCCGGCTGGCCGAGGCCGTGGCGCGCCTCGGCCAGGTAGAGGGTGCGGTCGAGGGCGAGGTGGACGGCCTCCCGGACGCGCCGGTCGCGGAACGGCGGCTCGAGGTCCGAGAGGTGGAGGTACTCGATCGTCGACCCGGGAAGGAGCTCCGCCCGGCAGCAGGCAGTCGTCGCGAGGAGGTCCACCGCGTCCTCGCCGAGGTCGGCGGCCACCTCGACCTCTCCGTCGAGGAGCGCCGATAGCCTCCGGGCAGGATCCGGCTCCACGACGAAGTGGAGCGGGCCAGGCGCCTCGGGGCGCTCCGCGGACGTCGCGACCGGGACGAGCTCCAGCCGCCGCCGGTCGGCGTGGACGAGGCGATAGGGGCCCGTTCCGTCCGGCTCGGTGATCCGCTCCGGCGACCCGGCCGGGACGACGTAGACCGGTGTCAGCTTCCCGAGGAGCGAGGCGAACGGTCGTCGCGTCCGGATCTCCACCCGACCGTCGTCGACGACCCGGACCGACTCGACCTCGACGAGGTAGCTCGCGAGAGCGGAGCCCGGGTGGCGTCGCGCCCGCTCGAGGCTGAAGACGACGTCTCCCGCGGTGAGGGCCCGTCCGTCGTGGAATCGCGCGCCCGCCCTCAGCGAGAAGACCCAGGTCCTCTCGTCGGGGTTCGTCCATCCCGAGGCGAGCTTCGGGCGGACCCGGTTCTCCTCGTCGAGCTCCGTGAGACCCTCGTAGACGTTCGCGAGGACCCCCGACGTCAACGACTCGTTCTGCAGGTGGGGGTCGAGCTCCACCGGCGCGCTGTGGATCGCGACCCGGATCGGGCGCCCCGGCCCTTCGCACGCGGCGACGGCGGCGAGACAGACGGCGAGCGCGGCGGCGATCGCCCGGCTCATCGGGTCCGGCCGATTCCCCGGCCGGGAAGCCTGCGGTCGAACCTCGGCTCGAACACGATCTCCTTTCGGATTCCGTAGATGTCGTACAGCCCGGCGATCGGCAGGAGGTAGAGGTCGTCCATCACGACCCGCATCGCCCGCTGGAGCAGGTCCCTCCGGCGCCGGAGGTCGAGGGCCGCGGAGGCCGACTCGATCAGGGCGTCGGCCGTGGGGTTCGAGTAGCGCGAGTGGTTCGTCGAGCCGTAGCCGCGAGAGTCGTCGCGGGTGTGGACGAAGCTGTCCAGGACGTCGCTCGCCTCGGCCGTCTGCGCCACGACACCCCCGAAATAGAAGTCGACCGCGCCGCTCCGGATCCGGGGGTGGAGCTCCGTCCAGGGCGTGACGAGCGGCGTCACCCGAATGCCGGCCTCGGCGAGCTGGCCGGCGAGGATGTCGCCGCGCCGGCCGGGACGATGCTCGAGGACCAGGTCGAGGCCTTCGCCGAACCCGGCCTCGGCGAGAAGACGCCGCGCACGCGGGAGGTCCCGGGCCGTCGCCTTCAGGTCGGGCGCAAAGCCGAAGACCCCCGGCACGCAGAGCTGGCCCGCCGGCTGGCCGATGCCGCCGTGCGCCTCGGCGACGTAGAGGGCTCGGTCGATCGCGAGGTCGATCGCCTGCCGCACGCGACGGTCCCGGAACGGAGGCGGCGCCGGGGAGAGGCGCAGGTACTCGACCGTCGAGCCCGGCTGCGCGACCACCCGGCAGCACTCGGATGCCTCGAGTCTCTTCACGGCGACCTCGGCGAGGTCCGTGGCGACGTCGACGTCTCCGGTCATCAGCCGCTCCCGTCGGCCGCGCGGGTCGCCGTCCACGACGAACGTCACCGGCAGGAGCGGGCCACGGCGCCAGCCGTTCGTCGCCGGTACGAGCTCGACGGCGTCCGCCGTCGCTCGAGCCAGTCGGTAGGAGCCGGTGCCGATCGGGTCGAGGATCTCGGGCGGGGCGTCCGCGGGGACGATCGCGATCGAGGTGAGCTTCGCGAGGAGGGCCGCGAAAGGCCGCCTCGTCCGGATCTCGATCGTCTCCGGGTCGGCCATCCGGACCGACTCGATCTCCACGAGGTAGCTCGCGAGACCGCTGCCGGAGTGGTGGCGGGCTCGGTCGAGACTGAAGAGGACGTCCGCCGCCGTCAGGGGCCGGCCATCGTGGAAGACGACGCCCGGGCGCAGGCGGAAGACCCACGTCTTCTCGTCCGGGTTCCGCCACTCGGAGGCGAGCGCCGGGACGACCCGGGAGTCCTCGTCGAACTCGGTGAGCCCGTCGTAGAGGTTCGCGAGCACCGCCGACGTGAGGATCTCGTTCTGCAGGTGCGGGTCGAAGCTCTGTGGAGCGCTGTGGACGGCGATCCGGACGGGCTTCACTCCTTCCCGGCATGCCGCCGGTGCCGCCCCGAGGGCGAGCGCGAGGAGTGCCGCCGCGCGCCTCACGCGGCCAGTATGACAGCCGATCGCGGCCTCGCCCCGCGCGAATTCCGCATAGCGACCTTTTAGGATTGCTTAGGCGATTCTTAGGTGGCGGGACGCCTCCGACCGTCGCATCTTCCCCGGCGTCGGGAGCGCCCCCCGGGAACGCCCCGCCGAGACAGGCGCCCCGCGCCGTACGAGAGGTGAACGATGTCGAAGGACCCGACCCGTCCGAGCCCTGCCGAGCTCCTCGAGAAGATGCAGCTCATCCGCTCCTTCGAGGAGCGGAGCGCCGCCTCCTTCGCCGAGGGGCGCTCCCCCGGCACCTGCACCTGCGTCGGCCAGGAGGCCTCCGCCGTCGGCGTCGTGGCCGCGCTCCGGGAGGACGACCTGATCCTGACGAACCACCGGAGCGCCGGGCACCTCCTCGCCCGTGGCGCCGACCCGGGCCGCCTCATGGCCGAGGTGATGGGGCGGGCGACGGGCTACTGCGGCGGCAAGAGCGGCACGCTCCACGTCTCCGCGAAGGAGCTCGGCGTGATCCTCACGTCGACGATCGTCGGCGGCGAGCTCTCCCTGGCTCCCGGCGTGGCGCTCTCGGTCTCGATGAAGGGGGGCGACGAGATCGTCACCTGCTTCTTCGGCGACGGCGCGGCCTGCGAGGGGGTCTTCCACGAGGCGCTGAACCTCGCCGCCGTCTGGAAGCTCCCGGTCCTCTTCGTCTGCGAGAACAACGAGTGGCAGGCCTTCGTCCACCGCCGCGAGACGATGCTCACGGACGACATCGCCTCGCGTGCCTCCGCCTACGGCATCGAGGGACGGACGGTCGACGGGAACGACGTCGAGGCCGTCCTCGCCGCCGCGACCGAGGCGGCCGCGAGAGTCCGCGCCACGCGGATGCCCTTCCTCCTCGAGACGAAGACCTACCGCCTCCGCGGCCACTTCGAGCCCGACGACCAGGGCTACGTCGACAAGGCCGAGCTCGCGTCGTGGAAGGCGCGCGACCCGATAGCCGCCCTCCGCGCGAAGCTCCTCGAGAGCGGGGCCCTGACCGCCGACGCCGCGACCGCCATCGAGCGGCGCGTCGCCGAGCGCCTCGACGCCGCCTTCTCGTTCGCAGCCGACTCCCCCTGGCCCTCGCTCGACGAGCTCACGACCCACGTCTACGCCTGAGAAGGACACGCCATGAAGACGATGACCCCCTACGACGCCATCGGAGAGGCCCTCGCCGAGGAGATGCGCCGCGATGCGACCGTCCTCGCGTTCGGCGAGGGGATCGCCACGAAGCGCCACGACCTCGTCGCCGAGTTCGGCGCCGCCCGCATCCGCAACACGCCCCTCGCCGAGGGGATCATCGCCGGCACCGCCGCCGGCGCCGCCGCGACGGGCCTCCGCCCCGTCGTCGACCTCCTCTTCGCCCCGTTCCTCACGTTTGCGATGGACGAGCTCGTCAACAGCGCCGGCAAGCTCCGCTTCCTCTCCGGCGGGCAGTTCTCCTTCCCGATGGTCGCCCTCGCGATGACGGGCGCCGGCTGGGGCGTCGGCGCCCAGCACAACCACAACGTGGAGGCCTGGTTCGCCCACTCGCCCGGCCTGAAGGTCGTCATGCCGTCGACCGCGGCGGACTTCAAGGGGCTCCTGAAGTCGTCGATCCGCGACGACAACCCGGTCGCCTTCTTCCTCGACGTCGCGCTCCTCCACGCCCCCGGCGAGGTGCCCGAGGGCGAGCACCTCGTCCCGCTCGGGAAGGCCGCGATCCGGCGTCCCGGCTCCGACGTGACGCTCGTCTCGTACGCGAAGACGGTCCTCGGCTGCCTGGCGGCCGCCGAGACTCTCGCCGCCGACGGGATCTCTGCGGAGGTGATCGACCTTCGGACGATCAAGCCGTGGGACGAGGAGGCGGTCCTCGCTTCGGTGAGGAAGACCGGCCGCCTCGTCGTCGTCCACGAGGCGAGCCGGACGGCCGGCTTCGGCGCGGAGATCGCCGCGACGGTCGCCGAGAAGGCGTTCGACGCGTTGAAAGCGCCCGTCGTGAGGCTCGCCGGCCCGGACGCGCCCGCCGCTTCGAGCTGGGTCCTCGAGCAGGCCTTCGTCCCGCAGGCCGACGCGATCGCCGCCGCGGCGCGGAGCGCGATGGCCCGATCGATGGTCCTCGCGACCGCTTGAGAACTGACGACCACGAGGGGCCCCTCGCGATGGGCATCGGCCGTTGGTGCCGGACCCGTCGCCCGGGGCCCCTTCTCTCGATGCCCATCGAAGGCCCGTAGGGTTGACGTTTCGGACCGCGGGGTCCAGATTCTGAGAAAACGTCTCGCTTGGGGGTCCCGATGAGGCTGAACAGGCCGTCCCACTCGACGGTCCATTGGTTCGTTTTGCTGGTCGTCTCCATTTCTGCGCTCGCCCTCTCCGGCCCGGCTGCTTCGTCGACGCCCGAGGACGTCGACCCGCCGCTGGCGTGGCGTCCCTTCGAGCTCGGGTCGTATTCCCGTCCCGTCTCGACGCGAGTCGCCGAGGCGCAGAAGGCCTTCGACCAGGGACTCGTCTGGGCCTTCGCGTTCAATCACGACGAGGCCCAGCGCGCGTTCTCGGAAGCCGCCCGCCTCGACCCCGCGCTCGCCATGGCCTGGTGGGGCGTCGCGCTCGTCAACGGACCGCACATCAACAACCCCGCCATGAGCGAGGTGCAGTCGAGGACGGCGTGGGAGGCGCTCACGAAGGCCCGCGCGCTCGCGGGGCGGGCGACCGACGTGGAGAAGGCCCTGATCGAGGCGCTCGGGGCGCGCTACTCGTGGCCGCCGCCGGCCGACCGGGCGCCGCTCGACGCGGCCTACGCGAAGGCGATGCTCGCCGTGCGGGACCGCTTTCCCGCCGACGCCGACGTGGCGACGCTCGCGGCGGAAGCGCTCATGGACACCCGCCCCTGGGACCAGTGGACGAAGGACGGCAAGCCCCAGCCCGGCACGGCCGAGGTGCTCGCCGCCCTCGAGGAGGCGCGGAAGCTCGCGCCCGACCACCCCGGGGCCCTCCACCTGACGATTCACGCGCTCGAGGCCTCGCCCCGGCCGGAGCGCGCTGCCGAGGCGGCCGACCGCCTCCGGGCCCTCGTCCCCGACTCGAGCCACCTCGTCCACATGCCCTCCCACATCGACGTGCGGGTCGGCCGCTGGAAGGAGGCCGCCGAGGCGAACCAGCGGGCCATGGCCGCCGATCGGAGGTACCAGGGCCGCAGCGGCGAGATCGGCTTCTACCGGATCTACATGGCCCACAACGCCCACTTCTTCGCCTACACCGCCATGATGGAGGGCCGCCGAGAGGAGGCCCTCGCGACAGCGACGGGCGTCGTCGCCGGTCTCGACCCGGCGTTCGTGAAGGAGAACGCGGCGTTCGCCGACGCTTTCCTGACGGTCGTCGGCGAGGCGCAGAAGCGGTTCGGCCTCTGGAAGGAGATCCTCGCCGCGAAGGCGCCTCCCGAGTGGCTTCCGGTCTCGACGGCGCACGCCCACTTCCTGCGCGGCGTGGCGCACGCCGCGCTCGGAGAGGTCGCGGAGGCCAAGCGGGAGCGGGCCGCCTTCGCCGCGGCGCTCCCGATGGTGCCGAAGGAGTTCTACTGGGGGTCGAACCCGGCGGCCGACGTCCTCGCGGTCGGCCTCCCCTACCTCGACGGCGAGATCGCCTATCGGCTGGGAGATCACGCGGGAGCCGTCGAGAAGCTCCGAAGCGCGGTCCGGCTCGAGGACGCGCTGAAGTACGACGAGCCGCCGGCCTGGACGGTCCCCTCGCGCCACGCGCTCGGCGCGATCCTCCTCGACGCGAAGCGGCCCGCGGAGGCGGAGGCGGTCTACCGCGAGGACCTGCGGGCCTACCCCGGGAACGGCTGGGCGCTCCGGGGCCTCGCCACGGCGCTCGAGATGCAGAAGAAGTCCGCCGAGGCGGAGGCCGTCGAGGCGCGGTTCGCCGTCGCCTGGGCGCGCGCCGACACGAGCCTCGAAACTTCCTGCTTCTGCGTGAGGAAGAGCCGCTCCGACGCCCCCGCCGGCGCGTCGGCCCTCGCGCAAGGGCGGACGCTCCGCCGGTAGACCGCGAGGGGCCCGGCCGTCGACGGGAGCTCACCCCTCGGGGGCCGGCTCCGGGCCGCCCGGGGGCACCCGCGAGCTCCTCGCCGGCGGCCGCTTCCTGCCGCGATGCAGCGTCCTGCGGCTCCTCAGGCCGCCGCCGAGAGCGCCGAAGCCCCGTTTCGGGCATCATCCGCGGTCGGGTTCGGCGGTCGCAGCGTCCCGCCGGGCCCCGGCAAGGGGGATTCGTGTACCAGATCGTCAAGCGCGAGCAGTTCTCCGACGTGACCTTCCTCTGGGACGTCCACGCTCCCGACGTCGCGAAGGCGGCCCGGCCGGGCCATTTCGTGATGCTTCGGCTGGACGAGGGGGGCGAGCGGATCCCCCTCACCGTGGCCGACTACGACCCGGAGTGGGGGACGGTCACGATCGTCATCCAGGCGCTCGGCAAGACGACGCGGGAGATGATGCGGGCCTACAAGGAAGGCGACACGTTCGCCGACTTCGTCGGGCCGCTCGGCCTCGAGAGCCACGTCGGGAAGGTCGGCCACGTCGTCCTCGTCGGCGGCGGCCTCGGGGTCGCCCCCGTCTTCCCCCAGCTGCGCGCCTTCAAGGAGGCCGGGAATCGGACGACCGGGATCATCGGCTTCCGAAACAAGGACCTCGTCTTCTGGGAAGACCGCTTCCGGCGCTACTGCGACGACCTGATCGTCTGCACCGACGACGGCTCCTACGGCAAGCCCGGCTTCGTCACCGCGGCGCTCCAGGAGGTCCTCGAGAAGGAGAAGCCCGACCTCGTCGTGGCGATCGGCCCCCTCCCGATGATGCGGGCCTGCTCGGAGGTCTCGCGCCCCTTCGGCGTGAAGACGATGGTCTCGCTGAACGCGATCATGGTCGACGGCACCGGCATGTGCGGCTCCTGCCGCGTGACCGTCGGTGGCGAGACGAAGTTCGCCTGCGTCGACGGCCCCGACTTCGACGGCCACCTCGTCGACTTCCCCGAGCTGCAGCTCCGGCAGGAGCGCTTCAAGCCGCAGGAGTCGCGGGCCAAGGACGACTTCTCGAAGGTCTGCTCCATCGAGGAGCAGCTCTTCGAGATGAACAAGCGGAACTACAAGAAGTTCAAGGACCTCGACGAGCACGCCGTGAAGATGCCCGAGAGGAACGCGCTCGAGCGCTCGCGCAACTTCGAGGAGGTCAACCTCGGCTACACGATGGCCGACGCGCTCCAGGAGGCCGACCGCTGCATCCAGTGCGCCCGGCCCACCTGCGTTGCGGGCTGCCCCGTCTCGATCGACATCCCCCGCTTCATCCGGCACCTCCTCGTCCGCGACCTCGAAGGCGCCCTCTCCGTCATCCAGGAGAGCAACCTCTTCCCGTCGATCTGCGGCCGCGTCTGCCCGCAGGAGTCGCAGTGCGAGATCCAGTGCATCCTGGAGAAGAAGATGGAGCCGGTCGCCATCGGGCGGCTCGAGCGCTTCGTCGGCGACTTCGCGCCGCTCCCGGACGTGAAGCCCCCCGAGAACGCCGGGACGCTCGGGAAGGTCGCCGTCGTCGGCTCCGGCCCGGCCGGCCTCGCCTGCGCGGGCGACCTCGCCCGCAAGGGAGCGTCCGTCACCGTCTTCGAGGCGCTCCACGTCGTCGGCGGCGTCCTGAAGTACGGCATCCCGTCGTTCCGTCTCCCCCGCACCACGATCGACCGCGAGGTGAAGGCTCTCGAGAAGCTCGGCGTGAAGTTCGAGACGAACAAGGTCATCGGCAAGACCTTCACCATCGACCAGCTCAAGGGCGAGATGGGCTACGACGCCGTCTTCATCGGCACGGGCGCCGGCTTCCCGATGTTCCTCGGCATCCCGGGCGAGCACGCGGGCCAGGTCTACAGCGCGAACGAGTTCCTGACGCGCATCAACCTGATGCATGGGAACAAGTTCCCGTTCGAGGACACGCCGATCGCCATGGGGAAGAAGGTGGCCGTCTTCGGGGCCGGGAACACCGCGATGGACTGCCTCCGCGTCGCGCGGCGCCTCGGGGCCGAGGAGGTCCACTGCATCTACCGGCGCACGGAGGCCGAGGCCCCGGCCCGCGTCGAGGAGATCCGCCACGCGAAGGAGGAGGGGATCCACTTCAACTGGCTGATGAGCCCGACGGAGATCCAGGTCGACGAGAAGGGGGACGTGAGGGCCGTCGTCGTCGAAAAGATGCAGCTCGGCGAGCCCGACAAGTCGGGCCGGCGCCGCCCCGTCCCGACGGGCGAGCACGAGACGTTCGCGTGCGACACGGTCATCTACGCCCTCGGCACGCGCGCGAATCCCGTCATCGCCCGCTCCGCGCCGGACCTCGGGGTCCGCGGCGAGGGGTACGTCAACGCCGACGCGAAGACGCAGGCGACGAACCTCCCCGGCGTCTTCGCCGGAGGCGACATCGTCACCGGCGGCGCGACGGTCATCCTCGCGCTGGGCGCCGGGCGCCGCGCGGCGCGGGCCATCGA
>Ga0209604_1000897_pt1 | contig 25774 bp, 16 predicted proteins | sample AD_UKC097_MetaG_FD_184405 | JGI IMG/M metagenome (GOLD analysis project Ga0209604, IMG submission 184405) | Active sludge microbial communities of municipal wastewater-treating anaerobic digesters from USA - AD_UKC097_MetaG (SPAdes) (version 2) | ecosystem: Engineered > Bioreactor > Anaerobic >... | reverse complement strand
CTTCCAAGTACCTCATGTAGAACGGCTCTGGAATCCGCGATGAGAATGCGTAGTAAGCATGAATCGAAGTATCTCCTAGATTAAACAGCACATTTTCTAGACTGCCAGGATCCGACGAGACGAACAAAGTCTCGTAAGGGTCCCAACACAACACATTCTCCGGACAATTACTGTAATAGCTCGACTGCCAAGACACTGATGGAGGTGTTATCATGTTGCCTGGAACTACATGCTGCATAACGTAAAGACGCTGTCCCCCATACTCCCAATACCAGTCAACCAATCGCACGTATGGATCCGGATCCGTTTCGTTGTCAACGGTCTGGTAACGTTCCCCTTCCCATGGGAACACAAAGCAAGAAACGCCACGGCTTTCAACAAGGAATGTACCAATGTACTCGTCAGTCCCTCCGGGGTCCCGATCCCACAGTTGCAGGGGTATGTGAGCCACAAACCTATCAGTACCAGATTCGCAAGGATCCACTCTTCCAACTTCATGCTCGCTGCCAATACAACGATTAGTACAGGATGACCGCCGATCCTTGAACTTAATTGATGCGCAAAAGTAACGATCAGCCGCCCAAGCAGAACAAGATACACAAACCACCAATGCGACAACGATTAATGAGTGCAATCTCATATTCCACCTTCCTATCATGACTCAGTCGATCTGCCTTCCAAAAACCAAAGGCTCTGAATCAACGTCATAACTGTGATCCCAAGCTACAGTTCTTTCAGTTCCACCAATAACTTCAGATGGCACCACCTCGCCTGAAGAAATCAGGCGATAACTTAAAACGGAATGCTCTTGGTGGCGTTTTCTATATTCTTGGCGACTGACCAACTCAGGACTTCCCTCAGCGGTGCTGGAGACAAACAAATATCGTTGCCTAGACACCTCTCTATTTCCAACGACTGCTTGAGTCTTCAGCAAAAACGAAAACGGCTTTCTCGTCGGCACCGTAAAGTCAAGTAGCCAGAGACCATCAATATGAGATGCATCAATCTCCATATATTCGGGGGCACAGGGAAGGTCAGAAAGCATGCCGACAACTTGTTCAATAGCGGGTTCGTTCGTTTTTATAACGACACCCATTTTTGTACCTTCATCCGAGAACTCAACAGAAACTGAATCCCAAAAGATGTCCTCTGATGACGAATTGGCTGATGCAATAATGTACTTACTGGCACTGTCCTCCTTCGCATGTGGGGCGCACGATAGCAGAATAAGAAAAGGTACTGCAAATACGAAGTATGTCGATGCTGTCAGAAATCCACTTGACCGCCACCTACGTTTTCTTACTGTAGTAACCATATTACCTCACCATTTTAGTCCTTGACAGAAGAATACTGTACGGTATTCATCCTTTCAAGTAACAAATTAACTTTAGTTTCAAAAACATCGGCAGCGGGCGGGACGGCCTGAGTCTGCTCCCAAAAGCTGTGATCTGCTACCATTCTTTGGGCCAGCAAGGATGGGAGTTTTCCCTACCCATCGTTGCCCGGGCCGTCGCCAGCTTCACCTCTCCGGACAAACCGGGATATCTTCAGACAGTCACAAAGAGGCATGCCCCCTTTGAAGAAAAAGGCACCCGTCATCAATCACATCTGGTTCTGGATGATGGTCATCCCGATCCTGGCCGGCATCGCCACCAACCGGATGGAGGCCGTCACGAAGGCGGGCTTCGACTCAGCCATGTCGGCGGTCGAACTGGCCGTGAAGCTGATCGGTGTGATGACGCTCTGGCTGGGCCTGATGAAGATCGCCGAGAACGGCGGCCTGATGACCATGATCGCGCGGACGCTTCGGCCGGTCATGACCCGTCTCTTCCCCGACGTGCCCCCCGAACACCCGGCGATGGGCGCGATGATAATGAACTTCGCCGCGAACATGCTCGGCCTTGGCAACGCGGCGACGCCCATGGGGATCAAGGCGATGATGGAACTGAACAAGCTGGCCCCCGCGGGCGGGCAGGCATCCAACGCCATGATCCTGTTTCTGGCCATCAACACCAGCAGCATCGCCCTGCTGCCGCTCGGAGTGATCGGGATGCGCGCGGCCGCCGGCGCGAAAAACCCGGCCGATATTCTTGTTCCGGGACTGCTGGCCACCATGTGTTCAACCGGAGTGGCGATCGTGGCGGCGCTGCTGTTCAACCGGTTGCGCCCCAATCCTCCGGGAATGACCATGCAGGCCGACGACCCCGCAACCGACACGTCCGTTGGAACCGGGGATGCCGTCGTGGTTCCGGATGACGAAGGTTCTTCAGACGGGACCGGCATCGGGAACCGTGTCATCCCGCTGGCGGTCGTCGCCCTCGGCCTTGCCGCCGTCACCTACCGCGTCGTCACGACCGGCGCGGACGGGCTCGGGTCGGATATCCTCAAGTGGTGGCTGGTCCCCATCATCATGCTCGCCCTGCTTCTCTTTGGATACCGCCGCGGCGTCAACGTCTACGAAGCCGCCTGCGACGGTGGCCGTGAAGGCTTCAACACGGCGGTGCGCATCATCCCGTTCCTGGTCATGATTCTGGTCGCCATCGGCATGTTCCGCGCCTCGGGCGCCTTCGATATCCTGGTCAACCTGCTGGAACCGGTCACATCCCTGGTCGGGATGCCGGCCGACGTGCTTCCGATGGCGATCCTCAGGCCACTGACCGGTTCTGGGGCGTTCGGCGTTCTCAGTGAACTGACCGCCTCGAATCCGAACGGTTTCTCGGCATTCGTGGCCGGCGTCATGCAGGGCAGCACCGAGACGACGTTCTACGTCCTCGCCGTCTACTTCGGCTCGGTCGGCATCACCAGAATCCGGCACGCGATCTGGCCGGCGCTTCTGGCGGATCTGACCGGGATGGCGGCCGCGGTCTTCTTCTCTCACATTTTCTTCGGCTGAAGGACTGGGGGAATCTCATGGATTACGACGCGATAGCGGTCGGCGCGGGTACCGCCGGCTGCGTGTTCGCATCACGCGTGGCTAAAGCCGGTCACCGGGTCCTCGTGCTCGACGCCTCGACAGAGGCCCTGCTGGGACATGACTGGTGGGACACGCTTGACACCGACCTGTTCGACGAGATCGGACTGGCGCCACCGGAACCTCCCGAGGCGCGCTACCCGTTTCGTTTCAGGCTGGTGGTGAACGGGCATCCAACGACCTTCATGTGCGCCATGCCCCCGGACAAGGTAAACATCGAACGAAGGCCTTTCGCTGCCAGGCTGGTCCAGCGGGCACGCCAGGATGGCGTCGAGTTCAGGTTCGAGACCCGGGTACGCGGACCGGTGATTCAGGACGGATGCTGCGTCGGAGTCGAGGTCGAGGACCTGGACGGCCGGGTCGAACGGATCACGTCGACCATCACCGCCGACACGTCCGGGGTCGCCGCGGTGCTCAGACGGCAGGTTCCACCGGAACTGGCCCACAGATACGGCTTCGAGCCCGAACTTCCCCGCGACGCGCTCCTCAGGACGTGGCGCGAGGTGCTTGCAGACACCAACCCGGCCCTGGGCTCGGTAATCTGCATGTCCAGTTCCGACGCGATCACGTGGCTGAGCCGGGAACCGGACGGACTGGTTGACGTGTTCGCGGGCGCGTTTTCTCCGGACATCGATCCGGCCGAGGCTGCCGCCGACATGGTGCGAACCTGCCAGGGAACGGGAGATGTCATCAGGCCCGGACGGCGCTTCATGATCCCGCTCAGGCGCCCGTTTGACGGCCTGGTCATGCCGGGTCTGATGCTGATCGGCGACTGCGCGTGCATGGCCGAGGCCTCAAACGGTTCGGGCGTCTCCAACACGGCCAGGGCCGCGCTCATGGCCGCCGATGCCGCCGTGACCGCAATCGAGGCACAGGACCCCGGAATCCGGACGCTCTGGGCATACCCCGCCGCCTTCTTTCCCCGATTCTCGTGGCTGGCGTTCCTCGGCTCCATCAAGGACTTCGTCTTCACCGCGCCTCGCGCCCCGGTTTTGTCCTTCATGGCAGCCGGCGGAATGATGGGACCGTCGTTCTGGCGGATGCATCTGGAATTCTCCCCGGCCGGACTGCTTGGACGGACAGGCGCCTTCCTGCGGACCACCGCGGGCGCCAGCCTGCTCATGCCTCTGCTCAGGGCGCTGATCAGGGGCCACAAGGCAGCCTCGCTTTTCAAGCGTTATCCGCGGACCTGGGACGAGACAGTCTTCAATCGCTGGAGAAACAGGATCGGATGACCGGGAAAGCGATCGGATTAAGGTCACCCGGCGCGCCGGCTTTTCTGAACGTTCGATGTCTGATCGGGCGTTACAACCGGCAACAGGATTCTGAATCTGGTCCCGCCGCTGCCGGTGTCCTTGACGTAAAGCACGCCCTCGTGACGCCGGATGATCGAATATGAAGTTGAAAGCCCCAGACCGGTGCCTTCCTCGGCCGGCTTGGTTGTATAGAATGGCTCGAAGATGCGCTCGACGATGTCCTCCGGAATGCCGGTACCGGTGTCCGATATGTCGATAGTCACATAGTCGCGCTCGGTCAGCCACGGCCAGGCCATCCTGCTTTCGACGGATTCCAGGCCACGCGGCAGCAGCGATGTCTCGACAAGCAGCTTTCCGCCTTCCGGCATAGCGTCCCGGGCATTCACCGCCAGATTCACGACCGCCTGTTCGAAACCCGATTTGTCCAGATTGCAGGTCGTCGAACCGCACCCCGTTCTGATCTCGAACTGGACGTGCGTCCCCATCAAGGGTCCTATCATCCCGGCCAGTTCCCGGATCACCTGGTCAATCGGCATCTCGAGAACGACCATGTCCGACTGGCGGCTGAATCCCAGGATCCGCTTCACCAGCGCACCGGCCTTGTCGGCGGCCTCAAGAATTGAACCGACGTAAGCCGACTGCTTCGGCTGATCCGCAACCGCACCCCCGAGAACCTCGGCATAGCCGCGGATCACCTGCAGCATGTTGTTGAAGTCATGCGCCATCATCCCGGCGAAGCGCCCGATCGACTCCATCTTCTGAGACTGCAGCAACTGGGCCTCCAGTCGCCGCACCTCGGTAATTTCCTGGATGGCCCCATGAAGGATGCCCTTGTTCGACAACGTGTCCCGCGAGATCTCCATGCTGGTCAGGAAGTGTCTGACATCGCGGTTACCGCGGTCGATGCTGAACTCTATCTGCCGCATCTCCGAGGTCTCGATCGTCTCAAACGCAACCGCCCTGACCCGGGAAACCACGTCCGGGTTCAGCAACGAATACAGTTCCTCGAGCGTCGGGGGCTCCGCGCGTTCGATTCCCAGCATCGCGAAGACCTCTGGCGACCATCGCATCTCACGGCGTTCAACATCCCAGGACCAGTACGCCAGTCCGGCGACCTTGCTTGCCACTTCGAGCTGCGCGGACACCAGTTCCTCGTCTCGCCGCGCCGTCACCAGGTCGGTAATATTCCTTGCCACGGCCAGAATCTGTTCCTCTCCGAGCGGAACCATGCGGGCGTGGAAGTATTCGGTCTGACCGTTCAACGTAAGGGAATACTTGAGTTCCCCGCTGCCCGACGTCATGGCCACGACTTCAAGCACGCGTCGAGCCTCGGCGGCCACATCCGGCGGAAGGATGTCCTCAAGCGACGCGCCGATGAACTGTGATGGAGAAACAAGCAGGTCATGGGAGACGCCCGTGTTGTAACCAAGAAACACGCCATTTCGATCGAACACGAAGATCAGATCCGGCAAAGCCCGGACGAGAGCTTCCAGACGCTCCCGCTGCTGCTCGCGCTCGTGCTCGGCGATCTTCTGCAGGGTGACGTCGCCGTTCGTGGAAATGATTTGAAGCACCCGACCGTCGGCATCCACCTCAAAGGGCTTGACCCTTCCCAAAAGCCACATTCCCGGCGTGTACTCGACCTCATAGGATCCTTCGATGCCCTGAAATGCCGCCTTCAGAACGGGACTGATGATGTTGAATACCGACCTGGGAATGATGTCTTCGATACGGCGACCGCCCACATTCTCGGTGTGATATGGGTGCGGAATCGGCAGAGTGCCGTCGACAAACGAAACGGTCCAGTGATCATCGGGATCGTTCCGAAGAATGTAGACAAGACCGTCGCTCGCCTTGCCGATCTTAGCCAGATATTCAATCCGACTCTTCCAGACGTTGATATCGGAATCGGAGTTCTCCAGTCTTTGTGGCGATCCTTCCATACCCCGCCAGCTTCCGGCCGAAGCCGGATCGCATCCGATCCCTGCGGTACAGCCTTACGCTGCACCCGCTGGAATCGAGCCATCTGCCCTTGTCTTGCCCTAGATTATTCAAAAGCGCCGGATAATACAATGGCGACGGGCTCAAAGGCCACAACACTATTGCACATATCCTCGACTAGACCTGACCTCTGGAAAACAATCCCCTGAGCATCGTGGCTACTGCTCCAGGAACCGCGCCGTCGTACTCATGTCCGGCCAGAATGACCCTGTCCACCTTGATCGAACCGAGTTCGGACGCAGGCGTGTCAAGCGGATTAGCATCCAGGATGACCATGTCCGCGCACTTTCCCTTCTCCAGCGAGCCACGTTCGCCGTCATCGAACGTCGTCCTGAAGCCGTCGATCGTGTAAAGGCTTAAAGCCTCGCGCGGTGTCAGCGACTGTCCGGCCACGTAATGATTGCACGCGGCGTGCATGCCGGCGATCGGATCGGGCAACGTGCAGGGGGCGTCCGAACCGCCGCTCATCCGCACGCCGAGATCGGCCATCGTGCGCAACGGACTGATCTCGAACGCGCGGTCGCCCAGGATTGACTCGATGTATTGGAGCGGCTCCAGTTCCCACGCCAGGAATCCCGGCTGCAGCGGGATGTGTATGCCCAGTTCCGCGCACTTCCGAAGTCCGTCCGGCGTGGGAAGGCATGCATGGATAATCCCATGTCGATGATCCTGTCGGGGCGTGTCGCGCAGAGCCGCCTCGATGGCGTCCACCGCCTGCACAAACGCGGCGTCGCCTATGGCGTGCATCTCGATCTGAAGCCCGGCCCTGTTGGCATCGATACAGAATTTTCTGACCGTGGCGTCATCGTAGAACAGAACGCCGCGACTGTCCGTGCCGCGATACGGTTCAAGAAGAGCGGCGTCCATGCTGCCGAAACATCCGTCAAGAGCGGTCGCGAAGCACCCGCCAATCCGGGGCAGTCCACGACGCCGCACCTTCGCGATGTCCATCGTCTGGAAAAAAATCCGCATCTGAAGGCCGCTGGCAAGCCCCCTTGCGAACCAGCGCTCCAGGTCCACGTCCAGGTCCTTAGGAAAACCGACCCCGGACACGTCATCGACCTTGCCGATGCCTCGACTGACCAGTTCGGCCGCGGCAACCGCCATGTTACGGACTACCTGCAGCGGAGGAATCGCGTTCGTCACGAAATCGGTGCACGCGAAGTAGGCCTCCTGATTCATCTCGCCAGTGTCCGCGTGATACCCGCGCAGACCACTGATATGGGAGGGCAGCATCGAGATCAGCTTCGAGTTCACCAGACACGCGTGTCCGTCATACTTCACGATGAACACGGGACGATCCGGACAGGCAGCGTCCAGTTCCTCGCGGGTTATCAGGCGCCGCTCCGAGACACTGTGAACCGAGGCGCCGAAACCCACCACCATGTCGGCCCGACATCTCGCTGCGAATTCCTTCAACCTCTGCTGGATCTCGGGTATGCCGCGCGCGGACCTGACATCCAGGCCTGAATGAAACAACGCGAACGAGGCGAAGTGCATGTGCGTGTCGGCGAACGACGGTACGAGCGCGGCCCCCGGCGCCAGTTCGACCCTCTCGGCACCGGCGAAACGCTCGGGAAGCTCATTCCCGACCCACGCTATCCGGCCACGTTCCTCGACCAGCCATGAGCGGACCGAGTCCGCCCCGTCACACGTTACTATCGACCCGTGGTACGCCTTCATTGTTCACCTCGCGAGGTTCGGACGAAAAGGGGCCACAATCTCCACCGACTGCCGGTTCACCGACGCATGCCGGGGATCAGACCCGGTAACGACTCACACGGACTGCTCGGGCGCGGAATCATGCGATGACGAGGGGTTCCTGTTTGCCTTGAAGAGCCTGTAACCCCAGTCCATCCTGACGAAAGCCACCATCAGAAGCAGGATTACCACGACAAAGGCTCCGGCCAGATACCTGTTGTAGGCCTGCGAAACAAAAACCGGGCCCTGCCCCGGCTTCTGGGCCGTCTGCGGGTTCACAGGAAGCTGGAACTTCTCGGCCAGCCCGTTGAACTTGGAGAAATGCAGGACAGGTATCTGTCGCTGCGCGAAGTACATCATCACCGACTCGTCGGACGACGTCACGCCTGTATGGACATCCATGTTCAGGCCGACGTCGAAAATCTTCTTTCCAACCGACCTTCCCACGGAAACCGTTCCACCGCCGATGTTGATGTAGGCCTTGATCGGAGCCTCGCCGGACGCCTGGTTGTATATCTCCATGCGGCGGTCGTAACTGTCCTTGTAATTTCTGACCTGAAGCGCCGGCCGACCGCCTCGCTCGATGGATGCGTCGATCAACGTGATGGCTTCCTCATCCAGTCCCAGGGCGTTGTCGTCGATGCCACCCCTGGTCATCGCCTCGGACTGGAACGGAATGATGTTGCGCTCGTTCAGAAGCCTCTCCATGTCCGGCCACATGAAGTCCGTGAAGTTGGCGCCCCACTGGGAGGATCCGACGCTGGTGATGATGATTGGCTTGAGTCCCAGCACGTGCGCCGCGGAGAGTACGCAGATGTTCATCCCGGGGAAGGACCCCGTCATGCCGATGGCGATGGTGTCCCCTTTCTTCAGCCCGGCCCGCTTCATCAGATACAGGGCGACCGCCGCGAAGTTCGGATTGGCCGCGCTGCGCTTGGAGGTGATGTATCCCGGGTTGGTCGTGACCGCGCTGTTGGCCTCTCCAAGCATTCCCGTCCCGGCGGGGTCGAATTCATAGTTGATCGGATGACCAGTCTTGAGTCTCTCGGCCCTGATGGCGTCGAACGCCACGGACGCAAGCCGTGCCGCGGCGACCTTTTCCTTGTAATAGATTCGCTCGCGCGAGACGGTGTTGAACTCCACCACGACGACAGCAGCGACGGACACCAGTGCCACCATAACCAGCACTACCGTCGAAACCTTGCGGGGTCTCCAGTAAAGCTTCTTCATTTACATCCCCAGTTCGACGGCCCCGGTGACGACAAGCGCCAGGCGCACGATTACGGTGACGATCGTCAAGGACGCCAGTGTCTGAACGATGCCCTGCCGATCCATCCAGAGAGCGATCAGGCCCGGAATGATGTATCCGACGACCTCGATGCCGGTCGCCTCCTGACCGGAAAACTGATTCACCAGCGCGCCCACCAGATATCCCATGAGAATCATCAGGGCCGTGCGACGCCGGCCGAAGATGATCAGGTACATGGACAGGGTGCGCACCACCGCGTACGTCAGGAAACCAGCCCCGACGGTCAGCGCGATCGCCAGCGGCTTGTTCATGAACATCGCCAGGTAGCCGGGAACGACAATTCCGCCGGTGGCAATGCCGAACGCCTCTGAAAACAGGACACCGGTGACGATACCGAACCCGATCGACACCGGAAGAATCTCGGTCAGCATGACAGTCAACCTCCGACTTCGCTGCGGTTCCGGAAATAGGCCACCAGTGGAAGGCCGTAGCCTCCGATGTTTCCCATCCCGATTACCAGGTTTGAGTCCGTGCAGTTATCCAGAATGCGTTCGAATATTCCGACAACATCCTCGTCGGAAGTGTCGATGAAGATGGCCGGATCCATCCCCTTCCGGATGGCGGCCTTGATGAACTGGTATGCGCCGGTGCCCATGACGATCACCCTGTCCGCCTTGTTCCAGAAATCGGTGTCGTTCACCATCTGAAGCGTCCTGGCCGGCCGGTCCTGACGCATGTTGAAAATGGCGATAACCCGCTTTTCCTGGGGATGGCGGGCAACAGCCGCCTCCCATATGGTTCTGCTGGACTCAGGATCGTTTGCCGCGAATCCGTTCACGAAAACGATGCGACGACTGAAGTAATTGATCACATAGTCGTTCAAGGCTCCCGGATCGGGATGCGCCTTCCACATCCCCTGGATTGCCACGTCTCGTTCGATTCCGAGCGACGAGAGAACCTTCAGGGCAAGCGCGACGTTTTCCGGGTGCTCGCGGTAGGAAAAGCCGGCCATGTCCTCGGGGGTAATCCGGGCGACGTCCTCCTCGGTCACCGCGACCAGGCTTGCCTTGCGATCCTGTGCCGCCGCACTGATGATGTCCAGGTTGCGACGCTCGGCCGTGAACACCATGCCGTTGGGTGGAATGATCGCCGACAACGTTTTGGCGACATCGGATTCTTCGGGCCCCATCACATCCAGATGGTCTGGACGGGCGTTGGTGATCACGGCATGCGTGGCCCGGACCAGCATACGTTCAGCGACCCAGTGAAGAGTCGGCTGCAGCGCCATGCACTCGATCACTATGGCATCGGCGCCCATGCCGACGGCCGCCGCGAACACGCGCTTCTGTTCGATCAGGTTTGCCCCGGTAGGGCGGAACATCGGCAACTCTTTGCCCTCGGGGGTGATCATCCTTGCGGTGGTGCCGGTGGTTTTTGCGGCGGTATGAACGCCGGCGTGGTTCATCGCGGCAGCCAGGATTCTGGTGACGCTCGACTTGCCTCGAGTTCCGGCGACGTGGATTCGCGTCCGAATGGAAAACAGCGATCGCCGGTGGAAGAAGTTTTCGATCATGCCTGCCAGGACAAGCCCGCCGGCAAGCGCGGCCAACATCAGGATCCCGTCCATCAAGTCACATCCAGGGCCATGAATCGGGAACGTATTGTCCTTCCGGCCGGGGCCGGTTGTCAACCGCGCAGGGGACGAACGCGCGCGTGGGAACGGTGACCATTTTCGTCACCGAACGGGCAATTTTGAGTCAGTAGCGGATGCAATCCGACCGTAAAGGCCCGCGACACACCGTCCTCCAACTCTCGAGTTGGCGTTCCCGAACTGGAAACATCCATCATTTCGACTGGATACCGATCGAGGCACGTAGTTCTCACATGATGGCCCGATTTTTGCTGGATGGACAAACAGCGGGGCGTCGGGGGGCGTTCGCAGATATTCGGGGTCGTGCCCCGGAGTCGGACCTGGCAGGTCATGACTCCGGGGCATTTTTGTATACGGCCGTGCCTGAAAACACGGCCCGCACACCTGTTTTCATCTTCGTTATTCCAAATATATTCGGGTTGAGACCTGTTGCCGTCGGTAGTAGACTCAATCGTCTTTTTCATCTCGGGGTCCCAATTATGAAGCGGTTAGTCCGGGTATCATTCACGTTCGCCGTTCTGGCCATGCTGGCCGTGGCGACAAGTGGCTGCGGCGACGGGGAAAGCAACAATGACGTCACCGAGGACGCGCTGGACGTGGTTCAACCCGACACGGTTGACGCGATCGACGATGTCCAGAACGACGCGGATCGCGAGGTCGATCAGCCAGACTCCAGTGCAGATACCTTGGATATCGTCTGCACGTGTTCAGTTGCCGACGCATGCTGCGACGGCTGCCTGCCGATCAACGAGGGTGGAGCCTGCGATGTCGCGGATGCGGACGCCGGTCCCTGCCAGGTCGAGACCTGCCAGGCCGGTGCGTGCGTGATCGCGGACAAAGTCTGTACTCCCGACGGAACCTGCGCCACCGAGAATGGAACCTGCGACATGGAAACAGGCGAGTGTTCATTCATCAACGTGATGGCGGGGGACAACGGACTGGAGTGTGAGGCGCAGCCTGGTATCGACGGCAGCGGCCTCTGCCTGTTCGGCGAGTGCCTGCCGTTCGCCGACTGTGACTTCCGCGCCTATGACCAGGCTGCGGGAATGCCGTGCAACTTCAACTCCGAGTGCGCATCCGGAATCTGTCGTGCCTACGGCTGGGGCTGGGATCATTACTGCTCCGCAAAGTGCGATAACGGCGCCGCGTGCCCGGACGGACTACGCTGTGTCAAGGACGACGTCGGCGAGTATTTCTGTGAACGCATCGGCGAGTCGTTCCCCGGTGACGCGTCGGTTCCTCTTTTCAAGCCGTGCAACACCGACGCCGACTGCGCGGGCGGTATGTGCCTTGGCTACGATCAGACCAGGTTCTGCAGTGCCGACTGCGAGGCGACCGGTGGCGGAGCTGCCGACGCGGCGGTCTGCGGTGACTGCGGCGACTGCGTTTCGGGTGGTCTGGAAAAGGGTTTCCAGTTCGAGTACTACTGTGTTCCCGACAGTGACGGACAGCCAGGCGAGGTCTGCCAGAGCCCGATGGACTGCAGCAGGCACTTCTGTTACGAAGGCTACTGCTCGGACCAGTGCTTCATCATTTCCGAGGAACTCGACACGTGTCCCGAGGGATTCAAGTGCATTCCCGACGCCTACCAGCCGGACCTTCAGTCCTGCGTGGCAATCACTTCGCTGAACAAGGAACGCGGTGACGTCTGCGCCCATGACTACGAGTGCGCCAGCGGGTTCTGCCGCGCGATCGGCGACGTGTCCATCTGCGTGGACACATGCGACGAATGCGAAGGTGGCTCGTGCGTTCAACTCGGCTGGATTGACACGGACACCTTCATGGAACTGTGGAAGGACGCCGACGCCGCCGCAAAGACATCCGACAACGACGGCGGCGAGGGCTCGCTGTCCCGCATCAGCTACTACATAAGTGAATCCGGCACCTACTACCTGCATGTGCGGGGCGACGACGATACGGTCAACGGTCCCTACATCCTTTCGGCCACGCTCGAAGGCATGGACCCGGCCGACATCGAAAACGAAGTCGAACCGAACGACGACCAGGCTGGCGCCACGGATCGAATCCTTCCGTTCCTTATCAACGCTCAGCTTGAAGCGGCCGGACACGACTGGTTCTCGTTCGAAGTCGTACTTCCCATGGATGTCACGTCGATCAGGCTGATCGCCGAAACGACCCCTCTTCCCGACAATATGTGCGTTCCCGCGGGAATGGACGGCACGGCCGCCTACGGCGATGCCTGCGCATGGGACTGGCAATGCGTCGAGGGTTTGAACTGCCTTTCAGGCATGTGCAACAAAACGTGCCTGACCGACACCGACTGCCCCGATGGAATCTGCTTCACGTACAGCGAAACCGACCTGCGCTGCGTTCCGGCCGACATGATTGGTCAGAAGGAAGTGCAGGAAAGTTGTCAGTACACCTGGGAATGCGCCGACCAGTGCTATGGCGACAACTACCTGGGTGAAGCTTACTGCACCAGGAACTGCACCCAGGACGAAGATTGCCCCTGGGGCATGGGCTGCCTGGGCGATCTGTGCAACAAGGGGTTCCCGGAACCCAACTTCCCGTACGGATACTGCCGCATGAACGCCGACTGCGAGTCCTACAACTGCGTCGACGGCATGTGCGCGCAGGACTGCACCGCCGATACCGACTGCGAGGGCTTTGACGCCATCGTGCCGACCGGCCCGAAGGAACTGTGCGCCTCCTGCAACGTCAACACGGACTGCAACGACGGAACAGAGACAATGTTCGACGAGTCCTACTGCGTGCAGGTGTCCGAAACCGAGAAATTCTGCGCCCCGCAGTGCACCTACAGCGAAGGCAGCTGCCCCGAAGGAACCCGCTGCTACAGCCTGGACTACTTCACGAAGGTCTGCGCGCCGATCTCGTTCACCTGCGCCGGTGGTCAGGTTGGCTGCATCGAGGAAAACTCCTCCTGCGTCAGGCCGTTCATCTTCGAAGGTGAAATCTGCCGCTTCGACGACGAATGTTTCGAGGGCAAGTGCGCTCAGGGAATCTGCCGCGCCGAAACGTGCGACGGCACCATCGAGTGCGGGTGCGACCTGCTGGAGTGCGTGAACCATTACTGTGTCTATACCCCGGCCGCGGGCCGCGTGCTTGAAGTCGAGCCGAATAACGATGTCGACACCGCTCAGGAATTGCTCTCGACCCCGATCAAGGTGGTCGGCGGCTTCAACGTGGACGGACAGACCAGTGTAGACAACGACATCTACAAGTTGCAGCTGGTCGCGGGCACGGCGTACTCGTTCGTGATGTCCGCTGCTTGCGAAACCGCCAGCGACCCCGCGATGCTGCTTCGTTCGGCCGATGGCGCCTACATCGATGGCTATGCGATCGACGACTCGGAGACGTCTTACTTCCCGGCCATCCTGGGATACCTGGCCGAAGCCAGCGAAACGATTTACGTCGAGGTGGTCCAGGGACCATGGGTCGAGGGATTCCTGCGTCAGCCCTATGTTCTTGATATCACATCCTTCGTGCCGGAGTCGGGCGACAGTTGCGTTGGCGCCACCGAACTGCTCAGTGCGAACGATCTCGTAAACATGGAGCGCGTGAGATTCGACCTCGCGACCGACTCGGGCGTCGCCCCCACGGCGATGGGCGCCCTGTCGGGGCCTGACGTGTTCCGTTACGTGGATCTTCCCGCCAAGGTACCCGGAAGCATGTTCAGTGAGTGGACTCTTGTCGTGGAAAGCCAGCCGGATCCCTCGGATATCGCGCTGTGGGCCTTCACCGACTGTGCCGACATGGACGCATCCCTGGTGTCATGGTCGAACTTCAACGTCGTTATTGACAGCAGGGGACCAACCGAGGGCATCACCCTGCTCAACGAGACCGATTCAGTCAAACGCGTCTACATCGGTTACAACTCGGCGTCATTCGATTCTGTCCAGGTCAACCCATTTTCACTGTTGAGATGGGGCGACCATATGATGGCGGAGGCTGGTGACACGCCCGAGAACGCTCAATTGCATGGTTCGACTGTCGGCACGATGCTTTCTACCCAGCACAACCTTATCTTCCCCTGGGGCGCGGATCTGGCGCCGACCCTCGGAGCGTGCGCATCGATGGACACATCCGCGAAGGACGTGGTGATCAAGGTCAACGTGCCCGCCGGAACCTTCCTCAAGGCACAGATGACCCAGGCTTACATGAAGGGCCAGATGTACCTGCTGGACGCGCGTGACATGACAACATGCCAGGCGGCGGGCAACGGTGCGCTGTACTACATGCCGCCCCTGAACGAGGCGGATCCGGCACTGCCCAACACCGTGTATGTCGTCGTGGAGCCGGTCGGTCACCCGGGCGGTCAGTTCAATCTCGAGACGACCATCATGGAAGTCGGCGAATGTGCCGGTCCATGCGACCCGACGACCGCTGCCTCGACTTGCACCGACGCCACGAACTTCTGCACGTGCAACGCTACGTCTAAGTTCTGGGAAAAGACGGACTGCGCGGCAACCTGCATCGCCGGTGGCTACTCGGTCAGCGGCGAATGTCACACGTTCGTCACCGGAACGGCGGCTGGCAAGTCACAGTGTATGTGCGAGTTCGACTGCGAAATGCCCGGCCTCACCGAGACGCTGTGCGGCAACGGACAGTACTCGAACTGCACATGCGATACCAGTGACCCGTGCGCATGGCTGAATGATGGAACATGCGACATCTTCTGCACCAACGAATTCGAGAACGGATTCGACGACAGCACCGACTGCACGCCCCCCGCGCCCTGATTCACCTGACCGGACACTGTTAATCCAATAATCACCGGAACAAATAAGACCGATCCTTTGCATCAGACAACCGATTAACGGAAAATCACACGGGGTCAGGGATATTACGTTTGTTATTGTTTGGAGGATACGATGAACAGGTTTCTCGCGACGGCAACGGTGGTGTTCGGTATGGTGGCGCTGACTATGGGGTCCGCGGTGGCCAATCCGGGCCAGGGCCAGGGTCAGGGCCAGGGTCAGGGGGTCGCCCAGATCGAGGCCACGGACCAGCCTGTGGTGGTTGATCCGGCTCAGGCGATGGACCAGGCGGCCGCAAGCTACGACAGCGCGGCCACCGCCCTGCAGAACGAATCGACTCAGCTCGTGGCCGAGGCCAACGATGCGCAGCAGCAGGCCGACGAACTGAACGGCAAGGCACAGAATCTCAAGAACTAGGCGAAAGCACTTAAGGACCAGGCCAAGGCCCTTACGGAGCAGGCCAAGGAACTGAAGAAGCAGGCCAGCGAAAAGCATCGCCAGGCGAAGTCGCTTGAAAAGCAGGCGAAGTCGCTTGAGAAGCAGGCCAAAATCCCAGCGAAGAAGGCCAAGGACAAGAAGAAGGTCGCCGAAGAGAAGGTGAAGATGGCGAAGGAAGCCGGAAAGAAGGCCGATGACGCCAGGAAGCAGGCAGAAAAGGCCCGCAAGGGTAACCGCTGATCCCGCCGATCACTCGACCAGAAACGGAACCTCCCTGTATCCACCACAGTGTTTTCCTGTCAACGCACTAAGGGTCTGTTGAAGTATCTCAAATGTCTGGCGACCCACCAGGCGAGCCTTCTCGGCGCCGGCCGCATCCTCGAAAACAAACACAGGAATCCCCGTAACACCGTAGGATGCCGCAGTCTTTCTGCCTTCAGGGGTCGAGATATCGACCATGCGGACCGCCACGTTTTCTTCGGTACAGCCGTTTCTAACCGCGTCCACGATCGGAATCATCTTGCGGCATATCTGGCATCCCGGAGAGAAGAATTCAATCATTACGGGCCGTTCATCGACGCCGGCGCACGTGGCGCCATCGGATGTCGAGCCACAGGTCGAATGCCCGGCGATCAGGTCGCCCAGTCCACGAACCCCATCGTCCGCCACCTGCTGCGTGGGTACCGCGCCGCCACCCTCCATCAAGGCGTCGAGTTTCTGCATGTATCCGGTATTCAGCAGGAGGCCTGCCGCCACAAGGAGCCCGCCAGTCACCCTCGTAAAGACCGGCAGGAATCGCTTTGCCCGGGAAAAAAGTGGCATCAACCAGCCAGCTAGGGCGGCAAACAGGATCAACGGGGCTCCAAAACCGGCGCCATACACCGCCAGCAAGGACATACCCTCAACAGGGCTGGTGGTCTTCATGGAGGTGTAGGTCAGAACCGATCCGAGAACGGCGCCAATGCATGGGGACCACACAAACGCGAAGGCGATCCCGAACAGCAGCGCATTCAAGTAGTGGAAACGCGTGGTGATGCGTTTGATCCCTCCCGACGCCGAGCCGGCGAAGGGAAAGTGCAGCCATCCCAGGAAATGCAACCCCATGAGGATGATCACCAGCCCGCCAATCTGCGCGAACAGTTCCCGGTGAGCCACCATCAGGCGCCCGATGAACGTTGCGGACAACCCCAGAACCGAAAACACCAGCGTGAATCCAGCCACGAAAAACAAGGTCGAGATGACGACCCGCGTGCGGAAACGTCGTTGCCGGCCGCCGTCATCGGAGTCCGATGGCTGCAGCCCGCCCGCCAGAATGCCCAGATAGACGGGAGCCAGCGGCAACACGCACGGCGAAAGGAAAGTCAGGAGCCCCGCCCCGAAGATTCCAATAATCGAAAAGTCCATCCCCACCCCTGGCCGGCGACCCGGACAAAAAGAGTCTGCCTTAATCTAACGACGCCCTCCCCCTCCCGCAACCCTTCCTCCCCCCACCCAGGTTAATTTTTCCACCCTCCCAAAACCCACCCAGGTTAGTTTTTCCACCTACCCAGGTTGATTTTTTCGCCGTCCCAAACCCCACCCAGGTTGATTTTTTCGCCGTCCCAGAACCCACCCAGGTTGATTTTTTCGGACAGAATTCCGGGGCGGTCCGTGGATGACGTGGAGGTCTTTCTGCGAATGTCTTTGTCAGACACCCTGTCGTTGTGGTAAACAGCACGCAGGTTTGGCGTGGTGGACCCAGATGGGCAAGGTACTTGATTCATTGAAACAACGGGGAATGTTTTCGCAGACGACCAACGAAGAAGAAGTCGCGAGGCTGCTGGACACCCCTGGAAACGCGATCTACGTCGGTTTTGATCCGACCGCCGACAGTCTGCATGTCGGGCATATGCTTCCGATAATGGGCCTCGCCATGCTGCAGCGGGCAGGCCATATCCCGATCGCGCTGGTCGGTGGCGCCACCGGAATGGTAGGCGACCCCAGCGGGCGCAGCACCGAACGAAATCTTCTGACATCCGACGAGGTTCGCCACAACTCCGAGCGCATCAAGGTTCAGCTTGAACGCTTTCTGGATTTTGAGTGTGAAAACGCCGCAGTCATGGTCAACAATGCGGACTGGACCGAAAAGCTGACCGCCATCGAGTGGCTTCGCGATGTTGGCAAGCACTTCTCGGTGAACTACATGCTCGGCAAGGAATCCGTCCGACGACGCCTGGAGGATCGCGACAGCGGCGTCTCGTACACCGAGTTTTCATACATGATTCTTCAGTCCTACGACTTTCTGCAGTTGTTCAAACGTTACCGATGCCGCCTTCAGGCCGGGGGAAGCGACCAGTGGGGCAACATCACCGCCGGTATCGATCTGATTCGCCGTGTCGAGGGGGCGGAGGCTTTCGGGGTCACATTCCCGCTGGTCACAACATCATCGGGCGAGAAGTTCGGCAAGTCCGCCGGCAACGCGGTGTGGCTCGATCCCGCCCGCACCAGTCCATATCGCTTCTACCAGTACTGGCTGCAGACCGAAGACTCTGACGTCGCAAAATTCCTGGGCTTCTTTTCATTCCTTCCATGGGAAGAAATCCAGGCCATTGTGGCGGAGCACATGGCTACGCCCGAAAGAAGAATCGGCCAGAAGCGTCTGGCCGAGGAGGTTACCCGCCTGGTTCACGGTGAAGAAGAGTTGCAGCGCGCCATCAACGCTTCAAAGGCGCTGTTTGGTGGTTCGCTGACCGGACTGGAACGACGCGACCTTGAGGACATCTTCGCGGACGTTCCATCCTCCACACTGCCCGCTTCCGATCTCCAAACCGGCCTGACTCTGACCGACATTCTGGTCAAATCAGGGATGTGCCAGTCCAACGGCGAGGCCCGGCGCCTGGTGCAGGGCGGCGGCGTGTATGTCAACAACGAACGTGCTGCCGACGCCATGGCGTCCATCGGCACCGACAGTCTTCTGGCCGGCTTCGCGGTCGTCCTGCGCAGCGGCAAGAAGAACTACCGCCTGGTCCGTTTCAACTGACCCCCAAAACCCACCCAGGTTAGTTTCTCAGCCACCCCAAAACCCACCCAGGTTGATTTTTCGGTCCCCTGTCAAACCCCACCCAGGTTGATGATCTCTACCCACCCAGGTTGATTTTTTCGCGACCGCAGGGCAATACTAGCAGCTTGGAATCCGACGGTTTTTCTGGCATCAGCGTGCGATTCTGGAGGGGAAAAATGAAGGTGCATCCCGTCCGCTCGTTCCAAGGATCGGCCCTCGCCGGCGCTTTGATTCTGACATTCACTGCTTCAATCACAATCGCCCAGGATTTCAGCCCGGTCGCGACTCCGGCAGACGGTACTCCAACCGGTCAGAGTTCCTCACCCGATCAGGTGTCGACTCCACCGAATACCAGTCCCGCGCGCCAGGTCGTTATTGACCAGTTGAATCAGGCCACGCCAATCTGTGGCGCGATGTCACAGGCACCGGTCACCGACAGGTCCCACTACTGGCCTGTGCTGGTCCTTGGAGTTCCAGAGAAACTGGACGCATTCCTGGACGGCGCCTGTTCGATGGGGGACCTCGAAAGCTGCCACAACCTTGGATTCATCCGGCTGAATGCCGACGGCAGCCCCGAAGACCTTGCGAAGGCACGCGGAAACTTCCAGAAAGCCTGCGACGCCGGAATCGCCATGAGTTGCACCGAACTCGCGTACATGCTTGAAAAAGGGCTTGGTGGAACGGCAGACCGTGAGCAGGCCTACGAGGTCTACGAAAAGGGATGCAAGAAGGGCAGCCCCCTCGCCTGCCACAACATGGCGGCAAACTGGGAGGCCGACCGTACAGACGAACGTCACCTTCACAAGGCGCGCGCCTTCCTGGAAAAAGCGTGCAAACTCGATTTCGCTGCCGGATGCGCGAACCTGGGCGTCTACCTTGTCGAAGGCATCGGTGGCGGCAAAAACTACAAGAAAGCGAACAAGGTCTCCCAGAAGGCCTGTGAAGGCAACAGTCCCGTGGGCTGTCACACCGTCGGCTTCCTGCTCGAAGGCGGTTTGCTCGGTGACCCGGAACTCTACGCGGCACGCGAAAGCTATAAGAAGGCCTGTGACATGGGGTACACCCCATCCTGCTTCAATCTGGGAATCTCGTGGATGGACGACAAATACAACGTCAACGCCCGCCCCTACGCTCGTGAAGCATTTCAGAAGGCCTGCGACCTGGGCAACGCCATGGGATGCGGCTTCCTGGGCTACATGATGCAGAAGGGCGCCGGGGGTGACATCGATATCGAGGCAGCGGCGGCAAAATCCGAAACCGCCTGCAAGGAAGGTGTGTTCAAGGCATGTCACAACCTTGGCGTAATCTACTATCGGCTCGGCGGACTGGAGCAGGACGTGATCAAGGCCCGCGACTTCTTTGACAAAGCCTGCTCGGGTGGCGTTGCACAGGGATGTACGTTCCTGGGCTACATGTGGGAGACCGGTGAAGGCGGACCGCAAAGCCTTGATCGGGCCATGACTTACTACAGAATCGCCTGCAACGGCGGCGACCCCAACGGCTGCGCGGTAATGGAGCCGTGAACGGCCAGACCAGGACGTGAGCTATTCCGCAGTCGGATCCATCACACGTCCCAGGAACAGAGGCGCACGAGTCGGAATATCGACGATCGCGAAAATGAACGGCCGGTCAAAGGTTACGTCAAAGGTATCCATGACAGAGGTGCCCTCGTCCATCACCACCGCGGTAGCCGCCGCCGCCTCGGTCCCCTTCTCGTCGACAGCCACAAATGTTTTGTGCTGAACCAGGCTGATGAACAGATTCCCGGGCACGCCGTCGATTCCGGAGAAGTCGGCATCTCCAACCGAGAAAGCATCCGTCATTCCAAGCGCCTTCAGGGGGTCATTCAGCATCGCGTTGAAGCCAAAGGTGAATTTAGGCAACGCCACGGCTCCCTCCGCGTCCCCAGCTGAATTCAATATTCCGGCCAGCATCGCTCCGTCCATCAATGTCTCGACTTCAGTGAAACTGCCTGCATCTGGCAGAACCAGGACCATCGCGACGTTCTGGCCTATGTATGGGGCAACCAGCGCCTGCCAGCCATCTTCCCGAACATACCTGAGTTCATCCCACTTATTCATCATCCGCACAGTGACCGCCGAACCATCCAGTCGATTGAATGTCGCATCCACCGTGTCTTCCGGGTTGAATTCCTTGTACCACGACGCCTTGAAATAGATCGCGTTCGTAAGAACCAGCGCGGTGGCTGGGGAGATACTCTCCGGGGGCAGCAGGTCCACTATGCGATCATTCGTCTGGTCCTCGACCCACTCGTTGATGGTCTCGCGGGAACCATCGGGATCATTCGTGAAGTCCAGAAGATAGAGCCCGGCCCCGTAGTTCAATGCCAGAATATCAAGATATCCGGGCAGGAAATCGAACCCGATCCGTCCCCACGCCTGGTTGACCACGCTGAGTTGGAACGGGTCGCCTTCCTCGTTGAGCGGCAGTTCCTCGGAACCTCGCGTGTCAAGAGCGAGATCCAGTGCGTTGAATGCCTCGTGCGTCTCCGCGTCGCCGTCCTTGAAGCCAAGCACGGCACGCATCTGCTCCGCTGTCTGCCCCTTCGCTCCTGCCCAGGCCATCGAAAGCGCCAGTGAAACGCTGTAGGGAGAGATAAAGACGTTTCCGCCGTCCGCGTCCGCGGCCAGCCAGTGATAAAGATCAAAGCCGAAGTCACTGGTTCCGGAAGTCAGGTTATCAATCCCGCCTACGGCAGGGGCCATGTCCCTGGCCAGTTCGGAACGAACCTCCTGCGCGTCGGAAGGAATGGTGACACCGCCGCAGCCTGACACCATCACACCAACCACCAGCACCGATAACGAACGCCCCAGCGTTACGGTTCGCATCGAAGGCCTCCAAAGCCGACACTCAAGTAGCGTGAATCATACAGATAACCTTAGATATTTTCAAAGCCTCCATCCCCTCCGCCCCGCCCCCGCAAACCTACCCAGGTTGATTTTTTGGCCGCCGGACAACCTACCCAGGTTGATGATTTCGCCCCCCCGGAATACCCACCCAGGTTAATTTTTCGACGGCGTTTTCGCGCGCTGAAACGTTGAATGGTTACAGGTCTGATGCGGTCAAGCGCTGCAAAATGACAATGACAGGCCAACAGGGAGACGGTTCAGAATTCAGATCCGCACACGCGTCAATCGAAGACTGTTTCCGACCACGAAGAAGCTGGACAAGGACATCGCGGCCGCTGCCAGCATCGGGTTCAGTTCACGCAGCATCCCCGGCACCCACTCAACATCATGAAGCACCCCCGCCGCGATCGGAATGCATGCCAGGTTGAAAAAAAACGCCCAGAACAGGTTCTGCCTGATATTCCTGACAGTGGCGCGGGACAGGGCAACGACCTTCGGGACCAGGGCCAGGTCACTGCCAATCAGGGTGACGTCCGAGGTCTCCCTGGCCGCATCCGCCCCGGCGCCCATCGCAATCCCAACGTCCGCCTGCGCCAGCGCCGGCGAGTCGTTGATCCCGTCACCTACCATCGCCACGCGCCTGCCCTGCGCATGAAGTGCCTCGACCACGTCTGCCTTGTCAGCCGGCAGAACCCCGAAGTGAACCGCGTCGATACCCACCAGACCTGCCACCTGCCTTGCCGTGACCTCGTTATCGCCAGTCACCATTACCGGCTGGATTCCCAACTCAACCATCCTGGCCACGGTCGCCCTGGCCGTCGGACGCACCGTATCCGAAATCCTCATCAAAGCGAGGGGGCCACCGTCGACGACTGCCATCAAAACGGATCCTCCCGCTATCTCAAATTCCTGAAGCTCTTTACGCATCCAGGCTGTTTCGACTGAATCAACCCCGGAATCCAACCCGGCCAACAGTCTCATCGGATTTCCGACCACCACCCCGACACCGCCAACGGTCGCCTCGACACCGACTCCGGAAGTCACCGTAACTCCGTCAGGCTTCGAGAGCTTCACGCCCATATCCCCGGCATGCCTGATCACGGCGTCCGCAAGCGGATGAACCGTCCCGGACTCGGCGGACGCGACCATGTGCAGCAAATGACCGATTTGATCATCACGGCGGTTACCGTGCTGGTCATAGACCCGCAACTCAGCCACACCGGGCAGCCCAGATGTCAGCGTGCCTGTCTTGTCCAGACACACGGTATCAAGGCTGGCTGCGTGCTCAAGGGCGGCACTGTCGCGGAAAAGGATGCCCGACCGTGCGCCACGTTCCATGCCGACCATGATGGCCATCGGTGTTGCCAGGCCCAGGGCGCACGGACAGGCGATCACCAGAACGGCAACTGCCCTCATCAAGGCGTGCGCCACGTCGCCTTCACCAAGCAGGAACCAGAGAACGAACGTCAAAACCGCTGTGAAAAGCACGGCAGGCACGAACCAGGCGGCAACCCGATCCACCAGACGTTGCACCGGGGCGCGACTGCCCTGAGCTCGAGCAACCATGGCCGCGATCTGCGACAACATGCTGTCAACACCGGTTGCCGTCACCCGCACCGTCAGGAATCCCGTGGTGCAGACCGTCGCTCCGAACACGCGATCACCGGCCGCCCTGTCCACGGGAAGCGACTCTCCAGTCAGCATGCTTTCGTCCACCGCTGACGCGCCTTCAACGATTTCCCCATCCGCGGGAATTCGTTCGCCCGCGCGCACCAGGACAACGTCCCCCGGGTTTAAAACCGCCAGAGCAACAGTCTCCTCGCTGCCATCGGGATTCACCCGGGTTGCGGTGGCTGGAGCCTGATCCATCAAAGACCGCACTGCTTTTGCGGCACCGGTTCTGGAACGGGCCTCCAGGTACTTGCCCACCTTTATCAAAACGATAATCATCGCCGAGGTTTCGAAATACAGATGGTGCCCGCTGCCGGAAAGCAACGTCCAAAGGGAATATGCGTAGGCGACAGAACTGCCTGTGGCCACCAGGACATCCATCGTGGCCGAGCGGTTTTTGATCGCGCGCCAGGTTCCAGCATAGTATCCGGCGCCCGTGTAGAACTGGACCGGTGTTGCCAGGGCTAGAAACAACCAGCCAAGCCACGAAGCATTCGCCATCGCGGTCGGCAACAGGCCGAAATCCGCCGCCATCGACAACACAAATAGAGGCAGTCCAAACGCAATTCCGACCAGCAGCGATATCTTGACGCGCCGCTGCGCCGCCTCCCTGGCCTGCGTCTCGGAATCCGCATCGACCGGGGGCAAGGCTTCCTGTTTGTCGTCCGTGGCCTTCCCGTGGTCCTTTGAATCCGGCAGAACCAGGGTGAAACCGGCCCGACCGACCGCCAGCGCCATCTGTTCGGGGGTTACATTCGAGTCATCGTATTCAATCGAAACCCGCTCCATGGCGAGATTCACGACGGCATCCGTCACACCGGGCACGCCATCCCTCAGACTCTTTTCAACGGTGGCGGCGCAATGCGCGCACGACATTCCCACGACTGGCAGCTCAATCCGCTTCGTGCCCATTTCGGGTCCCTCCGGGAGCTATCATCCACGATGCGCACTGCAAACGCCCCCGTCAACCTCCACCCCGCTGCGCCCCGGCCCGCAACCCACCCAGGTTGATTTTTCGACCGCCCGGCAACCCACCCCCAAACCCCACCCAGGTTGATTTTTCCAAACAGAAAGATCTCCCTTCCATAACAAAAGTGTTAAAGTAACGACTAAACTTAAACAGGGTTTCTTTATGAACTACAACCGGAGCGTGCTGGTTCGGTATGCGAATGCTCTGTATGGCATTGCCATCGCGATCACTATCTTCTGGGCAATCGGAGGTTTCGTAGCCGCTCTTTTAGCAATGATATTCAGTGGTGCCGGAAGTCTTGAGACGTTCGTGATCGGACTCCTCGGCCTGGCGGCAGGCGCTGGAATAGGATGGCTGATGGGTTTCATGCTGAGGGTGACCGCTCAGTTGGTTCTTTGCCAGGTCGAACAGGAAAGCCACCTGCAACACATCAAGAACTCAGCGATTGCGGGCATGAGGTCCGGGCAGTTCGACTCGCCGTCCACGCCTGACAGTCTCACCAATCAAGAAACTGGAAAGCAACGGGACACGTACAGGCCTGCGGCGGATAACACCCGTGCAAGGAACCAGACCGAGTTGACTGCCAATGCCTCCGCTATGGCGCAGACTTCCACGGAAGTGGCCCCGAAACCAGAGACGCCCGTGGTAGTGCTGCCCAGGCATAAAAGCGAAGCGAGCCTGCTGCCACCGCTTCAGGAAATCGTGGACAAGGCTTTTCTGCCTCAGCATGTCGACAGGTGTCACCAGATCCTGGACCGGGCCGAGAATGAGCTTTCACAAAGATTCCCCGGCGAAACACCTTCGACACAATGGTTGGATTTCCTGGACGATGTGGCCCAGAAAGGTAGAAAAGTTGCCTCGTACAGTCAAAAGGCAATTAACGAAGGATCCTGCATCGGATGCCGTGGTCGTCTGTCCATGTACGAAACTGGTGAACACATGTGCACGAGGTGCAAGTCCAAAGCCGCTGATTTCGACAAACTCCTGACCCACGTCCACTGATCACACCTCAGGAGATTTGGCAGAATTCAACACGAAAAAATCAACCTGGGTGGGTTTCCGAGGGCGCAGCGAACGACGAAAAAATCAACCTGGGTGGGTTTCCGGGGGCGCAGCGAAGGCCACGTCCGTCAAGGTGGTGTACGAAGGATTTTGCATCGTGTGACATCCTCCGTTCCTGTTAAGCCGCTGCGCCCGGCAGCGACGTAAATCCCGTT
>Ga0209604_1000896_pt1 | contig 25813 bp, 19 predicted proteins | sample AD_UKC097_MetaG_FD_184405 | JGI IMG/M metagenome (GOLD analysis project Ga0209604, IMG submission 184405) | Active sludge microbial communities of municipal wastewater-treating anaerobic digesters from USA - AD_UKC097_MetaG (SPAdes) (version 2) | ecosystem: Engineered > Bioreactor > Anaerobic >... | reverse complement strand
CGGCGGGAAGAGGTGCGGGACGTCGGGGGAGAGAGCCGCGGCGTAGACGCGCGTCGCCTTCGGGTAGACGTAGGAGAACTCGAAGGCGCTGAAGGTCGGGGCGTAGTCACGGTTCGAGAGGAAGAAGAGGTACTTCCCGTCCGCCGAGAACGCGGGGGAGAAGTCGGCCGTCAGGCCGTCGCCGAGCGGGATCGGCTTCCCGCCGTCGAGCGGGGCGGCCCAGAGGCCCGGGAGGCGCGTCGGGTGGCTCTTCTCGTAGACGAGCCATCGGGAGTCGGGGGAGAAGGAGTAGACGTCGATGTCCTCGAAGCCGCTTCGGTCGACCTCCGCCACCTTCCCGCTCGCGACGTCGACGACGCGGAGGCGCTGAGCGCGGTCGCCGAAGGCGATCTTCTTCCCGTCGGGGCTGAAGGCGGGCGCGTGCTTCCAGGGGGCGCCGTCGGTCGTGAGGCGGCGGGGCGTGCCGGTCCCGTCCTGCGGGCGGATCCAGAGGTCGTACTCGCCGGTCTCGTCGGAGAGGTAGGCGATCCACTTCCCGTCGGGCGACCAGGCGGGGTCGCGCTCGCGGACGGCGGAGCCGGTCGTGAGCGGCCGGACGACGCCGTCCTTCGCGGGAAGCGAGTAGAGGTCACCGCGGGCGTCGACGGCGGCGCGCGCCCCGCTCGGCGAGATCGCCATCCCGGCGACGTTCCCGGAGACGTCCCGGAAGGCGGAGACCGTGGCCGCGGCGTCCGAGCCGAGCCGGATCGGGATGCGGACGGCCTTTTCGGTCGCGAGGTCGAGCGCCCAGAGGTCGCCGCCGTTCATGAAGACGATCCGCCCGTCGCCGAGGCTCGGCCAGAGGACGTCGAACTCGGTGAAGGAGGTGAGCTTCCGTGTCTCCTTCGTCTTCAGGTCGGTGCGCCAGAGGTTGAGCGTCCGCTCGCGGTCGGAGGTGAAGTAGACCGCGTCGCCCCACCACATCGGGAAGTTGTCCGTCCCTTCCCACGTCGTGAGGCGTTCCGACCTCTTCGCCGCGAAGTCGTAGAGCCAGACGTCCTGCGCCCGGCCCCCCTTCGTCCGCTTCCACGTCCGGAACTCGCGGTCGACGGGGCAGTAGGCGAGCTTCGTGCCGTCCGGCGAGAGCGAGGCGGAGCCCCCCTCGGGGATCTCGAGCGGGGTCTCGAGGCCGCCCTTCGGGTCGACGAGGAAATACCGTCCCATCCTCCCGTTCCACGGGACGCGGTTCATCCGGACGAGGACCTTGCCGTCCTTCGTCCAGCCGAGGACCCAGTTGTCCCAACCGCCGCGCGGCGGCATCGGGCCGACGTCCGTCGCGAACGTCAGCTGCCGGGGCGTCCCGCCGTGCGCGGGGATGACCCAGACCTGGCGCGTCCCGGTGTACTCGGCGGAGAACGCGATCCACTTCCCGTCGTGCGAGAGCTTCGGGAAGAGCTCGAGGCCGGGGTGCGACGTGAGGCGGTGCGCGGCGCCTCCGGCGAGCGGGGCGCGCCAGAGATCTCCGCCCCAGACGAAGACAACCGCGTTGCCGCGGACGTCGGGGAATCGGAGGAGGCGGGCTTCCGGAGGGCCGTCGGCGTCGGCGCGGCCCGGGGCGGCCGAGAGGAGGTGCGCGGCGATCGCCGCCGCGAGAAGGGGGCGAAGGAAGGGGCGAGAGCTCATGGCGCGATTCTGCCCGACGCGCGACGGTGTCGGCCGTCACGCGCCGTGCGGTCCCGCGCTTTCGCTTTGCCCGGTTCTGGTCCATCATCCGGAAAATTCGAGAAACGGAGCGAGGCGAAATCGATGGCTTTGCTGAAAGTCCTGGAGTCGCCGGACCCTGCCCTGAAGGACCAGACGATCCCGCTCGCCGGGAAGGAGGTCCTGATCGGCCGCGGCAAGGAGAACGGCCTCGTCCTCGAGGACCACGCCGTATCGCGCCACCACGCCCGGATCGTGGAGGAGGCCGAAGGGCACCTCCTGATCGACAACAACTCCGCGAACGGGAGCTGGGTGAACGGCCAGCGCGTGACGGAGGCGAGGCTGAAGCCGGGCGACCAGATCCGCCTCGGCAAGTCGGTCTTCGAGATCCAGGGTGTCTACGACCCCGAGGGGACCGCCCTCCTCGACGTTCAGGGAATGGGGATCCCGGTCAAGCCGGCGGCGCCGCCCGCGATGCCCGCGTCGCCGCCCCCTCCCGCGCCGGCGCCCCCTCCGGCTGCCGCCCCTCCTCCGCCGCCGCGCCCCGCCCCGGTCGAGGCGCCGACGATTCCGGAGCCGGTCCCGATGCGCCGGCCTTCGCCGCCGCCGACTCCGATCCCGCCGCCGACGCCCGTTCCGGCGCCCCGCCCGGCACCTCCGCCGGCCCCCGCGGCTGCGCGTCCGGCTCCGCCGCCCGCGCCGATGGCGGCCCGCCCGGCGCCGATGCCGCCGCCTCCCGCAGCGTCCGCGGTCCCGGCGTACTACGACGAGGTCGCGCCGGTGGAGGGGGAGCCTGCCGGATTCTGGATCCGGTTCCTGGCGTCGCTGATCGACAGCGTGATCCTCAACATCCTGCTGGCGATCGTCTGGGCGCCGACGTTCCTGATCACGTTCCGCGCCGCGGCCAGCGGAGAGGCTCCGGGCGCGCTCGCCGCGATCCTGCCGATCTTCTCGTTCCTCCTCACGATGGTCCTTTCGCTCGGGTACACGCTCTGGTTCTGGGCGAACAAGGGAGCCACCCCCGGCAAGAAGATGCTCGGCCTGCGGATCGTCCGTGAGGACGGCGAGGAGCCGCTCGGCTGGGGGACCGCGTTCATGCGCCTCGTCGGCTACATGGTGAGCGGCTTCATCCTCTACATCGGCTTCCTGATGATCGCCTTCAACCCGGAGAAGATGGGTCTCCACGACAAGATCGCGAAGACCCGGGTGCTGAAGGTCCGGTAAGCCCCGCTTCTCGTCTCCTCCCGAACGTCGAAGGCCGGGCCCGCGGGCCCGGCCTTCGTGCGTGGTGGGAAGCGGGACGGGGTCCGCCCGGAGTCAGCCGTTCTTCTCGAGCTTCTCCTTCACCAGGAACGCGACCTTCACTCCTTCGAAGACGACTCGCATGAGCGAGAGGTAGACGACGGCGAGGACCGGCGCGAGGACGGTCATCACGAGTCCGGTGACGATGACGAAGAAGGAGTCGAACCGGAAGCCGGTGACGACCGTCTTCAGGCCCGAGATGATTCCCCCGAGCGCCCCGAGGGCGCAGAGGGCGGCGAAGACGAGGTAGAGGACCCGGATCAGCTTCGGTGCGACGAGGGTCTCGAACTTGAAGTCGAGGAGCCCCTTGAAGGCGTTCGCGTCGTCCCCGACGAGGCTGCCGATCGCCGCGGCTGCCGGAGACGGCCGCTCCGCGGCGGGGTGGCGCGGCGCGGGCGCGGGAGCCGGAGCGGGCGCCGCGACCGGCGCGGGAGCCGGCACGGGAGCCGGGGCGGGAGCCGGGGCGGGCGCCGCCGCGACGCGGAACGACGGGAGCGTCTTCGGGTCGGTCCACGACCCGAGCGCCTCGTTCCAGACCATCACCTGGCGTCCGGCGTACTGCGTGCAGAGCTGCCGGACCTGGCTCATGTCGTGCTCGCCGTCGAGCTGGCGGCCGTCCACGGCCACGAAGAAGATCTCTGGGGGCATCTCCTCTCCTTTCAGCGGGCGAAGACCTCGGCCACCGGGGTGATCCGGACCCTCTCCGGGGTGAGGCCGAGCTTCCGGGCTCCGATGATCGCGTCCTCCGCGAGGACCTCCGGGGGTTTCGGGGCATCGTACGCGATCGTGGACGGCTCCGCCGAGAGGAGCTGCTTCTTCAGCCCCTCGGCGTCCTTCGTGATCAGGACGACGGAGAGCGTCTCGGCCGAGAGGTGCTTCCGGATCGCCCGGTTCACGTCGGCGCGGGTCAGCTTCGCGAGCCTCTCGCGCAGGTAGGGGACCAGGTCGGCGGTGCCGTACCACCTCGAGTCGAGGGCCGCTCCGAGGTCGTCGCCCTGGGTCGAGGTGAGGAGGTAGACGTTCTTCATCAGGTAGTCGCGGGTCCGCTGGAAGTCGGCCTCGGAGATCCCCCCGCGGATCAGGCGGTCGAGCTCGTGGAGCGCGATCTTCAGCGCCATCGGTCCGTTGGCCGGGACGACCGGGCGGATCCAGACCTCGAAGAGCTGCGCCCTCCGGGCGACGTTCGGGGCGGGGCTCGTGGCGTACATGCCGTACGGGAACGCCTCGATGTAGGCGTAGTCGCCGTAGTTCATGCCGCGCAGCTCGCGGATCCTCTGGTAGAGGTGCGCCATCGAGTTGCGGTGCTCGCCGAGGAACGCGCGGAAGACGGAGAGGGCCGCGAAGTCGGCGTGGGAGCGCGTCACCTCGATCGGGAGGCCGAAGGAGATCGCCGTGGCGCGGGTCTCCTTCTGGACGATCTCCACCTCGAGCGCGGGGGGCCTTCGCCCCTTCACGCCGGCGGGCGCCGGGAGGGCCGGGCCGGCGGCGAGCCCGCCGAGGCGGGCGAGGAGGCGGGCCTTCAGGTCGGCCGGGACGTCGCCCGCGAGGCCGACGGTGAGCGCCGCGCGCGTGTAGGCCGCGTTCCGGAAGGTCTTCACGTCGTCGAGCGTGATCGCGTCGATCCCGGCGAGCGTGCCGAGCGGCGGGTGCGCGTAGGGGGTGCCGGCGAAGACGACGGACTGGAGGCGCTCCTTGCCGAGCTCCTCCTCGTTGTTCGCGATCAGGTCCTGGGCGAGGGCGTTCCGCTGGGCGTCCTTCAGCCGCCGGAAGTCCTCCTCGCGGAATCCGGGGTCGAGGAGCTGCGGAAGCGCGACGTCGAGGAAGGCGGCGAGGTTGTCGCGGTGGACGCTGCCGGTGAAGACGGTCATCTCCCGGTCGACGCCGGCCGAGAAGGAGGCGGCCATCGGGAAGAGCGCCTTGCGGATCTCGTCGATGCCGGCGTCCTTCGAGCCTGCCTCCGCGACCATCGCGGCGGTCAGGGAGGCGAGGCCTTCCTTCCCCTTCGGGTCGTGCGCGGAGCCGGCCGAGAAGAGGAGCTTGAAGGTCACCTGCGGGTGGGACGACGCCCGCTCCACGACCGCGAGCCCCTCGGGGGCCGCGACGGCCGGGGCGAGCGACCCGAGCGCCGGGAGCTTCGCGAGCGGCTCGGGGAGGGGCTCGTGCGAGAGCGTGGTCTGGACGAGGCCGGCGTCGACGACGTACTTCGCGGCGGCGGCGCGGAGGTCCTCGGGGGTCAGCGCCTCGTAGAGGCGGTAGAGCTCGTTGAGCGTGCCGTACTCGCGACGGTGGCGGACGTACTGCGCGAGCGTCGAGGCGATCGCCTCGGTGTTGTCGAAGCTCCGGACGAGCGCGTAGCGGGCGCGGGACTGCGCGTCGGCGAGGCGGCGGACGGGGACGGGCTCGGTTGGGAGCGCGGCGAACGTCCGGAGGAGCTCGTCCCGGACGGCGGCGGCGTCCTCGAGCTTCTTGACGCGCGCGGCGACCATCAGGAGCTGCGGGTCGGCGCTCGCGGGGAAGTAGGCGAAGAGCTGGTCGGCCTTCTGCTCGGTCTCGACGAGCTTCTTGTAGACGGCCGAGGTGGGGCCGAAGGAGAGGTCGGAGAGGACCTCCAGCGCCGCCCAGTCCTTCTCCGTCGTGGAGAAGGCGGGGCCCCGGTAGGAGACGACGACCCAGGGGAGGGTCGGCGTCGGCCACGGCACGTGGGCGCTCTTCGGCCCTGAAGGAGCCGGCTCCTGCGGGATCTCGACGGACCAGGAGCCGCGCGTCCAGGGTCCCCAGTACTTCTCGACGAGAGGAAGGACCTTCGCCGGGTCGACGTCGCCGGCGACGATGATCGTCGTGTACTCGGGGCGGTACCAGCGGTCGAAGAACTGCCTCGAGTAGGCGAACTGGTTCGGCATGTCCTCGATGTCGCGAAGGAAGCCCATCGTCGTGTGCTTGTAGGTGTGCTTCGTGAACGCCGCGTCGCGCATCGCCTCGAAGAGCTTCGAGACCGGGTTCGCGCTGTTCTTGTTGTACTCGCCGAGGACGGCGCGCGATTCGGTCTTGAACGCCGCCTCGGGGTAGTCGAGGTTCCGGAAGCGGTCGGCCTCGATCTCGAGGACCTTCTCGAGGTCCTCCTTCGCGAACGTCGTGTGGTAGTTCGTGTAGTCGTCGGTCGTGTAGGCGTTCTGGCTCGCCCCGGCCTTCGTCAGGATCGCCTGGTACTTCTCGGGCGGGTACGCCTTCGTCCCGCGGAACATCATGTGCTCGAAGAAGTGGGCGAAGCCCGACTTGCCCGGCTCGACCTCGTTCCGGGAGCCGGTCTGCACCGGGATCTGAAGCGAGACGAGATTCGGGAAGCCGGTCGGGACGACGATGACCTTCAGGCCGTTCGGCAGGGTCGTCTCGGTTGCCGGGAACGTCAGGACGTCTCGGGACATCTCGGCACCTTTCGGAGCGGCGAAGCCGGGCGCGGCGGCCGCGAGGAGGGCGGCCGCGAGGGCGGCGGAAGCGGGCAGGGTGGTTCTTCTCATCGGTCTCCTGGGCGGCGCGAGAGGCGCCGCGGTTCGTTCTGAGGTCGGGACACCGCCGTCAGGAGTCCCGCTCGTGGAGGTAGGCGCAGTCGAGGGTCTTCACGCCGGCCGCGTCGCCGACGACGTACTTCGACCCGCTCCAGATCGCGGCGCCCGCGGTCCGTCCGGCCGCGTCGACGCAGTAGAACTGGACGTTGAACGTGGGGCGCCCCTTCGCGTCCCGGTGGCGAGGGACGTGGTGGGTCTTCTCGGCGATCCGGCGGAGCGCCTTCAGGCAGGCCTCCTCCGGCGCGAGGCCGTCGCGCAGGTACTCGACGACGGTGTGGGAGCCGCAGGTGAGGAGGTTCGCCTCGCCGCGTCCGGTCGAGCCGGCCGACCCGACGCCGTTCTCCGAATAGAGGCCGGCGCCGACGACCGGCGAGTCGCCGACACGGCCGGGGATCTTGAAGAAGAGGCCCGAGGTCGTCGTCACGCCGACGAGGTCGCCCGAGGCGGAGCGGACGGACATGTGGATCGTCCCCTGCGGGCGGAAGATCCCCTTCCCGTACTTCCGGACGAACGCCTTCACGTCGGAGTCCTCGGCGTCCTTCGCGGCCTCGATCCAGTCGTCGAGGTCGGAGAGGCGGTCCTTCCAGTAGAGCCAGATCTTGCGGGTCTTCTCGGTGAGGAGCTCTTCGTCGGGGAAGCCGTGGGCCGTCGCGAAGCGCCGGGCCCCGGCGCCGACGAGGAAGACGCGGTCGGTCCGCTCCATGACGAGCTTCGCGACCTTCGAAGGGGTCTTCACGCCGGTGAGGGCGGCCACGGCGCCGGCCTTCATCGTCCGGCCGTCCATGACGGCGGCGTCCAGCTCGACGACCCCATCCTCGTTCGGGATGCCGCCGTAGCCGACGGTGAGGTCGTCCGGGTCGAGCTCGACGACGTTCACGCCCGCGATCGCAGCGTCGAGCGGGTCGGTCCCGGCGAGGAGAGCCGCGCGGGCGGCCTTCGCCGCCTCGAGGCCGTTGCCGGAGGTGACGATGCGGAAGCCGTCCTGTGGGGCCGGTCGCGGCGGGGCGGGGGCCGCGAGGCCTTCCGGCAGGACCGCGGCCGCGCCGGCGAGGGCGGCGGTCCCGAGGAGGGTGCGCCGGGTGAAGGGGGAGTCGGTCATCACGTCTCCTCTCGGCGGGGCGTCGGCCGGCCCCGCGCACGGATCGAAGGATCGCACGCCCGCGCGGGGCGGGGTTCAGAAGAGGACGAGGCCGGCGAGGCTCGCGACGGCGAGCGCCGCGAGGCCGGCTCCGGCGAGGCGCCGATAGGGGCCCCCGCCGAGGGCGACGGCGAGGGCGAGCTTCAGGAGCGTGTTCGCGAGGACCCCGACGGCGAGGGCGCGCGCCGCGAGGAACGCCTCCGCCGGTCCCTGGCCGAGCTTGTACATCGAGTAGATGAGGGCGTCGACGGTGGCGAGGCCCGCGAGGGCCGATGAGAGAAGGACGCCCTGGGAGCCGAACGCCGTCCGCGCCGCGTCGACGGCGTAGAGGACGACCTGGAACGCGGCCGTGAGCTGGAGCGCCGAGCCGAGGCGGAGCGGGTTCCCGGGTCCGGCCGCCGTCGCGAGCTCCGTGGGCCTGCGGCGGAGGAGGAGGATCGCGGCGAGACCGGCGACCATCGGGAGGGCGAGGAGCGGGAGGACCTCGCGGCCGATTGCCGGACTGAGCAGCGAGGCGAGGATCGCGACGCGGAACGGGACGAGCGCGCAGGCCGCGACGACGCCGACGGCGAGGGGGCCCTGTGCGGCGCCCGGCCGGCGGCTCTCGCGCGAGAAGGAGAGCGTCACTCCCGTCGAGGAGACGAGGCCGCCGAGGAGGCCGGCCAGGCCCCAGCCCTTCTCGGGGCCTGCCCAGCGGACCGCGATGTAGCCGACGAATCCGATACCCGAGACGATCAGGACCAGCGCCCAGAGCTCCTGCGGACGGATGCCCGGCGACGGGCCGAACGGCCCGGCCGGCAGGATCGGCAGGACGACGAGGGCGAGGACGGCGAAGTGCGCTCCCGCGCCGACCTCCTCGGAGCGGAGCTTCTCGACGAGGCCGTGGATCTTCGTCTTCTCCGCGAGGACGAAGGCCGTGAGGGCGGCGAGGGCGCTGCCGAGGACGATCCGTCCGGAACCCGCGAGCCAGCCGGCCCCGAGCACCGCCAGCGCGGCGACCTCCGTCGTGGCGTCGAGGTCGCCGGCGAGGGCCTGCACCGTGAACGACGCGACGACGAGGAGCGCGGTCGCGCCGAGGAGGACGAGCCCCGCCTCCTTCGCGCCCGAGCCGGAGACGGTGGCCGCGGTCCCGGCGATGAGACCGATGAGGAGGAACGTCCGGACGCCGGCGAAGCGGCGGATGCCGCCGCCGGCGCGGGCCGACCATTCGCGCTCGACGCCAACGGCGAGGCCGCCGAGGGCGGCCACGAGGAGGCGGGGGAGCGCTTCGTACGCGAAGTCGGGGTTCACGCCGGTCCCTCGTGGGAGGACGGTCGAGTCTACGACGGGGGGCGGACGAGGCGTCGTCGAAGGAGAGGTCGCTGATACCATTCCGTCGAGAGCCCGATGACGCCTTCCGAGAGCGAAGCGTTCGTCCCGTGTACCCCCGAGCTGAGGAGCGAGATCCGGCGTCTCGCGATCGCTGCGCACGAGCGGTTCGAGGAGGAGGTCTGGGCCGGGTCGTCGGTGGCCGCCGTGCCCGGCGTCGCTCGGCCGCCCTCGTATCACAACGCGCGGCACGTCGCGGCCGTCTGCGACTGCGTGGAGGCTCTCTTCGCGGCGCTCGGACAGGGACACGACCCGTTCGCGCTCGCGAGCGACGCCCGTCGCTGGTCCGAGAGGACGGGAGAGCCGGAGCCCGACCCCGGGACGCTGGGGACGGCGTTCGCCGTCGCGTTCGCCTGCCACGACCTTGGCAACATCTCGAGGTCGGGCCGGGTGGCGCTCCGCGACGGCGAGCTCGACCTCGAGCCGGCCCGAACGTACGACTCCTCGGCCCTCTACGGGACTCCTGCCGTCGAGGAACGGAGCGCGGCCGTCGCCCGGGAGCTGCTCCTCGCGCTGAGCGGGGCGTGCGGCCGGGCCCCGGCGCTCGCCCGGCTCGTGGAGCACCTCGTCCTCCAGACCGTCTTCCACTTCGAGAAGGTCTCCGACGAGGCGCCGTTCTGGCTCCCGATGCAGGCCGTCGACATGATCGGGTCGTACTTCTTCCTCTCGACGTCGCGGCTCGAGGCGATCGCGGGCCTCTTCGCCGAGATGAGGGCGCAACGGCCCGGGCGGATCGCGGTCCTGCCGTTTCTCTCCTCCCTCGAGACGCGCTTCGAGCGGCTGCTCCCGTCGCCGCTTCTCCGGCGTCAGGTCCTCGAGGTCTTCGAGCGGAACCCGCACGGCCGGACGCGCGAGACCGTCTTCGGGGTCCCGGACCGCTTCCGCGGGATGACCGAGCCGATCCCGTACGAGGAGGCGATCGCGGCGCTCCTCGCGGGCGACTGACCGCCGGCGGAGACCCCGGGCCACGGTCGCCGCCCCTCGAAGGACGGAGGGGGCATGATGCCGCTCGACGGGCGGGCCGTTTCCGATCAGACTCCGAGGTCGCCCGAGAACGACTCCCGCCGCCCCGCGCGCGCGGTCCCCACGGAGGAATGATGGAAGTCTCCTCGTCGAAGTCGCTCCCCGAGAACGCCTATCGGCCGCTGAAGCCGGGCGAGACCTACCAGCCGATCGTCCCCGCCGACTCCGCGATCCAGGAGTTCACGCCGCGGTCCGTCACGCTCGGTATCGTCATGGCGGCGATCTTCTCCGCCGCCGCGGCGTTCCTCGGCCTGAAGGTCGGGCAGGTCTTCGAGGCGGCGATCCCGATCGCCATCCTCGCAGTCGGCCTCGGCTACGCCTTCAAGCGCCGGTCGACCGTCCTCGAGAACGTCATCATCCAATCGGTCGGCGCCGCCTCGGGGCTCGTCGTGGCGGGGGCGATCTTCACGCTCCCGGCGCTCTTCATCCTCGGCCTGCCGGTCGACCTCTTCAAGCTCTTCCTCGTCTCGCTCCTCGGCGGCGCGCTCGGAATCGTCTTCCTCGTGCCGCTCCGGCGCCACTTCGTGAAGGAGATGCACGGGGAGTTCCCCTTCCCGGAGGCGACGGCGACGACGGAGGTCCTCGTCGCGGGCGAGGCGGGCGGGAAGCAGGCGAAGGTCCTCGTCGCGGCCGCCCTGATCGGCGGGATCTTCGACTTCCTGATCCTCCACCTGCAGGCCTTCGCCGAGGTCTTCACGACGCGCTCGGTGTGGCTCCTCGACAAGGTCGCCGAGCGGACGAAGATCGTCTTCAAGATCGACGTCCTCTCCTCGGTCATGGGGCTCGGCTACATCATCGGCCTGAAGTACTCCGCGGTCATCTGCGCCGGGTCGTTCCTCTCCTGGTTCCTCCTCGTGCCGGTCATCGCGCACTTCGGCGCGGGGGCGGGCGCCGCGATCCCGCCGGTCACCGACGGGACGCTCGTCGGCGCGATGGGCGCCGAGGCCGTCTTCCGCAACTACGTCCGGCTCATCGGCATCGGCGCCATCGCCGCGGCCGGGATACTGGGGATCCTCCGGAGCTGGCGCGTCATCGCGAAGGCGTTCTCCTTCAAGGCGATCTTCGGCGGCGCGAAGTCGGGCTCCGGGGAGACCGAGCGGACGGACCGCGACCTGCCGATGAAGGTCATCCTCGGCGGCCTCGTCGCCGTCGCCGTCGTCGCCTGGGCGTTCTTCCGCTTCGGCGTCCTCGACCCCTCGCCGAGCATCGGGTCGCAGTCGCTCATCGCGCTCCTCGTCGTCATCGTCATCTCGTTCCTCTTCACGTCGGTCGCCGCGCGCGCGATCGCCACGGTCGGGACGAACCCCGTCTCGGGGATGACGCTCATGACGCTCATCCTCACGTCCCTCTTCCTCGTGAAGGCCGGCCTCTCGGGGAACGCGGGGATGCTCGCGGCGCTCCTCATCGGCGGCGTCGTCTGCACGGCGCTCTCGATGGCGGGCGGCCTCATCACCGACCTGAAGGTCGGCTACTGGATCGGGGCGACGCCCGCGATACAGCAGCGCTCGAAGTTCCTCGGGACGATCGTCGCGGCACTCTCCGTCGGCTCGGTCCTCCTCCTCCTCAACAAGGTCTACGGCTTCGTCCCGGGGCCCGACCACCCGGCGGGGCAGGTCCTCGCGGCGCCGCAGGCGAACGCGATGGCTGCCGTCATCAAGACGCTCATGTCGGCCGAGCCGGTCCCCTGGCTCCTCTACGGCACCGGGGCGCTCATCGCGCTCACGATGCAGATGATCGGCGTCCCCGCGCTGGCGTTCGCGCTCGGCATGTACATCCCGCTCGAGCTGAACACGCCGCTCCTCGTCGGAGGCTTCATCGCCCACCTCGTGGCGAAGAGCGCCGGGAAGGACGAGAAGCTCGCCGCCGCCCGCAACTCGCGCGGCATCCTGATCGCCTCCGGGTTCATCGCGGGAGGCGCCGTGATGGGCGTCGTCGCGACCGTCTTCAAGTTCCTGGCGACCGACGAGAAGGTCGCGGGCGCGATCGGGACGGGGATCCCGTCGCTCCTCGGCTGGAACTTCGGCTTCTCGGAGGGGATGGGGCCGGAGCTCCTCGCGCTCGGCGCCTACGTCCTCCTCGCGGCCTACATGTACTGGGACGCCCGCCGGACGAACGGGGAGGAGTAAGCCGTGGACGCCCTCGACCAGGCCGTCGCGACCGCCGTCCTCGGGCTCGACACGCTCTGGGGTGGCGACGTCATGAACCCGTCGGGGACGGGGCGCTTCATCGCCGACTCCTGGTTCTCGGACGAGCCGCTCCCGGCCTCCTACACGAGGCCGGAGGCGGCCCGGCTGCGCGAGCTCGGCGGCGCCTCGGCGAAGGCCGAGGCGAGCGCCGCGCTCGACGCCTACCTCGACGCCGTCGACGTGCGCGGAGCCATCGCCCGCGTCCGTGACGAGGCGGAGCGGGGCACGGGCCTCCGGGCCCGCTACCTCGAGGGGCTCGGTCTCTGCTTCGAGGTGATGCTCGACCTCGCCCTCGAGGTCGCGGGCCGCGGCGAGCCGGTGCCGTACGAGCGCTGCATGCGCGCGATCCTCGGGCGGCCCGGCTCGCCGTCCGACCCGGCGGCGAAGCGGGAGCGCGTCCGCGAGCTCCTCGCGGCGGCCGGGCACCCCTCCTCGGACGGGGCGGGGCTGCTGGCCGCCGTCGACGCGTGGCGCGCGGAGCGGATCGTGCCGAGGGAGGAGATCCCGGCCCTCTCGGCTCGCCTCGTCGCCGAGCTCGACGCCCTCGCGGCCCGGAACGTGATGCCGTTCCTCCCGAAGGATCTCGCGCGCGTCCCACGCGCGAACGTGACGTTCCTTCCGATCGAGAACGCCTGGTTCTCCGGCTCGATGAACTACCTCGGACGCGCGCGCAGGCCGGACGGCTCGCCGGAGTACGAGGCGACGTACGAGCTGAACGCCTCGCTCCAGATCTCCCGCCCCGAGTTCGCCCAGCTCGTCAGCCACGAGGTCGTCCCCGGGCACGTGACGACGTTTGCGTTTCTCCAGGACCTCTTCGTCCGCGGGATCGTCGGTTTCGAGGCCTCGGTCCTGACGATGAACACCCGGCCCGCGGCGCTCTTCGAGGGGATCGCGAACAACGCCCTCCTGATGGCGTACGGGGTCCTTTCTCCCGAGGAGCTGCCGGACCGCGAGATGGAGGCGGGGATGCTCCTCGCGCTCCTCCAGGACGACGCGAAGAACCAGTCCTCCTGGCTCACCTGGAACGAGGGGTGGGCGAAGGACGACGTCGCCCGGGTCCTGAGGAACGACTACCTCGTCTCGGAGGAGCGGGCCGACAAGCTCTCGGGCGCCTGGGGGCGGCACCCTCTCCTCGGCCGGATGTACCTGCCGGCCTACCGGGCCGGGACCGAGAAGGTGGCCGAGCTTCGGCGGAAGTACCCGCGCGAGAAGGTCCTCCCGGCGCTCTTCGGCTGCCGGGGCGTCGTCGACCTGACGACGATCGAGGAGGCCGTGACGGCCTGACCCCGGGGATGGCGGGGGTCGGTGCTCCTCACCGGCGAGGGGCGACCGACCTCCAGGCAACGAGCGCGCCGCCCGAACGGCACGGGGCCTCGGGGTCCGAAGCGGAGCCTTCGCCGGCAAACGCGGCGACGACGTCGCCCCGGCCGTCGCCGTCGAGATCCCGGATCGCGACGTGGTATCCCGCACAGCCGACGCGTTCGGGAGGGGGTGCGACGCGTGCGGCGGCGGAGAAGCCGCCCCTTCCGTCCCCCAGGTACGTCTCGAGCGTGCCGTCCCCGGAAAGAACGGCGAGGTCGGGCCGGCCGTCGCCGTCGAGGTCGCCGATGGCGACGGCCCCCCGGGGCTTCCGGCCCGCCTCCGACAGGACCGGTCTCCTCTCGAACCCCGGCGGGCGGGAGAAGAGAACGTCGACGCGGGACGAGAATCCGCCGGCCCCGGAGGCGAGGGAGGAGACGAGGAGGTCGGGCCGGCCGTCGCCGTCGAGGTTGCCGAGCGCCACGGCCTGCACGAACGAACGCTCCGGGATCTCCGTCAGCTCGACGGGGAGGAAGCGGGGGTCGCCCGCGCGGCGTGACAGGCGGAGGAGCGCGCGGTCGCCCTGCGCACCCGAGCCGAGGAGGACGTCGAGGGCGCCGTCGCCGTCCACGTCGCCGACCGCGAGGCTGCTGCCGAAGGTGCGGTCAGCCGCGGGGCCGTCCAGGGTCCGCTCCCAGGCGCCGCCAGAATTGAGGAAGAGGGCGAGGCCGAGAGGGGAGCGCGCCCCGGGGGCCGCAAGGGCCGTCGGCGAGAGCGGGCCTTCGGAGAGGGCGAGCAGGTCGAGGCGGCCGTCTCCGTCCGCGTCGAAGAGGGCGACGGCCCGCGAGGAGAAATCGGCCGGCTTTCCGGCCTGGCCGACCGGCAGTCCGTCGACGAAGAGGGAAAAGACGCCGGGCTGCTTCTGGAGCAGGACCGCGAGGCCGCGCAGGTGGATCCCGAGGGCGAGGTCGAGCCGGCCGTCGCCGTCGACGTCTCCCGTGGCGACGCCGCCGTAGTCGTAGGGGAAGGGAGGGAACTGCGCTTCGTCCCAGCGCCGGAAGCCGCCCTCGCCGTTGCCGAGAAAGACGACGGGACGCCGGACCCCCTTGCGCGCGGGGCCGTGGACGAGGTCGAGGCGCCCGTCGCCGTCGACGTCGGCGAGTGCGAACGAGTGGCGCCACTGGCCCGACCGGGGAAGCCCCTGTCCGGCTTCCTCGAGCCCGAGTCTCTCCCCGGCCGGGCGGGCTTCGGCGAGCGGCGGCGGGGCGGCGGAGGGCCGCGAGCCGGGAGCCCCCGAACAGGCCCCGGAGAAGAGGGGAAAGAGAAGGAGGAGAACGGCCCCGGCGCAGGAACGCCGGGGCCGGTACCCGTTCATCAGCCGAGGAGCTTTCTGGACCCGAGGAGCCCGGCGCCGACCGCCGCGACGGCCAGCGCGAGGAGAGACAGGCCGACGGGGGACGAGGTCGGGATCGACTGTTCGAGCTGCCCCACGCGCGTCGGGTTTTCCCAGATCCAGACGGTCGCGATGCCGGTCCCGATCGTGTAGTCGCCCGGACCGAGAGTCATGGTCACCCCTTCGCCGTTGTCGAAGACGGCATCCACGATGGGCAGGACGGAGATCGCGGCCGTCGTAACGCCGGCGGGCAGGGTTAGGGCGCCGGAGAGGGGGGCGTAGTCGACGCCCTGGGTGGCGGTTCCGGAGATCGTGAAGGGGACGAAGAGCGGGACCGACGTGTCCCCACCCGTCCGCGTGATCGTGAACTGGCCGCTCGTCACGGGCTGTTCGACGGCGTCCGGCACGGTGGCGGCGATCGAGACCGTCGGCAGCGAGCACGGAAGCTCGAGGGTCCAGTCCTCGAGGGCGCCGTAGTTGCCGCCCCGGGAGTCGGCGACCTCGAGGGTCCAGGTGCCGGCGCGGGGCAGGCCGTCGAAGACCGAGAAGCTCCCCACGGGTTGGACCGTCCCCGAGATGGTCGGGATGGCGCTCGAGATGGAGAGGGAAGGCCCCTCGTCGTTGAACGTCGCGTCGAGGTCCTCGCCGGAGATGCCGGCCGGAGGGCCTCCCGGGTTCTGCAGGGCGAAGGCGGCCGTGGTGCCGTTCGGGTGGACGAGACGGAGCCGGAGGTCCCCGACCCAGTTGTGCTTCAGGCGCACCTGGAGGTTGACGTCGACGACGTTCGTGAAGGCGCCGCAGGTCCCGTCGGGGACGGTCAGGGTGGACGCGAGGGTTCCGGAGAAGCTCACACCCCGAAGGATTCCGCCATCCGGGATGACCTCGCGGCAGTTCGTGCCCGCGAGGGCGGTGCAGTTCGCGAGCTGGGCGTTCGCGGGGAAGACGACGAGGACGGCGCCGACGAGGGCGGCGTGGACGAGGGGCGTGCGCGGGAGGAGACGGGAGGCGAGGAGGCTTCTCATGGTCGTCGTCCTCCTCAGTTTCCGAGTATGGCGAGGAAGGGGTCCAGCGCGTTGTCGAGGGCTCTCGCCCCGAAGCCGACCGAGAACCGGCCGGTCGCGCGGAGGTCCGTGGAAATCCAGGACTGGCCCACGCCGGCGAGCGCGCCGGGGGAGGGGTCGCTTCCACGCTTCAGGTCGAGGTGGAGGAAGCCGAAGGGGCTCGGCGGGGATAGGGAGGAGACGGGGACCCGCTCCGCCGCGACCGGGAAGTAGGAGCCGGCCGCGGGCACGAAGGGATTCTCCTGCTCGTCGAAGACGGCGAGGTACCTCTGGGGAAGGGGGAAGGGGGCGGGAAGGGCTCCGCCGCAGGCGAAGGTGCCGACCGGCCCGGGAGGCGCGCGCCAGACGAGGAGGTCCGTGCCGCCGTCGAAGGCGCCGGCGTCGACGTATCGCGTTCGCCAGGCCGTCGGAAGCGGTTCGCGGGAGTCGGAGGTGCCGGCGTAGCCGCGGACCCAGCCATAGAAGGTGTGGGCGGCGGGGTCGGTCACGCGCGGGTCCGAGTAGCTCGCCTCGACGTGGGCGAGGGCGTCCCCGATGGCGAAGTTGTTCTCCCGGTCCAGGATCAGGAACTCGCCGAACCAGATGTTCCTGCGCCCGATGATGTCGGTGAAATAGCCGGGGTCCGTCGGGACCGCGTCGGAGCATATGACGACGTCGTCGATCGTGACGAACCCGCGGGCGATGTCGTCGCCGTGGGGGCGGGCGCCGCAGGTGGCGTTCCAGCCGGCGCGGATGCTCGACGAGAGCCCCGTGTGGGCGCGCTGGAGGTCCAGGACCTGCGCGGGGCTCATCCGGGGAATCGGCCCGTTGGCGCAGGGCGGGACCGCGCCCGGGAAGTTTATGTCCTGCGAGATGATCCCCTGCGGGCTGATGCGGTCGGTCGGGTCCGACCCGTCGTCGGCGGAGATCGGCGCGATGCCCTGGAAGAGGAGCCGCAGGTCGACGGTCTCGGCGTCGAAGCCGGTGAGGTAGATGTCGAATGCGTACGTCGGGATTCCGAGCTCGGTCCAGAGCGTCACGTGGACGACCCCGGCGCTCGCCGAGGCGTTCGCGACGGTGAAGAGCGTGTTCACGCCGCCGGGGTTCGCCAGGTCGACCTCGAAGTAGGGGAGGAGGAGGGTGGCGGCCGGCGTCGGCCCGTTGGCGCCGATGGCGGCGAAGGCGGGAGCGGAGGGGACGACGAGCAGCGCGAGGAGCGCCGCGAGCAGGAGGGACTTCTTCACTTTCCGGACCTCCCGGCCTTCGAAGCGGGCGAGGCCGTCGGCGCCCCCGGCTTCGAGAGCAGAGGGATCGAGCCGGTGCGGTAGGCGTCGGAATCCAGCGGGACCGCTGCCGTGGCCGTCGAGAAGCGGCCCTCGGCCTTGGGCAGCTGGAGCGAGACGACCCAGGACTGCGCCCTCACCGGGTCGGATGGCGGCACGGCTCCCGCGGCCGCGACCGAGGTGTTCAGGTTCAGGAAGAGCCAGCCGGAGCGGGCGGGCGTGACGAGGTCACCGCCGGTCATTCCGAGCGTCACCCGCTGCGCGGCCGCGGCGAACGGCGTTCCGCCGAGCGCGGTGGGGTTCTCCTGCATGTCGAAGGCGACGATCTGGGTCTGACCGAGGGGATACCAGGCCGGGCGGGCGGCCGGGGTGACCGGGCAGGTGAACGGAGCCTGGCTCACCTTCGGGTCGCGCCAGACGAAGAGCTCGGAGGCGGTGTCGGTGTAGGTCGCCCCCCAGATCGTCGGGAGCGGCTCCCGGTTGTCGTTGGCCGTCCACCCGACGTACCGGCCGTAGAAGGTGTAGTTCCCGGACGTCGACGTGAGCGGGTCGGTCGCGCTCGCCTCGATCGAGACGGCGCCCTCTCCCTGGGCGTAGTTCTGCGCGGGGTCGATGAGGAAGAAGTCCCCGAGGAGGACGTTCTGGTTCGTGGCGACTCCGGAGCCTCCGGGCCCGAAGTAACCTGGGTTGCCCGGGTAGACCAGCGTGCAGCTGTTCACGGTGTCGACCGTGACGTAGCCGCGGGCGATGGAATCGCCGCGGTTCGTTCCGCCGCAGAGGCCACCGAAGGTCGTGGAGGCCTGGCCGGTCAGCGCGGCCCGGACCCCGGCGACGACGTCGGCCGAGAGCGGGGGCAGCGGGAGCTGCCCGGTACAGGAGGCGAAGTTGATGTCCTGAGAGAAGATCCCCTGGTTACTGATCGTGTCGGCCGGGTCCTGCCCGGCCGATGCCGTCGTGGGCAGCATTCCGAGAGCGATCACGTCGCGCAGGTTGATCGTCTGGACGTCGTAGCCGGTCAGGTAGACGTTGAAGTTCAGGACCGGCACGCCGAGATCGGTCCATACGACGTAGTGGGCGAGTACTGCCGTTGCGGACGTGTTCTGGAGCCCGAGGAGCGTCGTCACCCCGTTGGGATTGGCCAGGTCCACCTCGAAGTAGGGGTAGAGGAGGGTCGCCGCCGGCACGGGGTCGGGCACCCCGATGACGCCCTCCGCGGGAGCGGCGACGCCCAGAGACAGGGCGAGGACGAGGGGAAGGACCCATGGTTTCGTCATTCGGACTCCTCGGGCCGGTCGAGAGGGCACGGTCTGGTTCTCTCCAGACGGTGTCCGGAAAGAGAAGGGCATCGAGAGATCGCGATGCCGACGGTTTCAAGGCGGTCCCGTTATTAGACGCGACCTCAAATGATCCCGTCAACGGGGCTCGGCCCCCGGGTCCGTGACGGGGGGCACGGAAGGTACGGACAGCTCGCCGTCCGAGCGGAGCCTCGCTCTTCCGGCCTCGGCCCTCTCGAGGGCGGGTTCCCGGAACGAGGTCGGGAGCGTCGCGAGGGACACCGGGTGGAGCCACGCCGCGCGAACGAAGACGTGCCGGGCCTCCTCGTGTCGTCCCCGGACGAGGAGCGCCCGGCCGAGATTCACGAGGGCCTCCGGTTTCTCCGCACGCTCGACGGACTCGCGGAAGCAGGCCTCCGCCCGCGCGGAGTCGCCGAGCGCGAGCCGCGACGCTCCCTCGACGAGCGGGGGTCGGGGGTCATAGGGGAGAGCGGCAGAGGCTTCGGCCGCAAGGTCGCGGGCGGCTTCGGCCAGACGGCGGGGATCGGTCCCCGGAGCGCTGCCCGCGAGCGCGCTCCCGAGGAGGGCCGTGGCCCGATAAAGGGAGCGCTCTCCGGCGTGGCGGCGGAAATCGAGGACGAGGGCTGCGAGCAAGACGAGGCCGGCCGTGAGCCGGAGAATCCGCGTCACGGTTCCGTCCTCTCTCGGGAGCAGAGGCGGAGAGTGCGCCCGACGGCGAGAAGCAGCGGCGCGGCGGTCACCGCCCTCTGCAGGGGAAACCAGGTCAGGGCCGCGACGAGGCCGGTCGCCAGAACCGCGAGAAGAACCGCCGCTTCCACTCCCTCTGCCCGTCGGGCGCGTCGGAGCAGGGCGGCGAGAAGGAGCGCGAGCGAAGCCGCGAAGGCCCCGGCCGCGGGAAGTCCGATCTCGGCCGGCAGCTGCAGGACGTCGGAGTGCGCCTCCGCGTACGAGCCGGCCTCCGTCAGGGTCGTGAGGGGGCGTCCCAGGCGCCGTTCCGCGGCGAGGCGCGATGGAACGAAGCGGGACTCGAAGGCTCCCGGGCCGTAGCCGAGGACGGGGCGTTCGCGAATCATCTCCGCCGCCGCCGCCCAGGGACCGCCGCGGTAGCTGATGAGCGCGTCGGCGTTCCCGGTCCGGACCTGGACGACGACCTCCGCGAGGCGGAGACGGACGGACGGCACGAACGGCAGCGTCGCGGCCAGAATGAAGCAGCCAGCGATCGTAATCCGCCGCGTTCTCCCCGAGAGGCCCGCCCAGAGAAACACGAGCAGGCCGGCGGCCATGGCGGCGAGGCCCGTGAGGCTCCGGTTCGCGAGCACGGCCGCGAGCGCGACAGCGAGAGCGGCCCCGGCTCCGAGCCGGGCGCGGCCTCGGGCCGCGGCGACGGCGCCCGCGGCGACGGGGATGGCCAGAGCTGCGACGAGGGAGAGGTAGCCCTCGTTGCCGACGAAGGCCCCCGTGTTCGAGCGTCCGGAGATCCGCGAGACGTCGAAGAGGGTGAGAGCCCCGGCCGCCTGCAGGAGCGACGCGGCGGCGTTGACGGAGAGTCCCGCGAGAAACGCACCGACGGGAAGGACCACCCTTCCGCCTTCGAGCGCCCGGGAGGCCCCGACGGGGACGAGGAGGGCGAGGAGCGAGGCGGAGCGCAGGGCCTCGAAGGCGGCCGCCGGACGCGGCGCGAAGGCCGCGGAGAGAACGGCGAGGAGAGACCCGGCGGCGGCGAGGGCGAAGAGCGCGGGAACCGGGCGAGGGAGGGAACGGAGAGAGCGGGCCGGTCCGGCTCCGCCCACGAGGAGGAGGACGGTCGCCAGGACGGCCCCGGCGTGCGCGACGGTCGTCTTGATCGAGTCGAAGGACGACTCTGCTCGCGGGTCGACCGCCAGCAGGATCCCGAGGAGCGCAGCCGAGACGGTGACGGCGGCAAGGCCGCCGGAGAGGTCCCGCGTCGCGCGGGCCGCAGGCCCCACCGCCGGCATCGGCTCGTTTCGCTTCGCGCGTTTCGTCAAGGGGCGGGGATTATGCCCTCCCGCCTACTCGCCCCGGAGCACCTCGAGCGGCCGGACACGGAGCGCTCGCACGCTCACGGCGAGCCCCGCGGCGGCGGCGAGAAGGGAGACGCCGAGGGGCGCGAGGGTGAGGAGCGCTGCGGAGGGCTGGAAGGAGACCTCGAAGGCGGCCTTCAGGACGGCGCCGGAGAGGAGGGTGGCGCCGAGGGTCCCGACGAGCCCCGCGACGAGACCGACGAGGGCGTACTCGATGGCGAGGGCGAGCGCTGCGCCGGCGCGCGTGACGCCGAGGACCTTGAGGAGCGCGACCTCGCGGGACCGGCGGGCCGACGCCGCGCTGATGGAGCCTCCGAGGATCACGAGGCCCGCCAGGACGGAGAACGCCCCGAGGACGCGCACCGCCTCGCCCATCCGCGAGGCGAGCTCGGCGACGCGCTCGAGGACCTCGCGCGTCCGGATGAGGATGACGTTCGGGAACTCCCGCGCGAGGAGGTCCTGGATCCTCCCCTCGCTCTCCTTCGGGAGGCGCGCGGCCGCGAGGCGCAGCTGGGGCGCCTGCTCGAGGACGCCCGGCTCGACGACGAGGAAGAAGTTGATGCCGAAGGTCCGCCAGTCGACCGTCCGGAGGCTCGTCACCTTCAGCCGGAGCGGGACGCCCTGGACGTCGAAGTCGAGGACGGAGCCGAGGCGCGCGCCGATCCTCCCCGCGAACTCCTCCTCGAGGCTCACCTCGAGAGCGCCCGGGTCGGACCAGAGGGCGCCGGCGACGATCACGTTGTCGGCAGGGAGGGTCTCCATGTAGGTGAGCCGCTGCTCGCGCGTGAGGGCCCAGCGCTGGCGACGGGCGTCTCCCTTCATCCGCGCGGCGAGGTCGGACGTGTCGGTGCCGTCGACGGCCGTGAGACGCGCGGTGACGACCGGGACCGAGTCGACGCGCGTCGCTCCCTGCTCCGAGAGGACCGCCGAAACCCCGACCCACTGGTCGGGCTGGACGTCGAGGAGAAACGCGGTCGGCGCGTTCGAAGGGAGGTCGGCCGCGAGCTGCCGCGAGAAGTCGCGCTGGACGAGGGCGATGTGGAGGACGACGAGCGTGCCGAGCCCGAGGGCGAGGATCGAGCTGACGGTTCCCGCCCCGGGCCGTACGAGCGCGGCGAGGCCGTGTCGGAGCGCGAACGTCAGCCGCTCCCGCGGGACGTGCGTCACGAGCCAGAGGAGTCCGCGGGCGGAGAGGGCGAGGACGAGCGCCGACGCGGCCAGCCCGAGCGTGAAGAGGGTCGCCACGCGCGGCAGGCCCGACTGGACCCAGGCGGTCAGTCCGACGCCGGCGAAGAGGACGACGCCGCCGAGGATGCGGAGCGGGAGGGACGCCGGGATCGGCTCGGCGTCGCGGCGCAGGACGCGCGCGGGCGGCACGCGCCGGACGGCGAGGAGGGCCGGGACGCCGAAGAGGAGGGAGACGCCGAGGCCCAGGCCCAGGCCGCGCAGGAGGGCGGCGGGCTGCCACGGGTCGAGGCCGCCCGGCGGGAGGAGGTCGGAGTAGGCCTGGCCGACGGCTGCGACGAGGCCGATCCCGGCGACGGCGCCGAGGAGGCTCCCGAGGAGGCCGAGGCCCGCGGTCTGGACGGCGTAAAGGAGGATCGCCTCGCGCGAGGTGACGCCGAGGCAGCGGAGGATCGCGAGGGCGTCGAGGCGGCTCGCGATCCAGGCGCGGACCGTCTGGGCGACGCCGACGCCGCCGACGAGGAGCGAGGTGAGGGCGACGAGGCCGAGGAAGCGGGAGGTGCGCCGGATGGCTTGCCTCAGCTCCGGCTGGCCGTCGAGCCAGCTCTCGACCCGGATTCCCGGAACGCTCTCGAGTCGGTCCTTCAGCCCCGTGACGATCTTCCGCGCGACGGCGGCGTCGGTCCCCTCGGGGAAGTTCAGGAGGACGCGCCGGGTGACGCGGCTGCCGAAACCGGCGAGCTTCGTCCGCGCGAGCCCCTCGCGCGAGACGAAGACCCGCGGGCCGATGCGGAAGGAGCCGGCGAGGCGGTCGGCCTCGGCCGCGATGGTGCCGGCGACGCGGAAGCGCTCGCCGCCGAGGGAGACGTCTTCCCCGACGGCGACGCCGAGGCGGCGGAGGAGGTCCGGGTGGGCGACGATCGCGTCGGGCGCGAGGAGATCGGCGAGGGGCCGGTCGGGCTCGAGGCGGAGCTCGCCGACGAGAGGGTAGGGCGGTTCCACGGCCTTCAGCTCGACGAGGAGGCTGCGCGGGGCGGCCCCCTCGTTCGCCGCGGCCGTCCCCGGCTCGAAGACGACCGTGACGAGCTCCTCGACCCGCGTCCGGACGCCGGGGAGGGCCTCGATCGCCTGGTCGACCGACTCGGGAAACGGCCGGAAGGACTCGATCGAGAGGTCGGCGCCGAGGAGGGGGCGGGCCTGGCTCCGGATCGTCTCCTCGAGCGCCCCGGAGAGCCCCGCGACCGCGACGATCGCCGCGACGCCGGTTCCGAGGCAGGCGGCGAAGAACGCGAGGCGCCCGCGCGACCCGCGGCTCTCGCGAAGGAGCTGGCGGGAGAAGAGCCCGGCCTTCACGAGGAGGTCTCGTCCCTCTCGACCTTCCCGTCGCGGAGGTGGATCCTCCGGTCCGCGAGGGCGGCGACGGCGGGATCGTGGGTGACGAGGATGAGCGTCGTCCCGCTCTCGCTCCGGAGCCTCACGAGGGCGTCGAGGATCGAGGCGCCGGTCGCGCTGTCGAGGTTCCCCGTCGGCTCGTCTGCGAGGAGGAGCGGGGGGCGCGTTCCGAACGCGCGGGCCAGCGCGACCCGCTGCTGCTCGCCGCCCGAGAGCTGGGAGGGATAGTGGTGTCCGCGCTCGCCGAGCCCGACCGCGGCGAGGAGCTCCGTCGCCCGCGCGCCGGCCCCGGCCTGCCCCGTCAGCTCGAGCGGGAGGAGGACGTTCTCCCGCGCGGTCAGGTTCGAGAGGAGCTGGTACGACTGGAAGACGAAGCCGACCTTCCGCCGCCGGAGAAGGGCCAGCTCGTCCTCGGTCATCCCGTGGATCGGCTCTCCCTCGAGGAGGACCTCTCCGCGCGTCGGCCGATCCAGCCCGGCCATGAGGCCGAGGAGGGTCGACTTGCCGCTGCCGGACGGGCCGAGGATGGCGGCGAACTCGCCGGCGGCGATCGAGAGGTCGATGGCGTCGAGGATCCGGAGCGTCCGCCCGCCGGACGGAAGCTCCTTCGAGACGCCGCGAAGCTCGAGAAGGGGAGTTCTCACGGGACGGAGTCTCGCATTCCCTTAGACTCCGTCGCGGTGAGGCGTCCGGTTTCGCTCTCCCTGGCCTTTGCGGCGCTCGCGTTGCTCGTCCTCTCGGCCTGCGGAGCGGGCCGGGAAGAGGGCTCCGGCGCGGCGCACGACCTCGTCCCGACGAACCCCGGAGCGGCGCCGCGCGACGCGACCGACGGCCGCTCGCCGGAGCCGGGAGAGGCTCCCGCGCCGGAACGGGTCGTGCCGGCGGACGCACCGCTCGTCGTCTTCCTGGGCGACAGCCTGACGGCGGGCCTCGGCCTCCCGGTCGACCAGGCCTACCCGGCCGTCGTGGCGGCGGAGCTGGCCCGGAAGGGGCGGCCGGTCCGCGTCGTGAACGCCGGGGTCTCGGGCGACACGACCGCGGGCGGCCTGCGCCGTGCCGAGTGGGTCCTCACGCAGCGCCCCGACGTCCTCGTCCTGGCACTCGGCGCGAACGACGGGCTGCGCGGCCTCCCGCTCGCGGAGACGGAGAGGAACCTCCGCGGGATCGTCGCGAAAGCGCGAGACGCCGGCGCGAAGGTCCTCCTCTGCGGGATGCTCGTCCCGACGAGCCACGGGCCTGACTACCAGCGGGGCTTCGGCGCCCTCTTCCCGCGCGTCGCGAAGGAGACGGGTATCCCGCTCGTCCCGTTCCTCCTGGAGGGGGTGGCGGGACGGCCGGAGAAGAACCTCGAGGACGGCATCCACCCGAACGCGGAGGGGCAGAAGCTCCTCGCGGCGAACGTCCTCCCGCTCCTCGAGCCGCTCCTGCCGCGCGGCGCGCGCTGAGGAGCGGCGCCTCGTGGGGCGCTACTCCTCCGTCCCGCGATAGAAGCGGTTCTGCGTCCCCCGGAAGAGGGCCGTCAGGTCGAGGCTCCCGGCATGCCGCCGCGTCGCGAGGCCGACGTACGCGGAGGCGAGCGTGTCCTTGCAGACGCCGAGGACGGTGCTGACGAGCCCGAGCGCCTCGGCGAGGCCGTCGGGGGGGACCTCCTTCACGACGCGCCGCCAGACGGCTTCTTCGAGGATGTTGATCGCCGTCTGGACCTCCTGCAGCCCCACTCCCTCGCCGAAGCGCTGCCGTGCGATCTCCCGGGCGTAGGCCAGGACGGGCTCCAGGTCCCTCACGGTCACCGCGTCGAGGAGGAGGGCGAAGAGACGCGAGAGGCGGCGCCGCGTCTCCTCGTCTCCCGCAGCCTGGTAGCGCGTCAGCCGGCAGCGGGTCATCCCGTCGAAGGTCTCCGCGAGGATGGCGTTCTCGTTGCGCTTCAGGAGGTCGACGAGGGGCGATGGGGACGTCATGCGGCTCCTTCCGGGTCGTTCGGGGCGCTCTTCGAATCATACGGGGAGGCCGGGCGGGACGGGGCCGGTCCGGCCGCTCGGGCCGAGGCGGCCTCGCCCGGCGTCCGAGCGGGGGCCACCCCGGGGCGCGGCGAGCGGGGCCCGCCCCGGGACTCTCGTCCCGTCGAGCCGCAGCTCTCCGGGGGACGTCGTCCCGGGCTCCGCCGTCCCTTGACGGACGGGCCGGGCGGTCCCAGACTTTCCAGGTGGTCAGACCTCTTACCAGTAAGCCCGCCCACCCCGCCGCCGGCCGCCGGCAGGCCGCCGCGGTCGCCGCCGCCCCGTCGCCCCGTCGCCCGGGAGCGCACGCCGAGCGCGAGCTCGCGGCGGCGTTCCTCTCGGGGCGCATCCCCCCGGGCTCGTCGCTCCCTCCGGAGCGGGAGCTCGCCGCGTCGCTCGGGGTGACGCGCCCGACGCTCCGCGAGGCGCTCAAGAAGCTCGACCGGGACGGCTTCGTCTCCGTGCGGCACGGCCTGCCGACGCGCGTGAACGACGTCTGGACCGAGGGCGGGCTGAACGTCCTCGCGGCGCTCGCCGAGCACGGCGAGGTGCCGAAGGGCTTCGTGAGGCAGCTCCTCGAGGTGCGCGAGGTGCTGGCACCGGCCTACGCGCGGGAGGCGGTGCGGC
>Ga0209604_1000894_pt1 | contig 25911 bp, 22 predicted proteins | sample AD_UKC097_MetaG_FD_184405 | JGI IMG/M metagenome (GOLD analysis project Ga0209604, IMG submission 184405) | Active sludge microbial communities of municipal wastewater-treating anaerobic digesters from USA - AD_UKC097_MetaG (SPAdes) (version 2) | ecosystem: Engineered > Bioreactor > Anaerobic >... | reverse complement strand
GTTTAATCGGCAGGAACCACTGGAAGTCTGGAAGGATGGCGCCCAGATGCAGGTAGGTCTCGAACATGGGCGTGTCCCGCAGATCCGCAAGGTTCGGGTACTGTTCGACCAGAGCCGGCCAGATGCTGTCAGACTCGCGAATGTGAACGCCGGGACCGCATGGCAGGGCGGTGGTCGGGATCAGCAGCGACGTGAGCAGCGCGAAGACGGCGCCGATCAGCCATCGGTTGATTTTGTTCATGGAGACCCTCATTGCTTATGGGGTAAGGTCGTTTTTCCGTGGAGAATTATAGGGATAAAACTCGTGAGTGTAAGGGGTAAATCTACGGGACGACGATCCCGGTGAGTGAAAAATGAGTCGGGTTGCTCTACAATGCCGCGTTCCTGGCCGTCCGGCCCTGGCGGCCGACCTGGAATCGTGTGAATGCGAATTGTGGAGTGGCGACAATGAAGGCGAAATCGATGCTGTCCGTGCTGGTTTTTGCTTTGGCCATGGTCGGATGCGGTGACGATGGCGGGAGCTTGAACGACGTTTTGATCATTGTTCCCGATTCGGGAAGGAACGATACGCTGGACACCGACGGATTTGTCGGCGACCAGGGCGGCGACCGGGACGTGTCCTCTGTGGACGACACCGCGGACATGGATGTCTCGACGACCGATCAGGGCGGCACGGACACGAACGTCAACGACTCGGTTGAACCAACCGACGAAGGTCAGGACCTGATCGAGGATGCAGCGCCCCGGTGTTCGCTGGGCAAGGCCGCGTGCAACAGCGCCAGCGCGAACAGGATGACCTGCGCGACCGCAAGCGTGCTTGGGCGTGTGACGTTGTCGACGGACAATGGCATCAGCGGATACAACGATACGATCAATGAGGGTGTCGCGGGCGGTCCCAACAAGGATGACGACAATCTGGATGATGACGGTTGTCCGTGGTTCCCGGATGCCGAGGACCCGCTCTGGTGCCAGTCCGAATGCGATGATGACGGTCCAGACCACTTCTTCAAGGTTTACTTGATTCAAGGGGATCTGTTTTCATTCACCGTGAGCAACTGGAGAGTTGTGGAACACCCGGATTTCATGGCTATCGACTTCATGTTGAAGGTGTACAAAGGCGATTGTCAGTTGGATCGCAACAACTTGTTGTCGTGTGTCAATGCCCCTATCAGCGAAACCCAACCAGCTAACAACAACGTTCAAATTAAGCCGTTGTCTGAAGAAGAAGAGGGCTGGTACACGATAGTGCTGGACAGCACGGGCTCCGATCATGCCGGTACCTATGATTTTGAGGCCCGTCTCTTCCAGAACTCCGAATACACTGGCGACTGGAATCTCTGCTGCGACTACCCGCTTGAATGAGCCGACGCTTCGGTCGCGTCCTCGTCAATCCATCGTATAATCCGACATCTTTTGTCTTTGCCGGGGGATGAAATGGCGGTTTCCAGTCTTGCGGGCCTGCCGGTGCCCGATGAGATGGTCGAGGATGTCGCTGGCCTGGTCGATGCTTATTACGGGCTGCGGCCGGATCCGGATAATCCGGGACAGTGGGTGTCTTTCGGGACTTCTGGGCATCGGGGAAGGTCGAAAGACACGACGTTCAACGAGGCGCATGTGCTTGCCATCGCCCAGGCGATCTGCGAGTACCGCGCCGGCCGTGGCATCGACGGACCGTTGTTTATCGGGATGGATTCGCACGCGCTGTCGGCCCCGGCGCATCGAACAGCGATCGAGGTTTTCGCCGCGAACGGGGTCGAGGTGCGTTATGCCACGGAAGGAATGGTCACGCCGACACCGGCCGTGTCGCACGCGATCCTGTGCCACAACCGGGGCCGTCTGACCGGACTGGCCGATGGTGTCGTGGTGACGCCTTCGCACAACCCTCCTTCCGATGGTGGCTTCAAGTACAACCCGTCTCACGGCGGGCCGGCGGGCAGCGACGAAACCGGCGCGATTCAGCGCCGCGCCAATGAGATGCTTGCCCGCGGTCTGGGGGAAGTGCGCCGCGTGCCATACGAGCGCGCGCTGACGATGCCGAACGTCGTCGGTCACGATTTCCTGGGGGCTTACGTCTCTGACCTGAAGAACGTCGTCGACATTGAACGAATCAAGTCTGCCGGGGTCAGGATGGGCGTTGATCCGCTCGGTGGGGCATCCCTGCCTTACTGGGCCAGGATAAGGGATGTGTACGGCCTGGATCTTGAGGTCGTGAACACCGTGCTGGATCCGACGTTCCGGTTCATGACGGTGGATCACGATGGCAAGGTCAGGATGGACTGCTCCTCGCCGTGGGCGATGGCCGGCCTGATACGGTATCGCGACCGGTTCGATGTGTCGTTTGGCAATGACCCCGATTCGGATCGCCACGGCATCGTCACGCGGTCGTCGGGTCTGATGAATCCGAACGCGTATCTTGCTGTTATGATTGAGTATCTGTTCGAACACAGGCCGGAATGGGGACCTGGTTCGGCCGTTGGCAAGACGCTGGTTTCAAGTTCGATAATCGATCGTGTCGCCGCGTCGATGAACCGCAGGGTGGTCGAGGTTCCGGTCGGTTTCAAGTGGTTTGTGGACGGGCTGGTCTCGGGCGGTTTCGGGTTTGCCGGCGAGGAGAGCGCGGGCGCTTCGTTCCTGCGTCGTGACGGTACCGTCTGGACAACCGACAAGGATGGCATCATAGCGGCGCTGCTGGCCGCCGAGATCACCGCGGTGACGGGGCGCGACCCGGGCGAACTGTACGCCGACATCGAGGGGCGTTTCGGCCGTTCATTCTATGCCCGCGTGGACAGTCCGGCCGATGCCCGAGCCCGGCGCGTGCTGGCAAATCTTTCGCCGGACATGGTCAGCGCGGACAGGATGGCCGGACAGCCGATAACCGCCCGCCTGACTAAGGCTCCCGGAAACGGCGCCTCGATCGGCGGGCTGAAGGTTGTCACGGCGGATGGCTGGTTCGCGGCACGTCCCAGCGGTACTGAGGATATTTACAAGATATACGCGGAAAGCCTTCGTGACCGCGCCCACCTGGAGCAAATCCTCGAGGACGCCCGTGGCATCGTCGCGGCTGCGCTGTCTTGACGTGAATTCTTTCAGCGGACTTCCCTGGCCTCGATATCGCTGTGTGCCAGGTCGCAGCACATGTCGACGCCGTGTTCACAAGCGACGCGGGCCATCCTGATCGCTTCGTCGCGGTTGCCGATGCGGTTGAAATTGTCTGCCATGCGGCATGTCAGGTCCCAGTGCAGCGGGGCCGAAACAGGAACCTCGTCGTACAGCCGGAATATCTCGGCCGCGTAACCGGATTTGTTTCCGGTTTCCGACATGCAGACCGCCCGGGCCAGCCTGACCGTCCAGTTTCCGGCATTTATCTCGAGGGCGTCGGAAAAGGTTTGCTGTGCATCCTTGAATGCGCCGGTGGCCATCTGAGCCGTTCCGAGGGCGATCAGCGCCGCCTCGGAGTCCTGTTCGAACTTGATCGCCTTCCGGGCAAGCGCCAGTGCCCGTTTGAATCGCCCGGCCGCCAGTTCCCTGGTCGACTCGGCAACCAGTTCGGCCGCCCTGGAATCAAGCAGCGTCAGCGGGGCGGGGATGCATGACGGCGTCTTCCTGTCTTCATCGGTCCTGGTCACATGAATCGCGATATCCCTTCCGGGACACCGCACCGTAATCAGCAGTTCTGCCTGCTCGGAACTCGTGACCGACCAGCCCCCGAAGTCGTCCATCACGCGTCTGGCCACCGCGCCCCCTGGACAGACAAGGGTCTCGCCGCGCAGACTGGATACCAGCGGAGCCGCGTCGATCGGTTGGGCCAGTGAAGACCCGAAACCTTCCGGACATGCGGGGATGGCCGGAACTGAATCGACAGTCTTGCCGTTGGTCCCGGTGGTAGCGCATCCAGACACCAGAAACAACGCAAGCGGCGCCACCATGGCGTGAAGGAGTGCCTTTATGTGTTGTGGTCGTCTTCTCATCTTCGCGTCATCGGGAATGACCTGTCCGATTCTACGCCGCCTCGTTCCGGCCATGAAGCGGCAAATCCCACTTTCGCGGTTCCGGCCGATGGTGCATACTTTTTTGCGCGCCGGGATGGCGGAATGGTAGACGCCGGGGACTTAAAATCCCCTGATCCCTGTGGTCGTGCGGGTTCGAGTCCCGCTCCCGGCACCTATGGAACAAGACACAGCACCCTGGCGCGGATGTGCATGATCGCGGCGAGGTTCAGATTGTTTCCGCGCAGCCTGCCAATTGCGTTGACGCCTCGCGGAGTCACCCCGTCCGGGTTGTAGATCAGATAGTAGTGCCTGTCGCGGGGGCTCTTGAACTGGCCGTTGTAGTACATCAGGCGTTCACGGGAGCGTCCGTCGAGACCGTTGACCCGGATGAACGTCTCGTAATCCGAGCGCGTGTTGATCATTCGTTTGAGGTCGTTGAAGTCCGCGACCCTGGCCGTTTCTCCGAATTCCTTCCTGCAGACGTCGTTGAGTGGCGCGTATTCGCGATACGCCACGGACGTGGACATCAAGGTTGGTCCAGCGGCCTCCGCCGGGCGGTCTTCGTTCGTGGCAGGCAGGTCTCCGGAGGGGGCCTCAAGCGCGTCATCACTGCCCGAGAGTCCGTTTTGCGCCGCGAAGGCTGCCACGGGAAGCAACAGCGCCATCGAGAAAGCGAACAGAGTCAGCCTTGTCATGGTACAGACCTCCGGAATCAATGCCTACGGAATTATAACATATTCGGGAGATGTCCGCGGCTCACCGCAGGGCTTCGGGGTTCAGCGTATCGGTCGGCAGGCGTCCTTCGAGCACGTCGATCAGGTTTTGCGCGGCACCGGTCGCCATCGCGTCCCTGGTGGCGATGGAGGCGCTGCCTATGTGCGGGACGATCAGGCAGTTGGGCATCGACACCAGCGGATGATCCGGTGGCAGTGGTTCCGGATCGGTGACGTCCAGACCGGCGGCGAATATGCGACCCTGCCCGAGCGCCTCGACCAGAGCGTCGGTGTCCACGCACGGTCCTCGTCCCGTGTTGACGAGGATCGCGTTCGGTTTCATCAGGCGCAGCGTGTCACGGTTTATCATGTGTCGCGTCTTCGGGGTCAGCGGGCAGTGAAGCGACACGAAATCGGACTGGCTGAGCATTTCTTCGAGGCTCGCGGCCTGACGGACCGGCGCATCGGCGGGCGGCACCATGAAAGGTGACGGGTCGAAGTACACCACGCGCATTCCGAAGGCGATCGCCCGGCGGGCAACCGCGGCGCCAATCCTTCCCATGCCGGCGATGCCGAGAGTGGCGCCGAGCAGATCCTGTCCCAGAAGAGTTCGTGGCCCCCAGGTCTTCCAGCGGCCGGACTCGACATTCTCGATCCCTTCCTTGACGCGTCTGGCGGCAGCCATCATCAGCGTGAAGGCCAGTTCGGCCGTGGTTTCAGTCAATTGACCGGGTGTATTGGTGACCACCACCCCGCGTTTTGTGGCGGCGGCGATATCGACGTTGTTGAAGCCGGCCGAGAAGAGGCTGACCACCTTCAGGCGTGGACCGGCGGCGGCCAGAAGCTGGTCGTCAACGGTATCCGACAGAAGGAGGATGACTCCGTCGCAATCCCTGACAGCCGCGAGCATCTCGTCGCGAGGAGGAGGCATTTCATCCCGCCAGACCGTCAGATTGTCTATATCGGCGAGCAGATCGAGACCGGCCTGGGGAATCTCCCTTGATACGAAAATTCTGGTATCGCGTTTCATGAACAGGCTCCCTGGGGCTAGAGACCGTTGCCATTGTAGCCTGAATCAGCGGGGAAGCCACCCCGGCCTGGATCAAACAGACGTGGCAATCAGACGTGGCAATTTTCCGGGTGGACTGGTAATTATGGTGCCGACGGTCGAGGCGCGTCGGTTCGTTATCGCGACGGTGCGTCAGTATGAGGGAACCGAATGAATTCATTGTCGATTTGTGTTGTTCAGGACGATCCTGTCGTTGGCGATATCGAGCACAACCTGGCGATGGCGGTCAGGCACTGGCGCGACGCGAAGGCGGCGGGCGCCGACCTGGTCGTCTTTTCTGAACTGTTCATCTGTGGTTATCCGCCCGAGGACCTGGCCTTGAAGCCTGTCTTCGTCAAAAGGGTGATGGAAGCCGCGGCGGAACTGGCGGCCGCCTCGGTTGACGGTCCCGGCATTGTCATGGGGTGTCCATTTCGCAGTGGCAGCGGCGTCGGCAACGCGGTTTTGTTGATCGATGGCGGGCGGATCCAGGCGGTACGGTTCAAGCATCATCTTCCAAATTACGGGGTTTTCGACGAGATCCGGGTGTTCGAGCCAGGCCCGTTGCCTGAGCCTGTTGAATTCCGGGGGGTCCGCCTGGGGCTGCCGATCTGTGAGGACATCTGGTGGCCGGACGTCTGTTCGGCTCTTGCGGCCGCGGGTGCCGAGATTCTGATAGCGATCAACGGGTCGCCTTTCGATTCCGAGAAGTATCACCGCCGGGCGGATGCCGCCAGCGCGCGCGTGCAGGAAACCGGCTTGCCGCTTGTCTATGTCAATCAGGCAGGTGGCCAGGACGAACTGGTCTTTGACGGAGCCTCTTTCGCGCAGAATCCCGATGGAAGCATCGCTGCACGCCTTCCGTCGTGGAGGTGCGTCTCCCGGATGATGGAGTTTTCGCGTGTTGATGGTCGGTTTGTGTGCCGGCCTGGCAAGGTGGCGCCGGTTCCCGACAGGCTTGAATCGATCTATCAGGCAATGGTTGTCGGGCTGCGTGATTACATCGCGAAGAACGGGTTCCCGGGCGTGGTGCTTGGTCTGTCCGGCGGGGTCGACAGTGCGTTGACCGCGGCGGTGGCCGTCGATGCGATAGGACCGGAACGCGTTCACGCGGTGATGCTGCCTTATGTCTACACCAGCGGGATCAGTCTCGAGGAGGCCGCCCTCACCGCCGGGCTGCTCGGGATCCGATACGATGTGGTGCCGATCGCGCCGGCGGTTGACGCCATCAACGGCATGCTGTCCGGGATGTTCGAGGGCCGCTCTCCCGATTTGACCGAGGAGAATCTTCAGTCCAGGGTTCGCGGAACCGTCCTGATGGCGATTTCCAACAAGTTCGGTTCGATGGTCGTGACCACTGGCAACAAGTCGGAATCGTCGGTCGGATACGCGACGATTTACGGCGATATGTGCGGCGGTTACTCGGTTCTGAAGGATGTCTACAAGACAGACGTGTTCGCGCTGTGTCGATACAGGAACAATGCGGTTCCGGAAGGCGCGCTCGGGCCTGCCGGAATGGTGATTCCCGATCGGACAATCGAGCGACCGCCGAGCGCCGAGTTGCGACCGGACCAGCGCGACGAGGATTCCCTGCCACCATACGGCGAACTGGACAGAATCCTTGAACTGCTGGTCGAAGGCGAAAGATCTTTGGCCGAGATCTGTGACGAAGGTTTCGACCCGGCGGTCGTGGCAAGGGTTGAGAGGCTGCTGTACGTCTCGGAGTACAAACGTCGCCAGGCGGCGCCGGGTGTAAAGATTTCATCCAGGAATTTCGGGCGTGACCGGCGTTACCCGATCACCAATCGTTTCAGGGATATGAAGGGGAAGAAGTGATGAAGGCGGACAGGATGATCGCGTGTATCTCGGGGGCTTCGGCAGGGATCGGCGAGGCCACGGCATCGGCACTGGCGTCAGAGGGGTTCGGGTTGATCCTGGGGGCTCGCCGCGTCGATCGGGTCATGGCGCTGGCCGAACGGCTGGCCGCCAAGCATGGAGTGCCGGTCTGGGCAGGTGAACTGGACGTCAGGGACGAGAAATCCGTCGCAACGTTTGTCGACAGGGGCGTCGCGGCACTTGGCTGGATCAACGTCCTGGTGAACAACGCCGGCATGGCGCGGGGACTCGATCGCCTTGATACGGTGGAATCGGCCCGATGGCGCGAAATGATCGACACCAACGTCGAAGGCCTGCTGCGGATGACCCAGGCGGTTTTGCCGCATATACGAAGATCCGGACGTGGTCACATCGTCAACCTCGGAAGCATCGCGGGCCACGGTGTTTACGTGGGCGGGGGCATTTACTGCGCGACCAAGCATGCCGTGGACGCGCTGACCAACACGCTCAGACTGGAACTTCTGGGTGAACCGATACGGGTGTCGACGATCGACCCAGGAATGGTTGAGACCGAGTTCTCAATCGTTCGACTTGGAGACGAGGACAAAGCAGCCGGCGTCTACCGCGACATGAAACCGCTGGTGGCCGCCGACATCGCCGAGTGCATAAGGTGGGTGGTTACGCTGCCGGACCACATCAACATCGATCAGATTGTGGTCAAACCGCGCGACCAGGGAGATTTGCGTACCGTGCACAGGTATCAGAAATGATGGATGAAAAGCAGGTAAGAGCCGGGCGTGCAGTTCAGGCGGCAGCGTTGCTTGCGGCCGAAATGCCGGGCAGGGTGGCGATCCCGCTTGAGTTCAGAAACGAACTGGAGTTGCTGGTCGGGACCATTTTGGCCGCCCAGTCTCGTGACGAGCGTGTAAACAAGGTGATACCGGTGCTGTTCGGGCGGTGGCCGGACGCGGCCGGCATAGCCGCGGCCCCGCGCGAGGAGTTGCAGGACGTCATCAAGATCACCGGTTTCTACAACACGAAATCCAAGATGATCCAGGAGTGCTGCCGGGCGCTGGTGGAGCGGCACGGCGGCAGGGTGCCGGTCGAGATGGAGGCGCTGACGGCCCTTGCCGGCGTGGGGCGCAAGACCGCCAATGTCGTCCGATCCAGTTGCTTCGGACTTCCGGCCATCGTGGTTGACACCCATATGAAGAGGGTCGTCACCAGACTTGGATTGACCGAGATGACCGACCCGGACCGAATCGAACAGGATGTCGGCGAATTGCTCCCCGAGACTGAATGGTCCGATTTTTCGACCAGGGTCACATGGTTCGGGCGTCGGACGTGCACGGCTGCCAGGCCCGCGTGCGGCGGGTGTCCCCTGAAGGGAATCTGCCCATCTGCCGTGATTGGATGAACAGGGCGGTCACTCGGCCGCGATGGCGTCGATTTCCACCAGCGCGCCTTTGGGCAGCGCCGAGACTTGGAACGCGGCCCTCGCCGGTTTGTGGTCGCCGAAGAACTCGGCATAAACCGCGTTGACCGCACCAAAATCAGCCATGTTGACCAGGAACACCGTGGCGCGAACCACGTTCGTTCTGTCCATGCCGCCTGCCTTCAGGATCGCGTCAATGTTTTTGAGTGCCTGCACAGCCTGTTCCGAGGCGCCGCCCGGCGCGAACACGCCGGTAGCCGGGTCGATCGGAATCTGCCCGGAAACGAACATCATTCGTGATGGCCTGCATTCGATGGCCTGGGAGTATGGACCGATGGCGGCTGGCGCGTCATCAGAGTGAACCGGCATGTTTCCCTTCATTAGGTTACCTCTCGTTATTGGTTGTTATGGGCGGGAAGTTCCCTGGCGCCCGTAGACATCCTCGAGCCTGACCACGTCGTCCAGTTCGGGCGTGGATGTTTCAAAGATCTCGACATCCGCGTTGTCCGGCGACATGAACCTGTGAACTGTCTCGGGAGTCACGCGCAGCGACTTGCCTGCTGGCAGCGTCACGCTCTCGATTGCGTCACCGGCGCCGATCTCGACCAGGAGATTGCCGCAGATGACGTACACCGTCTCATCCTTCATGATGTGGTACTGGCGTGACAGCTTATGTCCGGCATTGATGTGGATGATCTTGCCGGCATATTTGTCGGTCACGGCGACCCAGAGTTCCCACCCCCAGGGCTTCTCGATCTTCCTGGGTACGATGATTGGAATCATTTTACCTCCACCGGAATCGACTTTTCGGATTCCTTGGCATTCAGGTCGGCCGCGAATGTCGAGGCCGCCGCCGCGTTGTCGAAGCTGCCGGTCCTTACTCTGTACCAGGTCGTCCCGGCCGCGTCCGTATAAGGCACTATGAATGGATTGTAACCCTTCTGTCGAATCTGGTCAGCGAACTCGTTCGCGAGCTTTTCCTCTTTGAACGAGCGGATTTGCACCACGTACCGCTTTGTCGGGGCGACCGCCTTCGCGGGCTCGCGTGCCGGCGCCTTTGAGACTTTGGCGGGGGCAGGCGTAGGGGCGAATGACAATTCGCCCACACGGGCAGGATCAGGGACAGGGGCAGGGACAGGATCAGGGACAGGATCCGGCGTAGGGGCGAATGACAATTCGCCCACAGGGGCAGGGACAGGCGCGGGTTCCTGTTTGTCCGCAATCGTCGACCAGGGACCGCAGTCGCCATCCGGCGATATACAGGAGAAATCGCAGGTGGTTACGAGCAGACCGGGCCACAGATCCGACACAGTGGCATCCTCGGAAAGCTCCTTTCCCGTTGACGGGACTTCGACTTGTGAACGCCGCGTCGCGATCGGGGCATCCGCACCCCTTGGCGAGGGTGAAGGCAGGGGCAGGACGCTACCGCGGACATTGTTCGATCTGCCGGGTGAAGCTTCCTGCGTGCCAGCGGCCGGGCTCTGGCCGGTACCCGCTGAACCCGCCGGCATCCCGGGTTGATCCGCGGTGGCCTCGACTGGCGCACCCTCGTGAGCGGTCTTTTTCCCGAGTCTGTCGGACCGTCCGATCATCCAGCCGGCAATCACGCCAGCCACGATCAGCGTCAGCGCCAGGGCAATGCCCGTCTTGACGTGAACCGGCCTGAGCTGAAAAGGTTCGCGTTCCTGAATGCGGTCATAGTCGCGCAACCTGATTCTGTCGGTGCCGCGCGATCCGTGGGGAGGCCCGCCGCCTTCGTCCCCACCGTCGACCCGCTGGTCGTCATTCTCCATCCGGATCCTCGTAGTGCATCTCGTCCGGCGCCGAGACCCCCAGCAGTCCCAGCCCGAAACCAAGCACGAACTTCATTCTGGACACCAGGTAAAGACGCGCCATGGTCTTGTTCCTGTCGGTCGATATGACACGTTCGGAACCTTTGTACTTCGTGTAGTAGGAATGGAATCCCCGGCACAGTTCCATCAGGAAAAACGCGACGTGGTGCGGCTCGCATTTCGCGGCCGAACTGGCTACCACGGACGGGAAGCGGCACAGGTCTCGTATGATCGCGCGTTCTTCCGGCAGCGTAAGGCTGTCAAGCAGGCCAGGATCGAATTCCGGAACCTGGAAACCCTCAGCGGCAGCCCGCCTTATGATCGACGCCACTCGGGCGTGACCGTACTGGACGTAGTAGACCGGGTTGTCCATCGACTTCTGCTTGGCCAGTTCAAGGTCGAATTCCATCTGGGCGTCGGCGCGGCGCATGATGTAAATGAAACGCACCGCGTCCGCTCCGACCTCGTCGACCAGGTCCTGGAGGGTAACGAACCTGCCAAGCCTCTTGCCCATCGGAACCACTTCGCCGTTGCGGGTCAGCGTCACCATCTGCACGAGGATCACGTCAAGCATGTCGGGCGAGTGACCACAGGCGTCAAGCGCCGCCCTGACGCGGGGGATGTAGCCGTGGTGGTCGGCGCCCCAGATGTTGATCAGACGTGCAAATCCCCGTCGCGCCTTGTCGTCGTGGTACGCGATGTCCGCGGCGAAGTACGTCGGCACGCCGTTTGACCGCACAACCACCCGGTCCTCGCCGTCGTCGTCGCTTTCCATCCTGAACAGGACGGCGCCGTCTTCGTTGCGGTATGCCGCGTCCGATTCCAGCAGTCGCGTCACCAACCCGGCAACCTGTCCGGATTTGTGAAGGGAGCGTTCCGAAAACCAGTTATCAAACGATATGTCCAGGCAGGACAGAGTCCTTTTTATCTCGTCGGTCAGTCTATCCGCCGCGTACCAGACCGCAGGGTTGTCGTCTCGCGCGCCGGCGTCCTCGTAGCTTCCCTGGCAGACCCTGCGCCCCTCCTCGGTCTGAACGAATTCCGCGGCCAGGTTCCTGATGTAATCGCCGCGGTATCCGTTTTCGGGAAAGTCGTCATCTGTCGCCAGTTCCAGCGCCTGCCGTCCACGTATGTACATGGACAGACCGAGCATCGCCATCTGGTTGCCGACGTCGTTGAGCAGATACTCGGTCGTCACGTCATACCCGGATACGCGCATCAGTCTGGCAGTGATGTCGCCCAGAACGGCTCCGCGGGCGTGTCCGGCGTGAAGCGGCCCCGTCGGGTTGGCCGAAACGAACTCCAGCAGAACCTTTTCGCCATGGCCGACGTCGGGGATGCAGTCCAGTCGCACAAGACGCTCAAACCAGGCTGCCGGAGACACCTTGAAGTTGATGTACCCGGGGGCGGCAAAGGAGATGTCGTCGAAGACCCCGGGGGGAGGCTCAAGCGCCTCCATCAGCGCCTGACCGCAGGCCGCCGGCGGCCTTCGCAATGTCTTGCACATCACCATCGGAATCGCGCAGCCGAAGTCGCCAAATCCTTCGTTCTTCGGTCGCTCGATAATGATCTGGGGGTTGAAGTCAGCAGGAACCGCGCCGGATTCCTTCATCCGTGCAAGCGCCGAGCCGATCACGGCCGCCGCGATGTCTTCAAAGCTCATGTTCATCGGGGAATCAGATCCTCGTAAGAGACTTATCCATGCACCTTATAAAGCCTGCCGGCTCGTTCACGCAAGTATGTTACAGCGGACGGCAAATTCTGGCGGGTTTACCGCCGTGCGTTCCTGCTATAATCCGTCTGACCGTTCACCATGGCGGGGTACCTTGCCCATCATCGTCCAGAAATACGGCGGCAGTTCGGTCGCCGACATCGACAGGATCAGGAAGGTCGCGGCCCACGTCGTCGAGACGAAACGCGCTGGCAACCACGTGGTCGTCGTGGTTTCGGCCATGTCCGGCAAGACCGACGAATTGTTGCACCTGGCGACCGAGGTCGCTCCGAACCCGTCCAACCGCGAGTTGGACATGCTCCTGTCGGTGGGCGAGCGCATATCGATGGTCCTGCTGTCAATCGCCATCCAGGCGCTTGGAGAAGACGCCATCTCGCTGACCGGCTCCCAGTGCGGCATCATGACGAACCACTCCCACAGCCACGCAAGAATCGTGGAGGTTCGGCCGTTCCGCGTGGCCGACGAACTCGAGGCTGGGCGCATCGTCATCGTCGCCGGGTTCCAGGGCACCAGCTACAAACGCGAAATCACGACTCTTGGACGTGGTGGCAGCGACACCACGGCAGTTGCGCTGGCCGCGGCGCTAAACGCGGACCGTTGCGAGATCTATTCGGATGTCCTGTTCGTCTGTTCGGCCGATCCCAGGGTGGTCATCTCGGCGCGCAAGTTCATCGAGCTTGATTATGACCAGATGCTGGCGTTGTCGCGTCACGGGGCCAAGGTCTTGAACGCCGAAGCAGTGGAGTTCGCGAAGCGTGCCGGAATAGCCATCTACACGAGATCCTCGATAGATCCCGGGCGCGAGGGGACGGTTGTCCGTTCAAACCCGGACAAGGCTCCCGGCGGAGTGTATGGCGTGACTGCCCGCAAGGATGTCGTTGCCATGAGGTTTTCGTCGGAAGGCGGTGTCGCTGATTCGGCGCTGGCCCTTCTTTCAAATGGCGGCTTGAAACCCTGTTTCGCCTGTGCGGCGGGCGGTGGTGGAACCTGGCTGGTGTTTTCACGTTCCGACAACGTGGCTCTGGATGGTTCTTTACGGGATCTCATGCCCGATGGCGCCGATCTCGTAACCGATATTGGCGCCGTGACGGTCGTTGGGGATGTACTCGGGGATCCGGCGGGGCCCGGCGCCATGCAGCGCCTGCGTCAGATGCCGGGCGTCAGGGGACTCATGCTCACCCCGGCGGCGACGACGATTCTGGTGGATGCCGGCAGCGTTGATGATTTCACGCGCCTGCTTCATGAGATATTCTTTGCGTAACAGAGTCCGCCCGGTTTTCGAAGATACGGGATGTGCGCCGGGCAGGTGCATTTTGGTTATTTCTTAAATTCGAGGGGTGTGAAATGGCGTCTTTGAATCGTGTCCTCATCATCGGAAACCTCGGCTCCAATCCCGAAGTCAGGTCGGTTGCGGGCGGCCAGACCGTTGCGACATTCAGCGTTGCCACGAACGAGTCCTGGAATGACAAGCAGGGCCAGAAGCAGGAACGCACCGAGTGGCACAAGATCGTCGTCTGGGGCCGTCAGGCGGAGTTCTGCGGTCAGTACCTTCAGAAGGGCAGCACGGTCTTCATCGAGGGACGCATCCAGACCAGGTCCTGGGATGACAAGGAAGGCCAGAAACGCTACACGACCGAGATCGTGGCAAGCAGCGTCCAGTCGATTGGCGGGCGCGGCGGCGTGGCTTCAGACGCCGGCCAGGGTTACTCCGAACCACCGATCGTCGAACCGGTCGGCATGCCCGTTACCAGCCCCAACGCCATCTCGGACGATGACGTTCCGTTCTGACGCTTCCTGACCCGTCGGATCGACGGCGATACCGACCTTCACGGGGATTGTGAATGACGAAAAGGGAAAGCTGGTTCGTTCCGGGTGACCTGAACGCGTTTTTCGCGCTGTTCGTGGATAACGTGGTCAACCTTGTGATGCTGAGCGCCATCCTGGTGTACCAGTTCAAGATGCCCCAGGACTTCATACTGACGCATATGATTCCGGGCACGGCGCTTGGCGTGATGGTGGGCGATCTTGCCTACACCTGGCTTGCGTGCCGTGGTGGCAGGCGCATGACCGCGATGCCGCTCGGACTGGATACCCCGTCAACCATCGGGATGGCCATTGCCGTAATCGGACCGGTCTTTGTTGAGACCGGCGATCCCTGGACCGCCTGGGCGGTAGGTATCGCCACGCTGTTCATCATGGGCGTGTTCAAGCTGGTCATATCGTTCTTCGGCGACCTGGTTCAGAAGGCTATTCCCCTGGCCGCCCTTCTGGGATCGATCGCCGGCGTCGGACTGGCGCTGCTGGGCCTGATTCCCGCTCTGCGCATATTCTCGGCTCCCGTCGCCGGGATGTTCGCGCTCGGCATCGTAATCTATGCGTTTGTCGGAGGTTTCAGGCTGCCGTTCGGTTTGCCCGGGGCCCTGGTGGCTGTTCTGGCTGGGCTGGCGATCTACTGGATCATGGCGCTTGCCGGGATGTCTCCGGCGCCGGGAACACACACGGCCACTCTCGGGTTGCATCTGCCGGTCGTCGACCCTGGCGCGCTTGCCTCTGGTTTCGCCGGCGCGGTCAGGTTCCTTCCGATCAGTATCCCGTTCGGACTTCTGACAATCGTAGGCGGCATCAACACCACCGCCTCGGCCAAGGCTGCCGGTGACGACTACCGCACCAGGGATATCCTTCTGATCGAGTCGATCGCGACGATGGTTGCTGGTTTCTTCGGTGGCGTGGCGCAGTCGACTCCGTACATCGGCCATCCGGCGTACAAGGCGATGGGCGCCCGAGCCGGTTACACGCTGCTGACCGGTCTGGTCATCGGCATCGGCGGAATGACCGGTGTCCTGGGTCTCATAGTGGACTACGTCCCCGAGGTGGTGGTCGCGCCGATCCTTTTGTTTGTAGGCCTTGCCATCACGGACCAGGCGTTCAGGGCGACCGACCGCAGACACCTGACCGCGGTGGCGTTTGCCATCATCCCCTGTCTGGCCTACCTGGTTAACATCTACACCGGGCAGCTCGCGGGGGCGATGGCCGCCGGCGGTTTGCAGCTCGATCAGTCGCTGGCCGCGCAACTCGGCGTCATGTCGATCCTGGGCAACGGTTTCATAGTCACGGCGCTCGGGTGGAGCGCCGCCATGGTCTTTATCATCGATAAAAGGCCTCTCGCGTTGATTGTCACGTTTGTGATCCTTGCCGTGTTCAGCCTGTTCGGAATCATCCATTCGATCGCCCCGGGCGGCGCGATTTACCTGCCGACCATCGCCGGCGCGTCGAAGTCAATCGAGATCTCCGTGGCGTATCTTCTGACCGGGACGGTCTTGTCGATCATGCTCAGGTTCGGGGCGAAGCACTCGACAGGTTCGGGGCTGTAGAACCTCCTTCTTCAATGCTTCGGTGTGTCCCGCGGGCTTCCCATCACCCGGAACAGCGGCTAAACTGACCGCGTTTTCCTTACGGGGATTGCTGATGGCAAAATTCATCCTGGCACTTGACGAAGGCACGACAGGTTCCACCGCCGTGGTAGTGGCGCAGGATCTGACGTTCATGGCAAAGGCCGCCAACGAATTTCGACAGATTTTTCCTAAACCCGGGTGGGTCGAGCATGACCCGGAGGAGATATGGGCCGCGACCGTGCTGTCGGCGAGACAGGCCCTGGAAAAGGCAGGTGTAGACCCGAATGACTGCGCCGCCATCGCGATCACCAATCAGCGCGAGACGTCGGTCATCTGGGATCGTGACACCGGAAAACCACGCTTCAACGCGATTGTCTGGCAGTGTCGACGCACCACCGCCTTCTGCGAGAAGGCCAAGGAAGAAGGCCTCGAGCAATACTTCCGCCATCGCACTGGTCTGGTGCTAGATCCTTACTTCTCCGGGACCAAGGTCCGCTGGATGCTCGACAACGTCCCCGGCCTGCGCGCCGACGCCGAGGCCGGCAAGTGCGCTTTCGGCACCATAGACACCTGGCTGATTCACAAACTGACGGGCGGGGTTTCCCACGTCACCGATCCTTCGAACGCCAGCCGTACGCTGCTGTTCAACATCGAGCGCCTTCAGTTCGACGACGCGCTCCTGGGTGTCCTGAAGATTCCGCGCAGCCTGATGCCCGAGGTCAGGCCATCCGCCGGTTCCTTCGGCGTGACGAAGGGGCTGGATTTCCTGCCCGACGGTATTCCGATCACCGGGGTTTGCGGCGACCAGCAGTCGGCCCTGTTCGGCCAGACCTGTTTTGATGCCGGCCAGTCCAAGTGCACGTATGGCACCGGTGCTTTCCTGTTGATGAACACCGGGGAAAAGATGGTTCCGTCGACGCACGGCCTGTTGACCTCTGTCGGCTGGACCGTGAACGGAAAAACGAGCTACGTCCTGGAAGGTTCCTCCTTCATCGCCGGCGCCGCGGTTCAGTGGCTGCGCGATTCACTGGGATTCATCAAGACGGCTCCCGAGGTCGAGGAACTGGCCGCCAGCGTGCCCGACTCGGCGGGGGTCGTTTTCGTGCCGGCTCTGGCAGGACTGGGCGCCCCGTACTGGGACCCCGAGGCCCGTGGCGGTCTTTTCGGACTAACCCGCGGCGCTACCAGGGCGCATATCTCGCGCGCCGTTCTGGAAGGTATCGCGCTGCAGATCGCGGAACTTCTGGACGCGATGGCGAAGGATCTTGGCCGTCCCTTGACCGAGTTGCGTGTCGACGGTGGCGCAAGCGCCAACAACCTGATGATGCAGTTCCAGGCCGACATCCTGGACGTGCCGGTCATCCGTCCCAGGAACATCGAGACGACGGCCCTGGGCGCGGCAATGCTGGCCGGCATCGGCATCGGAATGTGGGACGTCCCCAGACTGCGCGAACTGGCCGCCCTGGATCATCGCTTCGGTCCACAGTTTGTTCAGGAAGAACGCGACGCATACTTGAACCGCTACAAGTCCGCGGTCAGGTGCGTCTGCGGACATTCGTGCTGATTCAACCCCTGGTCATTCCTTTCTGAAATCGTTGATCGGAGCCCCGTACATCGGCTGCATGATCGGTTCGCGCTCCCACGTCGGGGGCGGACCGTAGGCCGTCTGGGGCACGTCGGGGATCGGCGTCGGTTCAGGTGGTTTGACGGCTGGCGGGGCCACCTTCTTCGGGGGACGGATTTTGGGCTGCGAGGGCTTTTCGGAGGGGGCAGGCGTAGGGGCGAATGACAATTCGCCCTCAGGGTCAGGGACAGGGTCAGGGACAGGGGCAGGGGCAGGCGTAGGGGCGAATGACAATTCGCCCTCGGGCTCAGGGCAGGCACTCGCTGCGCTCGGGCCTGGGGCGGGGCATTCGCACGCGCATTCGCATTCGCACTTCCTTTCGCAGCCCATGGGCGCCGCCACGAACATCCCCCCGGACAGCGCCAGCCACAGCCATCTGGTTGCCGCGTGAATCTTCATCCTGCCGAGACTCACCAACGCCATCAGCACCATCAGCATCCGCGTCCCCCTTTCCGATTGACCGCCATTTCTGGATTCTACTTTGGTCCGGGCGACTGGTGCACAATTTCGTGTCTGATGTGCCCCTTCCGGCTGGCTAATCGTCATTCCCGCGTTCGAGCGGCGGGGACCGTGGTATCTTTATCGCCGGCGTATTCCAAAGGCTGAATCAAGGGTTTCCAACATGTCAGACAACACCGTGGCCCTGAACATCGGCGCGCACCTCACGATTTCCAAGGGGATTCCGCGGGCCATGAAATTTGCCCACGACCTGGGAGCGACCAATTTCCAGTATTTTCCGCGAAACCCCAGAGGCGGGGCGCGTCGGGAGATTTCGGCATCGGAGATTTCGGAAGGCAGGCAGGCCCGCGTCGAATACGGCATCCGGACTGTCATCTGTCACTTGCCTTACGTGGTCAATCCGGCGTCGTCCGTCGATCACATCGCGGATTTTGCCCGCATGATCATTTCCGAAGACATACCGTTCGCGGCCGAGATGGGCGCGGACTTCGTCGTCCTGCACCCGGGCGCCCACATGGGGCAGGGCGTTGACGCGGGCATCGAACGCGTCGGAAACCTGTTTCGCACCGCACTGGCCGGATACGACGGCGGCGCCAGGGTGCTGTTCGAGGGCATGTCCGGCACCGGCACGGTGCTGGGGTCGACTCCGGGCGAAATCAAGGGATTGATTCTGGCGGCGGGCGACCACGACTGGCTGGGAATGTGTTTCGACTCATGCCATCTGTTTGCGGCCGGATGGGACGTGACCACGCCTGGCGGCATCGCCGCGATGCTGGCCGAATACGATCGCGTGGTCGGCCTTTCGCGCGTCGGTTGTATGCATCTGAACGATTCCAGGATGCCGATGGGGTCGCGCAAGGATCGCCACGAACTGATCGGGCGCGGACTGATCGGTGAATCCGGGATATCGGCGCTGCTGGCCAGCGACTTTATCCGCAGCCTGCCGATTTCGCTGGAAACCCCGGTCGACGACCTGCCCGACTACGCCGCGGAAATCGCCACCGTCCGTCGGATTGCCGGTCGCGCGGCGGGTTGACGCACGATACCAAAATATGGTTGCCGGACCCGGGTTTTGGTGTACCCTCTGGCTTAAGTTCACCAGGTGCGTTTCTGGGTAATTGACTCGGCATTTCACAGGAGTTCTCATCGTGACCAAACAGATAGCCAACCTCAGGGAGAGCGCGGCGGCCAGATGGACCGTACTTCTTCTGCTTTCGCTGGCGATGTTTTCTTCGTACATCTTCATGGACATCCTGTCGCCCATCAAGGACTTGATGGAAACGACAAGGGGATGGGATTCCGCGGCGTTCGGGACCTACCAGGGGTCCGAGACGTTCCTGAACGTCTTCATATTCTTCCTGATTTTCGCCGGGATCATCCTGGATCGCATGGGCGTGCGCTTCACCGCGCTGCTGTCCGGCGCCGTCATGCTGCTGGGCGCCCTGATCAACTGGTATGCCGTGACCGAGGCGTTCCAGACCTCGGCCCTGCAGACCTGGTTCACCAACAACCTGAATTATATCCCGGGGTTCGATGAACTCGGCGTTTCACCTTTCTACAGGGGGATGCCGGCGTCGGCCAAGTTCGCCGCCATAGGCTTCATGGTCTTCGGCTGTGGCGTCGAGATGGCCGGCATCACGGTGTCGCGTGGTATCGTGAAATGGTTCAAGGGACGTGAGATGGCCCTGGCGATGGGTTCCGAGATGGCCCTGGCCCGCCTCGGCGTCGCTACCTGCATGATCTTCTCGCCGGCCGTGGCCAAGCTGGGCGGCGACATCGATGTCTCGCGTTCGGTCGCGTTCGGCGTCCTGCTGCTGATGATCGCGTTCATCATGTTCGTGGTCTACTTCTTCATGGACAAGAAGCTGGAAGACCAGATTGGGAACACCGAGGAGAAGGACGATCCGTTCCGCATCCGCGACATCGGCGCGATCCTCACCAGCCGGGGATTCTGGCTGGTCGCGCTTCTGTGCGTGCTCTACTACTCGGCCATCTTCCCGTTCCAGAAGTACGCCGTCAACATGCTCCAGTGCAACCTGACGTTCACCGAGGTTCCGAAGGATTCGATCTGGGCTTCCACGCAGATCATGCTGATTCAGTACGGCGTGATGCTGATCGTCGCGATCAGCGCGTTCATGAGCAACTTCCAGAAGAAAAAGGCGCCACGCATCGCCCTGCTTGTGACGGCCGTCGCCCTGCTGGTCGTGTTCTGCTACATGTCTTACATGCGCCAGTCGGCCGAATCGATCTTCGCGGTCTTCCCGCTGCTGGCGGTCGGAATCACCCCGATCATCGGGAAGTATGTGGACACTAAGGGCAAGGCTGCTTCGATGCTGATGATCGGCTCGTTGCTGCTGATCGTGTGTCACCTGACATTCGCCTTCGTGTTGCCCATGTTCAAGGGCAACAACATTGGTGGCGTTATCCTTGCGTTCGGGACCATCCTTGTTCTGGGTTCCTCGTTCTCGCTGGTGCCTGCCTCCCTTTGGCCCAGTGTTCCCAAGCTGGTCGACAGCAAGGTGATCGGCTCCGCCTACGCGCTGATCTTCTGGGTCCAGAACATCGGCCTGTGGCTGTTCCCGCTGCTGATCGGAAAGATTCTTACCGCCACGAACCCGGATGTCGCGACGGATCTGGCCGCGAAAAAGATTACCCCGCAGGTCGCCGCCGTTTCCTACGACTACACCTATCCGCTGCTGATGCTGGCATTGCTCGGTGTCGCGGCGCTGGTGCTCGGTTTCGTACTGAAGGCTACCGACAAGAAATACGGTTATGGTCTGGAACTGCCTAACATCAAAGCGAAAGAACAGTGATATTCTTCGTTCGCTGAATCCTGCGACTCCCATCCTGCATGTCTGCGGCCGGTTGAACTAGACAGCGGATCATGTCTTTGATGATGTTACAATCCCGGCATGATTGGACCGATCAAACGATATCTCAGGTGGCGCCTTGACAGGCAACCGTTTCCGGAAGAATGGCGCGTTTATCTGACTAATTATCTGGCGTGTTACCGGCACATGCCGGAGGAATGGCGTGGCAGGTACGAACGGATGGTGCGTATTTTCATTGCGGAACGGCATTGGATACCGGCCGCCGGCATGCAGATCACGGACGAGGTCAGGGTCGTTATCGCCGGATGCGCGATCCGGCTGGTGTTGCGTCTGGATCTGTCTTACTACGACCGGCTGACCGAGATCGTTGTGTATCCGTTCGTTTATCGGCATAACGATGAGAAGGGTGTCGCCATCCTGGGTGAAGCCCATCACTGGGGCACGGTCGTGCTTTCGTGGCCGGCTGTCGTCGCCGGGCTGACCGACCCGTGCGACGGACACAACACCGCAATCCACGAGTTCGCGCACGTGCTGGACCGGGACGCTGGCAATTTCAACGGGATGCCGGTCCTGCGTTCAAGGCGTGACTACGGCCCATGGGCCTCGGTGCTGGGATATCACTATCAGCGCCTGGTCGATGGTCATCCCGATGAGACGTCGGTGATGCGTTATTACGGCGCCACTAACCCGGCGGAGTTCTTTTCCGTCGCGACAGAGGCGTTTTTCGAAACCCCTGGGATGATGCGCACGCGCCTGCCCGACCTGTACCGTGAACTGAAAAGGTTCTACGGCGGCACACCTTTTGACTACGGCCAGTGTCCCAGGCGGTTTTGACGGGAAGGTGGAATGCGCCCCTGTCAGGGCTTGTTCCGGTCGTTCGTGTTGCCGATCTTTTCATCCATCGCGGCCCTTACGATGCTTTCCGACTCCAGTTCATCGCCAGAATGATCGCCTTCGAGCGGAGGCAGGATATTGGGAGCGTGACGTTCAGCCGACAGGTCGGCCAGGCGACGGTTGTAGGCAAGCAACACGTCGGACGCGGTCAGGATACCGATCACCTCGTCCATTTCGTCGGATACCACGATCAGTTCCTCCACGTCCAGCCCGGTCATCTTTCGTTGTGCCACGGATAGCGGGTCGCCCGCCCGGACGCCGGGGAATCGCGCCGAAACGGATACAGGCCGCATCAGTGAACGCGCGGTCATTACCTCGGGATGCTCCTGTGCCGATTCAAGGGCGGCCATAAGGCGCTTGTAGTGAAAAACACCGACCAGGCGACCGTGGTCCATGACCGGAAATATCCGTTGTCTGGTCGAGCCGGTTCCGCCAAGCACGCGCGTAAGCGGCAAATCGGCTTCAACCGGGACGAATCGGCGGTTTTCCTTGAAAACCTCGCCAACCTTCGCCTTGCCCATCATTTCGAATGCGTACTGCCCGATGTGGGCCGGTGAATGGAGCCTTGATTCCGCCTGGCTGCGGAAGATAGTCCATCGCCTTGATGCCAGGAAGGTGATCGCGCACACCCACACCGCCGGCACCAAAAGGCTGTAGTCGCCCGTCATTTCGCTGACCATGATGACCGCCGACAGCGGCGTGTTGGCCGCAGCCGCAAAAAATCCGGCCATCCCGACCATGGCGAAGCTTGAAGGATTCTGAACCAGACCGGGCCACCATCCCTGGAACACCAGCCCCGCCGCGCCGCCCAGTGTTCCGCCGATTACCAGCGACGGGCCGAACACGCCCGCGCTTCCGCCGGACGCTATGGAAAATGACGTGGTGAATATCTTGCCGATGGCGACGGCCAGCAGGATCAGGACGCCGATTTCAACGATCTGTCCGGACAGCGCGTCCTGCAGTATTCCGTAACCGGTGGACATCACGTCGATTACGTGTTCGTCCCCGACGATCAACAGCAAAGCCAATGCTGTTGCTCCGGTCATGAGGCCCCCGATCAATGGCTTGACGATGAACGGCAGGCGCAGGCGGTTAAACGCGCCCTCGGTGCCGTAGAACACCCAGATGTAAAGCAGGGCGCCCCCCGTGACCAGCAGCGCCAGAAGCAGGTAAGGCAATAGTTCCAGCGGGTTCTGGAACGACATGCCAGACACCGGAAACATGTGCCCGAAGCCGTGCCAGGCGCCGTAAACGCAGTACGCGACGATGCTGCACACGCACGCCGGTATGATGGCGTCCGTTTCGATGTCGGGGTCGGAATACAGAACTTCGGCCGCGAAGATTGCCCCGGCCAGCGGCACCTGGAATATTGCGCCAACCCCGGCGCCGACGCCGGAGATCATCAGCAGTCGTTTTTCACGTGGACCCAGCTTTAAACGATCGGCGATGAAGCTGCCGAACCCGGCGCCGATCTGCGCGATCGGGCCTTCGGCGCCGCCCGATCCACCCGAACCCATCGTCAGCACTGTCGCGAAGAATTTGATGACTGGCACGCGTTTCCTGATGTGTCCGCCCTTTCTGTGGAAACTGTTGATGGCCGCGTCGGTGCCGTGACCTTTCGCCTCGGGCGCGAAATAGCGCACGAGAAGGCCGGCAAGGAAAGCGCCCGCTGCCGGCAGCAAGACGATCAGGACGTGTCGCACATGGCCCGCGACAGGGATGTCGAAGACGGCCTCTTCACCCCCCGGTCGCCCTGGTGACAGGCCGATCAGCGCATGGAAGCTAAGCGAGCGCAGACCGTCGAGTGCCACGTGGAACAAGATGGCGGACACACCGGCGACCAGTCCGACCAGAACCCCCAGCATCAGCCAGCGCGCCAGCCCGCGCAGGTCAAACGCCTTGTCCATGAATCGCTGGCCAGCGGTCAGCGTGTTGTTAAGCCGGTCAATTGGTGTTCTGGGATCCATCGGAAACCATCATAAGCCGCCCCATATTATTCCATCGCGCCGATTGGTCAAATCCGGGGGCTATCGCGCGCCGTCAGTCCTTGAAAGTCGAAGGGCGATGTCGTGGGAGAAACCGGGGACGGGCAGGGCGGTAACGGTGTGGTCGACGGTACCTTCAACACGCGCGTGGCTCGTGTAACCGAAAGAGTCGAACCATTGCGCGTTCCAGTTGCCGTCGGGCAGGCCGGACAGGTCGAGGGTCGCGCCTTCTATGAATGCAGGGTCCGCGGCCTCGGTTAGTGTCGAGTAGTCCTCCGCCGTGTTCTTGACCCAGACCAGCGCGGTGGTGTTCCCGTACAACGCGAACGCGGTCAGGTTCGTGGTGTCCGAAGTGTCCGGACGCGCCGTCACGAAGGCTTCGAGCGCCCAGTCGATTCCGGCGACGAAGTCCGCCAGCGCCTTGAACTGGTAGTACTGGTCATTGGGGTCGATGTAGTTGTCCCACCACCAGGTCATGCCCGAACCCGCTGAAGGACCGAACACCGGCGCCCAGATCAGGTCGTGAAGGCCTATGAACGACGGGTCGATCGCGGCTGTTTCGGCCGGCCCCGCCGAGTGCACTCCGAGCTCGGCGAAAAACACCGGCTTGTCGAACCGCGCGTAACTCTGGGCCAGCCTGGGCACTTCGTCGACGATGTTGAACCGCAATACCTCGTTGCCGTAGTGATGAACCTGCGCGAAATCTATGTCGTCGAGGCTGAAGACTGCCTCGTCCAGACCCCAGAAGGTCCCGAAAGACGAGATGCTGGACGTGACCATGTGCCGGTATGGGGCGTCGATCCGTTTCAGCCACGCGGCCATGGTACGATGCCATTCGCCCTGGATGACCGCGAACTGGGAAGCGTCTTCAGGGATGTCGGTGAGATCGATTTCGTTGAACAGTTCCCAGGCCATCAGGGCCGGCTCCGCACCCCACCTGGCGACGATGTAGCGCAGACGGTTCCTGGTAAGCCGCATGGCCTCCGGATCCGTGAAAAAGTCGCGGGGGTCGTTCAGGAAGCCGCCATTGCTGACGTTGTACGGGTTGGCGTCCCACTCCGGGTTGTTCTGCGTTGAAAACTGTCCGTGGCTGAACATGCACAACTGAACCATCAGCCCGAGTTCGTCGGCGCGTTCAAATACCCGATCCAGTGCCCATGCGCGATCCTGGCGGGCACTGTAGTCGCCAAGCCGGGAACCTTCGGGATAGGACCATTCCGGAGAGAATCCCCAGGTCGCCATCCACAACCGGATGAAGTTGCCGCCGTTGTCTGCCAGTTTCCGCATCCAGCCCGGTTCGTCGCCAAGACCTGTGTAATCGGTTACATCCGCGTTCCACCAGCACATGTTTTCGCCGACCGGGAAGAACGGAGCGCCATCCTCGAAAATCAGGTAACGCCGGTCGGTATCATGCCTGACGATCTGTCCATGCCATGGCGATTCCAGGGGGCGGCTCAAGACCTCGATCTCAACCTGGTTACTGGAAATTCTGTCATCGGCAGTGGTTGTCAGAACCGTGACCGTCCAGGCCCCAGCGGTGTCCGGACGAAACCTGACGCGCCATTCCGGTGTCCCATACTGCTGCCCCGGCGCGCCGTCGTTGTCCACGAAACCTTGATAGTAAAAGGCCGGCCGCGTGAAGGAATCACCTTGCGTGACGTCCGAGATCTCGACGTCAACCATGATTTCGCCGGGGTCGAACGGGTTGTCCGGCTCGGCGTCGATGGTGAATGCGACCTCGCACCTGGCACCGGAAACGCAGTCTGTCGGGATTGGTCCGAACTGAAAGAAATCAGGGTTCACCGTGTATGGCAGGTCGGCGACGTCGCCATCGGACGGAACGTCCCCGAAGGCATCGATTTGAGCGATATCCGGATCATCGATCGAGTCCAGTTCGAACGTGTCCTTGTCCCCGGAGTCGATGCCGGTGTCCTCGACCGCATCCTGACCGGCGTCGATGGCGTCATCCGGAGAATCCGGGCCTGAACCGCAGGCCAACGCCAGTATCAACGTCACACAACCAATCGCTACAGTTTTTTTCAGCATTGCGGGAATCTCCGGAAATAGAGGGGTCAAGGCGCCATGTAGTCACAGTGGCCGGGTTCGTCATAGCAGGCGCCCCCCACGCACCAGCCGCAGTC
>Ga0209604_1000888_pt1 | contig 26043 bp, 25 predicted proteins | sample AD_UKC097_MetaG_FD_184405 | JGI IMG/M metagenome (GOLD analysis project Ga0209604, IMG submission 184405) | Active sludge microbial communities of municipal wastewater-treating anaerobic digesters from USA - AD_UKC097_MetaG (SPAdes) (version 2) | ecosystem: Engineered > Bioreactor > Anaerobic >... | reverse complement strand
GCTATCGGCACAAGCCCGGGCCCGAGCGAGGAACCGCAGGTCGCGCCCACTCACCGACTGTTCCTCTCGGAACCGGAATGGAGCCTAGGCTGCACCGATGTGTTCCCGACCGACGAGGGACTCTTTCTTCGTCGGTACGGGCCACTCCTGGATCGCATCCGAGATGGTGCGACCTCGCTCGTCCTTCCGGACGAGAACGGGTTACGCACGGTCGTGAACGAGGTGTCCCCGTTCCATCGGGATTCGAAAGAACTGCCAGTGTCCCACAGGGCGTGGCGACGCCTCGTTGCGCGACGGCTCTGGGAGACCGGAGTCATGCATGATGTCCCTGACAGAATCGTGGAGAGAGAACCGCTGGCATCCCGAGACGCTGGCTGGACGTCTCGAGACCCGGCGGAGCGGAGGCCGGAGGAGTTCGTTCCGCTTTGGCGCTCCCGATCTGGGCGATGAAAGGCGCATGCCGAGGAACTTCCGAATCGTGGCGGCGACCAGGCGGAGGAGGCGTAAGTCTCGGCCTGCCATTCCACTGGTGAACGTAGACCGGGTGCGCCCGAGCGGAGTGCGCCCTCGTCGGGAGGATCAGAGAGCGGCCGCTTCCGACAAGAGAAGACCAACTCATCGAAGAACCTGCGCGCGAGGAAAGCAACGGCTCGTGATCTTGGACGGACAGGGTCTCGTCGAGGGTCAGGGCTTTCCGTGGGACGTCAACGCAGTGTGGATGGACACTTCGACATCTCCGAGGCTGAGCCGGTCGCCCGGGGCGAGGACGATTGGAGATCGTTCCGGCAGTCGCACCCATCCATGTCCGTTCAGACGCCAGGTCCCGTTCCGGCCGAACGACTCTACGAGAAGGTCGGGGCCGATCTTCCGGAAGACTGCGTGTGAGGAGCTGACCTTCGGGCTCCCTCCAAGGTGCGCCCGGCCGACACTGATGGATGCCTCGTCGATTGGGATGACCCGGCCGTCGCGGAGACGAAGCAGCCAGTCCGGGAAGCTGCCGCCGCAAGCTGGACACGCGATCTTGGACGGATCGACGAGAAAGGGCATGGAGCAGTTGTCGCAGATATGAACTGTCTTGAGGGCGGCCAGGAGCGCCTTCTCCCAGGTTCGAGTCGACGGCCGCTGGTCGGGGTCCGGACTGAGGGAAAGGCGGAAGAGGCGTTGGAGGTCGGCGTTGATCGCCTCGCGGGGCACGCCCCCGGCGCTCTTCGGCCGGTTCGCGCGGGCCGGGTCGTGGACCCAGCCACCCATCATGGCCTGCTCGAACATCTCGGGCGTCGCGTCGGCTCCGCCGGCTGGGTGCAGGAGGAGGACGACCTCGTGCATGAGGACGCCGAAGGCGAACCGGTCGGAGCGCAGGTCGGGAATGGCCGGGCGGCCGTCGCGTAGGGCCGCCCGGAGCTCCGGGGCGATGTAGAGGATCTGGCCGACCATCGGCGGGGGAGAGACCCCGGGCCCGGCGAAGTTGTCGAAGTCGATGATCCCGGGCTGGAGCGTGTCGCCCGCCACCGCGACGAGGACGTTCGAGCCGTGGAGGTCGCCGTGGGCGATGCCGCGGCTGTGGAGCGCGTTGACCGCGTGGGCCAGGGCGACCGCAAGCGTGAGCGTGTGGAAGATGGTGAGGCCCGGGTGGGAGAGGATCTCTTCGAGCGGTTCTCCGGGGAAGAGCTCGGCGACGTAGCCGACGCCCGACGGGCCGACGACGAGGTCGCGGGGGCCGATCAGGACCGGGCAGAGCCTATCGAGGCGCTGGGCGATGAGGTACTCGAGGCGCCGTTGCGTCTCGGCGCGGTCGAAGTGGTCGTGGAAGAGCTTGAGGACGCCGGGTGTGCCGGTCCGCGACCGCCGGACGAGATAGGCGCAGCCCTGGCCGCCCGGCGTGAAGGCTTTCTCGATGGTCACCGACTCCCCGGAGGCGCACTTGATGACGGTTCTGGCGGCGAGCACGCATCACCTCTTGACCAGAGTGGGCCGCTGGAGCGTGACGGCGGGGGCCGACGCGCGAGGAGCCGGCGTGCAAAGGATCGCGAAGCTCAGGTTGTCGTCGCAGACGTACATGGAACCGTCCTTGGCGGAGGCGAAGTCGGAGACGACGAGTGAGGCCACGGCCTGGGCGTCGCTGTCGTGTGAGCCGAGGAGCCTCACGACGGAGGAAGCGAAGCCGTCGGGAACCCGGTCGAAGACGCCGTCCGTGCCGACAAGGAGGCTGTCGCCAGCGCGGCGGGGGAGCTTGCCGACGACCGGCGTCCCCTGAAGGACGGGACCGAGGCTCCCGGCGACGATGTTGGCGATGCCGTCGGCCTTCTGCGGGACGAGGAACGTCTCGATCGCCCCCGTCTGCCGGACGACGATGCCGCCGCCGTCTCCGAGGTAGCAGTAGCCGTACGTTGAAGGAGTGCCGACAACGACGATCAGAGTCGTGCGAAAGCCGTCCCGGGGTTCGGCCCGCCCGGCAGCACGGGCCTGCCGGCAGAGGGCCGCCGCGCTGTCGAGGAGGGCTTGCTCGGCCACGAGCTCCGGGTGGGCGGGAGCCGCCGGCGACGTTCCGAGCGCCTCGGCGGCCGAGAGAGCGGCGGCTCCCACCGCGAGCCGGGCGGCCTCCTTCCCGTGCGGTAGGCCACCGAGACCGTCGGCGACGACGAGGACCGCCGTGGAGCCGACCTCGAACGCGACCGCGGCATCCTGGTTCTCCTTTCGGACGTTTCCGGTAATCGAAGCGACGCCGGCGCCCCAGCTGCGCCTCGCGGCCCTCGGCAGCGTCGCTACACCGCGGCGCTTGGTTTCGGCTATGAGGGCGCCAAGGGCGGCCTCGGGGCTCTCGGCGTTCAAGAGGGCCGGAGGTTCCGGGGAGCGGGTGGTCGGCACCTCGCTCTCCACCGGCGTGATCGAGGGCGAAGTGATCTGGGCCTCGAGCCCGAGGGCCGCCTCGATGCGTCCGAGCCGTGAGCCGAGCTTCCGGCGGTCCCATGCGAGGTAACCGAGCCCCGAGAGAAACGCCATGCCGACGACGGTCTCGATTCCGGAAGAGGATTTCTGCTGCGGCACGCTCCCCGCGGCGGGTCGACCGGCCGGCGCGCCGGCGTTCGCCGTCGGCAGGAGGACCGGTGTGCGCGCTTCAGATGCATCGGCCTCTGGCGGGGTGCTCTCCGCGTGGGCGACCGCCTCGACCTTCACGTTCGGCTCCGCCGACGCCTGCACCGGGAGGGTGGCGCGCTCGCCGTCCTGTGGTTTCGGGGACGGGGCCTTCGGCTTCGATGGCTTCGAGCTCGGGCGCTTCTGCACGGCGGGCAGCTCCTCGGGAGACGGGGAGGCGGAAGTGGCTACGGGGGTCGGGGCCGGAAGCTCCTGGGCGAGCACTCCGCGCGCCATGAGGAGCATCACGAGGAGGACGACGGCGGCCGCCACGGCGAAGAGCGCGACGGCCCACTCGACGATCGGCCACCACTTAGGGAGGTGACGCGGCGTGGGGAGGCGCCGAGGCGAGGGAACCGGGTGGGGGCGGGTGGGTTTCCGCTCGGCCGGCCGGCGGGCAGGGTGCCGGCCGACCGAGACGGCGACGGGCGAGCGGGCGGGCGACGGGGAGGTAGGAAGAGGCGAGACGGGTGCCGGAGCCGGAGCCGGCGCCGCGGGAGCACGCGGAACGGCGACCGACAGGCTCGGCGAATGAACGTCGACACCGATCTGCTGGAGGTAGTCCAGATGCTCCGGAGGGGGGACGGCGCGGCTCACGGCAGCCCTCACCGGGTGATCGACGCGAGGGGGCCGGCGGCCGGGACACCGGCGGCGATGGAGTGGGTGAGCGTGGCACCGACGGCGGCGAAGAATTTCCGGAGTTCCCGGCCGTCGCGGCACCGGTAGGCGTGCGCCGGCGAGGAAGCGATCTCGCGGAGGAAGGCCTCGTCGGCGTCGGAGCCGAAGGCGACCGTCACCACGTCCGCAACCGCCTTCAAGCTGGCCGCGACCGACCGGGCGTCGCCGCCGCAGTTGGGCCGGCCATCGGAGAAGAGGAGGACGACCGGGCGCGACGCGGCGAGGTCTGCCGGAGCGCCGCGGGCGATTCGCTCCGCCTCGGAGAGGGCATCCGCGACGTTCGTCGAACCGGAGGCAGTGAGCGGCGCGAGGTGCCCGACGAGGGTGTCGGCGGCTTCGGGCGGCTGGACGCTGGAGACGGACGTCGAGAAGTCGATCACCGCGATGGTGAAAGCGCCGCCGCTGGCGGGACCGGCGAGTTCGGCGGCGAGCGCGCGGGAAGCGGCGTCCGCCTCTCGCGCCTTCTCGCCGGACATCGACGACGACGCGTCCCGGACGAGGATCGCGAGCTGCCGCCTGCGGCACGCGGTCACGGGTCGGGCGAGTCCGGTCGAGAAGGTGCCGACGCGCTGGAGGGTGGGGATGACGCTCTTCACCGCGCACCGCCCGGCATCGTCATCGGGAGCGTCCCGCCGGCGCCGATGGTCGCGATGAGAGATGCGCTCACCTGGGCGGCCGCATTCTCCAGATCGGCGCGATCCGGCGTGTTCGAGATCGGCATGAGGAGTCCACCTGCCGCGCTCACGAGGGCCTCGAGCTCCTTCGTCTTCTGGCAGACGGCGTAGAAGAGCAGGTCCTTGTCGCGGATCGCCTTCCCGATCTGCGTCGCGGTCGCCCCGGTCCGGTCGGGCTTCGTGTCGTCTGTGAGGAACGCGACGAAGGCGCCGCGCGTCCGGCTCTTGTCCATGGGCCAGGGAACCGTCTCGAGGAAGTTGCGGATGCCGTCGAGGTGGGTCTCGGGCGCGTCGCCACCACCGCCGAAGGTGATGCCGCGGATGTCGGCCATCGCCTGCTCGCGCGTCCCGCCGGCGGTGTGGAGGACCGGCGCCTCGCCGCACTCCTCGTCGCCGTGAGTGCCGACGTAGACCGTGAGGCTCTTCACCTTCGCCGCGATGGTCTCGAGGAGCACCTCGGACGAAAAGGAAATTCCGGCCTGGAAGGCGGCCGACGACCCGGTGCGGTCGATCTCGATTCCGAGCGTCACCTCGACCGGGAGCTTCGGCCGGGCGGCCGGGCGAATGGACGGCATCTTCGGGACGAGGAGGGAGCCCTGTCTCCGGTTGGCTTCGATCGACGTCCCGAGCGCGGCCCCGCAGGTGGGGCAAGTCGGCGGGAGCGTCCCCGTGAAAATGGACTGGCACGACGGGCAGAGCGTCATGGGTTTCTTTGAGGGAGCAAAGGTGGTCATGTGTCTCTCCTTCAGGTGTGGTCCGGTGCGCCTGCGACCTTCCCCCGAAGCGACTCTCCTGCCCTGCACTCCGTCGAACTGACTCACTTCGGCGTGCTGAAGAGCCGAGGCAGCGCCCAGCGCCCTCTCGCCGCTCACTCACTCGCTCGCGCCCCCTAAGCGCCGCGAAGCTGAAAGGTGTGAAATGCCTGTGGGGTGCGGGCTTAGGCCGGACCGGGGTGCGAAGGCGACTTTGCACCCACCGTGAGCAGGATCCGGAGGGCGGCGAATGCCGGCCGGCCGGCCGCTGGGGGCAGGGAGTCGACGACGACCGGAAGGGCGATCGAGGCGGAGGACACAGCCTGCTGGATGGCCGTGACACGCCTGGAGCCCCGGGTCAGGACGGAGATGAAGGCCGGAGACGTCCCGGCGAAGGGGACGAGCGTCTCGGCGAGGGCGACGAGCCTCGGGACGAACGTCCGCCGGATCGCCTCCGTCCCGATGTCGATTTCGAGGGCCAGGAGATGACCGGGGCTCTCACGCGTGGGCCGCCAGATGGCTAGGACGTCCGGAATTGCGGCCGGCCGCGGGTTCCACCGACGCTCGAGGACCCAGGACGGTTGAGCCGAGGTCGGAGGGGCCGGGAGCCTCTCGATGATGAGGCGACAGTCGACGACCCAGAGGTGGTGAGCGACAGCCGACTGGGCGAGCGGGGCGCGAAGGAGGAAGAGCTCGTCGTCGCGGGCACCCTTCCTCTCGACGATGGCATCGCGGCCGGCCGGCCGGAGGCGCAGCCGGTTGATGCCGACCTTGTTCCACCTCTCGATGGCGAGGAGGCCCCGGGCAGCGAGCTTCCGGATCCGACGCGAGACGACGGCCTCGCCGAGGCCGGGGAAGACCGCTTCGTGGAGCTGGTACTGCGCGGCCTCCTGCGACCGGCCGATGAACGCGAGTGCGGAGACGTCGCGATCGGTGAGCGTCTCGGGAGGACGTCGCGGGTCGAGCGGCCCGATCGCCGCGGACCGGGGCCGCCCCGAACTTCCCGTTGCTCCGGAGAGGATGACGAGGTCGCTTCGAGCGCTGTCTCCTCGGTCCGGCGGTTCGTGCGGGGTCGGCCCCGGGTCGGCGCCCGCCCGGTCGGAAGGCACCATGGTCCTAGAACGCGACGGCTCGCGCCGGGAGAGTCTCGACGAACGTCGCCTGCTGCCTGAACTGGCGACGCACGTAGTGATCGATAGACGACGCCACGCGATCCGTGAGGTGCTCGGGGACGGTCACAGCGTACGACCGTGACCGGTCTCGCATCACGCGACCGTCGGGCGCCTTCCAGGCTCCCTCGACGTCGCCGCGGCGGGTGAAGCCGCCGGCAAGCTGGACGAGGAAGTCCTCGAGGGCGGCGAAGGCCGCGTCGGAGAACGGGACGGTGTCGTTGTCCGCGAGCGGAACGAGGAGCTCGAGTCGGGTCGTGTCGCGCATTGGGGTGTGGGGAAGGGGATACCAGGCAGCCAGCGAGAGTCGCGTGTTCGGGCCGAGGGCTTCCTTCCGGGAGAGAGGTGTTTCGGTGGAAGTGAGATGCCTCGTGCCCCGCCAGCCGTGGACTGCCGTCCTGCCGATCCCGTCCGGGACGGACGTCTCTCGCTCGAGACGAACGGCGGCGGTCGGGGGCGTTCCTGCAGGCCAGAGGGCTGGCGGGGTCGAGAGCGACGTCGGTATCGGCAGCGCACATGGCTCGGGCGTCCGCCCAAGATCGAGTTCTGAAGGGGCGACGGTCACTCCGTGCCCCGCCGGGACGGGGCCGCACTCCGGAGGTGCTGCGGGGGCCACGTCGCGGTTCGCGCGTGGGGCCCGGCAGGTCTTTCGTGCAGCGTCCCGTCCCGGCGGGGCCGGTGGCGACGTCCAGGGGGAAGGGGCCGTCCGGTTGGTACCGTCAGACGTTCTCGGTGTGGGTGTTCGCGATGCGGACGAGCTCCGGCTGAACGACGGTGGCGATGTCCTCGATCGGGTGCTCGGACCAGACGCGCACGAGGTAGACCGGGATCTCGACGACGCTCCCGAAGAGGAGGACGCGGAGACCGGTGTGCGTCGTGATTTCGATTCGCCCGTCGAGGTGCTCGCGCACGATGGGGCGGAGGTTCTCCCAGTCGGCGTCGTGAAGATTGAGGACGCCTGTAGGTGGTTGGACGGCGGGGACGACGATTCCGAAGTGGTGCTGGGGCATAGAGGTGAGGTGTAGGTGGTGTGGCGGGGGGCACCTTCCTTCCTGGCACGAGCGAATGAGGAGGTCGTCACGATCAGAAGACCTTGATGGTCGCGTGGCAGCGCGCGCAGTCGAACCAGCGCGTCACCTGCCGGCAGTTCGAGCAGTAGAGGCGGCTCCCGAACTCCGTGACGCCGCAGCGGTGGCAGGTCGAGAGCACGTTGATCGGATTGACGAAGGAGCAGTGGGGACAGGCGATCGTCCCGCGCCGGACGATGGCGAGGCCGCGGGCGATCCGGTGCCACTCGCCGATGGCGCGGATCAGGTAGACCGGCGCGGCGAGGAGGTAGAGCGTCGCCAGCGCCGACAGCCGAAACGCGGTGCGGATCGTCGGGCCCACGTCTATGCCCCCGTCCCCGGTGAGCCACCCATCATCCGAAGGAGGTCCGCGATTCCGCGGACGGGCGCCGCACCCTTGGGGGCAGCCTTCTTCGGTGGAGCCGGCGGGATGGTGGCGCGGTCGACGACCTCGGCCTCGAAGCGGGCGATGAGGTCGGCCGCCGTCTTGGCCGGGACCATCGAGACGGAGGCGATCTCGCGGCGGAAGACCTCGAGGAGCTCGGCCTCGGATCGCTTCGCCATGTCCGAGGGGTCGTTCACCGTCGGGGCGCGCATCGGGAGGGCCGGCTCGCCCTTCACGTGGAGGAAGTACTTCCGACTCGGGAGGCCGACCATGAGGCGACGGAACTCCTTCTGTCTGTCGCCCTCGGAGAGCGCGGCGCCGGCCTCGTCGACGAGGAGGTGGGGGTAGATCCAGTCGGCTTCCTCGTGGGAGCGGAAAATCGCCCACCACCACGTGTTGAGCTGGAGCGTCCGGACCATGGGGCCGGGCAGGGCATTCGCCACGTCCTGGCCGCAGAAGACGACGCCGAAGCCGACCGAGCGGAGCGTCCGGGCCGCCGTCGTCAGCGGCTCGACGAGCTCGCTCCCGCCGGCCAGGAGCGTCGGCGCTTCCTCGAGGAAGAGAAGGCCCGGGCGCTTCGGGTTCCGGCGCGGCGCGCGGAGGAGGACGTCGGTCACCCGGTGGGCGGCGCGTTCCTTCCCGACGGAGGCGGGGAGTGCCATCCCGGAGCCGTAGTTCCCGAGGGTGATGCGCGGGGAGCCGGCCGGGAGGATGTTCCGGAGCGACGCGGGCGGGATGCCGATCGAGAGCCGGACCTCGGGGAACGACAGGTCGTGCTGGAACCGGCGGAGGAGTGCGTCGGCCGTGGGCCGCGCCATGTGGCGCTCGAGCTCGGCGAAGTAGTTGCGGAGGTCTGGCTCGGCGACGTCGGCGATGACCTTCGCCCGGAACGCCGGGTCGGAGTAGAGCTTCGAGACGAACCGGAGGTTCGGCGGAAAGCCTTTCTCCGTGAGGAGCCACGAGAGCATGAAGAGGGCCTGCTTCAGCGACTCCGTGTAGGTCTGCGGGCTGGCCTGGACCGTGGCGTCGGTCCGGAGGTGGGCGAGGTAGGCGTTCGAGACGATGCCGTCTGTGTTGTCGAAGGGCGTGACGGGGGAGACGGCTTCGCGTGACCAGTCGATGACGCGGACGCGCCGCCGTATCGCCTCCCTGAGAGCGAAGTCGCCACCGAGGTAGAGGGCGGCGAGGATCTGGCAGGTGAGGCTGTAGGTCTCCGTTTTCGGATCGACGAGCTCGATCTCCACCTCGTCGCGAAGGGCCCGGGAGATCAGCTCGATCAGGAGGCCGAGGAGGAACCGGGTCTTCCCCGACCCGGGCGCCCCGATCACGAGGGCGCTCTTCATCGACGTGTCGCCCTTCACACGGACGATCTGGCCGGACGGCAGCCTGCCAAAGGTGAGCGCGCCAGGCCCGGCGAGCCGGCCGCGGACCTCCTCCATCACCTCGGACGAAGGCTTCGGCGGCGCGAGCTTCGGCAGCTCGGCGGCGACGGCCATTTCGTAGGCGCGCCTCCGTTCCCGGTGGAGGATCGACCCGACGAAGTCGAGAAGGCTCACGGAGAGCCTCCGAACGGGCCGAAGGTCCCGCCGGGCAGGACGGGCTTGGCGGCCTTCGGGTCCACGACCTTCTTCCCGGCCGCCTTCCGGTCGACGTAGTCCGCCCACGGGTCGCGGCTCTTCGGGTTGAAGCGCTTTCGGAGCTGGAGGATCCCGTAGGCGAGGGGAGAGAGGATCAGGAACCCGAGGACCGTCCCGAGCGCGTCGACGCCGCCACCGGCGCCGGTCACGGCTTGGGGCGTGCCACTCGAGCCGCCCATGGCGCCGACCAGCCCCACGAAGAGTGCCGGCGCCAGCGCCAGGAGGAAGAGCACTCCGGCCCACCTCCGAAGCGTCTGCCCGGCCTTCGTCGCCGAGACCGGCAGCGAGAGGACGAAGACGACGCAGGCCGCGGCGATGAGGAACGAGATCACCGGTTCCTCAGCGGTCGAGGTCAGCCGAACTGTCGCCGACTCCGTTCCTCCCGGCGTCGCCGTTCTGGCCGTCAGCCGCGGCGGAGCCGGAGTCCTTCCGGATCGCCCGCCGGGCCGCCCGGGTCCCGGCAAGAACCTCCTTCAACTTCACGTAGACGGGCAGAGCCTGGTCGTCCGGGAGCTCGACGCTCGTCGAGTCGTTCGCGGCGCCCTGGATCGAGACGGTGAGGGTGTGCATGGTGTCCTCCTTTCGATGGGAGGACGGTAGGGTTTACGACCGTGGTTACCGGGACAGCGTCGAACTGCTCATTTCCCCTGGAGCTCAGCGGCACGGAAGCCGTGATACTCGGCGAACTTCTCCGCGTCCACGGCCAAGGCCTCGGCGTCCTTGATGTATCGGTCGCAGTGGTCACGCATCTTGCGGAGCCACGGATTCTCGGGCGCCTTCGGATGGATGGCCACGGTCATCTTGTAGTCGGCGTACATCTTTCTGTGCATGGCGGCCTCCTCGCGGTATGCGCCTTCTTCCGATACTCGGTGGCTTTCGCGAGGTGGTCTTCGGCCGTGACGGCAACCTTTGGTGCCTGCGCGCTCTCAGACTGGGGCGCGACCGACTGCGGCAACGCGAAGGCGCCGGAGGCGGAGAACGCTACGCCGAGGGCGAGGACGGCGGCGCGACCGAGTCGGGGAGTGTCGTGTCCGTTCATGGGTGTCATGTGCGAGTACCTCCGCGCGAATGTCTCCGGACCCCGAGCGTCCGAGGACGGGTGAACATCGGAAGGCGGGTTGCGAGTCGCCGGACGATCCCGGGCGACCGGCTTCCGTCAGGCCCGGTGTCTTCGGAGGGAATTTGCGCGGGCGAGATTAGAGCCGCCTTAGAGGAACGGCACGTACTCTACCGCGGCTGACTTGAGGACCTTGGCACCGCCAGAATCATGCGCGTGCCGCCTCCGGAGCGTTGGAGGGCGCGAATGGTCCCGCCGTGCTCGCGCACGATCCAGGCGCAGATTGCCAGGCCAAGGCCGGCGCCGCCCTCGACACTTCGCGTGCGGGCGGTGTCGCTACGAAAGAACCTCTCGAAGACGCGATCCAGATTAGGCTCGGGGATCCCGGGTCCGTCGTCGTCTACTGCGAGAAACGCGAGCGGGTCCTCGGTCCACACCGTGACACGGACTTGGCCCTCGGCGGTGTGCGCGTCCATTCCAGTCGAGAATCGGACTGCGTTGTCGATGAGGTTGAGGACGAGCTGGCGAAGCCAGCGCTCATCGCCCGGGATGACGACGGCGGGTGCTGGCGCCATTTCGAGCCGGACTCCGAGAGCGTTCGCGCGCTCTGAGAACGACTCCACCACCTCGCCGGCGAGGATGTCGAGACGAACCGGCTCGAGCTGGAAGGGAACCTTGCCGCTATCGGCACGCGCCAGGAGGAGGAGGTCGGCCACGATGTGCCGGAGACGGCCCACCTCCTCGTTCAGACTCGCCATCGCGGTGCGGTATTCGTCCGCCTCTCGGGGCTGACTGAGAGCGACTTCGAGCGTGCTCTGCATGTTGGCGAGCGGGCTTCGGAGCTCGTGGGAGGCGTCCGCGGTGAAGCGCTTCATCGACTCGAAGGAGCTCTCGAGGCGGCCGATCATCTGGTTGAACGTGTCCACGAGCCGGCCGATTTCGTCAGGGACGGGACGGGTCGGGAGCCGGCGGCTGAGCTGTGTCGACTCGATCTCTCTCGCCAGCTCCGTGATCTCGACGACGGGGGCGAGCGCGCGACCGGCGAGCCAGTAGCTGACTGCGGCAGATCCTGCGACCGCGATCGGCGCGAGGAGGAGCAGGGCGAGGCGGAGGTTTGAGAGGGGAAGCTCGACGTCTCCGGTTCGCTCCATGACCCGGATGACTCCCCGGCGTCCTGCATGGGACTTGTAGGGTCTCGTGTAGACCCGAAGGAGGCCGCCCCTCTCGGCGTAAGTGCGGAAAGCCGAGCGTTCCTCGAGGAACTGCGGGCGGGCAGCGAGCTCTTTGGCGGCCGGCACCGATTCGAGGTCGGGCGAGCGGTAGAAGACAGCCGGGTCGCCGTCGACGGAGTGGAACAGGGCGAGCTTCGAGTATCGGTTCAGCTGCGCCACCTGCTCCGGAGTCAGGTGCTCGCAGTCCTCGTGCTGTCCGATGACGGCCTGGATCGCGTCGGCCGTCTCGGTGAGCTCCCGATCGTGGTGGCGGAGCAGCTGGTCTCTGACGATGAAATAGAGACTGAGCCCGAAAGCGGTCAGGATGAGCGTGAGGACGAGGGAATACCCCAGGGTCAGCCTTCCGCGAAATGTCCTCGGAAGCGCTCTCACTTGGGCTCCTTCAGGACGTACCCGGAACCGCGGACCGTCTGGATGAGCTTCACGTCGGCGCCCTGGTCGACCTTCTTTCGGAGGTAGTTGATGTAGACCTCGACGAGGTTCGAGCCGCCGTCGTAGTCGAGGTCCCAGACGTGATCCAGGATCATGGCGCGTGTCAGGACGACCCCCTTCCGCTTCATGAGGTATTCGAGGAGGCCGAATTCCTTCGAGGTGAGCTCGATTTGCCGGTTTCCGCGACGCACCGAACGGTGCACGGTGTCCAGCTCGAGGTCCCCGGCGGTGAGCGTGGTGACGGGCTCGGCCGCAGGGCGCCGGCTGATCGCCCTGAGGCGCGCGAGGAGCTCCTGAAAGCTGAAGGGCTTCGGAAGGTAGTCGTCTGCTCCAAGGTCCAGTCCCCGGACCCGATCCTCGACTGCGGACCGGGCGCTGAGGATGAGGACGGGCGTCGCCCGGTGGCGGGTCCGCAGCTCGCGCAGGATCTCGAGGCCGCTCTTGCCGGGGAGCATCACATCCAGGACGAGAGCGTCGTAGTCGGCCCCGAGCGCGAGCTCGAGCCCCAGGCGCCCATCCGGTGCCACATCCACGGCGAATCCGTGTTCTTTCAGCCCCTGCCGGATGCTGTCCAGGAGTTTCGGGTCATCTTCAACGACGAGGACTCTCATGAGTTTCACCGGCCAAACCGGAGGGTCTCACGATACCGCGGCACTAATCCGTTTCTAATGTTGGGGGGGTAAGTTCCCTGCGAGCAGAGTCGATGGTGTTTCGCCAGGAAAACCCCGCAGCCCGCACGCAGATGTCCCCCGAGATCGCCAGGGGTGGGAATCGGGGGCGCTGGTTCTATCGTGGGGCGGCTCTGGCTCTCTCCGTGCTCCTGCTCGGCGCGAACGTCGCGCCGGCTACCTGCGCGGCGACCGCGGCCCGCTGGCTGGGAAGCGCGGCATCGGGGAGCCCGGGGGATTGCTGCGGTGGCGCGGTTCGCCCGGCGGGAACCCCGGGGGACACTCTGTCGGACGATTCAGGGGGATGCTGCTGCCCCCCTGGGGGGCCTTGCAGCGTCACCCGGGACCCCGGGGGGCCGGAAGCGGCGCCGCCCGAAGGTGCGTCTCGGTCCGGGGTCTCGGAGTCGCCGGGTCGGGAAGTTGACCTGGACCTTGGTTCGGCGCGCCAGAACCTGCGGACACTGGTGCGGCGCCGGCCCGGGGACGGCCTGCTCTTCCTCCGGATCGGCATTCTCAGGATCTGATCCTGGGGCGTGGCCTTTTCGTCGCTGCCTGACGCAGGCGGCGCCCGACCACCGGAGCACGAGGTGAAGAGATGTCCATCCTATGGTCCAGACGGGGAGTCGCGCTTTGCGCCCTCCTGGCCGTCGCTGCATTCAAGACCCAGGGGGTAGAGCCTCCGCCGCCGCTGGATCGCGCCGAGGTGGAGCGTCTCGTCGAGGAGGCGCTCGAGGCGAATCCCGAGATTCGGTCGGCGCGGGCCACGGCAGCCTCTGCGGAGGCGCGGATCAAGCCTGCCGGCACCCTGCCGGACCCAATGGTCTCGCTGAGCTACGAGAACGACGGGGTGTCGCCCTCGCTGGGGACGATGGAGATGACGCGTCTCCAGTTCATGGCGCAGCAGGCGATTCCGTACCCGGGGAAGCTCCGTCTCGCCCGGGAGGTCGCGGAAAAGGACGCCGAGCGGGCGGGGACCGCACCCCAGCGCGTCGTGCTCACGATCGGGGCTTCGGTCCGCCGCGCCTACGCGGACCTCCTCGAGGCACGCGAAGGCTTGCGGCTCGTGGACGAGCAGGCCGAAACGTGGAAAGGCATCGAGGAAGTAACCCGAGGTCGGTACGCAGCGGGTCTGGCGAGCCAGCAGGACGTCCTCCGAGCGCAGAGCGAGCGGACGCGGCTTCTTCAAGAGCGCCGCCGCGAGGAAGCAGCCGAGCTGACGGCCCTGAGCGAACTTCGTCAGCTCCTCTTTCGACCGCCGGATGCGCCTATCCCCACCGAGCAGCGCCTTACACCGGGACGCCTCGTGACGATCCCGTCGAGCGCGGAGACCCTCGCCCGGGCCGTCGAAGAGACCCCGGAGCTGAAGGAGATCGCACTCGTGAGGGAACGGTCCAAGCTCTCCGTCGATCTCGCGCGCCGGAACCTCAGACCCGACTTCGTCGCCTCGGCCGCATACATGAACCGCGGGGGGCTCCCGCTCATGTGGTCCGCCGGTCTCGGCGTCTCGATTCCTCTCTGGGCCGGCCAGAAGCAGCGGCCGCTCATCGTGGAAGCCGAGACCCTCGCCTCGGCGGCAGCCGCCACAGAGGAGTCCCTCCGTCGCCGAGTTCAGGCTGCAACGGAGGAACGCCTCATCCGCCTCAACCAGCTTGCCCAGGAAGCTCGGCTCGACGCCGAGGGAATCCTCGTGCAGGACCAGCTCTCCGTCGATGCCGCCCTCGCCAGCTACCGGACCGGCACCGTCCCCTTCGTGACGGTGCTCGAGGCGATCGGCACGTACTTCGGCGATCGCCGAGCCGCCCTCGGACGGCTGGCGAACCTGATCCGCGCACTGGCCGACCTCGAGGAGTTCTCTCCCGAGCGGAGTAGCCAGGCGCCCATGGCGTCCAAGACAGCCCCGGCGGCCGCCTCGGCCAGCCCGAAGATGTGAGCAGAGAAATGAACAAGAAGCGCATCCTCACGATCACCCTCACCGTCGCTCTGTCTGTCGTTGCTGGCGGGGTCGTCCTGGTCTCGTCCGCGTGCCAGAAGAGCGGTGAACATTCGGCTGCCGCGAAGCGGTTTCACTGCCCAATGCACCCGGACGTCGTCAAGGACGGTCCCGGCGACTGCCCGATCTGCGGCATGAAGCTCGTCCCCATCGAGGAAGAAGCCCACCAGGCCGCGGTGGCGGGAGCGGCCGGACCCTCCGGGGAAAGGAAGATCCTCTTCTACCGGTCCCCCATGAATCCGCAGGAGACGTCGCCCACCCCGAAGAAGGACTCTATGGGGATGGACTTCGTAGCTGTCTACTCGGACGAGGTGAACTCGGGCGAAAAGGGACCGGAGGGTCTCGCCACGGTCACGATCGACGCCCAGAAGCAGCAGCTGCTGGGTCTCAAGACGATCGAGGTACAGAGGGCATCCTTCGAAACATCCATCCGGACGACCGGACGCGTCGCCTATGACGAGCGCAGGGTGCACCACGTCCACACGCGCTACGAGGCTTACGTCGAGGCGATCGAAGCGGACTACACGGGAAAGTACGTCAAGAAGGGCGACGTCCTGGTGAAGGTCTACAGCCCCGAGCTGTACGCGACGCAGAAGGAGTACCTGATGGCGCTCAGGGCGGCGAAGTCCACCTCGGGCTCGGCGATTCCGTCCGTTTCCCAGGGCGGCCAGGACCTCGTCGCCGCCGCCCGGCAGAGGCTTCTCCTGTGGGACATCACCCCGCAGGACATCGACGCCCTCGAAAAGCGCGGCGAGCCGACCAGGACGCTGAACATCTACGCGCCCATCTCCGGATTCGTTACGGGCCGGATGGCCTATCACGGGATGAAGGTCATGCCAGCCGATTCGCTCTTCGACATCGTCGACCTCTCCGCTGTCTGGGTCATCGCGGACGTCTACGAGTACGAGCTCCCGCGGCTTTCGCTCGGCCAGACGGCGGCCATGACGCTCTCGTACTGGCCCGGGAAGTCCTGGACCGGGCGCGTGGCCTATGTTTACCCGGCCGTGGACGAGATGACACGAACCGTGAAGGTGCGTCTCGAGTTCGCGAACCACAAGGAGGAGCTGAAGCCCGAGATGTACGCCCAGGTCACGATTCACGGACAGCCCAGGGACGCGCTCGTCCTTCCCGACGACGTCGTGATCGACAGCGGCACACGAAAGGTCGTGTTCGTGGCGGAGGGGAAGGGAAAGCTCTCGCCGCGTGAGATCTCCGTTGGTGACCATGCCGGCGGCCAGTACGAGGTGACGGGGGGCCTCTCTGCGGGGGAGACCGTCGCGCGGGGCGCCAATTTCCTCGTCGACTCGGAGTCACGCTTGAAGGCCGCTCTGTCCGCGATGACCTCAACTTCGCCCACGAAAGCGCCCGGCGAGAGGATGAAGGCGCCCGAGCCGCCCTCGCCTCCGGCGACGCCCGCCGGCCACGCCCACTGAAGGAGGACGCGATGAGCCACGCGAGCCCCAGCGAGGGCGGAGGCGAAGGGGTGATCAAGCGGATCATCCGTTTCTCCGCCGAGAACAAGTACCTCGTCCTCTCCCTCTACGTCGTCGCCATCCTGATCGCCGTCTGGGTCATGAAGCGGACGCCCCTCGACGCGATCCCGGACCAGTCCGACACCCAGGTCATCATCTACTCGAAGTGGGACCGAAGCCCCGACATCATCGAGGACCAGGTCACGTACCCGATCGTCACCGCCCTCCTGGGTGCGCCGAAGGTCAAGACGATCCGCGGCTCCTCCGACTTCGGCTTCTCCTACGTCTACGTCATCTTCGAGGACGGCACCGACCTCTACTGGGCCCGCTCCCGCGTCCTCGAGTACCTCTCGAAGATTCAGGGGAGCCTCCCCCAGGGGGTCAAGACCGAGATGGGCTCCGACGCGACGAGCGTCGGGTGGGTCTTCCAGTACGCGCTCGTCGACGAGTCGGGAACGAACAGCACCGACGAGCTGAGAACTTACCAGGACTGGTTCCTCAGGTACGCGGTCCAGTCGGTGCCGGGCGTGGCCGAGGTCGCGACGGTCGGCGGGCGGCAGAGGCAGTACCAGGTGACGATCGACCCGAACGTCCTCTCCGCCTACGGCGTGCCTCTCTCCCGCGTCGCCGAGGCGATCCGGATGAGCAACGAAGAGGTCGGCGGCCGTCTCATCGAGCTCTCGGGGCGGGAGTACATGGTGCGCGGGCGCGGCTACCTGAAGTCGGTCAAGGACATCGAGCAGATCGTCCTCAAGACGAACGAGAGGGGTACTCCGCTCACAGTCGGCGACGTCGGCCGGGTCTCGCTCGGCCCCGAGATCCGGCGGGGCGTCGCAGACCTTGACGGCGAGGGCGACGTCGTGGGCGGCATCGTCGTGATGCGGAGCGGCGAGAACGCCCTCAACGTCATCGAGCGGGTGAAGCAGAAGTTGAAGGACATCGAGCCCTCGCTGCCGAAGGGCGTAAAGGTCGTCACCACCTACGACCGCTCGGATCTCATCGAGCGCTCCATCGACACGCTCAAGGGAAAGCTGATCGAGGAGATCATCGTCGTCTCGATCATCATCCTGATCTTCCTCTGGCACGTCCCGAGCGCGATCGTCCCCATCCTCACGATTCCGATCTCGGTCGTCCTCGCGTTCATCCCGTTCGGGCAGCTCGGGCTGACGATCAACATCATGTCCCTCGCCGGGATCGCGATCTCGATCGGCGTCCTCGTCGACGGCGCGATCGTCGAAGTCGAGAACGCCTACAAGAAGCTCCAGCTCTGGAACGACGGCGGGCGGCCGGGCGACTTCCACAAGGTGCGCCTCGAAGCGCTCATGGAGGTCGGGCCGTCCGTCTTCTTCTCGCTCCTCGTCATCGCCGTCGCCTTCCTTCCCGTCTTCACGCTCGTCGACCAGGAGGGGCGCCTCTTCCGGCCGCTCGCCTACTCGAAGAACCTCGCCATGGCGATCGCCGCGTTCCTCGCGATCACGCTCGACCCGGCGCTGCGGATGCTCTTCGCGCGGATGGACTTCTTGCACTTCCGGCCGAAGTGGCTCGCCTGGGTCGTCAACCAGGTCATCGTCGGGAAGTACTACGCCGAGGAGAAGCACCCGGTCTCGAGGCTCCTCCACAGGATCTACGAGCCTCCCTGCCGGTTCGTCCTGAAGCACCCGAAGTCGACGATCGCCGCCGCCCTCCTCGCGATGGTCGCGACGGTGCCGGTCTTTTTGAAGCTCGGCTCGGAGTTCATGCCGCCCCTCTACGAGGGGAGCATCCTCTACATGCCGACGACGATGCCCGGCATCTCCGTCACAGAGGCCGAGCGACTCCTCCAGGTGCAGGACCGGATCCTGAAGTCGTTCCCCGAGGTCGAACGGGTCTTCGGCAAGGCGGGGCGCGCCGACAGCTCGACGGACCCGGCTCCGTTCTCGATGATGGAGACGACCGTCATCCTGAAGCCCGAGAACGAGTGGCGGGCGCGTGAGCGCTGGTACTCCTCCTGGTCGCCGGAGTGGCTCGCGTCGGTCTTCCGCCACGTCTGGCGCGACCGTATCTCGCATGACGAGCTGGTCGACGAGATGGACCGGGCGCTGAAGATCCCCGGGACGACGAACGCCTGGACGATGCCCATCAAGGCCCGCATCGACATGCTCTCGACCGGCATCCGGACGCCTATCGGAATCAAGGTCTTCGGCTCCGACCTGAACGAGATCGAGCGGATCGGCAAGGAGATCGAGACGGCCGTGAGGGCCGTCCCCGCGACCCGCTCGGCCTTCGCCGAACGGGTCGCCGGCGGCTACTTCATCGACTTCGACCTGAAGCGCGACCAGCTCGCCCGCTACGGCCTGACCGTGGACGACGCGAACATGGCCATCATGACCGCGGTCGGCGGGGAGCCGATCACGACCCTCATCAAGGGGCGCGAGCGCTACTCCGTCTCGCTCCGCTATCCCCGTGAGCTCCGTGAAGACCTCACGCAGCTCGAGCGGGTGCTCGTCTCGACGATGTCCGGGGCGCAGGTCCCGATGGGACAGCTCGCCGACATCCGGCTCGTCCAGGGACCCTCGATGATCCGCAACGAGAACGGCCTCCTCTCGGGGTACGTCTACGTCGACTTCGACACCGGAAAGGAGGACGTCGGCGGGTTCGTCGAGGAGGCGAAGAAGGCCGTGGCCGAGAGAGTCACGCTCCCGTCGGGCTACACGCTCGTCTGGAGCGGCCAGTTCGAGAACATGATCCGCGTCCGGGAGCGGCTGAAGGTCGTCATCCCGATCACGCTCGTCCTCATCTGGCTCCTCATGTACATGAACACGAAGTCGGCGATGAAGACCTTCATCGTCCTCCTCGCCGTGCCCTTCTCGATCATCGGAGCCGTCTGGTTCCTCTGGATCCTCGGCTACAACATGTCGATCGCGGTCTGGGTCGGCGTCATCGCCCTCATGGGCCTCGACGCCGAGACGGGCGTCTTCATGCTCCTCTTCCTCGACCTCTCGTACGACGAGGCGAAGGCGAAGGGCCTCCTCCGGAACAGGGCCGAGCTGATCGAAGCGATCATCCACGGCGCCGTCAAGCGGGTCCGGCCGAAGGCGATGACCGTCTTCGCCGCGATGCTCGGCCTCATGCCGATCATGTGGTCCGTCGGGGCGGGCTCCGACGTCATGAAGAGGATCGCCGCTCCGATGGTCGGCGGGCTCGTCACGTCGTTCGCCCTCGAGCTCCTCGTCTACCCGGCGATCTACATGCTCTGGAAGCAGCGAAGCTTGCCGAAGCCGGACCCGGATGCTCCCGTCCCTTCCCCGGAACCGTCGCTGATTCCGGCATGACGTCCACCGCACCACCAGACAAACCGATTAGGAGAAGCCCCATGACGACAGCCACCCACCTCCGCCGCTGGATCACCGCCGCCGTTGCGGTCCTCGCCATCTCCTCGGCCGCCGCCGCCCCGCCTTCGAAGGCTGCCTCCGGGAGGATGGTCTTCAAGGACGTGAAGGCGCAGACGCAGGAGTTCATCGGCTATGCCGACATGAGCCTCGCGCCCGAGCAGCAGAAGATCAAGGACGACGTCCTTTCGGCGATCCCAACCGTGTGCTGCAAGAAGTTTTCCATGAAGACGTGCTGCTGCCCGTGCAACATGGCCATGACGATCTGGGGACTCTCGAACTACATGCTCGTGGTGAAGGGCGCCGACGCGGCCCAGCTCAAGACGGCCGTCCTCGACTGGGTGAAGTTCATCGGACCCGCCGGATACACCGGCGATGCGTGTTTCAAAGGTGGCTGCAACCGGCCGTTCGCGAAGAACGGTTGTGGCGGCATGGACCACAAGAGCGTCATCTTCTAGGGGCTGAGCGATGAGACTCCTTCGAACCCTTCTCCTTTCGACGGCGATGGTGAGCCTTCCGGTCATGGCCCAGGAACACGTCCACGGCGAACGGGGGGCGCCGGACCAGGCGCCCTCGGCGGACCGGCCCGTTCGGGACCTGGATGCGGCGCTTCGCGACGAAGGGAGCGCCCTGCGTGCGCTCCGAGCGAGCATCCGCTCGCGCGAGCGCGAGCGGGTTGACCGATCCGTCGGGGACTACGTCTCGGTTCAGGATGAGCTGCGCGTCGGGCTGCGCTCTGGTGGGGGGGACGAAGCGCGTGCGCGAGATGCCTCGCGGATACAGAAGGTCTGCCGGGAGAGCCTGGCAACTCTCCGTGGCCTCGCGGACGGGGCTCCGCCCGCCCTCGGGGAACGTGTCGACGAAGCGATCGCCGCGGCGGAGCGGACGTTCGGGATCGCCGCGGAGCTCGCCGGTCAGGAGGTGGACCCTGCACCGAGGACCAGCCGGGGCGGATGTGGCATGGGGAGCTCCGGCCATCGAGGGCATTGACCGCGACTCCTGGCGGAGCGAACGCGGCCGGGCCTGAGGCGCCCGCGGTATCGCGAGAAGTGAAGTGATCGATCCGGGCGGCGTCGTCCCTGCCGATCCGCGGAGCGGAGCGTTCCCCGGGGAGGAGCGGACGACGCCGCATCTCTCTAACGTCTCTCTAAGGTTCAGCCCCTATCTTCCCGTTCAAGCGCCGGCGCCGGCGTGTAGAGCCCGCCGCCGGAAGCGGGACCAGGAGAAAACGACATGCGCAGACTTCTCGCCACCTTCGCGGCTCTCGCCTTCTCGCTCTGGCCCCTCGCCGCTCAGGCCAACCAGGGCCACGCCCACGCGCACGGCCAGGACGCAGTCCTCGGTACGATCGCCAAGGTCGAGGGCGACCGCCTGGAGGTCGCTGACCCCGACGGCAAGTCCGTCATCGTCAGCCTGACGCGCACCACCATGTACCTCAAGGGGTCTGAGGAGGCGAAGAAAGCTGACCTGAAGCCCGGGCTGAGTGTCGCCGTCGAGACGGCAAACGGGAAGGCCGGGCTCGAAGCGAAGGTCGTCCGGATCGGTCCCGCCGACGGAGCGGTCTGGGCTTGCCCGATGCACCCGGAAGTGACCGGTTCCGGTCCCGCCAAGTGCCCGAAGTGTGGCATGTTCCTCGAGAAGAAGAAGGCCTGAGGAGCGCCCGGTGTACCGAGTAGGAGAGTCGACTCGAGTCATGGCTCGCCTCCTCTTCGGGGCACTCCTCGTTTCGGGCGCGCTGGAAGGGCAGGAGCCTCCACGGCTCGACACGCCGGTCGCTCCATCTGCTGCGGGGGAGCCGGCGAATCCAGGTGTCAGCCGGCTCGAGCGCTCCGAAGGGCTTCTGGCCGCCGTCCGGACGGCCAGCGCCGAGAAAGACGGCACCGCCCTCGCTTCTGCCACGGCAGCGTACGTGTCCTACCTCGCGGTCCTCCGGGACGAGATCAGCCGCGCCCCGCGTGTCGATGGCCCGGTGTTGCCGGACAAGCTCGTGGTGGGAAAGACGGTAGCTCTGCAGGCGACGGAGCTCGAGTCACTGGCGAAGGCGGCCCCGCGGCGGCTGCGAAAAGACGTGGAGCGGGCACTGGCCGCCGCCGACGGGCTTCTCGAGACTCTGGCGAGAGGCTGGTCGGCGCCAGCGCCAGCGGTGCGCCCGCAGGCCGAGTCGCACGCGGGCCACGGCCGCTCGACGTCGGCCTCGAGCGGTGGGCACCATTGAGGGCCTCTGCACTAGGCTCGTGCTGACGACGCGTCCGTCAGGTTGGAGGCACCCATGAATCATGACGAGCACGAGCACACCGGGCACGATCGGTCGACGGCCGGGCGGCCTCAGAAGAAGGACCCCGTCTGCGGAATGTCGGTGCCGGCGGACAGCCCGAACCGACACGAGCACGCGGGTACCGAGTTCGTGTTCTGCAGCGCGACCTGCCGCGATCGGTTCACCAGGGACCCGGGCTCGTTCCTCGAACAGGCCCCGGCGGCCACGGCCGCTCCTTCTCGGGTCATTCCGGGGGGCTACACGTGCCCCATGCACCCTGAAATCGTGCGCGATGCTCCGGGCTCGTGTCCGATCTGCGGCATGGCGCTGGAGCTCCGGGCACCCGCGGCGAACGCCGGAGAGAACGCCGAGCTCCGCGACATGAGCCGCCGCTTCTGGTTCTCGGTAGCGCTTACCGTGCCGCTCCTCGGCCTGGCGATGGGCGACATGCTGCCGGGAGAACCCGTGTCTGCGCTCTTGTCGGCGCGCCTACGCACATTCCTGGAGCTGGCGCTGGCGACGCCCGTGTGCCTCTGGGCCGCATGGCCCTTCTACGTGCGAGCCGTCCAGTCGGTGAGGAACCGAAGTCTCAACATGTTCACACTCATCGGCCTCGGCGTGAGCGTCGCGTACGGCTACAGCGTCATCGCGACGCTTCTGCCGGGCCTGTTCCCGGCCTCCTTCCGGAGCGCATCCGGCGAGGTCGCCGTTTACTTCGAAGCGGCCGGGGTCATCGTCACCCTGATCCTGCTCGGGCAGGTCCTGGAGCTTCGCGCGCGGAGCCAGACCGGTGCCGCGATTCAGAAGCTGCTCGGGATGGCAGCAACATCGGCGCGACGGATCAATGCTGACGGTTCCGAAGAGGACGTGCTGCTGGAGGTCGTGCAGGCCGGCGACACGCTCCGGGTGCGGCCTGGCGAGAAGATCCCGGTAGACGGTGTCGTCCTCGAGGGTGCGAGCTCCGTCGACGAGTCGATGGTGAGCGGCGAGCCGATACCCGTGGAGAAGGGCCCCGGCGACAAGGTCGTCGGAGCTACGGTCAACGGCACCGGAGCCCTCCTGATGCGGGCCGAAAAGGTCGGCGCCGAGACGCTTCTCTCGCGCATCGTCGCGATGGTCGCCGAGGCCCAGCGAAGCCGGGCGCCGATCCAGAAGCTCGCCGATGTCGTGGCCGGCTATTTCGTGCCGATCGTCATCCTGATCTCAGTCCTCACCTTCGTGGCCTGGGCGATCGTCGGGCCGGCGCCCCGAATGGCGCACGCGCTGATCAACGCCGTGGCCGTGCTCATCATCGCCTGCCCCTGCGCGCTGGGTCTCGCCACCCCGATGTCGATCATGGTGGCCACGGGCAGGGGCGCGACCATGGGCGTTCTCTTCAAGAATGCCGAGGCGATCGAGGTGCTCCGAAAGGTCGATACGCTCGTCATCGACAAGACGGGGACACTGACGGAAGGGAAGCCCGAGCTGGTAAGCGTCAAGCCGGCCGCCGGCTTCTCCGAATCCGACCTCCTCCATCTGGCCGCCAGCCTGGAACGAGGCAGCGAGCACCCGCTCGCGGCGGCCATCGTGAAGGGAGCCGAGAAGCGCGGCGTGGCTCTCTCCGGCACAGACGGGTTCGAGTCGGTGACGGGAAAGGGCGTGAAGGGAACCGTAGACGGCAGGGCCGTGACCCTCGGGAACACGTCCCTGATGGCGGACCTGGGCATCGACCTCGGAGCGCTGGGCACCGACGCGGAGGCGCTCCGCAAGGACGGGGAGACGGCGATGTTCGTTGCGGTCGACGGCGAGGTCGCGGGCATCCTGGGGGTGGCCGATCCGATCAAAGCCAGCACGCCCGAGGCCATCAGCGAACTACATGGTGAGGGCCTCCGCATCGTCATGCTCACGGGCGACAGCAGGACGACCGCCGAGGCGGTCGCGAGGAAGCTCGCGATCGACGAGATCGTGGCAGAGGTTCTGCCCGATCAGAAGGCGGAGGTCGTGAAGCGGTTCCAGGCTCAGGGACGCGTCGTCGCGATGGCAGGCGACGGCATCAACGACGCCCCCGCGCTCGCACAGGCGCAGGTGGGAATCGCGATGGGGACGGGCACCGACGTCGCGATGGAGAGCGCCGGGGTCACTCTCGTGAAGGGGGACCTCCGGGGCATCGTCCGGGCGCGGCGCCTTTCCCGCAGCACGATGGCCAACATCAAGCAGAACCTCTTCTTCGCATTCGTCTACAACGCGGCAGGGGTCCCGATCGCTGCGGGTGTGCTCTACCCGTTCTTCGGGCTATTGCTCTCGCCTGTGATTGCGGCTGCCGCGATGAGCTTCAGCTCGGTCTCGGTCGTCGGAAACGCGCTCCGGCTTCGACGGGCGAAGATGTGAGCCTGGACGACGAGACGATTGAGGCGGTGCCCGGCGGCGAGAGATCGCGCCCCGGTCGCCCCGATCGCGCGGCTCCGCGCTATGAGCTCGGCGAGACGCTCGGCAGCGGGGGGATGGCGACGGTCGTGCTCGCGAGGGATCGCCAGCTCGGACGCGACGTCGCCATCAAGCGCATGAAGCCCGAGCTCGCCGAGGACCCGGGGGCACGGCGCCGGTTCGAAGAGGAAGCGCTGATTCTCGCGGGGCTCGAGCATCCAGGGACGGTCCCGGTGCACGACGCGGGGACGCTCGAAACGGGCGAGCCGTTCTACGCAATGAAGCGCGTCCAGGGACGGACGTTGAAGAGCCTCCTGTCGGCGCGGCGGCCGGAGGAGATCCGGTCGCGCCAGTCGATCACCCACTTCGTCGACGTCTTCGAGCGGGTTTGCCAGACGCTTGCCGCGGCGCACCGCCAAGGCCTGGTTCATCGCGACGTCAAGCCAGCGAACATCATGGTGGACGACATGGGCTCCGTCTACCTGGTGGACTGGGGCCTCGCCGTACGGCTCGAAGGCGACAGTCAGTCCCGCGCGCATCCAGGAGGGGCCGTTGCCGGGACGCCGGCGTACATGTCCCCCGAGCAGGCGCGCGCGGCACCGACGAGCCCGGCCTCCGACGTCTTCTCGCTTGGCACGGTCCTGTACGAGATTCTGACCGGTGCGAACCCCTTCTCGTCCTCCGATGCGCTCGAATCGATGCGCCGCGTTCGGGAGGAGTCGCCAGCGCCGCCCGTCGCGAGTAACCCCGTAGCCGGGAGATCGCTCTCTGCCGTCTGCATGAAGGCCCTCGCCAGGAACCCGTCGTCGCGATACGACTCAGCAATGGAGCTGGCGGAGGAGATCCGCCGGTACCGGGAGTTCCGTCCGGTGGGCGCTGCGCCTCCGACCTTCATGGAGAGGGCTGTGAACTGGATGCGCCGGCACCCTGCGGTCGCCTCGGCCGTCGCGGCCGCGCTCGGCGTCGGCCTCCTTGGAGGAGTCGGGGTCGCCGTTCGCGTCGCTTCCCGCCACAGTCTGCACGTGATGGCTTCGGAGCGCCTGGACGCCGCGGACGCGAGCCTCGCCCGAGTCAATGCCGAGATCGCTCGCGCCACCGCGGCCCGCGAAGCCGCTCCGTCAAACGGCCGAGCCCGGCTCGACCTCGAGCTCGACGAGCTGAGAGCCCTGAGGTCGGAGGAGTACGAGACCGTTCACGGATTGGCCTACGCCATTCTCGGGTTCGGGGCGGGCTCGCCGGACAGGGTCATCCAGGCGCGAGTCCGCCGATATCAGGTCGAGGGCGTCGAACGCTACCTCGCCGCTGGCCAGGAGCTCGCTGCAGCGGCGTCACTGAGGAAGGCGCTCAGGGCCGCCGAGGCGGCGAATCCGCTTGGCTTCTCGAAGGACGAGATAGCGGCGATGGAGGCGAAGCTGATGCAGGTCGAGGCGAGGCTGGCAGCCTCCCGCGGACCCGAATCAGAGCCGGCCGGACACTGAAGAGCCGCCGTCGGCATGGCGTACCACCATAGAGGTGCGGCCGGAGGTCTGAACGGGCCCCAGCGTCGCGAGATTACTCGCAGGCACTCCTGTCCAAGATAGATCCGTGATCGCGTGAGAAAGGCCCTCCGGACGGCCGAGGTAATCTCGACCGTGTCTGTAGCAGGACTAACCGGAGGGTGTCGAGATGGTACG
>Ga0209604_1000879_pt1 | contig 26263 bp, 19 predicted proteins | sample AD_UKC097_MetaG_FD_184405 | JGI IMG/M metagenome (GOLD analysis project Ga0209604, IMG submission 184405) | Active sludge microbial communities of municipal wastewater-treating anaerobic digesters from USA - AD_UKC097_MetaG (SPAdes) (version 2) | ecosystem: Engineered > Bioreactor > Anaerobic >... | reverse complement strand
CGCCGTCGCCGCGATCGACCTCGTCGAGCACGTCGACGACCCGACGCTCGAGGCGATGCTCCGCGAGTGCCGCCGCGTCCTGAAATCCGGCGGCCGTCTCGGGATCTACACCCCCGACCGCGCGCATTACGTGGAGCGGATGAAAGCGCACGACTTCGTCCTGAAGCAGTTCCCGCAGCACATCGCGGTCCGGCGCGTCGCGGAGTACCGGCGCTTCCTCGCTGCGGCCGGCTTCGCCGTCGACCTCGAGACGTGGAGCGTCTCCCCGTTTCCGCTCGTCCGGTGGGTCGAACGGGCGCTCGCGCCGCTCCCGCTCCTCGGACCGACGTTCCGCTACAGGATCCTGATTCGGGCGCTCGCGCCGTAGGATCGACGGGATGCCCGAGCCGCCCGACTTCGCCCCGAACGCCGCCGTCTACGACGACGCGTACTACGCCGCGATGTACCGCCCGCACTGGTTCTTCCGGAACGCCCGGAAGTACCGGGAGCGGGACGCGGCGCTCCTGCGCGCCGTGAGACCCCACGCCGGGATGCGCCTCCTCGAGGTCGGCTCGGCCCGCGGCGACACCGCGTTCTTCTTCGCGCCGCTCGTCGCCGCGGTCGTCGGCGTCGACGCGGCCCCGGTCGCGGTCGAGGCCGCGCGCGCGGCGGCCGCCGCGCGCTCTCTCGCGAACGTGACCTTCGAGGTCGCCGACGCCCGCCGCCTCCCGGGCATTGCCGACGCTTCCTTCGACGCCGTCCTCCTCGCCGACTTCGTCGAGCACGTCACGGACGAGGTCCTCGTCCCGTGCCTCGCCGAGGCCCGCCGCCTCCTCGTCCCCGGCGGCGCGCTCGCGATCTACACGCCGAACCGCGACCACTGGGCGGAGCGGATCAAGGCGGGCGTCCCGGGCCTCCAGCAGGAGGACCACATCGCGGTCCGGCCCTCGGCCGAGGTCGTCCGCCTCGTGGCGGGGGCGGGCTTCTCCGTCGACGACCTCTTCTTCTCCGCAAGCCCCTATCCGCTCTTAGGGGCCGTCGACCGGCTCCTCCCCGGCGTAGCGATCTGCCGCTTCCGGACCGTCCTGCGCGCGCTCCGTACCGCCTGAAGCGCCCTCGGGCGCGGACGCCGGCGCGGCACGCGCCTTGTAAGGACCGATCGCCGAGGGCTACCCTCGGCCCATCGACGAGAGAAAGGACGCCCCGATGTCACGACGGAGCCTTCTCCTGTTCCTCCTCCTCGCGGCCCTGATTCCCGGCGCGGACGCCGCCGCCCAGAACACTGGCGGCGTCGTCCTCTACGAGGGGACGCGCCTGACCGGCAGTCGGATCGACCTCGATCGCGACGTCTTCGACCTCGACGAGACGGCGTTCAGAAGCCGCCGGGCGCGGTCCGTCGCCGTCGCTTCCGGGTGCCGCGCCACGCTCTTCGAGCTCTCCGGCTACCGCGGCGCGAGCGTCGAGGTGACCGGACGCATCGACGACCTCTCCGCCACCCGGCTCGGCGCCCGAGGGGTCTCCTCGGCGCGCGTCGCCTGCACCCGGGACCTCGTCGGTTCGAGCTCTGCGCCGTGGGCCGCCGGGTCGCGCGGCGTGACGCTCTTCCGTGATTCCGGCTTCAAGGGCGACTCGGAGACCTTCTCGTCCGACGTCCCCGACCTCTCCCGCACCCGCGTCGGCGCACGCCAGGCGAGCTCCGTCGATGTCCCCGAGGGGTGCGTCGCGGTCCTCTTCTCGGGCACCGGCTTCAGCGGCCGCTCCACGGAGCTGCGGAAGTCGCACGACAACCTCCGTCTCGCGGAGATCGGCAACGACACCGTCGCTTCCCTCCGCGTCGACTGCCGGGGGACGGGCGGCTCCACGATCGACAGCGGGTGGAGCGCCGGCGGACGCGGGGTGACGCTCTTCCGCGACTCCGGTTTCAAGGGCGACTCGGAAACCTTCTCGACCGACGTCCCCGACCTCTCCCGCACCCGCGTCGGCGCACGCCAGGCGAGCTCCATCGAGGTTGCGGAGGGGTGCACGGCCGAGCTGTTCACCGGGACCGGCTTCAGCGGCCGCTCCGCCGTCTTCCGGGAGGCGCACGACAACCTCCGCCTGACCGACGTCGGCAACGACGCCGCGGCCTCGCTCCGCGTCGATTGCCGCGGCGGGTACGGGCTGGCCGGCGCCGGCCGGCGCCCCGGGGCGTCCGGACGCGGGGTGACGCTCTTCCGCGACTCCGGCTTCAAGGGCGACTCGGAGACCTTCTCGACCGACGTCCCCGACCTCTCCCGCACCCGCGTCGGCGCACGCCAGGCGAGCTCCATCGAGGTCCCGGAGGGGTGCACGGCCGAGCTGTTCACCGGGACCGGCTTCAGCGGCCGCTCCACCGTTTTCCGGGAAGCGCACGACAACCTCCGCCTGACCGACGTCGGCAACGACGCCGCGGCCTCGCTCCGGGTCGACTGCGGCCGGCGGCGCTTCCGCCCCGCCGACGGACGCGGGGCCGGGTACGGCTCCGCGGGGGTGACGCTCTTCCGGGACAAGGACTTCGACGGGGAGGCCGAGTCGTTCCGTTCGGACGTCCCCGACCTGGCGCGGACGCGCGTCGGAGGGCGCCAGGCGAGCTCGATCGAGGTCCCGGCGGGATGCCGGGTGACGCTCTTCAGCGAGCCGAGCTACCGCGGCCGCTCCGCGACGTTCGACGCGGACCACGGCGACCTCCGGCAGACGCCGATCGGGAACGACGCCGCGCAGTCGATGCGCGTCGACTGCGGCTCGACCCGCTGGTGAGGCGAGGAGCGCGGGGCGCCGCCAGGCGCCCCGCGTTCAGCCCTTGCGGGCCCGTTTCGCCGCGGGCCTCTTCTTCTCCGAGGCGGCGGCGGCCGCCGCTGCCAGGGCCGTCGCCTCGGGGACCTTCGTGACGAAGGCCCAGGCGTCGAGGTCCTGCGCGGGGGCGTCGAAGTCGCACCCCTCCCGCTCGCAGACGTAGAAGGCGCCCGCCTTCCGGTCCCGCACGAGGAGATAGGGCGCGCCGCACGCGGGGCAGGCCTTCGGCACCGGCCGCGCGCGGAAGTTCCTCGTGCACGTCGGGTAGTTCGAGCAACCGTAGAACGGCCCGAAGCGACCCTTGCGGACGAGGACCTCGCCCGTGCCGCAGTCGGGGCAGGCGACGTTCGTCGACGTGACGGGCTTCGGCGGCCGGTAGCGGCAGGCGGGGTAGTTCGAGCAGCCGACGTAGTCGCCGAACCGGCCGTGCCGGGCGACGAGGTCGTGGCCGCAGAGGGGGCACTTCTCGCCTGTCGGAACGTCCGGCCGGGCCTCGGCCTTGCCGTTCGCCACCTTCACGGCGACCGTGAACCGGCAGTTCGGGTAGGCCGTGCAGCCGAGGAACGCGGAGCCGTCCCGCCCCGTCCGGAGCTTCATCGGGCTGCCGCACTCGTCGCAGGTCTGCCCCTCCAGCTCCGAGGCGTCCACCGGGTCGTCTTCCGGCTCCGGGACATCGACCGTGTAGTCGCACCCGGGATAGCCGGCGCAGGCGACGAAGAGCCCGTTCTTCCCCATCCGGAGGCGCAGCTCGTCCCCGCTCTTCGGGCATTTCTCACCGACTCCCTCGGGGAGGGGGAAGCCCGGGAGGCGCTTCCTCACCTCGGCGAGAGCGAGCCCCGCCTTCACCGAGATCATCTTCTTCAGGGCGCGGTCGCGGTCCTTCGTGAAGCGCGCGTCGAACTCGCCGACCGCTTTCCTCCAGTCGAGCTTCCCCTCCTCGACCTCGTCGAGCTCCTCCTCCATCCGGGCCGTCGACTCGGTCTGGAAGAAGTCGTCGAAGCCCTCGCGCATCAGGTCGATGACGAGGCGACCGAGGAGCGTCGGGAGGAAGCGGCGGTCCTTCTTCCTGACGTACTCGCGGTCCTCGATCTTCCGGAGGATCTCGGCGTAGGTGGACGGCCGGCCGATGCCGTTCTCTTCCAGGAACTTCACGAGCGAGGCTTCGTTGAAGCGGGGCGGCGGCTGCGTCTCGTGGTCCTCGACCTGTCCTTCCACGAGGCGCAGGACGTCCCCCTCGCCGAGCTGCGGCAGGCGGACCTTCCCTTCCTCGGGGTCGCCGTTCCCCTCTCCCTCGGCCTCCTCCCCTTCGGCCACCTGGCCGTAGACGCGGAGCCAGCCCGGGTCCTTGAGGACCGAGCCGCTCGCGCGGACGCCGGCGACCTCGGTGCTCCCGGGGCGCGTCGCCTCGATCTCGACGGTCGTGACGTCCGAGACGGAGGGCGCCATCTGCGAGGCGACGAAGCGGTTCCAGATCAGCCGGTAGAGCTTCGCCTCGTCGGCGGAGAGGTCGCCCGCGACGACTTCCGGAGGGAGATCCATCATCGTCGGGCGGATCGCCTCGTGGGCGTCCTGGGCGTCCTTCTTCTGCTTGAACCGCCGCGGCTCGGAGGGGAGCGCGTCGGCGCCGTACGTCGCGCCGATGTGGGCGCGGACCGCCGCGAGAGCCTCCTCGGAGACGCGCGTCGAGTCGGTACGCATGTAGGTGATGAGGCCCACGGAGCCCCGTCCCGCGATCGTCCGCCCCTCGTAGAGGCGCTGGGCGACCTGCATCGTCCGCCTCACGGTGAAGCCGAGGGTCCGGGCCGCCCCCTGCTGGAGCTTCGAGGTCGTGAACGGGGGAACCGGGTTCGTCCGCTTCTCGCGGGCCTCGACCGACGCGATCCGGAACGTGGCGGCGCGCAGGTGCCCGAGGACCTCCTCGGCCGCCTCGCGCGTGGCGAGGCGCGGGTCGGTTCCGTCGAACTTCAGCTTCGCCCCGCGCCAGGCGACCGTCCGGGCCGGGAAGGGGGCGTCCCCCTTCGCGAGCTGAAGCGGGACGGAGAAGTAGGGAACCGGGACGAAGCGCTCCCGCTCGGCCTCTCGCTCCACGATGATCCGGAGCGCGACCGTCTGGACCCGGCCGGCGGAGAGGCCCCGCCAGACCTTCTTCCAGAGCAGGTCGGAGACCTCGTAGCCGACGAGCCGGTCGATGATCCGGCGGGCCTGCTGGGCGGCGACGCGGTTCGCGTCGATCTCGCCCGGGCTCGCGATCGCCTTCTGGATGGCGCTCTTCGTGATCTCGTTGAACTCGGCCCGATGGAACCGGGCGTTCGGGGCCGCGGGCCGGAGGAGCTCGTGGAGGTGCCAGCAGATCGCCTCGCCCTCGCGGTCGGGGTCGGCGGCGAGGTAGATCGCCTCGGCCCCCTTCGCCAGGCGCTTCAGGTCGGCGATCGTCCGCTGCTTGCCAGGGAGGACCTCGTAGGTCGGCTCGTAGCCGGCCTCCCGGTCGATGGAGATCCCCTTGCGGGGGAGGTCCCGGACGTGGCCGTAGCAGGCGTGGACGGTGAAGTCCTTCCCGAGGAACTTCCCGAGCGTGCCGGCCTTGGCGGGGGACTCGACGATGACGAGAGATTTCGACATGCGGCCGGCTACGATGCCACGGTTGTCAAGCCCGCGGCGCCTTCCTGGCGAAGAGCGCCCCCGGAAGGGCCTCGGCGAGCCCCTCCAGCTCGAGGAGGACGAGCGCCGCCGAGAGGCGGGCCGCGGAGAGGCCGGTCACGGCGGCCAGCTCGTCCGCCGGCCGCGGCTCGACGGCGTCGAGGGCGAGGAGGACCCGCGCCGCGTCGGGGTCCGCGGGCGTCGCCGTCGCACCCCCGGCCTCGGGCCGAGCCGCCGGGCGGAGCCTCGCGAGGTCCGCGTCGGGGAGCTCGCGGAGGACGTCCGCCGCGTCCCGGACCAGGATCGCCCCGTCTTTCAGGAGGGCGTTCGTCCCGGCCGACTGCTCCCCGAGGACGGGGCCAGGGACGGCCCCCACGTCACGGCCCGCTTCCGTGGCGCAGCGAGCCGTGATGAGCGAGCCGCTCCGCGGCGCCGCCTCCACGACGACGACGAGGCGGGCGCAGCCGGCGATGATCCGGTTTCGGGCCGGGAAGTGCCACGGTTCGGGCTGGGTCCCGGGCGGCAGCTCGGTCAGGAAGGCTCCTCCCGCGAAGACCCGCTCGCGCAGGCGGCCGTGCGCGGCCGGGTAGAGGACGTCGAGGCCACAGCCGAGCACGCCCCACGTCTCGCCGTCCTCGTCGAGAGCGGCCGCGTGAGCGGCCGCGTCGATCCCATGGGCGAAACCCGAGACGACGACGACTCCCGCTCGGGCGAGGCCCGCGGAAAGGCGACGGGCCGCCTCGAGCCCGGTCCGGGTGGCGCGGCGCGACCCGACGACGCCGACGACGGGAGCGTTCGAAAGGGTCCGACCGCGGACGAACAGGACGGGTGGAGGATCGGCGATCTCCCGAAGGAGAGCCGGGTACTCCGGGTCGCAGATCGCGATCGCCCGGCCCCCGAGCGCGCCGAGACCGTCGCGCGCCGCCGCGAGGCCGTCCGCGGACGGCGGGACGAGGAGCTCCTCGCATCCGGGCTCGCCGCCGAGCGCGACCGCCTCTGCCGGCGAGAGACCGAGCGTCTTCTCGACGGAGCCCGTCGCCAGAAGGAGGCGCGCGAGGGTTCGCGCGCGCGTTCCCCGGACCCGGAGGCCCCACGAGAGGACGATGTCGGCCTGCATCCGCATGGTGGGCATCTTGCGTAAGGAGCGCTGACTATAATGCCGTCCTCCGTGAGACACAGTCGCCGAGCCCCCCTCGCCAAGGGCCTCCTCCTCGCGATCGCCGTGTCCCTGACCGGTTGCGCCTCCGCCTCGCGGGACGCCGCCAACGCCGCCGACCAGAAAGCCTATGGGGCCCGGATGGCCGAGAAGGGGTTCTGGCGGGAGGCGCTCTTCCGCTTCGAGCGGGCCGCGAAGCTCGCTCCGGACGACCCCGAGGTCCTGAACAACCTCGCGGTCGCCTGCGAGGCGACGGGGGAGACGGCCCGCGCCCTGGCCGCCTACAAGCGCGCCCTCGAGCTCCGCCCCGAGGACTCCCGGATCAAGCGCAACTACGCCCGCTTCGCCGAGTACTACACCTCGCTGCAGCGCGCGTCCGGACCGATGGCGGCCCCTAAATGAGACGGCTCTCCGCGCTCGCAGCCCTCCTCCTCCTGCTCGGTGCGCCCGCCGGTCCTCTTCTGGCCGGCTCGCGGGAGGTGAAGCTGCGGCTTCCCCTCCGCCCGAAGCTCGCCGTGACGGGCCGGGAGCGGCTCTCCCTCGCCCCCTTCCTGGTGGCCTCCAAGCTCTCCGAGCGGAAGGAGTCGCCGCGGGTGAAGGACCTCGACCTGGACCTCGAGTTCCGGCGCTACCTCGGCAAGCAGATCGCGCGCCGGACGAAGATGAACGTCGTCACGATGCCGGCCGACGTGAAGCTCCCGTCGACCGAGCTGAAGGCGCTCGGCGAGGCGTCCGCGTACTGGAAGGAGCTCGGCACGCGCGTCGGCGCCGACGTCCTCCTCTCGGGGATCGTCGACTTCCGGGTCGAGGACAAGTCGGGCTACAAGACCCAGGAGTACCAGAGCCCGGTCGACGGCCGGACCTACTACCGCCAGGTCTTCGTCGAGACGACGGGATTCACCTTCGAGGTGACCGTCCTCGCGTTCGACGGCCGGACGGGGGCGAAGCTCTTCCAGGAGACGTTCAAGGACCAGAAGGAAAAGTCCCGGCGGGCCGCCGACGAGATGGTCGGGCTCTTCGAGAACCTCTTCTCGCTCGAAAACCAGCTGCTCGGCCTCTTCGTCGTCCGGGAAAGGGAGGCCAACCGCTATGTGTTCGACTAGGCGGCGCGCCGCGCGGCTCGTCCCGGCGGGGGCCCTCGCGGCCCTCCTCCTCGTGACGGCCGGCCCGGCTCCGGCCCAGGGCCAGAACAAGGTCGTCTACGACCGGTTCGACTGGAAGATCTACTCCTCGACCCATTTCCGGATCTACTACTACGGGAAGGGGGAGGAGGCCCTCGGCAAGGTCGCCTCGATGGCCGAGTCGGCCTACGACGACCTCTCGCGCCGGCTGAACTACCAGGTCCCGAAGCCGATTCCGCTCCTCTACTACGTCTCGCACGCGGAGTTCGAGCAGAACAACATCATCCTGAACTTCATCCCGGAGGGGGTCGGAGCGTTCGCCGAGCCGGCGCGGAACCGGATGGTCCTCCCCATCGACCTTCCCGACGACAAGCTCCAGAACCTGATCGCCCACGAGCTGACCCACATCTTCCAGTACGAGATCCTCTTCGGCGGCCGCCTCTCCCGCGCCATCACCGCGAACATCCCGACCTGGTTCATGGAGGGGATGGCCTCGTACTTCGCGAAGGACGAGGACGAGAAGGACCGGATGTTCATCCGCGACGCGGTGAACTCCGACCAGATCCCGCCGATCACGCGGATCAACATCACCGGCTACCCCGCCTACCGCTTCGGCCACGCGTTCTTCGACTTCGTCGAGGCCGAATGGGGCAAGGACGCCGTCCGCGAGCTCGTCTTCGAGTTCCGCTCGTTCCTCGGCCGGGACGTCGCCGTCGCGCTTCGCCGGACGTTCGACGTCGAGCCCGACGACTTCGACCTGAAGTTCCGCCGGTACCTGCGCCGGAAGTACCTCCCGCTCCTCGCGGTGAAGGGGGAGGCGTCGGAGTACGGCGAGCGGTTCCGCGTCGGCCCCTGGGAGCGCCCCTCCTACGAGGTGGGAGTCGCCCCGTCGCCCTCGGGGGACTTCGTGGCGACGCTGACGACGTACAAGGAGGACGTCGACATCGCCCTCCTCTCCACGAAGTCGCGGAAGCTCTGGAAGAACCTCTCCTCCGGCCGGACGACGAAGTACGAGTACATCTCGGCCCAGTTCCTCACCCAGGCTCCCGAGAGCGGTCGCGACCTCTCGTTCGCGCCGGACGGCGACCGGATCGCCGTCTTCGCGCGACGCGAGCGAGGCCGCCAGCTCTACATCTTCTCGGCCCGCGGCGGAGGGATCCTCGAGCGGATCCCCGTCTCCCCCGACATGCCCGTCGGCCCGTCCTTCTCCCCCGACGGGCGCTCCGTCGTCTTCTCCGGGATCTCCGGCACCTCGCGCGACATCTTCCGGCTCGACCTCGAGACGAAGGCGGTCACGAACCTGACGTCGGACGAGGCGTACGACACGGCGCCGGTCTACTCCCCCGACGGGAAGTACCTCTACTACACGAAGTCGGTCGGCGAGCTCCAGAAGATCGTCCGGTTCCCCGTGGACGACCCGACGAAGGTCGAGCAGGTCACCTGGGGCGAGGGAAACGACGACGACGCGGCGCTCTCCCCCGACGGGGAGCGTCTCTACTTCGCCTCCTCCCGCGGCGGCATCTTCAACGTCTACGGACAGGACCTGAAGACGGGAGAGATCGTCCAGTACACCGACGTTATCGGCGCGGCGTTCGGCCCCGCCGCCTACATCGGGCCGGACGGCCAGGAGAAGGTCGTCTTCTCTGGCTACCAGGCGGGCCGGATCCAGCTCTACGTCGCCGACGCGAAGAAGCCGTTCCGCCGGCTCGAGGAGAAGGCCCTCTCGCCGGCGCCGGTCGACCCCGCCGCCGGTCCCGGCTTCGTCCCCGCCATCGAGGTGGCGATCGACCACGAGAAGGTCGAGAAGAGCCGCTTCGCCCTCTTCATCGACGACGTCGGCGCCTACGCCGGCGTCCAGTCCGACGGCACGTTCGTCTCCTCCGCGCGGGTCTCCCTCTCCGACTACATCGGCGACCGGCGCGCCTTCGTCATCTGGGACACGCTCGCGGGGTACTCGAACTTCAACGCGATCTACTTCGACCTGAAGCGCCGCCTCCAGTGGGGCCTCCAGGCCTACGACAGCCGCATCTACTTCCTCGGCTACAACCAGATCGGCGAGCTGACGTCCGACCGTCGCTTCCTCCGCGAGACGGGCGTCAACGTCCTGGGGTCCTACCCCTTCTCTCGCTACACGCGCGTCGAGGGGTCGCTCGGGTTCGTCTCGCGCTCGATCGACGCCCCCTACGCCTACACGAACGCCGACGGCACGCAGGGGCAGATCGTCCTCCCGCGGAAGGACAACACGATGGCGGCCGGGCTCGGGTTCGGCTACGACGCGACCCAGTTCAAGGCCTTCGGCCCTCACGGCGGGCGGGCCCTCTCCGTCAACTACCGATACCTCCCCGACTTCGAGGACGGCGGGACGCTCTCGCAGGAGATCACCGCCGAGGCGCGCCTCTACGTCCCCGTCACGCGCCGGTCGAACTTCGCGATCCGCGCGTTCGGCGGGGCCGCGTCCGGCGCCTCTCCGGCCGTCTACGCTTTCGGCGGCCTCGACAACCTCCGCGGCTACGACTACCGCTCCTTCATCGGCAACCGGATCGCTTACCTGAACGCCGAGTTCCGCTTCCCTCTCATCGACGCCCTGATCACCGGGATCGGGCTGAACGTCGGCGGCGTGAGGGGTCGCTTCTTCTTCGACGTCGGCGGCGCCTGGCTGGAGGGGGAGGACTTCAAGTGGTGGGACGACGGGCGGCTCCGCGACGGGCGCGCGGCGTGGGGCGCCGGCTTCACCGCCTATTTCCTCGGGATCCCCTGGAACGTCGACTTCGCCCGCCCCTTCGACGGGCGCTCGAACCTGGCGGGCTGGCAGACGACGTTCTACATCGGCCCGGGTTCGTTCTGAGGGGCGCGACCGGGAAAGGGTGACCCGGATCACCCCGCACCGGTCCGCCCCGCCCTAGAATTCCCGCGTGAAGGTCCGCGTCCTCGGAGCGTACGGCGGCTCCTCGCCGTGGCATCGGCAGACCTCGTTCCTCCTGGACGGGACGGTCGCCCTCGACGCGGGCGCGCTCACCCAGTCCCTGACGCTCGAGGAGCAGTCCCGCGTCCGCTCGATCCTCGTGACCCACTCCCACCTCGACCACGTCGCCTCGCTCCCGTTCCTCGTCGAGAACGTCTTCGGGCGGACGGAGGGGCCGATCGAGATCGTCGGGCCGAAGGACGTGACGACGCTCCTGCAGGGGCACCTCTTCAACGACGCGATCTGGCCCGACTTCACGCGGATCCCGACGCACCTCCTGCCGGCCGTGACGTTCCGCGCGGTCGAGGAGGGGACGCCGTTCCGCGTGGACGGCCTGCACGGGCTCGCGGTGGCGGTCTCGCACGTCGTCCCGACGTTCGGCTACCTCCTCTGGGACGACCGTGCCTGCGTCGTCTTCTCGGGCGACACCGGTCCGACCGAGGCCCTCTGGGCCGCGGCGCGGAGTCGGGACGACCTGAAGTCGATTTTCGTCGAGTGCTCGTTCCCCGACTCCATGGCCGAGATCGCCGAGGTCTCCAGGCACCTCACGCCGGCGACGCTCGCGCTCGAGATGCGGAAGTTCCCGGCCGGCATCCCGGTGAACCTCTACCACATGAAACCGCCGACGCTGCCGCAGCTGCGCGCCGACGTCGCCGCCCTCTCCGAGCCGCGGGTGCGGATCCTGGACGACGGGGACGAGCTGGAGTTCTGAAAGGTTCGCGGGGGGACCCGGGCCCTGCGGGCCCGCGGCCGGTCCCCCCGCACCCCCTCCGCGCCGGCTCTGATCTCCGCGGCGTCGCCCGCGCCGCCCTCCGGGCCAGCGGCCGGTCCCCCCGCGCCCCCTCCGCGCCGGCTCTGATCTCCGCGGCGTCGCCCGCGCCGCCCTGCGGGCCCGCGGCCGGTCCCCCCGCGCCCCCTCCGCGCCGGCTCTGATCTCCGCGGCGTCGCCCGCGCCGCCCTCCGGGCCAGCGGCCGGAGCCTCAGCTGCCGGCCGCGACGCGATCGAGGGCGAGGAGCTCGTTTGCGAGCTCGAAGACGAGGCGGCGGCGGGTCCCGTCGGGGAGGCCGCGCGGCGGTACCGGATCGCGGAGAACCCCGAGGAGGCGGAGCCGGGTCCCATCGGTTCGGCGCTGCAGGCGAAGCGTCCGGGAGCGAAAGAGGGCGAGGGGCCCCTCGGCCTCGATGACGAGCCCGTCGGGGACGACGCGCACCCGCTCGGTCCGGAGCGTCTCCTCGGCTTCGCGCACGACCCAGGAATACCCGTCGGCGCGCATTTCGACCGCGGTCGCGGACCACTCCTCGGGAAGCGTGCGCGCGAACGACTCCGGGTCGCCGAGGAGCGCCCGGAACGCCTCGGGCCGCGCCTCCGACGCGAGGTAGACCGCGAGCGTCGGCGGGTCCGCGGTCGCCCAGCGTTCGTCCTCCGGCGGCGATATCGGGCCGAACAGCGCTTCGAGGCCGTCGTCGTCGCTCGCCGGGAACGGGACTCGGAGGCGGCTCCAGGCGTCCGAGACCTCGAGGACGCCGCCCTTCCAGCGGAGGAGCCGGTCGTCGAGGAGGCGGAAGAGCCCCGGCTCGCGAGGAGGTTCCTTCGTCGTGTCCGCGGACGCGGCGCCCGGCCCGGGATCGACGCTGTAGAGGAGCCGCTCTTCGCCCCGGGTCTCGAGGTGGAGCCCCGGCCCGTCCGATCCGCGCCGGACGGAGAGCGCGCCGTATCCCGTCGCGAGCTCTCGCGCCGGCGGCTCGAGCGGAACGGGAGCGGGAAGCGGAAACGAGACGTCGAGGAGGAGCCGGCCGTCCTCGGCCAGGAGGATCGTCCGCACGTCGCCGGCGGCGCCTCGCGCGCGTGCCGGCCCGATGGCGAAGCCCGCTTCGGCCGCCAACGCCGCGAACGCGGCTGTCCGGGCCTCGCCGCAGAGGCCGGTGCCGCTTTCGAGCCAGGCCGAGAGGTGATCTTCCGCACTTCCGTCCGGCGCGGAACGGAGCGCCACCTGGGCCTGGAAGCGGACGAAGAGGTCCCCGAGGAGGCGCGCCTCGGGGAGCGCTCCCGGCGGGTGTCCGAGCGCCTCGAGCGCCTCGCGGACGGCGCTCACCCGCGGTCTCAGGCGGCCCGCGCCGCCGCGCCGCCAAAGACGAGGTCGTAGACGCGCACGTCGTCAGCCAGCTCCGGGTGGAACGTCGCCGCGACGAGGTTCCCGTCCCGGACGAGGACCGGGTCGCCGTTCCTCCGCGCGAGGACCTCGACGCCCGGCCCGAGGTCGGCGAGCTTCGGCGCGCGGATGAAGACCGCCTCGAGCGGCTCGCTCCCGAGGACGGAGCGGTCGAGGTCGGTCAGCGTCACGACGGCGGAGTCGAGCTGCCGGCCGTAGGCGTTCCTCACGGCCGTCGCGTCGAGGAGGCCGAGACCGTTCCGGTCCGGGCTCGTGATCCTCCGCGCGGCGAGGATCGCGCCCGCGCAGGTGACGAAGAGGGGGTCGCCGCGACGGGCGACGGCGACGATCGCCTCGGCGATGCCGGTCCCCTCCATCAGCTTCCACATCGTCGTCGACTCCCCGCCCGGCAGGACGAGGCCCGCGCTCGCGCGGACCTCCTCCGCCGTCCGGACGGGCCGCGAGTCGACCCCGAGCCGCGCGAGGGCCGCCCCGTGCGCTTCGAAGTCGCCCTGCAGGGCGAGGACGCCGATCACCCTCACCAGCCCCGGGTCTGCAGGAGCTCTGACTCGACGAGCTTGCCCGCCTCGATCCCCTTCATCCCCTCGACGAGCTTCTCCGAGGCCGCCGCGACGCGGGCCGGGTCGTCCCAGTGGGTCGTCGCCTCAACGATCGCGCGGGCGCGGTTCGCCGGGTCGTCCGACTTGAAGATGCCCGACCCGACGAAGACGGCCTCGGCGCCGAGGATCCGGCAAAGGGCCGCGTCGGCCGGCGTCGCGACGCCTCCCGCCGCGAAGTTCGGCACCGGGAGCTTGCCGTGCTCGGCGACCCAGACGACGAGCTCGAACGGGGCGGCGAGCTGCTTGGCGGCCGCCATCCACTCGTCGCGGGAGAGAAGCGTGAGCGACTTCATCTGCCGCGTCACCGCGCGCAGGTGCTTCACCGCGTGGACGATGTCGCCCGTCCCCGCCTCGCCCTTCGTCCGGATCATCGCGGCTCCTTCGCCGATCCTCCGGAGCGCCTCGCCCAGGTTCCGGCAACCGCAGACGAACGGCACCTTGAAGTCGTGCTTGTAGACGTGGTTCTCCTCGTCGGCGGGCGTGAGGACCTCGCTCTCGTCGATGAAGTCGACCTCGAGGGACTCCAGGACCCGCGCCTCGGCGATGTGCCCGATCCGGCACTTCGCCATGACCGGGATCGAGACCGCGGCTTCGATCTCGCGGATCTTCGAGACGGGGGACATCCGGGCGACTCCGCCGTCGCGGCGGATGTCGGCCGGGACGCGCTCGAGCGCCATGACGGCCGAGGCGCCGGCGTCCTCGGCGATCTTCGCCTGCTCGGCGTTGACGACGTCCATGATGACGCCCCCCTTGAGCATCTCGGCGAGACCGACCTTGACCCGGAAGGCGTCGGAGGTGAACGGGGTGGAGAAGACGGGGGTGCTGCTCATGGCGTGTCCCTTTCAGATCTGGATGAGGGCTTCCTCGCGCCGCTCCTCGGCGCGGGGGGCGCGGCGGTGCGCCCGCCGGACGGCCGCCCGGGCGAGGACGCCGAGGCTCTCGAGGGCCTTCTCGAGCTCGGCGCCCGAGCTTCGGGCGACGGAGATTCGGAGGGAGGGGACGTCGGCCCGATCGGGGGCGTAGTCGCCGCCGGGGGAGACGAGGACGCCGGCGCCGCGCGCCGCCTCGGCGAGCTCGCGGCCGGAGACGTCCTCGGGCAGGTCGACCCAGAGGACCCAGCCGCCGAGCGGTCGCTCGCAGCGCGTCCCGACCGGGAAGCTGCGGAGGACCGTCTTGTGGGCGAGCGCCAGGCGCGCCTTCAGCCGCGCCTTCACGCGGAGGAGGTGGCGGTCGTAGTCGCCGCGCGAGAGGAAGACGTTCAACGCGGCCTGGAGGACCGGCGGCGACGTGAGCTCGCCGATCCGCTTCAGCGCGGCGAGGCGGTGGACGAACTCGCGGGGGCCCGAGATCCAGCCGACGCGGACGCCCGGAAAGAGAGCCTTGGAGATCGTCCCGATGTGGACGACGTGCCCCGGGGCGAGGGCCGCGAGCGGAGGTGGGAGCTCCCCCTCGACGAGGAGGTCCGCGTCGAACGCGTCCTCGACGACGAGGACGCCCGCCGCCGTGGCCGCCGCCACGAGCTCGCGCCGGCGCGCGGCCGTCGCGAGGAGGCCGGTCGGGTTCTGGAAATCCGGGATCGTGTAGAAGAACTTCGGCCGCTCGGCGAGCGCGGAGCGGAGGGGCTCCATCGCCGGGCCTTCCGCGTCGAGAGGGACGCCGAGGAGGCGCGCCCCCTGCGCCCGCAGGAGGGAGAGCGCTCCGGAGTAGCTCGGGCTCTCGATGGCGACGGCGTCGCCGGGGTCGACGAGGGCGCGGCCGATCAGGTCGAGCCCCTGCTGGGCGCCGTTCACGATGAGCAGCGCGTCGGCGTCCGCCGGGACGCCACGCCTCTCGAGGCGCGCCGCGAGCGTCTCGCGGAGGGGCCGGTAGCCGAACGGCGAGCCGTAGGCGAGAAGCGCGCCGTCCCGGGCGACGTCGGCGAGGACCTTCGCGAAGGCCTCCGCCGGAAACTCCTTCTCCTCCGGGGCGAGGCGGGCCAGGTCGTGCGCTCCGTCGAGCGGTCCGTCCGGCACGCCCGCCTCGGCGAGCATCCGACCGAGGAGCGCCGAGGAGATCCGGTCCCACGACGGGGCCGGCCCGACCATCGGCCCGGCCAGCGACCGGCGGGCGACGCGGGTGCCGCCCCCCTTGTTCGTCTCGATCCACCCCTCGCGTTTGAGGACCTGGAGCGCCTGGTGGACCGTCGCCCGGTTCACCTCGTGCGTCCGGGCAAGCGCCCTCGAGGCGGGAAGGCGCGAGCCTTCCTGGAACCTCCCCCGCCGGATGTCGCGGATGATCCCGTCCGCGATCGTCCGGTAAAGGGGGATGCGCCCGGGGGCGCCGTCCGCGGCGGAAGGGCGGTCCGTCACTCCCCTGAGGATGATCCTTGGCCTAGACCAAGGCAAGATTACGAGGGCCAGAGCCCAACCATGAGGCGGCGCCGGCCCGGCCGGTCACTCCCCGCGGGCCGCCCGTTCGTCCCAGAGCCGCCGAAGCTCCTCGGAAAGGAGCTGGTCGAACTCCCGCGAGCCCTCGGGAACCCGACGGCCCCGCGCGAGGACCCGGCGCCGGGCCTCGGCCGAGAGCCCGTCGCTCTCCTTCTCCCACTCCTGCAACGCCGAGGCGATCCGGTTCCTCACGAACTCGGCTTCGGCCGTCAGCTCGACGCCCGGGGTCTTCCGGAGCGCATCGAGCACCCGGTGCGACAGGTCGTTGGCGCGTTCGCGGGACAGGGCCATGTCCTTCCTTCGTCGCAGGCGCGGGAACGCTCCCGCCCCGCGTTCATTCCCCTCGTCGGGGGGTGCGGGGGGATCGCGAAACCCCCGCGTTCATGTCAGTGGACGCGGCGCGGCCCCTCGCCCGCGTGCGCGCGAATCGCCGCGACACCCTGCGCGGTGAGCGGGTGGTCGAAGAGGCGGTCGAGGACAGGGTACGGGATCGCGGCCGCGTCGGCTCCCATGGCCGCCGCGTCGAGGGCGTGGACCGGGTTCTGGACCGCGTCGACGACGATCTGCGTCTGGAGCCCGTAGTTGTCGTAGATCCTCACGACCGCGTCGACGACGTCCATCCCGACCTGCCCGGCGCCGTCCAGCCCGGAGACCGCGACGGACGCGTAGGCGGCTCCGGCCCGGGCAGCCAGGAGGGCCTGGAGCGGCGTCGCGAGGAGGTGGACGTCCGCCGCGATCTGCTCGTCGTTCAGGAGCCTCACGACGCGGAGCCCCTCGCGGGTCATCGGGAGCCTCACGACGATCGCCTTGCCGAGCTTCGCGAGCTCGCGGGCTTCCTTGTACATCCCCTTCGGCTCGCCGGCCGCCACGGCGGCGAAGACCGGGCCGTCGCAGACCTGGGAGATCTCGGAGACCGCCTTGCGGTAGTCGCGCCCTGCCGCGAGGACCGCGTCGGCGCGGACGACGGCGCCGTCGAGCAGCCCCCATTCCTTCGCGCGGCGGGCCTCGTCGGCGTCCACGGTGTCGAGGAAGAACCTCATGGCCTCACTCTAACTCGCTTTCCGGCTCGTCCCCGGAGGGGGCGACCGGCGATTCGGCGTCGTCGTCCTCGGCCGCCTCGTCCCGCTCGCCGAGCGAGGCGAGCTTCGCGACGGCGACGACGGTATCGCCCTCGTCGAGGTCGATCACCTTCACCCCCTGCGCCGCGCGTCCGGTCTCGCGGACCCCGGCGGCGGCGAAGCGGATCATCATCCCCATCCGGGTGATGACGAGGAGCTGGTCGTCCTCGCCGACCGACTTGATCCCGACGACGGGGCCGTTCTTGTCCGTGACGCGCACGTTGATGACGCCCGTGCCGCCCCGGGTCTGGTGGCGGTACTCGGCGACGTCCGTCCTCTTGCCGTAGCCGAGCTCGGTCACGGCGAGGAGGGTCGCCTTCTCGTCGACGAGGTCCATCTCGACGACCTCGTCCCCCTCGCGCAGCTCGATCCCCTTCACGCCCGTCGTGTCGCGGCCCATCGGTCTCACGTCGGTCTCCGTGAACTTGATCCCCATCCCGTTCCGCGTCCCGAGGAAGACCTGGCGCGAGCCGTCCGTGACCTGGACGGAGAGGAGCTCGTCCTCCTCCTCGAGGTTGATCGCGATGATCCCCGCCGCGCGGACGTTGCCGTAGGCGGAGAGGACGGTCTTCTTCACGAGGCCGCGCTTCGTCGCGAAGAGGAGGAAGCGGTCCTCCGGGAATCCGCGGGTCGTCGTCATCGCCGCGACCGTGTCGCCCGGCTCGACCTGGATTAGGTTGACCAGCGCCTTCCCACGCGCCGCCGGGCCGGCCGACGGGACGTCCCAGACCCTCACGCAGTGGACCCGGCCGCGGTCCGTGAAGACGAGGAGGGAGTCGTGCGTCGAGGCGACGAAGAGGTGCTCGACGACGTCCTCCTCGGTCGCGGCGGCGCCCGTGCGCCCCTTGCCGCCTCGCTTCTGCTCGCGGTAGACGGAGAGCGGCGTGCTCTTGGCGTAGCCGCCCCGCGTCACCGTCAGGACGACCGCCTCGTCCTTGATGAGGTCCTCGTCGGCGAGGTCCCTCTCGAGGGTCGAGATCTCCGTCCGCCGGTCGCATCCGAACCGGGTCCGGATCTCGGTCAGCTCGGCCCGGATGATCGCGGCCACCCGCTCGGGCCGGGCGAGGATGTCCTTCAGGTCGGCGATGAGGGCGAGGACGTCCTTGTACTCGGCAACGATCTTCTCGCGCTCGAGGCCGGTGAGCCGCTGGAGTCGCATCTCGAGGATCGCCTGAGCCTGCACGTCGTCGAGCCGGACGAGCTCTCCGTCGCGTCGCGCGCGCGGCGAGAGGTCGAGGGCCGGGAGGTCGAGGAAGCGCAGCAGGGCGGGGAGGTCGACGGCGACCTCCTCCGTAAGGCGCCGCCTGGCCTCCTCGGGGTCCTTCGACCCGCGGATGATCGCGATGACGCGATCGAGGTTCGAGAGCGCCAGCGCGAGGCCGAGGAGGATGTGGGCCCGTCCCTCGGCCTTCGCGAGGTCGAACCGCGTCCTGCGGACGACGACCTGCCGGCGATGGTCGAGGAAGTGCCGGAGCATGTCCTTCAGGGGGAGGACGCGCGGCTGTCCGTCGACGATCGCGAGGAAGATGATCCCGAACGAGCTCTGGAGCGGCGTCAGCTGGTAGAGCCTGTTCAGCAGAACGTTCGCGTTCTCGCCCTTCTTCAGGTCGACGACGACGCGCATCCCGTCGCGGTCGCTCTCGTCCCGGATCGCGGAAATCCCCTCGAGCCTCTTCTCGTTCACGAGATCGGCGATCTGCTCGATGAGGCGCGCCTTGTTGACCTGGAAGGGGATCTCGGTGATGACGATCGACTCGCGGTCGGCCCGCGTCGAGGCCTCGATCTCTGCGCGGCCGCGGACCTGGATGATCCCGCGGCCGCTCCGGTAGGCCTCGACGACGCCGCGCCGGCCGAGGAGGATCCCGCCCGTCGGGAAATCGGGGCCGGGCAGAGCGCGGAGGAGCTCGTCGAGCCCCGCGTCGGGCCTGTCGAGAAGGAGGATCGCCGCGTCGCACGCCTCGCGGAGGTTGTGCGGCGGGATCTTCGTCGCCATGCCGACCGCGATCCCCTCGGCGCCGTTCACGAGGAGGTTCGGGAACTTCGCCGGCAGGACGTTCGGCTCCGTCAGCGAGCCGTCGTAGTTCGGCGACCAGTCGACGGTCTCCTTGTCGATGTCCTCGCCGACGAGCTCCTCCGCGAGCGCCGTGAGGCGGACCTCGGTGTAGCGCATCGCGGCGGCGCTGTCGCCGTCGACGGAGCCGAAGTTCCCCTGGCCGTCGACGAGCGGCTCGCTCATCGAGAAGTCCTGGGCCATCCGCACCGCCGTGTCGTAGATCGACGCGTCGCCGTGGGGGTGGTACTTACCCATGACGTCGCCGACGATGCGGGCGGACTTCTTGTACGGCCGGTTGTGCCGGTTGCCCTGCTCCCACATCCCGTAGAGGACGCGGCGATGAACGGGCTTCAGACCGTCGCGGACGTCGGGGAGGGCGCGGCCCACGATGACCGACATCGCGTAGTCGAGGTAGCTGCGGCGGATCTCCTCCTCGATGGAGACCGGGATCCGCTGCTCGGTGGGGGCGGGGGGCGGTGCGGGGCTGTCGGTCATTTCACGTCCTCGCCGCGGCCGCGGCCTCGGCGATGGGGGGCACGGGGGGATCGAAGAAACCCCGCTTCATTCCGGTCGCCGGGCGGCGGCAGCCGACCGGCATGGGGGGCTCGGGGGGATCGAGAAAACCCCGCTTCGTTCCGGTCGCCGGGCGGCGGCGGCCGACCGGCATGGGGGGCTCGGGGGGATCGAGAAAACCCCGCTTCATGTCAGATGTCCAGGTTCGTCGCCGCGAGGGCGTTCGCCTCGATGAAGGCGCGGCGGGGCTCCACCGCGTCGCCCATCAGGATCGTGAAGAGCTCGTCGGCCTCGACGGCGTCCTCGACCCGGACCTGCAGAAGCCGCCGCGACTCCGGGTTCATCGTCGTCTCCCAGAGCGTCTCCGGGTTCATCTCGCCGAGGCCCTTGTAGCGGCTGACGGCGAGACCCTTCTTCGCGCTCTCCAGGATCGCCTCGGCCGCCTCGACGAGCGTTGCGACCCTCCGCTCTCCGTCGTTCCGGCGGAGGAGGTAGGGGCCGTCGAGGAAGCCGTCGAGGGCGGCCGCGAGCTCCCCGGCGCGGCGGATGTCGAAGGCGCCGAGGAAGGCAGCGTCGACGATCGTCTTCCTCACGACGCCGTTCACCTCGAGCGCGACGTGGAGCGCGAAGCCGCCGTGCTCCTCGTCGGCGTGGACCTCGGGCGAAAGCTCGGCCGGGAGCTCCGCGCCGAGCGCCTCCAGGACGCCCTTCTCGCGCGCCGCCTCGGGCCCCAGGCCGGCCTTCACGAGCGCGCGGAGGAGCTCCTCCGGCACGCCCCGGAGGGAGAGCCTCTTGACGAGGGAGAGCCACTCCTGCGCCTCCGTGAAGACGCGGACGAGGGCCGCTCCGGAAACGGAGACGCCGCTCGGCTCGGTCACGAGGACGCGGTCGTCGCCGATCCGCGAGAGGAGGAACCGCGCGTACTCCTTGTCGTCCTTCAGGAAGCTCTCGCGCTTGCCGTCGACGACCTTGTAGAGCGGCGGCTGCGCGATGTAGATGTAGCCGCGCTCGAGAGCCGCCCTCATCTGCCGGAAGAAGAACGTCAGGAGGAGCGTCCGGATGTGCGAGCCGTCGACGTCGGCGTCCGTCATCAGGACGACCTTGTGGTAGCGGATCTTCTCGACGTCGAACTCCTCGCCGATGCCAGCGCCGAGCGCGAGGATCAGGGAGCGGATCTCCGTCGCGGCGAGCATCTTGTCGAAGCGCGCCTTCTCGACGTTCAGGATCTTTCCGCGGAGCGGCAGGATCGCCTGCGTCCGCCGGTCCCGCCCCTGCTTGGCCGAGCCTCCCGCCGAGTCGCCCTCGACGATGAAGAGCTCGGAGAGGGCCGGGTCGGCCTCCTGGCAGTCGGCGAGCTTGCCGGGGAGACCCGCGCCGTCGAGGGCGCCCTTCCGCCTCACGAGCTCGCGGGCCCGGCGCGCGGCCTCCCGCGCCCGGGCCGCCTCGATGATCTTGTCGACGATCCGCCGGGCGACCTTCGGGTTCTCCTCGAAGTAGGCCGAGAGCTTCTCGTAGGTCACCGTCTGGACCCACGTCTTGGCTTCCTGGGAGACAAGCTTCTCCTTCGTCTGCGAGGAGAACTTCGGGTCGCGGATCTTCAGCGAGACGACGGCGGTCAGCCCCTCCCGGCAGTCGTCTCCCGAGAGGTTCGTCTCCTTCAGGTTCTTCGTGAGGTTGTTGGCCTCGGCGTACTTCTGGATCGCCCGGGTGAGCGCGGCCTTGAGCCCTTCGAGGTGGGTCCCGCCGTCCTTGTTGGAGATCGTGTTCGTGAAGCAGTAGATCTGCTCCTGGTAGCCGTCGTTCCACTGGAGGGCGACGTCGAGGCGCTCGTTCTTCGCGTCCTGGACCGGGTCTCCCGAGGGGTCCTTCACGTCGGTGAAGAAGATGACGTTCTCGTGGAGCCGCTCGCGGTTCTTGTTCAGGTGCTCGACGAAGGAGGAGATCCCCCCCTCGTAGCGGAAGACGTGCTTCTTCTCGCCCGTCTCGTCCCGCTCGTCGAAGACCTCGATCGTGACCCCCGGGTTCAGGAAGGCGAGCTCGCGCATCCGCTGGGAGAGCGCGTCGAAGTTGTAGGCGGTGACGGAGAAGATCTCGGGGTCGGCGCGGAACGTGAGCTTCGTCCCCGTCTTGTTCGTCCGCCCCACTTCCCGGATCGGCTCCAGCGGCTTGCCCTTCGCGTAGGGCTGTTGCCAGACGCGCCCGCCGCGCCGCACCTCGACGTCGAGCGTTGCGGAGAGGGCGTTCACGACGGAGAGGCCGACGCCGTGCAGTCCGCCCGAGACCTTGTAGGCGTTGTCGTCGAACTTCCCGCCGGAGTGGAGGTCGGTGAGGATGATCTCGAGCGTCTCGCGGCCGTGGACCGGGTGGAGGCCGACCGGGATGCCGCGGCCGTTGTCCTCGACCGTCACCGTCTCGTCGGCGTGCACCGTCACGGTCACGCGGTCGCAGTAGCCGACCTGCGCCTCGTCGATCGCGTTGTCGACGAGCTCGGTCACCATGTGGTGGAGGCCCGTGATGTCGTCGGTGTTCCCGATGTACATCCCGGGGCGCTTGCGAACCGCCTCGAGCCCCTTCAGGAGCTTGATCGACTCGGTCCCGTAGCTGCTTTCGCGTCCCTCGAGGGAGACGTCGTCCGGTTCAGGAGGCGAGGACATCATCGGACCTTTCCCCCGGCCACCGGGCCGGGGCGGGAACGAACGCCGCCGGCTCGGCGGCGGGCCCGGACGGGGCGAGGCGGCCGGCCTCGACGCGCCAGACGGCGCCTGCCGGCAGGGGGAGCTCTCGCGCGACGCGCTCGCGCGCGGAGGTGAGGAGGACCTGTCCGTCGTCGGGAAGCGCCCGCGCGAAGCGGGTGAGGACGTCCGGGTCCCACTCGGAGTCGAAGTCGTCGAAGGCGAAGACGGGGAGGCGTCCGCCGGCTTCGGCGAGGAGGCCCCGCTCCGCGAGCGCCCAGGCGAGGACGAGGGCGCGCGCCTCTCCCGAAGAGGCGCGCGGGGCGAGCGGGCGCTCTTCGAAGAGGAGGACGAGGTCGTCGCGGTGGGGCCCGAAGAGCGCTCTCCCCGCGCGCCGCTCACTCTCCTCGCGTTGCCGGAGCCCGGAGCGGAGCGCGTCGGCGAGCAGCGGGAGAGACCCGTGGGCGGGTAGCTCCGAGACGAGCCGGAACGAGATCTCCCGGTACGGGAGGCCGAGGAGCCGGGCGTTCTCCTCGACTCGTCGCCCGAGCGGGCCGACCCAGCGCCTCCGGGAGGCCGCGATCGCGGCTCCGGCGGAGGCGAGGATCTCCTCGAACGCGGCGAGGGCGTCCCGGTCGGGCCGGCCGGGAGCGGCGAGAAGCGCGACGCGGTCGGCGCGGGCCTTCTCGTAGCGGCGGTGCTCGGCGGCGAGGGCGGGCTCATGGGCGACGGCCACGCGGTCGAGCGCGCGCCGGCGATCCGAGGGCGGGCCCCCGAGGCGCCCCAGGTCGGCGGCGGTCAGGACGACGAGAGGGAGCCTTCGGCTCGCCTCGACGCGAGAGACCTTCCTGCCGTTCCAGAAGTGCTCGCGGCGTCCCTTCCCGATTCGGGCTGCGAGCTCGCCGGCGGATTCGCCCACGAGACCGACGGTCACCGTCGCGTCGTTCGCTCCCTCGCGGACGACGTCTGCGAGGTCGGCGGTCCGGAAGGACGCTCGCCCGGACACGAGAGCGAGGCTCTCGAGCACGTTCGTCTTCCCCTGACCGTTGGCACCGACGAGGAGGTTCAGTCGCGGGTGGAATCCGAGACGGGCGGGCGCGAGGTTACGAAAGGACTCGACCGAGAGGGTTCCGATCACCACGTGTCGACGCGCACCCCCTCAGACGCGCATCGGCATGACGACGTAGAGATAGCTCTTCAGCCCGGGCACGGGCTCCGCGGGCCGTCCCTGGCACTGCGACCCCTCGTCCTTGACGAACAGGTGGACCTTCTCGGTCTCGCACGCCTCGAGGAACTGCTCGAGATAGCGCGAGTTCAGCCGGAGGGTGACGGGGTCGGCCTCGTACTCGGCGCCGATCTCCTGGTCGCCGTCGCCGACGTCCTGGCTCTCGGAGGAGACGACGAGGGCGCCTTCCCGGAAGGAGAGGCTGACCGCCTTCAGCCGGTCGCCGGAGAGGAGGGAGATCCGGCGGACCGCGCCGAGCAGCTCCTCCCGCACGACCGTCGCCCGCTTCGTGTTCTCCTTGCTGATGACCTTCTCGTAGTCGGGGAAGCGCCGGTCGTCCAGCTTGGAGAAGATTCGCCGGCGCCCGAGCGTGAACCCGATGTGGTTCGTCCCGCGGACGATCGTGACGGGCGTCTCGTCCTCGGCATCGAGACGCGAGAGCTCGTCGAGGACTTTCTTCGACACGAGGATCGCCTCGAATCCGGCTTCGGCCTGGGCGTCCTCCACCTCGATCAGGGCGAGGCGGTGCCCGTCGGTGGCGGCCATCTCGAGACCGCCCCCCTTCGGCTTCAGCAGAGCTCCCTGAAGCTGGAGGCGGATCTCCTCCGTCGAGACGGCGAACCGGACCTTCTCGACCATGCGGCGGAGAGCGCCGAACGTGAGGGACAGGGTCGGCCCGCCGGTCGCCTCCGGACGGGTCGGAAAGTCGGTCGCGGGGAGCCCGTTGAGGCGGATCCGGCTCTTCGGCGCCTTGCAGTCGATCTGGACGTGATGGTTCTCCAGGACCCGGAGGCGAACCTCTGCCGCTGCGGGAAGGTCTCGCACGACGTCGAAGAGCTTCCGGGCCGGTACGGTGACGGCGCCCGGAACGGAGAGAGAGAGAGGCTCTATCTCGGACACGAAGGTCGTGTCGAGGTCCGTCGCCGTCAGAGTGAGCATCCCGTCACGGGCCTCGAGGAGGACGTTCGACAGGATCTGGTGGGGCGTTCGCCGTTCCACCACTCCCTGCATCAGGCTCATCTCTCGGGCCAGGGTTGCTGCCGGAAGTGTCAGCTCCACATCCCCTCCACTGATTCCTTAAATTCTAGCACCGAAAGAGTTACAGAAGAAGTAGTAGGTGGGGCCGCCACCTGTGGGAAGGCGGCGGAAGAGGAGAAAGGAACGGGGCTTATCGCGCCGCAAGGGGTGTGGAGATCTCGACGGGGGCCTGTGCGTTTCCGCGAGACGAACACGGGAGGACGAAATGGGCCGGACGGAATGCACAGGGAGTCCCCGCGAGTTTCACCGGAATTGCGCGACGAGGACGGCGACTTCCCGATCGAAATCGGGATCCTCCTCCCGGCGGGCGGAGATCTTCTTGATGGAGTGAAGGGCCGTCGTGTGGTGCTTGTCTCCGAAGAGGCGGCCGATCTCGGGAAGGGACAGGCCGATCGCCTCCTTGAGAACGTACATCGCGACCTGGCGCGGGAAGACGATCTTCTCCCGCTTCGTCCGGGCCCGGAGCTCGGCGGGCTTCAGGCCGTAGTGGGCGGCGACGGCCTTGAGGATCTCGGCGGGCGACGTCTTCGAGGAGTCGTCGGGGAGGATTCCCCGCAGGGCCTCCTCCGCGAGGTCTCGGGTGATCGGCTCTCCCCGCATGGAGGAGACGAGGACGACCCGGTTGAAGTAGCTCTCGAGCTCGCGGACGTGAGTCTTGATCTTCCCCGAGAGGTAGTAGGCGGTGTCGTCGTCCAGCTCCACGCGGGCGATCTCGGCCTTGTGACGGAGGATCGCGACCTTCGTCTCGAAGTCGGGCTGCTGGATGTCGACGACCAGCCCCCCTTCGAACCGGCTCTTCATCCGATCGGTCAGGCCCGGGATGTCGCGCGGGAGGACGTCCGAGGTGAAGACGATCTGGCTCCCGATGGAATAGAGCGCGTTGAACGTCTGGAAGAGCTCGTCTTCGGTCGTCGCCTTCCCGGCGAGGAACTGGACGTCGTCGAACAGGAGGACGTCGGCGTTGAGGAGGCGCTGCCGGACCTGGTCCATCCGGTTGAAGCGGATGCCGGTGACGACCTCCTTGACGAAGGTCTCGGAGTAGACGTAGAGGACCCGCTCGCCGGGACGCCGGGAGAGGCGGCGATGGCCGATCGCCTGCATCAGGTGGGTCTTGCCGACGCCGGTGGGGCCGCAGATGAAGAGGGGGTTGTACCGGTGGGAGGTCTGGTCGGCGACGTGGAGCGCCGCCGCGTGCGCGAGCTGGTTCGGCTTTCCGATGACGAAGTGCTCGAACGTGTAGGCGGGGTTCAGGTCGCCGACGCGCGAGCGGTTCGGCTGGGGGCGGGCCGGGGAGACGACGGCCCGCGCGTCGTCCCTCCCTTCGAGGACGAAGCGGATCTCGCGGGTGCCGAGGCCGGCGAGGCGGGCGGCCTCGGCGATCTGGTCCCCGTACTCACGCGGGATGTAGTCGATGAAGAGCGGGCTGGAGATCAAGACGAAGACGGCATCCTGCGTCTCGCCCTTCTGCCTCGTGCCGCGGAACCAGGTGTCGAAGTCGCGCTCGTCGACCCGGCTCTTCAGGTGATCGAGGATCTTTTCCCAGGAAGTAGGTTTTTCCACGACGACTGCACCGACGCGAAGGAGACCGCCCGGCAGGAGCGGGGGCGGATGCTAGCACGCGGCGCCCGGTCGGCTGACGGCGCGAGCCGGGAGCGGTGTCATGGCTCCTTAGAAATGTCACCCCCTGGAACTCGATAGAAATGTCCGTTTCGCAGGGGGTCGGGGGCCTGCCGGGGGGTGAGCGGGGTTGATTCGTGTGGGAAACGCACCGCGTTTTCCAAG
>Ga0209604_1000878_pt1 | contig 26277 bp, 20 predicted proteins | sample AD_UKC097_MetaG_FD_184405 | JGI IMG/M metagenome (GOLD analysis project Ga0209604, IMG submission 184405) | Active sludge microbial communities of municipal wastewater-treating anaerobic digesters from USA - AD_UKC097_MetaG (SPAdes) (version 2) | ecosystem: Engineered > Bioreactor > Anaerobic >... | reverse complement strand
GCAGCGCTGCGAGGAGGATCACATCCGTGGCGTCGAGCACGCTGTCGCCGTTGAGGTCGCCGGCCCGAAAGTCATAGGCCTCGCAGTCGGGCTCCGACCGGGCGATGTGCACGTCGTCCACGTACCAGCCGCCGCCCGCCTTCGTGGTGCTGTCGCAGGCGAGGCGGAAGCGGATCCACACCGTCTGCCCGGCCCAGTCGGAGAGGTCGACCCGCACCCGGGTCATGGCGCCGAGTCCCCCGCCCGACCAGGCGGGCCGGCCGAGAATCGGCGAGTCATAATTGATGGAGACGGTGGCGTTGTACCCCCCCTCAACCATGGACGCGCCGAGGTCGGTCCAGACGATCTCGTCGGTGGACACCTCCAGCACCGCCCCGTCGTAAGCGGACGATCCGCTCTCCAGATAGTACGTGTGCCAGAAGCTCAACTCGAAGAGAGAGCCGGCGGGCAGATCCAGGGGGCCCCAGATCAGGTAGTCGTCGTTCTTCTTGTCGCGGTCGAAGGCGCGCCAGACCGTCGGTCCGGCGTGATAGTAGCTCGCCGCCACGCGCTCCCAGTACGAGACCATCCCCGGACCGTGATCCACCTCCCAGAGCGAGCTGCCGGTCTCCATGTCGTCGGCGACCAGCGTGGAGTCGACGGTCTGGCCCACGGGCAGGGTGTACGCCAGCCGCTGGACGTGGGCCCCGAACCGGCACTCCAGCTCCAGCGCCAGGCCGACGCCGCACGCCGCGTCGTCGCGGATGCGCAACAGGAACGGCACGCCCGGTGTCACGGCCGCGCCGCCGGACGCGGGCGCCGCGTAGTGCGCCTTGCCGCGGTAGATCACGAGGTCGTCCGGCGCAGCGAGGGTGACCAGGAGATCTCCGGTCGGCGCCACGCCCGAGTTTTGGATGGGCACGGCCAGCGTGACGAGTTCGCCGGGCTCGGCGATGCCGTTGCCGTTCCCCTCCACCTCCGCCAGCACCCGGCCGGCGGTCTCCAGGAACGGGCCCTGGGCGCGACAGTCGTCCTCGGAGAAGATGCCCGGCCGGAGGAACTCCTGGCAGATCTCGAACACGTGGCTGCCGCCGTAGAGCGCCTGGTCCGCGTCAATCATGGCCAGGGCGCCGCGGCGGAAGGTGTTCTGCGCGGCGGTCGGCATGAGGAAGTGGCTCTGCAGCACGATCCGGTCGGCGACCTCCTGGCCGAGCTGCAGGAACAGGTTCTTCAGCGCCGTGGACCAGAAGGCGCTGTCGCCGTATATGTCGTTGGTTTTGTCCTCGGGGTAGCGCATGTCGTCATGATCGATCCGGCGCAGATAGGTGTCGGGCGGAGTGTAGCCCTTCGCGTCCCACTCGCCGATGTGAAACGGGTTGTAGCCGCTGGTCACACTCAGGTCGTAGGTCTGGCTGAACGCCCAGTAGTCCGAGAATCCCTCGCCGATGGCCCCGGATTCGATATAGAAGCTGTTGAACGCGGCACTGTTGGAAGTGTCCTGAATGGCGTGGCCGTACTCATGAAGGATGATGTCGGCATCCTCGGCGTCATCGACGCCGCCGTCACCGTAAGCGATGTAGCGGGTGCTGCCCTGCCGCACGAAATGCGAGTTGTCGGCGCCGCTCAGGCCGTGGACGTCCACCGGGAGAGGAAAGTGGACGATGGTGTCGAAGCCCAGCCACTGGATGTACCGCTGGGCCGAATCGATCCAATAGTAGGCCATGACGGCCTCGAACCCCGCCGGGTCCCGCAAGTAGTCGAACACGGGCGACGGTTCCGCCGGCGGCGCCGTCAGCGGGGGCTCGTCGGTCCGGCTTACGATCTGAATCCACGGCCCCGTCAGGTGATAGCCCTGCGCATCGGGGGCGGCGAGTTCCGCCAGCACCACGTCGAGGTAGGCGGGGAGGAACAGGCTGCCGTCTGAGTTATCTCTCAGACTGGAATCGTTCAGGTAGTTTACCGGATTGGGCTGGAACACCCGGCCGCTGCCGTCGGCATACCAGACGTCGGAGGCCGCACCCAGCACGCGGAGCGGCGTGCCGCCCACCCAGAGGGTCCAGCGAGCCAGCGGCTCCTCCGTCGCCAGGCAAAACTCCCGCACGGCGAGCGGCCGACCCGCCTCGATGAAGTACGCTTCCAGTTCCGCTGTCAGCATCGCCGTGGCGGGCAGCGGTTTTTCGGCCAGCGGTTTGGGCCAAGCCGAACGGAGGACGCGCTCGGCGAACGCGTCGGCGGCCAGGCCGAGCGCCGCCGTCCGGTCGGGGAAATCCTCCGGCCACGCCGGGTCCGGCAGCATGGGCACGCGCTGGGCCAGCGTCACCCGGCCGGCGGCGTCCAGATGCACGCTGATCCGGCCGTTGACCACCGGCCGGCCGGCGTACCAGAGGTCGAGGTCCACGTGGCGTCCGGCAAGCGACCGGCGCTCCGCCACAGGTTGGTACTGCGCGAGCTCGGCGCCGAGACCCAGCCAGGGGGAATTCTCGGCCAGGAAGCGGCGGGCGGCCGCTGCGGGCTCACCCGCGTACCACACGGGAGCGTTCGGACGGACTTGAAGGGGCAGTGCGGTTTCCGGACAGCGTTCCACCCGGAACGACCGGCCGCCGGTGTTCACCGTTTCCGTCGCTGCGGCCGCCGTCGCCGCGATTCCCAGTGCCGCGACCGCCGCGATCGCCGCCCGCTGCCATGTCCTCATTGCCGTTACCTCGCTGCAGGGTATTTCGGGGGTCCGGGCGCCGCCGTGTCCGGACTATAGATGTATCCGGACAGCCAAAAGTTGATCGGTTACCGGCGTGCTCCGTCCCAACTCATGACGGCAGCGGCAGGTTGAGCCGCTCCACGCCGGTGGCGCGGCCGGTCTCCGGGTTCACCTCGACCACCAGCGCGTTGAGCCGGTGCCCCCGGGTCTCCGGGGTGAACTTGCTCGGCAGGTGGAACAGGAACCGCTGAATCGAACCCTCCACGTCCATGCCGATGACCGAGTCGTGGGGGCCGGTCATGCCAACGTCGGTGATGTATGCCGTGCCGTCCGGCAGGATCCGCTCGTCGGCGGTCTGGACGTGGGTGTGGGTGCCGAACACCGCGCTCACCTTGCCGTTGAGAAACCAGCCCATGGCCACTTTTTCCGAGGTGGCCTCGGCGTGGAAATCCACGAAGATGATGGGCGTGCGGCGCTGCAGCTCGGACAACACCGCCTCGACGCCGCGGAACGGACAGTCGATGGGCGGCATGAACACGCGGCCCTGCAGGTTGATCACCGCCACCGGAATGCCGATCTGCGAGTCGACGACGGTGAATCCACGACCAGGCACGCCCGGGGGGTAGTTCAGGGGGCGGAGCAGCCGGTCGGTCTGGTTGAGCAGGTCGTACGCCTCTTTCCGGTCCCAGATGTGGTTCCCCGTGGTCATCACGTCGATCCCGAGGGGCATGAGCTCCTGGAACTTTTCGGGAATCATGCCGAAGCCGCCGGCGGCGTTCTCGCCGTTGGCGATGGTGAAGTCGATCCGATATTCGCTCTGCACCCGGTGCAGCATCTCGCGGAGCACCCGCCGCCCCGGCCGCCCCACGACATCGCCCACGCACAGCACGCGCATCGCTTCCTCCTGCGGATGGGCCGGCCGGCATCCCGGCCGGACTTCTACTTGGCGTACTCGACGAACCGTCGCTCCCGGATCACCGTCACCTTGATCTGACCCGGGTACTGCAGGTCGCTCTCGATTTTTTTAGTCAGGTCCTTGGCCATCCAGAACGCCTGCTCGTCGCTGATCTTGTTGCTCTCGACGATGACGCGGATCTCGCGGCCGGCCTGCAGCGCGTAGGCCTTGGCCACGCCGGTGAAGCTGTCGGCGATGTTCTCGAGCTTCTCGAGGCGCTTGACGTACGACTCGAGGATCTCGCGGCGGGCGCCCGGCCGGGCGGCGGACACCGCATCGGCGACCTGCACCAGCACCGCCTCGACGCTCTGGAAATCCACGTCGAAGTGGTGCGCCTCGACGGCGTGCAGCACCTCGGGAATCTCGCCGCTCTTGCGCAGCAACTCCACCCCGAGCTGGGTGTGGGTGCCCTCCACTTCCCGGTCCACCGACTTGCCGATGTCGTGGATGAGGCCGGCGCGCCGGGCGACCCGCTCGTCGGCGCCCACCTCCTGCGCCAGCATGCCGGCGATATGCGCCACCTCCTTCGCGTGCTCCAGCACGTTCTGGCCGTAGCTCGAACGGTAGTGCAGGCGGCCCAGGAGCTTCAAAACGTCGGGGTGGAAATCGTGGAAGCCCATCTCGAAGGCGGCCTCCTCGCCGATCTCCAGGATCTTCTGCTCCATCTCGGCCTTGACCTTGTCCACGATCTCCTCGATCCGCGCCGGGTGAATCCGGCCGTCGGTGATGAGGCGCTCGATGGCGATCTTGGCGATCTCGCGGCGATAGGGATCGAAACCGGACAGGATGACCGCCTCCGGGGTGTCGTCGACGATCAGGTCGATCCCGGTGGCGATCTCCAGGGCGCGGATGTTCCGCCCCTCGCGGCCGATGATGCGGCCCTTCATTTCGTCGCTGGGCAGGTCCACCACCGACACCGTGGTCTCGATGGTGTGCTCCACGGCGCAGCGCTGGATGGACGTGGACAGGATCTTGCGGGCCAGGTTGTTGGCGCGGTTCCGGGCGTCGTCTTCGATCTGCTTCACCAGCGCGGTGGCGTCGCGCCGCGCCTCCTCCTGGAGCACGTCCACCAGTTGCTGCTTGGCCTCGTCGCGGGTCATGCCGGCCACCTTCTCCAACTGCTCCTGCTGCAGCCGGCGGAGTTCCTTCACCTTCGTCTCTTCGTCCTTGATCCGGACCTCGCGCGAGATGAGCCCGTTCTCGCGGTTGGCCTGGTCCTTCTCCTTCTTGTTGAGCTGCTCCTCGCGCCGGGCGAGCGCCTGGTCGCGCTGGGTGAGCTTCTGTTCGGTCGCGACCAGCTCCTTCCGCTTCTCCTTGACCTCCGCCTCGTGCTCGCTGCGGAGCTTGAACAGCTCGTCCTTCCCTTCCAGGACCTTCTCACGCTTGATCTGCTCGGCGTCGCGGCGGGCCCGGGTGACGATCTCGTCGGCCTGCGCCTGCGCGGCGCGGAGCCGCTCGGCGACCACCCGGTTCTTCATGCGGAAGTAGACAACCAGCAGAACCGTCCCGACCACGGCCACCGGGGCCGCGATGATCAGCGCCGTATAGAATGCGTTCATGTGCGTCTCCTTCGGGCAATATGTGCACAGACCCGCGGGGGGTCTTGTTCTCACAGGTTGTCCGGGAGACCGTTCCGGAGAGGATCAGGCGGGAAAAGGCTGCAACGGTGCGGGGCGAATCGTTTTGGTCCGGCAGTTCAAAGTGGGTGTCTGTTCAGCACTTCAGGCTTCCTTCCCGCAGAAGGCTTGCACACCGTGCCGAAACTCTAAACTCCCGTCCATTCTCATCGCAGACCCAATTGGAATCACCCCGCACGCGTTGCAGGTCAAGGTCGTTTCGGTGCCGGATCGTTGAACTGATCCAGGATCTTCACGAATTCGGCGCTCTTGCGGCCCACGAACTGGTTCAGCTCGCGATGTTGCTTGCGGAGCTGAAAGTAGTCGTCGGCGATCTGGAACGCCGCGAGCAGAGCCAACCGGTGCGAGTCGATGATGTTCGAGGCGCGCTGGAGCTGCGTCATGCGCTCCTCGACGAAGCTCGCCAGTTCCTTGACGTACGCCTCGTCGTTCACGTCCTGTATGTTGAACACCTGGTTCAATATCTTGATCTGCACCGAATCCTTGCCCTCGCGCGGTTACTGTTCGCTCTCCAAACCATCGAGGCGCTCGATGAGCACCCTGAGTTTTTCCGCGATCTTCTCCTTTTCTTCCCGGACTGTCACCATCATCGTCTCAATCGCCCGGCACCGCTCTTCCAGTTCGCGATACCGGCGTTGAAAATCGGATAATTCCTCCTTCAATGCTGAGTTTTGCGACTGCAAGTTCCTGAAAAACTCGCTCACTCGGTAGATCTTATCTTCCAGATGGGCGAGGCGCTCCAGCCCATCCGGTTCTTTTTTCTCGCTCATGCCGCCCCTATCGAAACTGGGCTTGGAAACGTTTCCGCAGGCTCGCGGCGGCACGTTCCCGGAGGCGGTCGGCCTCCTCGTCGGTCAGGGTACGCTCGGGATGTTGAAAGACCAGCCGGACGTTCATGGCCTTGCGGCCCGGGGGGATGTCGGCCCCCCGATAGAGGTCAACGAGCTTAACCTCCGCTAACTCAGGCATTTTCAATTCAATGACCGACATTTTAATTGTACTAAAACTGATCCCGATGTCAACGACAAAGGACATGTCGCGGTCCACGAACGGGTACCGCGGCAGGGTGCGGAAGGCAAACGCCCGGTCGATCCCCGCCGCCAGCCGCTCGAAGAGCAGCTCGGCCACGAACACCTTGCGCTTGAACTTGAGCTTCTGGGCCAGCAGTTCGTTGAGCTGACCGATGTAGCCGACGACCTCGTCCCCCAGCCGGATCCAGGCCGCCGCCCCCGGCTGCAGGAAGGCCGCGTCCCCGGCCTCGTCGAACGCCATCGCCGGAACGTTCAGGCGGTCGCACAGGCCTTCGACCACACCTTTGAGGCGGACGAAATCCGCCGGCACGCCGGCCGCGGACCAGTGCGCGGGCAGCCACTGGCCGTACGCGCCGAGGGCCAGCCGGACCGGTTCCACGTGCCCGTCCCCGCGGCGGCCGTACACCGCGGCCACTTCGAAGAGGCGGACGTCGGCGTTGTAGTTGTTCTCGTTGAACTTGAGCGCGGCCACCATCCCCGGCAGCAGGCCCTGGCGGAGGAACGGCTCCCCTTCGTCCAGCGGATTGTCCACGCGGACCGGCTCGCCGTCGGGCGCCCAGAGCAGATCGGCGTCGCGCGGGACGCTGGCGAAATTCGGCGTCAGGATTTCCTGCAGGCCGCACTCCTTGAGGAACTGCCGGGCCGCGGCCTTCTCCCCGGCGAGCTGGCGCAGCACCGGTCGTGTCGGATGGAGCGGCAGGGTGGACGGGATGCGGTCGTAGCCGTGCAGCCGGGCGATCTCCTCGATGAGGTCCACCTCCAGGCTCACGTCGACGCGGTGGGCGGGCGGCCGGACGCGCCAGCCGTCGGGCGCCGCCTCTGCGTCGAATCCCAGGCGGCGGAGCATTGCGTCGACGGGAAGCCCGGCGGCGGAGATGCCCACCAGCCGCTCGATCCGTTCGCGGCGCAGGGCGATGGCGGGCGGCGACCAGGGGCGTGGGCAGACGTCCACCACGGGCGAGACCGCCGCGCCGCCGGCGAGCTCCAGGATCAGCCGCGCGGCCCGCCGCAGGGCGATCGGCGCCATCGCCACGTCCGCGCCTCGCTCGAAGCGGTACGACGCCTCGGTGCGCATCTCCAGCGCCCGGGCGGTCCGGCGGACCGACGCGGGCTGGAACCAGGCGCTCTCCAGCAGGATGTCGGTGGTCGTGTCGGCCACCTCGCTCGTCGCGCCGCCCATCACACCGGCGATCCCCACCGGCTGACCGGCGTCGGCGATGACCAGCATCTCCGGGGCGAGGGTGCGGATGCGGCCGTCGAGGGTCTGGATCGTCTCGCCGGGGCAGGCCCGGCGCGCGATCAGGCACCCGCCGGCCAGCTTGCCGTAATCGTACGCGTGGAGCGGATGGCCCAGCTCCAGCAGGATGTAGTTGGTGATGTCCACCAGGTTGTTGATGGGGCGCTGGCCCACCGCGAGGAGCCGATCCTGAAGCCACTGGGGCGACGGCGCCACGCGGACGCCGGTGATGCGCACCCCGCAGAAGCGGGCGCACAGATCGGGGTCCTCGATGGTGATGGCCGGCGTCGGGGCGGCGTCCCGGCCGGCGTCCAGCGCGGCGGGCGCCGGCAGCCGCAGCGGTTCGTGGTACAGGGCGCTGAGCTCCCGGGCGATCCCGAGGTGGCTGAGACAGTCGGGGCGGTTGGCCGTGACGTCGATCTCGATGAGGGTGTCGTTGGGCAGCCGCTCCACCGCGTCGACGGGCAGGCCGAGCATGGACAAGTCGGCCGCCAGCCGTTCGGGCGGCTCGTCCAGGGCGATGAGGTCGGCCATCCAGTTGCAGCTGATTTTCATGGTGTGCGCTCTCCTTCGCGGCCCGTCAGAAGCGGTAGAACTGGTTCAGGAACCGGACGTCGTTCTCCCAGAACATCCGGATGTCGGGGACGCCGTACCGGAGGATGGCGACCCGGTCGATGCCCATGCCGAAGGCGAAGCCCGTGTAGCGCTCGCTGTCCACGCCGCAGGCGTCGAAGACGCTCGGGTGGACCATGCCGGCGCCCAGGATCTCGATCCAGCCGCTCCCCTTGCAGATGCGGCAGCCGCCGCCGCCGCAGAAGAAGCAGCTTACGTCGACCTCGGCGCCGGGCTCCACGAAGGGGAAGAAGCTGGGCCGCAGCCGGATGCGGGCGTCGGCGGCGAAGCACTCCCGGGCGAAGTGCTCCAGCGTGCCCTTCAGGTCGGCCAGGGAGACCCCCTCGTCCACCACCAGCCCCTCGATCTGGTGGAAGATGGGAAAGTGGGTGGCGTCGGGCGTGTCCTTGCGGTACACCTTGCCGGGGGCGATCACCTTGAGCGGCGGCGCCACGGTCTGCATGGTCCGGATCTGGACCGGCGAGGTGTGCGTGCGCAGCAGGCACGATCCGCCGCCGATGAAGAAGGTGTCCTGCGCATCGCGGGCCGGGTGGTCGGGCGGGAAGTTCAGGGCGCCGAAGTTGAAGAAGTCGGTCTCGATCTCGGGCCCCTCGGCGATGACGTAGCCCATCCGCTCGAAGATGCCGCAAATCTCGGCCTCCACCTGCTTGATGGGGTGCAGCGTGCCCCGGGCGACGGGGAAGCCGGGCAGCGTGACGTCGAGGCGCTCCTTTTCCAGCCGGCCCTGGTAGGCCGCCAGGCGGACCTGCTGAGCCAGCGCCTCCAGCCGGGTCTCGATGGCCGCCTTCAACTGATTGACCTCCTGGCCGAAGGCGGGCCGCTCGGCGGGCGGCAGGTCGCGCAGGCGCTTGAGCTGGAGGGTCAGGAGGCCTTTCTCCCGCGACAGGTAGCGCTCCCGCAGCAGGCCGTAGGCCGCCTCGTCGCGGACCGCGCCGCACTCCGTCTCGAAACCATCCATGATTCGGGCCAGATCATCGCGCATCGAGGGCTCCTTGCAAAAAAAAACCGGCTGCACCGTAGCGGGACAGCCGGTTGATGTTCCTTTCAAACGAACTGAGGATTATGCCTGCTTGGCCACTGACACCAGTTCGGCGAAGGTGACCGGGTTGTGCACGGCGAGTTCCGCCAGGACTTTCCGGTCGAGCTCCACACCGGCTTTTTTCAAACCGGACATAAATCGGTTGTACGACAGGCCGTGCTCGCGGGTGGCCGCGTTGATCCGGATGATCCAGAGCGACCGGAACTCGCGTTTGCGCTGCCGCCGGTCGCGGTAGGCGTAACACAGCCCTTTCTCCACGGTTTCCTTGGCGGTGCGGTACAGGCGGTTCCGCGACCCCCGATATCCCTTGGCCAGGGCCAGAATCTTTTTTCGATTCAGCAGTCTCTTGTTTCCACGCTTCACTCGGGGCATGACAGTACTCTCCTCGGCGCCTTCAGATTTGGAGCATTTCCTTGACACGGCCCAGGTCGGCGCTGGCGACCAAACCGGTCTGGCGGAGGTTGCGCTTCCGCTTGCGGGTCTTCTTCGTCAGGATGTGGCTCTTATGGCTGTGGCCGCGCAGGACCTTGCCCGTCGCGGTCACCCGGAAGCGCTTGGCGGCGCCTTTCTTGGTCTTCTGCTTCGTCTTCAGCTTGTGCACGGTCCAACTCCTTTGCGATGACACCATGTAGTGGCTTGTTGCGGAGCCGGCAACGGGGCTGAAGCCTGCTCCCGCGAAAAAACGGGCTAATTATAATGATAATTTCGATTCTGTCAATGGCCTTTCAGGCGGCGGGTCATTTTTTCGGCATGAGGTGCATCACCATCAGCCGACCCTCCATCTCCGGCGGCTTGACCATATCGGCCAGACCCTCGAGCTCCTCGACCAGGCGGGCCAGCAGTTCGTACCCCAGCTCGGGGTACGCCATCTCCCGGCCGCGGAAGAAGACGCCGCACTTGACCCGGTTGCCTTCCTCGAGGAACCGGATGATGTGCTTTTTCTTGAACTCGAAGTCGTGGGTGTCGGTGCGGGGCCGGAATTTGACTTCCTTGATCTGGACCACCTTCTGCTTCTTCTTCGCGTCGTGCTGCTTCTTCTTCTGCTGGTAAAGGAATTTCCCGTAGTCCATGACCTTGGCCACGGGCGGTTCGGCGCTGGGGGCGATTTCCACCAGGTCGACCAGTTTTTCGGTGGCGAGAGCCAGAGCCTGGGCGATGGGCACGACGCCGAGCTGCGCCCCGTCGCTGTCGATCAGCCGGACTTCCGGTGCGGTGATCTCCTCGTTGATGCGCACTCGGTCCCGGCTCTCGTTTTTGGGTGCTGGTTTAATTGACGTCCTCCTGTCAAAGAGTTTGTGGTTGCGGTAATTTAAGGTCTGATCGCGCGGCTGTCAATATGGGATTTGACCAGGCGCGTGAATTGGTCCAGTTCCATGGCGCCCAGGTCGCCCTCGTAGCGGTTGCGCACGGAGACGGTCCCCTGCTCCTGCTCCCGGCCGCCGACCACCAGCATGAACGGAATCTTCTGAACCTGGGCCTCGCGGACCTTGTAGCCCACCTTCTCGTTCCGATCGTCGAGGCGGACGCGCAGCCCGTCCGCCTGGAGGCGCGCGGTGACGGACCGGGCATAGTCGCCGAACTTCTCGCTCACCGGGATCACCCAGGCCTGCTCGGGGCTGAGCCAGATGGGGAAGGCGCCCGCGTAGTGCTCCACCAGCGTCCCGAAGAACCGCTCCAGCGATCCCATGATGGCCCGGTGGACCATGAAGACGTGGTGCTCCTTGGAGTCGGCGGCGACGTAGTTGACGTCGAAACGCCGCGGCAGGTTGAAGTCGAACTGGACGGTGCTGCACTGCCACTTGCGGCCGATGGCGTCCACAAGCTTGAAATCGATCTTGGGGCCGTAGAACACCGCCTCCCCTTCCTTGCGGGTGTAGGGGATGCCGCGGATTTCCATCGCCTGCACCAGGCCGGCCTCGGCCATCTCCCACTCCTCGTCGGTGCCGGCATACTTGCCCTTGTTCTCCGGGTCGCGGACGGAGAGCTCCACCTGGTAATGCTCGAATCCGAACGTCTGCATGAAGAAGAGGCACAGGTCCAGCACGCCGCCGAGCTCGTCCACGATCTGGTCGGGGGTGCAGAAGATGTGGCCGTCGTCCTGGGTGAAGCCGCGGACGCGGAGCATGCCATGCAGCACGCCGCTCTTCTCGTAGCGGTACACCGTTCCCAGCTCGGCATAGCGGACGGGCAGGTCGCGGTAGCTGTGGAGCCGGCTCTTGTAGATCAGGATGTGCCCCGGGCAGTTCATGGGCTTGACCACGTACTCCTCCTCGTCGATGGTGAGGGTGTACATGTTTTCCTTGTAGTAATCGAAGTGCCCGGACGTGCGCCACAGGTTGTGCCGCGCCAGGTGGGGGATCACCACCAGCTCGTAGCCGCGGCGGAAATGCTCGTTCTTCCAGAAGTCCTCGATGAGGTGCCGGATCAGGGCGCCCTTGGGATGCCAGTAGACGAATCCCGCCCCCGCGCCTTCCTGGATGGAATAGAGGTCGAGTTCGCGGCCCAGCCGGCGGTGGTCCCGCTTGCGGGCCTCCTCCAGGAACGCCAGGTACGCGTCCAGCTCCGCCTGGGTCGGGAAGGCGGTGCCGTAGATGCGCTGGAGCTGCGGCCGCCGCTCGTCGCCGCGCCAGTAGGAGCCGGCGATGGACAGCAATTTGAACACCTTGAGCGCGCCGCTCGACGCCACGTGGGGGCCGAGGCAGAAATCGTACAGCGTGTCCAGCCGGTAGCACGACAGCGTCTCGGCGGCCTTCTCGTCGATGAGCTCGCACTTGAGCGCCTCGCCCATCTCGTCGAAGACGCGCTGCGCCTCCGCCAGCCCGATCACCGCGGGTTCGAACGGCAGGTCGCGCGCGGCCAGCTCCCGCATCTTCTCCTCGATCCGGGCCAGGTCCTCCTCGGTCAGGGCGTGGTCCATCTGGAAGTCGTAGTAGAAGCCGTCCTCGGTGGCGGGGCCGATGCCCAGGTGGGTGCCGGGAAACAGGTGCAGCACGGCCAGGGCCATGAGGTGGGAGGTGCTGTGGCGCAGAATGGTCAGGGCTTCGGCGGAATCGGCCACGACGCGACGCGTGCCGTCGCGCTCGATCACTTGGAGCATGGCTGGATTGTCCTCCGTGTCCGGTGCGGGAATGGGGCACTCCGATCGCATAAATAAAAAAATGGTAGGTGCGAGCGGATTTGAACCGCTGACCCCTTCCGCGTCAAGGAAGTGCTCTCCCCCTGAGCTACGCACCTACACAAGGCGGCCAAATTATCAGACGACGGGCGGGTTGTCAATCCATTTTTGGCTTGAGCGGCGCGGCGGGCGGGCGGGTGCGGGCGAATCCGGAGCATGGATCAGCTGGCACCGCGCTCGAACAGTTCCAGGATGCGCGGCGAGAGCATCGCCCGCACCGGCGGCGGCAGGGTGAAGCCGGCGGTCTGCCGGGCTTCGCGCAGGTGGCGGCGCCCCTCATCGAGCTGCTCGGCGGAGCGCTCCCGGGCCAGGTAGAACTCGCTGACGAGGGCCGCCCCGATGAAGAAGTTGGCCAGGCCGGCCTTTTCGGTGGAGAAACTCAGATAGTTCTTCATGGAGGCCACGGACTCCGGATACTTGCCCAGGAAGAAATCACGGATGCCGTTCTTGAGCAGGGTCTGGTAAACCGCCTGACCGGAGCCGGCGCTCTGGAGCATCCCCATCAGCGTCTTCGCCTCGGAGTTGTTCGGGTCCAGCGCCAGCGCCTGCTGCAGGGACTGCAGCGCGGGCTCCTTCCGGCCGGCTTGGATGTCCCGCCGCGCGGCGGCCACCAGCTGGCCGATCTGGCCGGCCTGCTTGAGCTGCTCATCGATGCGGTCCAGGTAGCCCTGGATTTCGCGCCCCTGATCGGGGCCGGCGGCGAGCTTGCGGGCATCCTGGAAATGGCGGCGCGCCCGCTCCCAGTTCCGGTCGTTGAAGGCCTTGACGCCGTCCTGATAATACGCGGCGAAGGCGGCGCTCCGGTCGCCCAACTCCTTCTTCCGCTTCTCCTCGGCGACCAGCCGCTGGACGGGTTCCAGTCCGGGAAAGCCGGGCTGCTCCGCCCGGATGGCAACGAGGATCTCCTCGGCCTGTGACGGGTTGACGGGCGCCAGCCGGCGCGCGTCATCGAGGCGCCGCTGCAGGTTCACATGAGCCTGGCAGCGGTCGATATGATCCAGCAGGTTGGGGTAATCGGGCTTCTTCTTGTAGATGGACTGGTAGCGTTCGAGGGCGGCGGCCCAGTCGCCCTTGCGGAAAGCCTCGTCGGCTTGCCGGGCCAGTCCCTGCACCTCCGCCTCCAGCGCCTGGCCGGCCTGGATGCGCTGCACCATCCGGTCCGCGTCGCCGGCGTAGCGGCCGCCGGCGGTCTTGATCTTCTCGAGCAGCGGCAGGGCCTCGGCCAGCTTGCCCTGGTTGTAGAGGTCGGACGCCCGCTGGAATTCGCGGAGGTCGGCGTCCGACTCCGTCGGGGTGGTGGGTCCCGTCGGCGGCGTCGTCTTTTGGGCGAGCTTCTGGTTGATCTCGGCCAGATAACGGTTCAGGTCGTTGAGCTCAGGCAGCTCCTTGATCGCGCCGAGAGTCAGCGATTTCTCGAAGTTGTGCTTGGCCAGCTCATACTGGCCCATGTGATGATACGCCACGCCAAGATAAAAATACGGAATGTACGATCCCCGCATCACCCCGTAGAACTTCGTGTTGGGATCGGGCTTCCCCTTCTGGGCGATGGCGATTTCCAGAAATTCGATGCCTTTCTGGTGATTGCCGTTCTTGATCTGCTCGACACCGTCGAGGTAGTTCAGGTACCATTTCCGGTCGAGCTGGGCCCAGCCGAGGGCGGATATCGCCCACAGGATGATACAGATGACGATCAACGGGTGCGGCCGGGTCATGGCGTGTTGCATTCTCCCACAGCGTGCTATAATTATAGCAGTTTTCGGCACAGCCGCCAGCCATTATTCACATTCTGGAGGGGACATGAGCCCAGTCCGCACCTTGCTTGTGGCACTCGCCGTGCTCGTCGGCTTCACCGCGGTATGCTGCGGAAACGGCCTGATTATCGTTGAGACCCGCGAAAACCAGAAGCTATACAAAAACTCGCCGTCGCAGATCCTGCCCTCCACCCAGATCACGTTCCTGCTGGATTCACTCACTTTTCCCGAAGCATCGCCCGGCAACCCCGTCATCATCCAGATCCACATCACCCAGGGCACGAAAGCCTACACGGAGGTGCTGAGCCAAACGCTGGCCACCGGCAATCTTCAGACCACGTCGCCGCTGCCGAGTGACGGCGAGGTGGTGTTCCCGCTGGCGGTGGTGCCCTTCCAGCGAATCGACGGTTTCTGGGTTCCGGACTACGATGCCCCGGCCGCCGGCGCAGGACCGGATGCCGTGCAGATGTTCCGCTACGTCGCCGGCGAAACGGCGATCTGGCTCCGGCTTAACGAAAGCACCGCGTCCTGGCCGACCGGCATCGGCGACAAGCTGTGGGGCTTCACCGTCGCCCTGGGCGGCGGCGTCTGGCCCCCTAACAACAACAGCAACTGGGGCGCGGCGGGCCTGCACCGGCAGCAATCCACCCTGGTGTGCGCCGATCTGCGCCAGCATGATTTCCCGCCCTACATCGACGATTTCTACTTTTGGGTCGCGAGCGTCTATCAATCGGGCGGAAATCCGCCGGGCTATTTCTATCCCACCAGCTTCAAAGCGTTCAACGCCACGACGTTCGAGACTGTGGAAACACCCGCCATGTCCTTCGTGGGTAAGGATCTGACCGACACGGCCGTGGCCGACCTGAACAAGGACGGCTACGACGACATCTGCTCCGTCGACCAGTCCCGCCGCCGGCTCTACTGGAGCTTCGGCGCGGCGAACGGCACTTTCGGCAATCTCGATTGGCTGTACCTGCCCGATTTCGAGCCGGTGCTGGTGGACGTGGCCGACATCAACGGCGACAGCTGGTTCGATTTCTTCATCACCGACAGCGATGGCGTGGTCCATATCTTCGACTGGTGGGACATCTTCAGCCAGAAAGCGCTGGCGGACAAAGCCGCGGCCCCCGTGTTCGCGTTCAAGGCGGCGGCGGTGCCGGGAGGCTCCGCCCTGCACGACTTGAACGGCGACGGCGCCAGCGACTACCTGGTCACCGACCAAGCCAACAACACGCTCAACGTATACATCGGTTCGGATTTCAGTTCCCAGCAGATTTATCCCACCGGCGCCCAGCCCGTGGCAATGGCGGTCGGCGATTTCGACGGCGACGCCGCCCCCGACGTGGCCACCGCCAACCGGAGCGGCCACTCGGTCACGGTGTTCTGGAATACCGGCGGCGGCGCCCTGACCAGCCATACTTACGCCGCCAACGGCAAGGCGCCGGTGGACATCGACTCGGGCGATTTCGACCGCGACGGCCGCACCGACCTGGTGGTGGCGTACTCGGATAACAGCACCAAGTCGATCTCGCTGTGGAAAGCCCAGGCGGACGGCACATTCGTTCCGGGTTCGGCGCAAAAAGTCTTCTTCACCAGCAATCCGTCCGCCGTGCTGGCCGAAAACATCGATGCCCAGCACGGGGCGGACGCCATCGTGGGATTCGCCAACTACTCGAAGCTGGCCGTCTGCGTCTCCGACGCCGCCGGGGCGCTGACGTACGCGTACAACCTGGACACGCTGGCGGACGTGGTGGTGGATCCCGTCGGCGGCGTGATCATGAGCGAAGACGGCATCCTGTCGGTCGCCGGCGGGACGGCCGCGGGCGGCATCAGCCGCCGCGACGGCGTGGCGGCCATCGCCAGCCAGGGCTTCAATGTCATCCATTTCCCACGATCGAAGGATATCTCGTTCTCGCTGGTGAACCTGGGGGGGACGTCCGCGCTGGTCAATTTCGAGCTCTTCGACGACGCCGGCACGGTCAAGTCGTACACCACCCAATCAGTCGCCCCCCGCACCCAGTTCCCCCGATACTTCGGCGACCTGCTCGGACCCGATTCGGCCAACGCGTCGCGCTGGGTCCGCGCCTTCCTGACCAGCCCCCAGACCTACGGCATCTGGCTGCTGAACAACGGCGTCGACATGGCCTACCTGGACGGCGGCAAGATCCAGAGCATCACCGATGCCATGTCGGAGTTCGTCCTGCCGGTGGTGGATGTCACCGGCGGCCACTACACCCAGGTGTACCTGGAGAATCCCTATCAAAACCAGGCGCATGTCACCATCCGCCGCCACAATGCCGCCGGCGTCCAACAGGCCAGCCACGTCGTGCTGCTCAACAAGCGGGGGCGCGCGACCCTGGACCTGGCGGCCGTTTTTCCCGGCATCGCCAGCACGGACTACATCATGGTTCAATCCGACCTGGCGGTTATCGCCGGCGAGATTTTCGGCGAGGCCCGGACTGTCTCGGTGCTGCAGCCCTTCCCGGTGGGCGTGGACCAGGGGACGCTGTACAGCGGCCATCTCGCCCACGGCGATTTCGGCGGCGGCTTCAACTACGAGACATGGCTGACATTGGTCAACACGTCCGATACCGGCGCCACCGTGTCGGCCACGCTGTACGACAACGACGGCGACTACGTGGACAGCTACTCCTTCATCAACCTCGGCGCCCGCTCCAAGGTCGTCTACAATGTCGGCACGATGATGGGACTGACCGGGGCGGTCACCGGTTATCTGAAGCTTGACCTGAAAGGGCTGACCGGCGTGGTGGGCTGCGTGACCTTCGGCGACGGCACCAACGGGGCGTTCCAGTCGGTCCTGCCGCTGCAGTCGCCCCAGCACAACCGTCTAGTTTTAGGGCACATCGCCAACGGCACCCTGGACAGCATCCCGTTCTTCACCGGCCTCGCCATCGTCAATCCGCATCCCCTGCCCCAGACGGTCTACCTGTACGCCTATGACCAGAACGGCCTGTTGCTCGACTCCGCGGTCGAGGCCGTGCAGTCGAAGCACCGTCTGATCGCAATGCTGGATCAGTTGATGCCCGCGCTCACCGACATTTTCGGCGGATATCTCGTGGTCGAGTGCTCGTCCGCTTATCCCGATTTGATGGTGTTTGAGCTTTTCGGCGACACCGACCTCAACTTCCTGAGCGCCGTGCCCGCCGTGCCCATCGAGTGAATCTTTCTCATCAGGAGGAGTGATGCATAACACGTTGCGGTTAGCCGGCTGCCTGGCCCTCGCCGTGCTCATGGCTGCGCCGGCGCTGGCCCAGGGGTCCAGTGACGAAGCGCTGCCCACCAGCCTCTCGTCGTTCCGCTTCAACTTCATCAACCCGGGCGCCCGGGCCACGGCCATGGGCGGCGCCTTCATCGCCCAGGGCAACGACGCCACGGGGTCGGAGACCAACCCCGCCGGCCTCATCTTCATCCCCAAGCCGACCATCCACGGCGAGTATCGCTACTTCAAGTACTTCGCCGACCGGGCGGTGGACGCCACCGACGACGCCGTGATCGGCCAGCAGTTCGAGGACAGCGTCAACAGCCCCACCTTCATCAGCTTTGTCTATCCGTACAAGAGCTGGGCGTTCGCGTTCTACCGCCAGGAGCTGGCCAACTTCGAGGCCAATTACTTCAACGGAGCTTTCCTGATCCCCAACGACCTGCCCGGACCGACGAACATCTGGGTCATGAACCGCGTCTCTTCGAACCTTAACTTCAATCTCGATAACTACGGCTTCTCGGTCGCCAAGCGGCTGCACGAGACGTTCGCCGTGGGCTTCTCCGTGCGCGCCGCCCGTCTGGCTGTGGAAGGCAACGATCTCTCCGACATGAACCAGCCGCCGCCTCAGCTTGAACCCACGGTGTACACCAACGACGGCAGCACCATCGGCCGTTTCATGGTCGCGGACGACGACAGCTGGGGCATCAGCTTCGTCGCCGGCGTCCAGTACAAGCCCAACGACTACTTCAGTGTGGGCGCCGTGTACCGATATGGCGAGACTCACAAGATCCACACGGTATTCAATGACAATCTCCACATATTCGACAACAATACCGGCAATTACATCGAGCTGAGGCAGGATTACCCCGAATTCGAGATCAATGTGCCCGACCGGTTCGGCGTGGGCGTCTCCATCACCCCCACCGACCAGTGGGTGTTCAACTTCGACTACGTCCGCATCCGGTACACCGATCTGAACGACCAGTTCCTGGAAGTTCTGCGCCAGTCGGCCAGCCCCGACGCCGACGCGTATTTCGGCTGGGAGGACGGTGACGAATACCACGCGGGCGCCGAGTACCTGATCCCCATCGGCCGGAACAACTCCGTCGCCCTGCGGGCCGGCTACTACCAGGCCCCGGATCCCTCCATCCACTACCTGGGTGGCGCCGACGCGGCCCACGCGATTCTCTATCAGACGACCTTCCCGGAGATGAAGGTGGACCACCACGCCACCTTCGGCGCCGGCTTCGTGATGTTCGGCCACCTGCAGATCGACATCGCCGGGGACCTGGCCCGCGACAAGGACAGCTTCGCCATCTCGGCGATGTACAATTTCTGACCGGGAAGTCCGGCGGTCACGAATTCTCCGCGACGGCCCCCGGCCGCGGGGAATCCCTCGCTGAGAATCGGGGCTTGACAATCGTCGCCGGATGGCTACAATAGCAGCGCTTCGTGAGTTCTTTTCAACGAATCCAACGTGCCGAAGTGGTGGAATTGGCAGACACGCTAGGTTCAGGGTCTAGTGGCCAATGTGGCCGTGGGGGTTCAAGTCCCCCCTTCGGCACCATGTTTCAACAGCCTGTCGCGAGAGCGGCAGGCTGTTTTTTTTGGCAGCGTCCCGGTGGCTCGACAACGTGGACTGCCCGCGATCGGACGGGTATCGAGAATCCGGCGCAGGTTCCAGGCATCCATCTTGTGAACGGAGCGGCGCCATGCCGCCCGGGTGTGATTGACCCACGCCGGGAGGCCGGTTACATGAGCATCGTCAAGCAAGCCGTGGCCATCGTGATCGGAGCCGTCGCGGGCTTCCTGCTTCACTACCTGTCCGCCTGCGCCGGATCCACCTGAGGCATCACCGGCAACCCGTACCTCGCCGTGCTGCTGGGCGGCGGGATGGGTTGGCTCATCGCCTCCGGCGGAGGCGCCCGGTCCGACGGTTCCGGCGGCAAGCCCCCGACGGCCGCCGGTCCTGAGTCATGACGCCCGCAGCCGGCGCAGGGACGTGACGCGCGGGTACCGTGACCGCCCTTCGGGTCAGCAATTCACGCTTCAGCCACGCAACGATGTAGAGTCTGTTTCATCCGGGACCGGCTCGTGCGCCTTGCGGCCGTAGACCCGCTCATAGGCGCGGCAATACGGACAGACGCTCCCTTCGATCCGGCGGACGAACCAGTAGGCGAGTCCGCGCTGGCGTCGCCGGGCCCGGGTGCAGACGGGGCACTCCACGCAGCGCCGGGCCATGGCCCGGTCCCGGTCGGTGACGGCGGTCGGCTCCATGATGGTCCTCTCCTCGGGTGGCGGCAGCGACGGCGGGATGCCCGGCCGGCGCCGGCCGAAAAAAAGAGGCACCCGAAAGGGTGCCTCTTATATTTGGTGGAGCTAAGGGGATTTGAACCCCTGACCCCATGACTGCCAGTCATGTGCTCTTCCAGCTGAGCTATAGCCCCACGGCAAAGATCCGTCCAGCGAGCACCCTTAATACCGCAGGGGTTCTTTATTGTCAAGACCATTTTCCGCTGTGGTATAATCCCGGCTTGAATTTCGGGCCGGGAGAACACCCACCATGGCGCGCTATGCGGTGATCGGACTGGGGATTTTCGGTTTCCATGTCGCTCAGTCCCTGTACGAGAAGGGCCATGACGTCATCGCCGTCGACATCAGCGAGGAGATGGTGCAGCGCGCCCGCGACACCGCCTCCCAGGCGGTCCATGCCGACGCCACCGACCGCGAGACGCTGGAGGCGCTCGGCCTGCAGGACGTCGACTGCGCCATCATCAGCGTGGGCGAGCGGATCGACAACTCGATTCTGATCACCCTGCATCTGGCCGAGATGGGCGTCAAGAAAATAGTGGTCAAGGCCGTCAACGACACCCACGGCAAGATCCTCCGGAAGATCGGCGCCACCGAGGTGGTCTTCCCCGAGAAGGAGATGGCCATCCGCACGGCCGACCGGTACAGCCACCGGGACGTGCTGGACCAGATCCCCCTGGGCGACGGCGTCACCATCCTGGAGCTGATCGTGCCCTCCTTCCTGGTGGGCAAATCCATCCTGGACGCCAAACTGCGGAAGGATTACTTGCTGAACGTCATCGGCATCAAGGAACTGCAACCGGACGGCGGCCACATCTTCGTGCTCGCCCGACCGGATTTCATCCTCAAGCGCACGGACGTGCTCGTCCTCGTGGGCCCGGACGACCGGGTGGAGGCGTTCAAGGGGATCCCGTCGTGAGCGGACCCGGCGCGCATCGCCGGACCTGAACACCCGACCGGCTCAAACGTTATATATTAATGAAAGGAGGGATCGCACCGATGGCCATCACAACATTTGCGGTGATCGGCGCCGGCACCATGGGCAACGGCATCGCCCAGACCGCCGCCGCCGCGGGCCTGCGAGTGAAGCTGGTGGACACGCAGTCCACGCCGCTGGAGCGCGCCATGGCCACCATCGGCAAGAGCCTGGCCAAGTTCGTCGAGAAGGGCGTCATCACCGACGAGGCCCGGCAGCAGACCCTGGGGCGGATCACCACGACCCCATCCCTGGACGAGTGCGCCGACGCCGACTTCGTCGTCGAGGCGGTGTTCGAGGACTTCGCCACGAAGCAGGAGATCTTCCGGCGGCTGGACGCGCTCTGCCGCCCCGAGGTCGTCCTGGCCAGCAACACGAGCTCGATCTCCATCACCCGCCTGGCGGCGACCACCCGCCGGCCCGACCGCGTCATCGGCATGCACTTCATGAACCCGGTTCCCCTCATGAAACTGGTGGAGATCATCCGCGGCATCGCCACGAGCGACGCCACCTACGCCGAAACCCGCTGCCTGGCTGAACAGTTCGGCAAGGTGCCGGTGGAGGTCAACGACTTTCCGGGCTTCATCTCCAACCGGGTGCTGATGCCCATGATCAACGAAGCCGCCTTCGCCCTGATGGAGGGCGTGGCCGGCCGGGAGGCCATCGACACCGTCATGAAGCTGGGGATGAACCACCCGATGGGGCCCCTGACCCTGGCCGATTTCATCGGCCTGGATGTCTGCCTCAGCATCCTGGAGGTCCTGCACGAGGGATTCCGCGATCCCAAGTACCGGCCGTGCCCGCTGCTGCGGAAGATGGTCGACGCCGGCTGGCTGGGCCGCAAGTCCGGCCGGGGCTTCTACGAATACGACAAGTCCTGACAGGGAGGCGTACGCCGACGCACCGATGAACATCTGCCAGCGCTGCCACGCCCGCAATCCCGATTTCGCCCTCCGCTGCGCCAAGTGCCACGCGGAGCTCACGCCGCCGGTGGTGCCCCACCAGTACCGGGACGAGGTGAACTACCTCCTGGACGACGCCGACCTGGAGCGGATCTCCACCATCGAGTTCAGCCTGAAGAGCTCGGAGAAGAACCTGGAGGAACTCGTCGGCTACCTGGAGAAGCAGTTCCTCAACAACCTCTACCTGAGCATCTCGGTGGAGAAGATCATCGACGCGCTGGAGCAGCGCGGCGTGCTGGAGCGCAAGGAGCTGGAGCGGCGCGTCAAGGACGAGCTCAAGGGCCAGCTCTTCGGCCATGACCAGCGCCAGGACCTGGCCCGGCGGCTTGAGCCGGTGGCCGCCCGCTACCGCGGCCCGGCGCCGCAGTTCAAGCGGTACATCCGCCTGGCCGTGCCGCTGCTTTACACCGCCCGGCACCGCCGCGGCGTGCAGCTGCTGGAGCAGGCGCTGGCCCTGGACGCGGACAACGAGGGAGTGTTGCGCGTGCTCGCCGAGCTGCATTTCATCGCCGGCCGCCAGGCGGCCGCCCGGCGCTGCCTCGAGCGGCTCCTCCGGCGGCACCCGGAGCACGCGCCGGCCAACTTGCTCATGGGGCTGATCCAGATCAAGCGCGGCCGGTTCGACGACGCGCAGTCGCACCTGGAGGCGGCCGGCCAACGGGCGCCGCGGGCGTTCGCGCCCCAGTTCCTGCTGGGCATCACCCGCTTCCTGGCGGAGGATTTCAAGCACTCGGGCCGGACGTTCCGCTCCGCATTCCAGGCGCGGCCCCTGCCCCAGGTGTCGCTGCTGAGCTCCGTCGCCTACTACCTGGGCGACGCCACGCGGGAGGCGGCCGCGGGCACCCGCAAGGTCCCGCCGCGGCTCGGGCGCACCGCGTTTTTCCATTTCCTGTCCGGGCTCATCGAGCGGCGGCGGCGCCAGCCGCAGCGAGCCGAGCGCCACTTCGAACAGGTGGTCCAGCACAACCCGCGCTGGCAGCCGGTGATCGAGCAGGTGCGCACCGGCGACCCGGCCGCGGTCCGGCGGACCGAGGTCCGGATCTTCACCTCCCGGATGCACCGGGAAATGGAATCGCTGATGGGCCTGCTCATCAGCGAGATCCAGTCCATGGAACCATAACCGATCAGAGGAGCACATATGGCCAACGAACGCGACCAGAAGAGCAAGGCGATCGAAACGGCGCTCAGCCAGATCGAGCGCCAGTTCGGCAAGGGATCCATCATGAAGCTGGGCGACCGGCCCCGCGATCTGGACATCCCGGTGATCCCCACCGGCGTGCTGTCCATCGACGCAGCCCTCGGGGTGGGCGGCTGGCCCAAGGGCCGGATCGTCGAAATCTACGGCCCCGAGTCCAGCGGCAAGACCACGCTGGCCCTGCATGCCATCGCCGCCACCCAGCGGCAGGGCGGGTCCGCCGCCTTCATCGACGCCGAGCACGCCCTGGACCCGATCTACGCCAAGAAGCTGGGGGTGGACACCGACGAGCTGCTGGTCTCCCAGCCCGACCACGGGGAACAGGCCTTGGAAATCGCCGAGCTGCTGGTGCGGAGCGGCGCCGTCGACATCATCGTCATCGACTCCGTGGCCGCTCTGGTCCCCAAGGCCGAGCTCGACGGCGAGATGGGCGACTCCTTCATGGGGCTCCAGGCCCGGCTCATGAGCCAGGCGCTGCGCAAGCTCACCGCCATCGTGGCCAAGTCGAAAACCTGCCTGATCTTCATCAACCAGGTGCGCGAGAAGATCGGGGTCATGTTCGGCAATCCCGAGGTCACCACCGGCGGCCGGGCGCTGAAGTTCTACTCCAGCATCCGGGTGGACATCCGCCGCATCGGCTCCATCAAGATCGGCGAGGAAGTCGTGGGCAACCGGACCAAGCTCAAGATCGTCAAGAACAAGATCGCCCCGCCCTTCCGGGAGACGGAGTTCGACATCATCTACTCCGAGGGCATCTCGCGCGAGGGCGATCTCCTGGACCTGGGTATCAACCTGAAGGTCGTGGACAAGAGCGGCGCCTGGTTCTCCTTCGACGGCATGAAGCTGGGCCAGGGGCGCGAGAACGCCAAGCAGTTCCTCAAGGACAACCCCGACGTCCAGGCGAAGATCGAGCCGATGGTGCGCGAGAAGATGGGCCTGGTGCGGACGCCCGGCGACGCTGAGGCCGCGGCGGCCGGGGACGAGGAGGCCTAACGCGGGAGTCACGGCCGGTCCGCCCGGCCGCCCCTCGCAGGCGGCTGAGGGAGGGTGAAACCCGGGCGACGGTCCCACAGAAGCGGTGACGGGATGGGCGACATCCGGAAGGACATCGAACGGCTGCGGCGGGAGATCCGGCACCACGAGCACCGCTACTACGTGCTGGACGCGCCGGAGATTTCCGATTTCGAGTTCGACCAGCTCATGCGCCGCCTCCAGGAGCTGGAGGCGGCGCATCCCGAGCTGGTCGCCCCCGACTCGCCCACGCAGCGCGTGGGCGGCGAGCCGGCCGAAGGGTTTGACGTCCACGTCCACGCCGCGCCCATGCTCAGCCTCGACAACGCCTACTCCCTGGACGAACTCCGCGAGTTCGACGCCCGGGTGCGCAAGCTCATCCCCGCCGAGGCGTTCGCCTACGCCGCCGAGCTCAAGTTCGACGGCCTGAGCATGTCGCTGCTCTACGAGGACGGCCGGATGGTCAAGGCCGTCACCCGGGGCGACGGCCTGCGCGGCGAGGTGGTCACCGCCAACATCCGGACCATCCGGACCGTGCCGCTGGTGCTGGAAGATCGCGGCGCCGGCGCGCGGGAGCCGGCGGGACCGTCCGCCGCCGGCCGCCTCGAGGTGCGCGGCGAGGTGGTGATGCCGCTGGCGAGCTTCGAGCGCCTGAACCGCGCCCGCCGCGACACCGGCGAGCCCCCCTTCGCCAATCCTCGCAACGCCGCCGCCGGGACCGTGCGGACGCTGGACGCCCGCGTGGTGGCCGGCCGCCGCCTGGACTTCTACGCCTACGGACTCCTGGTCGAAGGCGCCGCGCCGCTCACCACCCATTTGGACACCCTGCACTGGCTGGACCGCCACGGGTTCAAGACGAGCCCGCTGGTCCGCGAGTGCGCCGATCTCGCCGAACTTGAAGCGTTCATCGAGGAGGTCCGCGGCCGGATGCCCGACCTCCCCTTCGAGATCGACGGCGTGGTGGTCAAGGTCAACGCCGCGGCGCTGCAGGCGCGCCTCGGGGCCACCGCCAAGATCCCGCGCTGGGCGGTCGCGTACAAGTACCCGGCGCGGCAGGCCACCACGCGGGTGCTGCACATCGCCGTCCAGGTGGGCCGCACCGGGGCGCTCACCCCCGTGGCCGAGTTCGATCCGGTGCTCCTCGACGGCTCCACGGTGAGCCGGGCCACCCTGCACAACCCGGAAGAGGTCCGGCGGCTGGATGTCCGTGTAGGCGACTGGGTGCTCATCGAGAAGGGGGGCGACGTCATCCCCAAGGTGGTCCAGGTGATCACCAGCCGCCGCGAGGGCGAGCTCGCCGAATTCGTCATGCCGGAGCGGTGCCCGGCGTGCGGCGGCACGGTCCACCGCCCCGAGGGTGAGGCGGTGGCGCGGTGCGAGTCGGCCGACTGCCCGGCCAAGCTCAAGGGGTCGCTCCTCCACTTCGCCTCCCGCCGAGCCATGGACATCCAGGGCCTGGGCGAGGCGCTGGTGGACCAGCTCGTGGACAAGGGGCTGGTGGCCGGCGTGGCCGACCTCTACGCCCTGGACCTCGAGACGGTCGTGGCGCTGGAGCGGATGGGCCGCAAGTCGGCGGAGAACCTGTTCGCCCAGATCGACGCCAGCCGCGCCCATCCCCTGCACCGGCTCCTGTTCGGCCTCGGCATCCGCTTCGTGGGCGAGCGCACGGCGCAGCTGCTGGCGCGGCGCTTCGGCGCCCTCGACGCCGTGATGGCCGCCTCGGAGGAGGCGCTGCTCGCCACCGAGGAGGTGGGCCCGGTGGTGGCCGAGAGCATCCGGGCCTTCTTCACCGAGCCGCGCAATCGGGCGCTGGTGGAGCGCCTGCGCGCCGCCGGTCTCAACCTGGCGGAACCGGAAGCCCCGCCGGCCCCCGCGGGCGGCGAGGATTCGTTCTTCGCCGGCAAGACGTTCGTCATCACCGGCACGCTGGCGAGCATGAGCCGCGACGAGGCGGCCGTCAAGATCCGCGCCCAGGGCGGCGCGGTCACCGGCTCGGTGAGCAAGAAGACCCATTACCTGGTGGTGGGCGCCGACGCCGGCTCGAAGCTGGCCAAGGCGCAGGCGCTGGGCGTGGCGGTGCTGGACGAGGCCGCGTTTCTTGAGAAGTTGAAAGCAGTCTGAATCACCACAGAGACACAAGGGCACAGCGGATTGGAAAGGTGAATGGGCGAATGGGTGAATGGGTGAATGGGTGAATGGGTGAGCAGATGCGAGCATGCAAACATTCAAACATTTAAACGATTCGATTACGAGCACGATTACGATTACGATCACGATTACGATCACGATTACGAATACGATTACGAGTAAGAATTGAGGGAGCGAGAACGAGCCTCGAGCCTCGAGTCTCGAGCCCCGAAGATCGATGCTGCGAATAGAGGCAACTACCGATGATCGCGCCAGTCACCGATCCTGAAATACTCGAAGGCTACAACGCCGATGCGCTGGGCTACCGCGGCGCGCCGGAG